>Ga0307378_10002380_pt1 | contig 28931 bp, 24 predicted proteins | sample UN1MG_FD_202238 | JGI IMG/M metagenome (GOLD analysis project Ga0307378, IMG submission 202238) | Soil microbial communities from Risofladan, Vaasa, Finland - UN-1 | ecosystem: Environmental > Terrestrial > Soil > Coastal area > Acid sulfate soil | place: Finland: Risofladan, Vaasa | collected... | reverse complement strand
CTTCGCTCTCGCCGTAGAACTTGGCCATGATCTCCGGCCCGCTGATGTGCACGAAGTAGGCGTCCGTTTCGTTGGCGACTGCCCGGGCTATCAATGTCTTCCCGGTTCCCGGCGGCCCGTGAAGCAGGACTCCCTTGGGCGCGTCTATTCCCAGCCTCTGGAACACCTGCGGGTATTTCAGCGGCAGTTCCACCATCTCCCGGATCCGCCGAATCTCCTTGGACAGGCCGCCGATGTCCTCGTAGGAGATTCGCAGGCCCTTCGATTCGCCCGCCCCTTCCTCCTTGACCGTGATGACCGTCGCGGCGTGCACAAGAACGGGCCCCGACGGTGTGGCGTTCAGTACCGTGAAATCGTGCGACCTTGCCCCAAACAGCGTCGCCCGCACCGTGTCGCCGGCCACCAGCGGCAGACCTTCCAGCAGCCGCCCGAGGTACTTCGTGTCCCCCTTGGCGGTCATGGGTCTCAGCGCTTCCCCGGGCGAGAGGACGATGCGTTCAGCAGGCCTTGCCTCTGCCTTTGATACCGTCACCTTTTCATCCAGACCGGATTGGCAGTTTGCCCTCACCAGGCCGTCGATCTGAACCACGCCTTTCCCCCGGTCGGGTTGAAAAGTCGGCATGATCTTGGCGACCGTGGTGCGCTTGCCGCGTAGTTCAATGATGTCACCTACCGACGCCCCGAGCCTCGACATGTCCTCCGGGTCGATGCGGGCGATGCCCCGCCCAACGTCCTTAGGCCCCGCCTCGGCTACCTTGAGGACGATCTCGGTAGTCTTCTTCACACCGGTCGTTTTGGCTCGGGCCATGTTCTAGCCTTTCCCTTTCGCTCCAGGCCAGGCGGGACAAGGCGAGTCACCACGATGTCCGCAGGCAGGAACGGCTCCACGTTGTGCATCATTCCCAGAAACAATATCCCCGTTCGCCCCGGCTGAAGCGATTCGTCGATCCGTCGGCCGATGTAGGCGTCCCGCTTCGACAGCGTCTCCTTGTGCCGCGAGACGCCGACGGGCTGCTTGGGCGAAGAAGTCTCCCCGGGACCATCCTTGAGGGCGATCTTGACGTCGCGATACTCATCCAGCAGAAGTTTGGGGTCTTCGGTGCCGATCAGATTCGCCCCTCGGGCCACCAGGTCCAGGAGCAGTTGATGGTTCTCACTGCCGGCAGCCGCCGCCTTCTTGACTAGCTCAAGCTCCTTGCCGCAAACGGGCAGGCCGTCCTGGTAGAGATTGACCTGCTGATAATCCAGAGCCGGTCCTTCAAGCTCCTCCCGGACGGTTTGCCAGAAGCCGTCCAGCAGAGCGAGGTATTCGTCCCAATGCCGACGGCCGAAGCGATCGATGATCGCCGACGCCAGCCCTTCGGCCATGCTGCCCATGTCCGCAGGGGAATGAAGAATGGGGACGTGAACGATTCGGCGGGCGTAGTCCACCGTATTGTCGACTACGGACTGTACCGGGCGCCGTTTCAGGGTCATGGGGCCCCGCTGCAAGAAGCCGCGTTTCGGCCGCAGGTGTAGCGAGCGGCGCCTTGCACCAGGCGATTCGTGGGCAAGACGCGCACGCGCTGGTGACAGGGACTGGGCGAAGCCATTGGGTTCCGCAACAGTCCCTATCAGACAAACAGAGGGGGTGCCCCGAACAGCCTCGGAGTGGCACGCCCAAACCCGACCCTGAACTGCTCTGTTCTTATCGGAAGCTCTCCCTCTCGGCTTTAGCATTTGCCCTCGCAACCCTCAGCAGGGCGACGTATGGCTTCGGGGAGCGATTCCAATCGGTAGTTCCAGTTGTCCAAGGTATATGGCAGAAGGCCTTGAGAGGAACGGACACGCCTTCCCACCACGGCATAGATAGCCCAACACACGCCCTGATTGGCGTGCGTTGGAGACGATTGCCGATGCGCGAAGACAACGTTTCTTCCCCCACCCAACGGCGACAGGAGGTTGCCGCGATCCTGGCCGTCGGCGTCCTGCGCTATCGCCGCATGGCCCGAAGAGCCGCATGTTCCGCCGCCCAGGAATCTGCCCCTTCTGGTCAGAATTGCCTCGGCCCCGTTGGAGTTTCGAGGCCCTGTGTGCCCGCTTGTCTCAGCGGGTATGACGCCAGAGAACCAGAGAAAGGCCACGGAGCATGAAGATCAAAGAGGAGCTGGCGCGGTTGAAGCGGATAACCACGGGCGAGTTGGCCCAGCGGTGCGTCGAGCTGTGCGACGAGCCGATCCGCACGCGGAACCGGGCGTACCTGATACGCAAGAATGCTTGGCGGCTCCAGGCGATGGCCGAGGGCGACCTGCCGGAGCGGGCGCGGTAGCCGGCGACGGAGCTGGCAAGTATTGGCATAAGTACTTATGTGTATGGTCTCTATATTGGCTTCCTACCCTGGTGCAACCAGTGGTGCAACGGCGAGCACCGGGCGGCGCAAGTTCCGGTCGTGTCGTACTTTGAGTCGGTTGCTCTCTGCGTTCGGGACGCAGAGGTCGCTGGTTCGAATCCAGTCGCCCCGATTGTTCTTCACGCGAAAGCCTTCCGCCGAAAACGGAAGGCTTTCTTCTTGCGCAGGCGGGCTTTACAATCGTCACAGGAATGGTTCGGTTCGAACTCGCCGGGGAGGCGACTGGATTTACGAACCGGCGAAGCTGCGGACTTGCGGTAACGGGCGGAAGCATGCATCGCGGAGGCAGGACATGACAACAAGAGTCATGGAGTCAAGCTGGGAACTTGCGCTTCCTGATCGTTGGGAATGGCAGCGAGACGACGAGTGCGTGACGCTGTATGACCCCGAGGGGGTTGGCGCTCTGCAAGTCAGTGCTGCGACGAAGAATTCCGTGGTCACCGATGAGGACCTGCGCGGCTTTGCGTCCGAACACATTGAGGCCGGAGCGAAGATCCGCGAGTTGGCATGCGGCGATTTCTCCGGCTTCATGTTGGCGTTCGGAACCACCGATGCCTACTGGCGACACTGGTATCTGAGCGAGGGAAGAGAGATGCTTTTTGTCACCTACAACTGCTCACCCAATGATCGTGGCATAGAAGATCAACCGATTGCGGAGATACTGGGCAGCCTTCGCCTCCGAGCAGAATGAGGTCGGGCTCATCTGAGAATGCGTCGATCATCTGCTAAGGATGCGTACGAGACGCGGGTTTGGGTCTTGCAGAAACGTCAGGACATATGACAGAACTGCTTGCCTCGGTTCGAGGTTCGGCCAGTCGCCCCGACTTCAATGGCAACAGGCCGCCGGAACTCCGGCGGCCTGTTGCATTTATCAGCCGTTCAAGCTTCGGCCAGTTGCCCCCGAGTTTGAACCGTTGACTAGGCCGAAGGGGAAACGGACAATCGGTTCGACTCAGAGGTCTTGACCGGGAGACGCACGAATGCGTAAAGGCTTGCTCATACTGAACTACCTGGCGTTGTTTGCAGCGATGCTTGCGTGGTTCTACGTTGCGTGGATCGCCTCGCTGGGCGGCCCGGTAAGGGTGACAGAACTGGACCGCAATCAGGTCATTGACGAAGCCAAGCTTCGTAAATTCTCGCCCCAACTTGCAGAGAACCTACGGGGCAACGTCGGAAACTGGATTCAGGAGCCGACACGCTCGACCGCAGTTCTGTATGCGCAGTGCTTGGCCGGCTTAGCTTTGTTGAACATTGTCGGATGTCACCTTCTTGGTCGAAAACGATCAGGAGACAAACAACCGGCTGGAGTTGACCCCGCATGCCCCAAGCCAGCTTAGGCATAGCGTCAGCAGGAATTCGCAACGGCTTCGACCGGTTGCGGCGAGTGCCGTGATGACGAATTGAGGAAAGCTACGACGTACGGCTGGACGGTGGTGCTTGGTTCAAGGTCCTGCCAGTCGCCCCGACTTCAATGGCAACAGGCCGCCGGAACTCCGGCGGCCTGTTGCGTTTATCAGCCGTTCAAGGTTCGGCCAGTTGCCCCCGAGTTTGAACCGTTGACCGGCAGCCCAGCCGGACCGACAATCGCCTCCGGCCGGGGGCGGGCCCCGGCCTGCCGGGATCATTGGCGTGTCGCTGTCTTCCCATTGATCATGGCGATATCCCCGCGATGCAGAGTTCCGCATAGCATGGCCCACAACCCATGCTCAACGGAATTCCGTTCAATCAACTGTTGGACGAAACAAGACTATGGCCCGCTGCATCTTCTGCAGAGATACCTCAGGAAGCTTCGGGACTCGCGAGCACATCCTGCCAGAGTCTCTTGGTGGCGGCGATTGGGGCATCCTGCCCGACGGCCTCTACTGCGATGCCTGCCAGAATCGATTCGGCTCACACATCGAGCAGCAGGCGCTGGACGATTACCCCTTCACTTTCTTGCGAGTGTTCCTTGGTATCCCAACGAAGAAGGGCAAGGGCCCCTGGTTCAAGAGCTGGGAAGGCACAATCAGGGCGTCACTGCAACCAGGAACGTTCGGGTTCGACCCAGCGCCCCCCTTCGAGAAAGCGACCATAGATGGTACGAAGACACAGCTCCGCTTGCTGGCTCACCCGTGGAGGCCAGATATGATCTGCAGGTTTCTTCTCAAGATGGGGATCGAGGTCGTCGCTGCAGACAACGCACAGGACGTCTTCCATGAGAAATTCGACGCTGCGCGTCGTTATGCCCTCAACGGAGACAAGTCAAGCAAGTGGTGGTACCTTCAGTGCGAGCGCATGGACGAGGCATCCCGTTACATTGCTCAGGGCGTGTCACCGTCCGAGTGGTTTCAGAACGTGAAGCTTGAAGTTGGGCATCTCGACAATGGCCAGGAGATGTTCCATCTCCAACTTCTGTATCTTGACATGTTCTCGCCGCTGACAGATGGCGTGCAACCCGATATGGAAGGGATGGATGAGCCGGAGTTTAGGCTTTTCCGAGTTTGAGGAAGGAGCCGTCCAACAAGCCGAGCCCACCGCACCAGCCGAAGGCGCGCGGAGCGCGCCTTCCGCTGTCCAGTGACTCGCGACGTTACGCCGACTCGCGCGTCATGCTGTTGATGCGAAGGATATACGGCTCCGGCGGATGCAGGAACGTCGTGACATACGGCCGAATCGCCACGCTCGGTTCAAACTTCGGCCTCTCGCCCCGATTGAGCGGGCCGATTGTCAGGAGTTGACAATTGGCCCCTTCTCTTGTCACGGGCGGACGTTACGCCGCAGTTTCGCCGACCTTCTCGGTCCGCCGCCACGCCCCCGATTGCCGCCGATCGTGCCAATAAGTGACAGGAGTTGTCCACGTGAGTCAGGAGTTTGTGCAACAAGTGGTGCAACAAGTGGTGCAACAAGAGGTGCAACGGCTGGGCAGAAGAGGGTCGCATATGCCGCAGAGCGCGACAGCCGAGCGATTTGCGGCGAGGCCGGGGCGTGGTACATTGGTTCAAGTCAAGGCGAAGGGTGGGCGACCTTCGCATGTCACAGGGGCTAACGAATGAGCAATATGGTATTCTTTGGCGCTGGTGCGAGCTTCGGGTCTGACAGACAGGGGACTCCCCCGCTTGGTCCAGCTCTATTCAAGGCACTGGCGGATGACCAACCAAAAACATGGGGGAAGATTTCAGCATGCGAAGCGGAGGCCTTCAGATGCGATTTCGAGGAAGGGATGAAGAAGTATGGGCAATCGCATGCCAGCGACGGGACTGTGGACTGCTTGCAGCGGGCCATGGCGTCCTACTTTTTCCAGTTTCCCCTCCGGCGAGGCAGCCTGTATCTCAAGCTGGCGGACCGCATCCGCGCGTGCGAGTGGAACGGCGCCCTTGCCTCCATCAACTACGAACGCCTCCTTGAACTGTCTCTCCGCAACGCCGGCCTGAACGTAGTTGTCGGAGGGGCTCCGGAAGCCGACGGGGGCATAGAGCTTTGCCTTCCACATGGTTGCTGTCATCTCTTCGGGCAGGTCAGGACAACGGACAACATAATCCTGGACTCGCGAATACGCCTCGACAGTCCTGGGATTCGTGTGATCGAGGACCCGGATCAACACACCGAGGAACTGCGAAACTCAACAGTGCCGCCTGTGATGTGCTACTTCCAGCCCGACAAGGACACCAGGGCGGGGGTGTCCTTCATCAAGGCCCAGCGGCAGCGCTTCAAGGAGCTCGTGGCTAAGGCTGAAGTGATCGGTGTCGTGGGCGTGAAGGTGCATTGCCGCGATACGCACATCTGGGACCCGCTGCGTGCGACAGGAGCCAGAATCATCTACTGCTGCAAGAAAGGCACGAAAGACGACAATGAGTTCCGCTTATGGTCAGCCGAGGCCAGCCGGAAAGACGATGAGGTCTTGCCAACCTGTTGGAAAAAGGACTTCGATGCTTTGTGCTCGGCAGTGGGCATCATGCCGATCGAGTGACTTTGCTTCTGTCAGATCGGGCGATTCTGTCTTCTTGCATCAGCTCCAATGACAACTCAGGTAGCCGCTCCAGTGCCCCAGCCACATCGAGAAGCTGCGGATCGGTGTAGACGTTCATCGTCAGATCGATCGACGAGTGCCGCATGGCTGCCTGGGCCGTCCGCGGCGCGACGTTGCCTCGGCTGAGCAACGTGCCGAACGTGTGCCGCATGGCGTGGACGTCGACGGTCCAACCCCTGCTGTCCTTCTTGGGTATGCAGGCCAGCGTTGCGCAGGAGGCAAGCATAGGCAGGTCGATTACAGGCTCTTGCAGAACGTTCCGTTGTAGCGATGGCATGAGGAACCATCCGATGAACGCCCCTGCCGCTTGTTCCAGGTCACAAGGGGCACGGCGATGCTCAGCGGGCGTTGGGGTCGGTTGGCGCGGGCCTGGGGCTCCAGGCCGTGTCGATGAGCAGTTCGTGGCCGCCCAGGCGGGCGATCTCGGCCCACGAGACGAGCTTGAAGTTCGAGGGGTTGTCTCCCTGGCCGTCGTGGGCCAGGAACATGCCGCCGGCGAACCGCCCGCCGAGATTGAGGTTTGTCACATCGATACCGTCTGTCTCCGTCACGGCGTCGATGCCGCGCCCTCGCCCGACGTGGAAGCTCATCACGTAATCATTGGGCTTTCCGGCGTCGAAGCGGCGGCTGTAGACGGCGAAGCGGCTGGCACCTTGGACGGAGGCAATCAGATACCCCTGGCCCTTTGGGCCGTAATACAGCGTCAGGCCTTCGACGTCGGCGACGAGGCGCTCGCCGCCGGTCGTATCGACGGTGGTGCTCTTCCGCGGGTCGAGCGTGCCGTTGGCGGTCTGGAAGCGGAAGATGCCCTTGTCCTCGCCGGCGATGTAGACCACGTCGTTCTCGTCGTCGGCTACGATTCCCTCCACTTGGCCCGGGCAGATCCGCCAGGGTGCGTCCTTGCCGCCGAGGAGCTTGCCGGTGATGCGATCCGAACCCTTGCCGCCGGCCTTGTGGACCAGCTCGACCTGCCAGATCCGCCCGGGGATATCGCTCACAATCGCGAAGTACCTACCGAGCCGCCGGGAATGATACATCGCCAGCCCATACGGGACGGGGTTGCCGGCGGCCTTCCCGCCGACTGCGATGCGTCCGACCAACTCCAGGCCGGCGAAGTCGCCCCCGGGCCCGGTCGTGACGCGCAGGACGTCGATCGCCCGGCGCGATCGGTTTGACGCACACACGATGTCCCAGGCCTCCTCGCCGGCAGGGAAGCCGTAGCGAACGTCCACGTTGTTGACGCACTCGCCGGCGTCGAAGCGGTTCTTGCCGGCGACCCACTCCCTCGCGCCGTCGCAGCGGGCGCCGTCCAGGCGGAAGGCGTACAGGCCCCCGGCGCTGCTCGTGGACTTGTTCGTGCCGATGATGACGCTCCTTGAGGCATCCTTTGGATGGACCCACAGGCACACGTCATCGGCCACGTCGCCCGCGCCACGCATAGCGACCGTCTCGACCAGCGGCGTCGCCGAGGGACCTTGCCCCGCCCGCTGCCAGGCCGCCAGGAGCAGCCCCGCGGCCAGCACCAGCACACATGCATAGACGGCCAGACGTTTGACCATGGTTCGCCTTTCCGTGTTGGGTGGTGTGCTCATTGATCCAAGTCCGTAATACATGGGCGCGTCGCCGTCAAGGAGTCGCGGCCGGCCCGAAGCGGTCTTGCCTAGGGCCCTGCAAGACGGTTAGATGCCTGAGTTGGCCGCGGCGGGCGCGCCCCGGTCTTGGGAGACGAAGCGACGTGGCCAGGCACATCGGCATTGTGGCTTGCAGCGCCGAGGGGGCGGCGCTGTGCTACAGGACGATCTGCCGCGAGGCGGCCGAGCGGATGGGCGAGCACAACCATCCGGAGATCAGCATGCACGCGCCGCCGTTCGCCGAGTACGTAGGGCCGATTCGCGCGGGCGACTGGCGGGCGGTGGGGCGGTTGATGCTCTCGTCGGCCCGCAAGGTGGCCCAGATCGGCGCGGAGTTCGCCATCAGCCCTGACAACACGATCCACCAGGCGATGGAGTTCGTCCTGCCGCACTCGCCTATCCCCTGGCTGCACATTGCCGAGGTCGTCGCGCGGGAGGCGCAGCGCAACAGCTACCGGAAATTGGGCATCGCCGGCACGAAGTACCTTATGACCGGGCCGGTGTATCCGGATTCGCTGAAGGCCTTCGGCATCGAGCACGCCATCCCGGATGCCCCGCAGCGCGAGCGGATCAACGAGATCATCTTCGGCCAACTCGTTTGCGGCAGCTTCACGGAGGCCTCGCGGCTGTACTTCAATGAGGTGTTCGCCGGGCTGAAGCGCCGCGGGTGCGATGCAGCCGTCCTCGGCTGCACGGAGATCCCGCTGCTTGTCGATCCTGCGAACTGCCCGCTGCCGACGCTGGACTCGACCCGCCTGCTGGCCCGTGCGGCGCTGAACCACGCCCTAAAATAGGGACGTTACCCGTTTTCTGCCATGATACGCTCTGTATGCCCAGGGACCGAAGTGTGCCGGACGGACGTCAATCGGGAAAACGGAGAAAACGGGAAACGTCCCTATTTTGGGGGCGGCTTCACTTCAACAGGCCGTCGAGCAGGCCGGGCTTCTTGTCCTTGTTGGCGTCGGCGTCCTTGGGCTTCGGGCCCAGCCCCGGCAGGATGTCCGGCAGTCTGGGCGGCTGGCCGGAGGCAGGCTTGGTGGTCGGCTTGCCCATGCCCCCAAGCAGGCCCGACAGGCCGGCCGGCAGGGGGGTCTTGCCGACAAACTTCTGGAGCTGCTCGCCGGCGCGATTGGCAAGCTCGCGCTGGCCGGCCTTCACCAGCGCGTCCTTGATGCTGGCGAGGGTCTTCTCGCCGTTGACGGTCAGTTGCGGCTGGTCGATCGTGCCGCTGAGGATCAGGTGCAGCTCGAAGTCCTTGATGTACTGGAACGCCTTCTGTGAGTCCTGCGAACCCATGCCCAGCACGCCCCGCCCCGGCCGGGCGCTGCCCTTGAAGTCACGGATGCGGATCGTCACGGGCACGAGCATCATGTCTTCGCGGAACTCGCCCTTGGCGTGCACGTCGGCGCGGCCGTCCTGCACCTGCACGGGGGACTTCTCGCTGAGGGTCGCCTGGCTGAGATCGATGTTCGGTATGTTCAGCTCGATCTGATGCGTCTTGGCCGGCGTCTGGTAGTCCAGCCGCAGGAACGCCAGCAGCCCGTCGGTGCCGGTCAGCTTCATCGTCATCGGCTGGTCGTTCAGTTCGGGGTCGGACGAAACCTCGCTGCCGTCCAGGTCATAGACGGCGTCGCGCTGTGGGGCCTTGATCTTGCCGATGGTGAGTTTGCGGATGGTGACTCTCGGCCTCTTGGCCAGCAGGTGGGCCGCCGACAGGCTCAGGTAACCGCTGTCCTGGGCCTCTTCCTTCAGTTGCTGCTTCTGGTCGGCCTTGCCTTCCGAGCGCTGCCGGAACTCGGCCAACTTCTCGCGGGCCTTCCTGAGGTACTCCATGTACTTGTCGGTCTTCTGGCGGTCCTTGAAGTACGCCAGCAGGGGCTCGGCGTCCTCCAGCCCGGGCATGGAGGCGGGGGGGGTGGGCTTCTGCTCCTTCTTCGGCGCGACCCAGCCGGGCCTGTCGCGCCGCGCGCCTGTCTGCAGGTTGATGACGGTCAGCTCCGAGACCACCACCCGCTTTGTCAGCAGCCCGGCGACGCTCACCTCGGCGGCGATCCGCTCGGCCTGCACGGCGTTGAGGTTCGGGTCCTTGGCGTCGGTGATCTGAAGGCCGTCGATCTCTATCCTGCCGCCCAGCAGCGACAGCGAGGCGCTCCTGACGTTCACCTCCGCGCCCAGCGCCCCGGACAGGTTGCGCTCCATCTGGTTCTTCAGCAGCGTGCCGGAAAGCAGCACCTGGGCCGCCACCGCGATCACGATCACCAGCGCCACCAGGATCAGCCCGGACTTGCGGAACAGCGGGCTTTTCTGGCGCACCAACTCGGCCATGCTCGCCTTCTGCTTGCCAAGGAGTATCCACATCCCAATGCGCACGATCCGCTTGGCCATCAGCCTCTGGAGCCTCTCGCTGCTTTCGCCCGCCTTGGCCAGAAGGCTGCGGATCGCAGTCAGCGCTCTGGCGAGTGCGTAGCCGCTGCCGCCGCCGAGGATCAGGGCGACGGGCAGCCCGCCGATCAGGCAGTACACGTGCAGGTCCATCAGGGCCAGCCCCGGCGTCTCGCTGAACGCGCGGAACAGGCCCTCCAGGCCCATGCCGTGGATGATGAAGTAGCCGATGTGGAACGTCAGCGGCGCCAGCAGGTGGCAAAGCGCCTTGCCTATCGCCAGGGCGATCCCGCCGATCAGCAGGCTGTGGTTGAACAGCAGCAGGGCCGCTATCAGCAGGAAGCTCGTCAGGTTGAACCCAGGGACCATGCCGAGCATCACCCCCAGCAGGCAAGCGCGGAACACCGCCGCGGGCGAGGCCGCCCCGCGAATCAGCTTGGCGATCTTCTTAATCATTGTCTGTCTCCCGGATGAATGTTGATGTGTGAGGCCGACGTGCGAGGACGTGTGCCATGCTAAGGCACCGGCCCGGCGGCATCAGTCACGATCATGCTAGGCGATCCGCCGGCCTACCGGGAATTATACTCGCTACAGGTCCCTCGGCGACAGGCCGGTGTGCTTGGCGATGCGGGCCAACATGCGAGGGCCAATCTCATCCCGCTCGTGGAAAGCGAAAATGAAGTCCGGCCACCCAGGCCGGCTGAGCACCTTGTGTGAGCCCTCGGATTCCCGTTTGATCGACCATCCGATGCGGAGTAAGGCCGCCAAGACCCGCCTCGCCTTAGAGACTATCTCAAGACCTATACGGGCCGCGACGGGGCAGGTTCTGTCGCAGGCCAAGGCGGGAGGGCGATGGCTACCCCTGACAGGTCGTCGAGCCCGAGCAAGAGGTCTCCAAACGCGATGCGTCGCGTTTGGAGCCTCGACGATGGCATGCGGCGGAAGATGCCCCGTCCCAAAGGGTTGCGATGAAAACGGGCCATCTGCGGCGTCAGGCCTCCTCGACAACCCGCGCGGGGTTGTCGTCGTCGGCCTTCCTTGCATCTGGACCCGTTTTGATCGCAACGCGGCCTCGTGTAGGTTCTGAGATAGTCTCTTAGCCCAGCGCCACGTCGAGCGTCATCATCACGGCGAAGCCGAGGATCACCCCCCCGGTGGCCAGGTCCACGTTGCCGTTCCGCTGCGATTCGGGTATGACCTCTTCGGCCACCACGAAGATCATCGCGCCGGCCGCGAATGCCAGGGCGTACGGCAGGATCGGGGCCATCCAGATAACCAGCGCCGCGCCAAGCACGCCGGCCACGGGCTCGACGACGGCCGAGAGCTGCCCGTACCAGAAGGCCTTCAGGCGACTCATGCCCTCGCGCCGCAGCGGCAGCGAGACCGCCGTGCCCTCCGGGAAGTTCTGGAGGCCGATGCCGATCGCCAGCGCGATGGCCGCCCCGATCTGCTCGGCGGCGGCCGCGCCGGTCAGCTCGGCCGCGGCACCGAACGCCACGCCCACCGCAAGCCCCTCCGGAATGTTGTGCAGCGTTATCGCCGTAACCAGCAGCGTGCTCCGCCGCCAGGAGGTGCTGGGCCCCTCTGCCGCCGCCAGGCCCGGATGCAAGTGCGGCAGCAGCCGGTCGCAAACCCGCAGAAACCCCGCGCCCAGCAGGAACCCGACCAGCGGCGGCACCCACATCATCGTCCCGTAGCCCAGGCCTTTGCTCATCTCGATCGAGGGGATCAGCAGGCTCCAGCAACTGGCAGCCATCATCACGCCGGCGGCCATCCCCAGCGAGGCGTCGAGGTACTTCTGGGAGACGCGCTTGGTGAACACGACCAGCGCGGCCCCCAGGGCGGTGACGCCCCAGGTGCCCAGCGTCGCCGCCAGCGCCTGCAAGACCGGATGCCATTGGTAGAAACCCATCGGCCCATCCCGCGGCCGCCGGATGATATGCGTTGAAAACCGGCCGCAACTGCCGATACTATAAGCCGGTCACGCAATCAGGCAAGGCGCCCGCTGATCGGGCGCCCCCAGCGCGCCCCACCCGCTGCACTTTGGAGCATGTAATGGTCGCCAAAGGGCTGATCCAGCTCGCCCTGTTCGGGAGCTTCGGCTGGCAGGAAATCCTGATCATCCTGGCCGTCCTTCTGCTACTTTTTGGCGGGCGGAAGCTCCCGGAGCTGGCCCGCGGGCTGGCCAAGAGCCTCAAGGTCTTCAAGAAGGAGATGCGCGACGTAAAGGACGATCTCGAGGACGCCGCGGATACCGAAGCCGAGCCCCCGCCGGCCAAGTCGATCGAGTCCAAGTCCGACGACCAGAAGCCCCAACAGCCCACCGGTTGACCGGACGACCGACCGGCCGCCCTGCCCTTTGTGTAATTCGTGCGATTAGTGGACTCTTGGGCTGCCCTACCCCGCCCTGCCCTCTGTGGACTCTGTGGACTCCGTGGACTGCCTCCTGAAGACCAGCAGGTGCGCCAGCAGCACGCCCAGCTCATACAAGGCCCACATCGGCAGGGCCAGCGCCAACATGCTCAGCGCGTCCGGCGGGGTGATGAAGGCCGCGAACACCAGGATCGCCACGATCACGTGACGCCGGTGACCACGCAGCCAACGCATGTCCACCAGCCCCACCTTCGCCAGCAGCAGCACCGCCAGAGGCGTCTGAAACGCCAGCCCGAACGCCAGCATCATCTTGAGCATGAAGCCGACGTGGTTGTCCAGCGTGACGATCGGCGTCAGCTCCAGCCAGATGCTTAGCTGGAGCAGATATCGCACGACCCGGGCGGCCACCAGCCAGTAGAAGAACGCCGCCCCGCCGAGAAACAGCACCGCGATGAACGGCAGCGTGTACCAGACGACGTGCCTCTCGCGGCGGTACAGGCCGGCCGACACGAACGCCCACAGATGATAGAGAATCCACGGCCCGGCCAACAGCAGGCCGAAGTACAGCGAGACCTTCATGTACACGCCCAGCCCGCCGGCGATGCTCAGGACCGTCAGGCCCACGTCCTGGCGCCCGAGCTGCTCGGCGGCCTGGCGGTACGGCCGCTCGAGGGCGACGATAATCCACTTCGCCGCCGCCAGCCCCACGCACGCGGCCGCCGCCAGACCGACAAGCGCGTAGATCAGCCGCCGGCGAAGCTCCTCCAGGTGCTCGCCGAGCGACATCCGCGTCTGGTCAACCTGCTCGTTTTCGTCGCTCATTGGACCGGCCCACAGGCCGGGGCACGGACGATTATCCCCAGAAGCCGCGGGAATGCCAGACGCCCCTTGAAGAACGGCGTCACCCGTGTCGCGGGCATGTTGCCCGCGAGTGCCGCGGCCCTCCCGGCCCCGCGGCGAATTGACACCGCGCCTTGGGGCGATTAGGTTTAGCCTCCATGGAACCGTTTGAGAACATCGCGGCCGACATCCTCATCGTCGAGGACGAGGCGGCCCACGCCGAGGCCATCCAGGAGGGCCTGTCGCGGCTGGGCCATCGCTGCACGGTGGTGCACGACGGGGCCGGCGCGATCGCTCGCCTGAAGGCCCAGGCGTTTGACATCATCGTCACCGACCTGGTCCTGGGCGGGGCCGAGGACGGCATGTCGGTGCTGGCGGCCGCCCGCGAGCACCTGCCAGCGGCGGCCGTCATCCTCATCACCGCCCACTCGTCCGTACAGACCTGCCGGACCGCCCTTCAGAAGGGCGCGTTCGACTACATCGAGAAGCCCCTGGACCTGGACGAGCTGCGCGTTGTGATCTCGAGGGCGGCTGAACGAACCGCCCAGCGGCGGACGATCCGCGAGCTGAAGCAGCAGCTCGACGAGAGGTACGGCTTCGAGAACATCATCGGCACCAGCCCGCAGATGCTGGCGGTACTCCAGACGCTGCGGCGGATCGCGCCATCGGACCTGCCGGTGCTGATACTGGGCGAATCGGGCACGGGCAAGGAACTGCTCGCCAGCGCCATCCACCAGAACTCGCGCCGCGCCGGCAAGCGCTTCGTGGCCATCAACTGCGCCGGGCTCAGCGAGACGCTGCTGGAGGATGAGCTGTTCGGGCACGTCAAGGGCGCGTACACCGGCGCGACGGCCGACCGCCCGGGCAGGTTCGAGCACGCCGACGGCGGCACGATGTTCCTCGACGAGGTGGGCGACATGCCGCTGCCGATGCAGGCCAAGCTGCTGAGGGTGCTCGAGAACGGCGAGATCGTCCGCGTGGGCTCAAACGAGGCGATCCGCGTTGACGTCCGCGTGATCAGCGCGACCAACAGCGACCTCGCCGACAGGGTCGCCGGCAAGAAGTTCCGCGAGGACCTGTACTTCCGCATCAAGGGCGCGACGATCGACATTCCGCCGCTGCGCGAGCGGCGAGAGGACATCCCGCCGCTGATCGAGCACCTCATCGCCCAGGCCTGCCAGAAGCACGGCTACAAGGTCTGCGCCGTCTCGCCCGACGCGCGGCGGATACTGGTCTCGTACCCCTGGCCGGGCAACGTCCGCCAGCTCCGCAACGTCATAGAGAACATGGTGGCGCTGGCCGGTGGCCAGAGCCTCGGCGTCGACGACCTGCCGCCTGAGATATACAAGGCCCCGCAGGCCGCCGCTCACGACGAGATCGGCCGACTGGCCGGCATCACCATCGAACAGGCCGAGAAGGAGCTCATCCGCAACACGCTCAAGATGGTCGCGGGCAACCGCGAGCAGGCCGCCGGTATCCTCGGCATCGGCGAGCGGACGCTCTATCGCAAGATCAAGGAATACGGGCTCACGGAGTGATCCATGAGTAAGGGGGACACGCCCGAACAGGAACTGGTGGGCGACCAACCGGAGGCCCGCCCGCCGGATATCGCCGGGGGAGTGCGCCGCGCCTTTGGCAGGGTTGGCGCCGTCCTGGGGGGCCTGCTGTTCACCCTGATCGCGACGGTTTTCATTGTCGCGGGCATCGCCATGACCGCCGCAAGCGTCCACACCGCCCGCACCTACAAGCCGATCGGGGCGATCGTCACCGAGGTCGAAGGCGGCAGCGACGAGCACGACTTCGTTCGGGTGACGTCGCGCTACACCGTCGAGGGCACCGACTACGACAAGACGATCCGGGCCGGGGAGGACGACAGCGAGTACGACGCGCTGCGCCGCATGGCGATCGGCGCGAAGCTGACCGTCTGGTACGACCCATCCGACCCGGGCCAATCGCAGCGCAACGTTCGCGTGACGGCCATGCCGCTGACGTTCTCAATGTTCGCCCTGCCCTTCCTCGCCATCGGGCTCAGCCAGGTCGTCTCGGCGCTGCGCGGGCGCGGGCTGTGGGCTCCGCGTTCGCCCAGCAGGCGAATCCGGATTCCCGGAGGCTGGCTGTTCCTGGTCTTCGCCGGCCTGTGCTGTCTGGGGGGCTTCGCCCTGGCGGCCGCCGCCGTATTCGTTGCGTTTCCGTTGGACCTGGTGGTGATCCTGGCGTACGCGGTGGGCGTCATCCCGTTGGTGATGTGGGGGGCGGCCGGCCTAATGCGGCGACGATCCGCGCGGCGGCGCGCGACCCAGCCCATCGCCCGCGGCCGGCCGGAGACGGACAAGGCCCCCGCCGTGCTCGGCGAGAAGAAGGAGCTGTCGCTGAGCAAGTCGATGGGGCTGGCGATCGGCATGACGCTGTTCTGGTGCGGAATGACGGGCGCGCTGGGGTACTTCTGCGCGGCCCGGCCGATCCTCAGCAGCCGCGCCGCCGCGGGGTGGAGGACGGCCGAGGGCGCCGCACTGGTCAGCAAGGTCAAGACCCACCAAGGCGACGACAGCGATACCTACAGCCCTTACGTGCGATACCGCTACACGGTCGGCGGCAAGAAGTACGTCAACGACCGGTACGACTTCATGGGTGGCTCGTCGAGCGACCGCGACCACGCCCGCCGCGTGGTGAAGGCCCACCCGCGGGGCAGGAAGGTCACCGTGTACTACGACCCGGCCAATCCCGCCGAGGCCGTGCTGTTTCGCGGCGTTCCCGCGATGACTTATGTCCTGATGGTGTTCATCCAGCCGTTCCTGCTGGTGGGGCTGGGGATGATCGTGTGGACGGCGACGCTGCCCTCCACGCACGGACACCTGCGGCGCTTTCTGGCCGCGCCGGCCGCCTTGCCGTGGCGCATCCCCCGATGGGGCACCCTGCGGCAGGACCTCAACGGGCCGGCCATCCGGCGGCGCGGCCGCCTCGGCGGCGCCATCAAGTCATTCGCCATGGGGTACGGCCTGGTGTGCTTCGTATCGATCTTCGTGATCGTCTTCTGGCTCGGCCCGGGCAACGCCACACCCAAGACGCTGAAGATCGTGGTCTGCGCCGCCCTGGTCGCGGGCGCCGCGGCGGCGACATCGGGGCTGCTGAAGCGAGGGCGCTACCTCGTGCGTTTCGATCAGCCCCAGCGGCTGCTGACCGTCCGCAGCGCGCGGCGCGACGAGCAGGCGAGATTCGACGAGATCGCCACGTGGCGCATCCGGCGCGTGCGGTACGCCGGCGGCGCGAAGGTCAGCGGCCGGCGCGAGCGCTGCCTGTTGCTGGAGGCCGTGACCGCCGACGGCCGAGCCGTGCCCGTGCACGCGTTCCGCTTCGGTTCGGCTGGGGGGGCGAGCCGGACGGAGTCCGTCGCCCGCAAGGTCCAGCAGGCCTTCGCGGAGCTGACCGGCAGCGAGGCCCGCAAGACCCTCGTGCGAAGTTCCACCGACGACGAGGCGATCGAAGAGCCCCGCAACCCGGCGCAGGCCGTCGAGGCAGCGGCCAAGGTCGTCAAGGCCTGGCGGAAGCGCGACGGCTACAGCGACCTGTCCTGAGGAGGCGTTGCCTTCTTACTGATCCATTCGCAGAGAGACGTTCCGGGCTGCCTTCGCGACCACTTTGGGAGTCGCCGGGTCGTCCGCGAGGCCTTGGAGGGCCCGGCGAGAGGTGTGGCGGAAGAAGAAGGTCCCGCGCGCCCGCGCGCAGCCGTCGATCCTGGCCACGACGGATGCGTTCGTGTCGCGCGCGACGGAAAGGTGCTTGCGAAGCACCAGGCGATCCATGCCGGCCACGTAGAGGACCATGACGGCCAGCAGCCCCGCCAGGGCCAGCGGCCGACGAACGAAGAGCTGCGCGAGCAGCCCCGCCGCGACGGCCAGCAGCAGCCCCGCCGGACCGACGAACCTAGCCAGCATCACGATGCCGGGAAGCCCCCGGGGCTCGGGTGCCCCCCAACGCGCCCTGCCGGAGCCGAGCGAGTAACTGCGCGCATGGGCCAGCAACTCGCCGATCCTGTCGGCGCGGGCCTTTGCGAATTCGCTTAGAGACACCTTCTTCAGCGGGTCCTCCAACGTCACCCGGTCGACCAACAACAAGAGGCGTAAACCGCGCCCCTCGGATCCCTGGGGGACCACACTGAGCGGGTCGGTACGGCGAAAGCGATCGCCGACGGGGAATGCCGTGACGTATTGGTCCTCGACGGCCCAGTTGTACAAGGAATCGCCCCAGGCTATGTCTGGGGCCCGCACAGAAATACTGTTGTCTCCGGTGGCGTTGAAGACGGGCGCACCGTTGCCGTCGAAAGTGACGTTGAGCGAATCGAAGCAAAGCGAAAAACCAACTTCCCTCCTGCCGATACGGAATGCGCAGTCCTTGCCAGAGCCAGGCGTTGTTCCCGCGTCGGAAAGGCGAGAATCCATCTCTCTTGCTTCAAGGATACGGGCCTCCCCGGTCGTGCTGTCCACGAGGAGGATGTGGAACAAGAAACGCACGGGCGTGTTGGGATCGTACGTGTCCTTGCGGATTTCGGGCGGCGGTTGGGTCGGCAGGTGCAGCGACGTCCCCGTCGCGGCGGCGATCCGCGCCCCGGAGGCCTCGATCTGCACCCACGTGCCTATGCCGACGGCGATAAGGATGCCGACGCCGGCCGCCCCGCAAATGAGACGCGTGATGATGTGGCGCTTGCGGGCACGGCGCATGGCCATCGCATGGCCGCGACCGCGGACGACCAGCAGGACCAACAGCGCTGCACCGAGCAGGACAAAGATGAACCCGAAGCTAATCCCCACGTTAGTCCCCATCGGGCACCTCCTTACGATGATTGGAATCCACCGGGGCGGTGGCACTCGTCGGATGCGGACTGGCCACCAAGATCGTCTCGGCCGTCTCCACAATCGAGGGGGCATCGGGCGCCCGCTCCACGGGGGGGGGACCGAAGTCCCGAGGCGCTGCGGCCGCGTCAAACGCGGCCGCGTAAAACCAGGCGTTTGCCGCGGCGAGGACCAGCAGAATGGCCACAGGCACGGCGATCCAGAGCCACCAGAGCCTATGCCCGCCGAGGGGGACGGGACGGCTGACGCCCTCCTTGCGGAGGTAGAGCAGGTATCCGGCCTCCAGGGCGCCGGCGCCGAGCACGAGCAGCGCCGTCACGCTGACCACGCCGTTGAGATCGCCCCACAGCAGCGATTCGGCGCCGAAGCCGACGCCCATCACGGCCGCCGCCCCCACCAGGCCCGCGATCCCGGCGGCCGTCGCCACGCCCCGTGAGGTCGCCAGGGCCGCAAGGGCGAACGAGAACGCCAGCGCCGCCAGCGGCAGCGCCACGGCCAGTGGGTAGACGAAGGTCGAGCAGGACGGGAACGGATCGGTGAAGCCGCTATCGACCACCAGTCCCCATAGGGCCTGGGGCCAGTCGCCAGCGATGGCCAGCACGCCGATGCCCGAGAGGACCACAAGCGGCGCTCCGGCCATCGCCAAGGCCGCCAGGTACCTCATCCCGCGCGTCGGAGGCAGGGAAAAGGCGAACTCCTCGGAGCCCTCCGTCGTCTCGGAGGCGGCGAAGGCCGGCACGGCCAGGAAGGCGTAGACCAGCCCGAAGGCCAGCATCCAGCCCGGGTGAAAGAACAGCTCCAGCGCCCACAGGCCCGCCAGCCACACGCCCAGCGCCGAGAATATCAGCCCGCGGCCGGCCAGCCAGTGCCGCCAGAGCAGCCCCTTGAACACTCTCCAGTCCGTGACCCTCGCGGCGGGGTCCGGCGAGACGAAGATGCCGATGGTCTCAGTCATTGTCGTCCTCCCTCAGTGCCCTTGCCGAGTCGGCGCCAAAGAGTTCGATGAAGGTGTCTTCCAGCCCAAGCGGAAACTCGCTCACACGCGCGCCGGGTATCCGGCGCAAGGGGGCGAGCTGGTCTTCACCCTCGAGCTTGACGATGGCGGTCACGACCGCGCCTTCCGTGCGGCTGCGGACAGCCCCGGGCACGGCGAAGCCCGGCGGCGGCCCGGTGGCGTCGAAGATGACCTGCACACGCCTCATGCCGGCCTGGAGGTCGGCCAGGGCCTCCTGTCGGATGATGCGGCCGTGGTCCATGAAGCCGATTGTCTCGGCCAGTCGCTCCAGATCGGCGAGGATGTGCGTGCTCAGGAGTATCGTGCTTCCGTCGCCGGCGGACAGGACGTCGACGATCTCGTCGATGAGTTCGCGTCGTGCGATCGGGTCCAGGCCGGCGGCAGGCTCATCCAACAGCAGCAACTCTGCCCTCGCGGCGAAGGCCAGCAGCATGGCCGCCTTTCGCTGCTCGCCGCCGCTCATCAGGCCGACCTGGCGCCGCCAGTCGAGGCCGAAGCGGTCAGCCAGGCGCCGCGCTCGGGGCGCATCCCACGTCTCGTAGAAGCATCCGGCGTAGTAGCACAGCTCCTCCAGCGTCATCCACGCATGCAGTTGCTGCACCTGGGACACGTAGGCGACGCGGGCGCGGTGTCGTCGGCCGGCCTTCCAGAAGTCCTCGCCAAGCAGCCGCGCCGTGCCGCCGTGCGGGCGAAGCAGACCCATCAGAAGGCGAAGGAGCGTGGTCTTGCCGGCGCCGTTGCGCCCGATCAGGCCGTACACCTGCCCGCGCGGGACCGCCAGGTCGAGGGCGTTGACGGCGACGACCCGCGAGCCGAACGTCTTCGTCAGGCGGCAGGCCTCAATCGCGATCTCGTTCATGTCTGAGCCTTTCCATCTCGCCGCGGACGGCGTCCAGGACGGCCTGGGGGTCGGCGCCCATCTGCGCCGCGCGGACCGCCAGCGCCCGCGCCAACTGGGCCAGCACGCGCCTGACCTGCCGGGCAGGCAGCGTCGGGGCCGACTCGGCCAGGAATGCGCCCTTGCCCTGCTTGATCTCCAGCAGCCCCTCGTGCTGCAGCTCGGTGTAGGCCTTCACGATGGTGGCCGGATTCACCGCCAGCGCCCGCGCCAGCTCGCGGATGCTCGGGAGCTGCGCGCCGGGCCTAAGCGCTCCCGAGGCCGCATAGCAGCGGATCTGGTCCATCACCTGCCGGTACACGGGCAGGCCGCTGTGCGCGTCGAGCTGTATGTGCAGGATCGCCGGGCGAACCACAGTACCACTGTGTTACATGACCGATACAGTGTTTGTCCAGGGAAAAATCGAAAACCTCGCAGAATCCCGCCGCCCCCTGACGGGTGTCAGTTCCGGCCCCTGCCGGGCGACGGCCCGGGCCGGGCCTTGGAGGCAACCGCCAAGGCGCCGAAGGCGTGACGGAGGCAGGAAAGCTGCTCCGACCCGTGGCAAGCGATGGGAATTGCGCACACGGGCTAAAGCATGCTTGCCCCCGCGAGACACACCATGGCGCCCACAACCCCACACCGTCAACCAGACCGCCAGGCTTCTGGCGGACGGCGCCGAAACCGTCGCACCTGCCCGATCAGGGCCTGAAGCTCTTCAGATCGAGATCCTGGATCGCCCGATAGTGCCTGTCGTTGGCGGTCAGCAGTGGCTCGTGGGCCTCGACCGCGGTGCCGGCAACGAGGGCGTCGGCCATGCGGACGCCGGCGGACAGACCGTACTCCTCCACGTAGATCGAAGCGCGGTGGCCAATGTTCTCCGTCAGCGGCAGCACGCGGAACCGCACGTCCACCAGGAAGGCCTTGATGGCCTTCACCTCGGGCTTGTCCCGGGCGCCTTGGAGCAGTTCCATGTAGCTTACCACCGAGATCGCGCGGTCCCGTGCACGGTCAACGGCCTTGGCGGCCTTCGGGTTGCCCCGCAGGACCCAGATCAGCACGTCGGTGTCAACGATCATTGAACCGGCCCTTGCGGAGACCCCGGACGTGGCCGGCCACGTCTCCCAGGTCGTCGCGATCCGCCCACAGCCCGTAGGCCGGATGCTCCCTCACCTTGACGGCTTGGCCCTTGCCCTCGGCGCCGACGGGGTGCATGACGGCCTTGGGCCGCCCTCGATAGAGAACCGTGACGCGCTCGTTGCGCTCCAGGGCGCGGAGGATCTGGCCCGACTTCTTCCTCAGATCGACAAAGGACGCTTTCATCTTACGGCGCTCCCTATTGCACACTCTAAGTGTACACTTAGTATCGACCGGAGGCAAGGCCTTCTCCAGCCCACCCGGCGGGCGGCCTCGCCAGTCTTTCGACGGGCTGCCGCCCGAGCAGTACAGCCGGGCGACGCGCCACTGGCCGCGCGGCCGCCGGCCCGGTATGCTGAAGCCTATGCCGATCCGCGTGCTGCCGACACAGTTGGTGAACAAGATCGCCGCCGGGGAGGTGGTCGAGCGCCCGGCGAGCATCGTCAAGGAGCTTCTGGAGAACGCCATCGACGCGGGGGCCACGCGGATCGACGTTACCGTCGAGGACGGCGGCAGGCGGCTGATCGCGGTGGCCGACAACGGCGGCGGCATGAGCGATGATGACCTGGCGCTGGCGTTCGCGCCGCACGCCACCAGCAAGATCGCCGACGAGGACGACCTGTTCGCCATCGGGACGATGGGCTTCCGCGGGGAGGCGATGGCGTCGATCGCATCGGTCACGCACGCGCACATCCGCACGCGGCGCGGCGACGACGACGCCGGCCACGAGATCACCGCCGGCGGCCAGCTCCGCCCCTGCGCCGCCGCGCCCGGCACGACCGTGACGGTGCGAGACCTTTTCTTCAACACGCCCGCCCGGCGGAAGTTCATGAAGACGGCCAACACCGAGTTCGGCCACATAGGGGAGCAGCTCACGCGGCTTGCCCTGCCGAACCCGCAGACCGCCTTCACGCTCACGCACAACGGCCGCGAGGTGCAGAACCTGCCGGCCGTCGCCTCGACCTCGCAGCGGGCGCGGGACCTGTTCGGCTCGGAGCTCGCCCAGTCGCTGATTCCGGTGGTGCAGCGCGAGGGCGCCGTGGGGGTCGCCGGGCTTCTCGGCGCGCCGGCCGCCGCCAGGGCCGCCAGCAGGTGGCAGTACTTCTTCCTCAATGGCAGGTACATCCGCGACCGGGTGCTGGCCCACGCGCTGCGCGAGGCGTACCGCGGGCTGGCCGACCCCAGCCGCTGGCCGGTGGCGCTGCTGTTCGTCGAGGTGGACCCGGCCGACGTGGACGTCAACGTCCACCCGACGAAGATCGAGGTCCGCTTCCGCCACGCCGACGCGGTGCACGGTCAGGTGCTGGCGGCGCTTCGCGAGACGCTCAACAGGTCCTCTGCGCCGGCGGCCGCCTCGCTGTCCGCCGCACAGGACGCCGACGCGGCCACGGAGAAGGCCGGCGGTGCGGACGAACGCCGCCGCCAGTCGCTCCGAGAGGCGATGGCGGACTTCTTCAAGTCGGCCGCGCCCGCCCAGCCGCGGCTGAGGTTCCCCGAGCCGCCATCGCGATACGTCAGCCACGGGCACGCGACCCCCGCGGCCGCCCCGGCGGCGGCAACTTCGGCGCACGCGGAGCGGGCGGCGGCCGCCCAGCCGGTCGCCGGCGCCGAGCCCGCTTCGACGCCGCCCCAAATGGACGTCCTGCGGGAGGCTGCTCAACATGCCATCCAGCTCCACAACGCCTACATCGTGGCCGCCTGCGACGACGGCGTGCTGATCATCGACCAGCACGCGCTGCACGAGCGCATCCTGTACAACGAGCTGAAGGCCCGGCTCGCCGAGGGGGCCGCGGGCCTGGCGGCCCAGCGACTGCTGATCCCCGCGACTATTAACGTGACGGCCGCCGAGGCCGACGCACTGGCCGGGCAGTCCGATCTGCTCAAGCGGCTCGGCATCGAGGTCGCGCCTTTCGGGCCGGGCACGCTGGCCGTCCAGCAGTTCCCCTCACTGCTGATCGGCCGCAGAGCCGACCCGGCCGAGTTCCTGCGGGAGCTGCTGGACAGGCTGACCGACGCGCCCGCGGCGACGGCCGAACAACTGCTCGAGGACGTCCTGGCGATGATGGCCTGCAAGGCGGCCGTCAAGGCCGGCGACCCGCTGTCTCAGCAAGAGATTGACGAGCTGCTCGCCGCCCGCGACGAGGCGGAGAAGGTTTCCGCCTGCCCGCACGGCCGGCCCGCCGTGCTGAAGATGACGTTGAAGGACCTGGAGCGACAGTTCGGGCGAGCCTGACGCCCCCCGCGAGGAAGGCGAACGATGGTTGAGATGACGCGCAAGGAAAGGCTGCTGGCGGCGATTCGCTTCGAGGGGCCGGACCGCGTGCCGGTCTTCCCGCGGATGTGGCGGTACCTGCTGAAGCACGCCGGCACGCAGAAACACGGGGCCTATCTGGCCTACGCCGACGAGTTCGGCTTCGACCCGATCCTGCACTACTCCGCCGGGCCGGTGCACTTCGTGCCGCAGCCCGGCGCCGACTACCAGGCGCTCGGCCCGGAGATCCGCGTGGACGAGAGGGTCGAGCAGGATGGGCAGGTCCGCGTCGTCAGCCGCACGTTCCAGACCCCCGCCGGCCGGCTCACCGACCGCACGCGGATTCCCCCCTCAGGCGGCGAGTTCGGCATCGCGCCGAATCCCCACATCGAGGAGTACCTGGTCAAGGGGCCTGATGACCTGCCGGCCTTGAAGGCCGTCGTGGACGCCAACGCCGCCGCCGCCCAGGTCGCCGACTTCCGCGCCGCGGACAAGGAACTGGCCGGCCGCGCCCTGGCAGCCGCCAACACCTACTCCGCCCTCAGCCACAACGCCGGCGACGCCTATCCGCTGGAGCAGATGATGATCGACTGCTTCGATCGGCGCGAGTTCGTCGAGGAGCTGATCGACGTCTTCCACGCCCCGCTGCTGGCGATGACGCGCAGGGCCCTGGAGCGCGGCGCGGAGCTGGTGTACTGCTCGGTGTTCTTCGAGTCGATGAGCTCCGGCTGGTCACCGCAGCTCTATAGCGAGCTTTTCGCCCCGCGGATCAGGGCGCACGTGGAGCTGGTTCACTCCGCCGGCGCGCTGTACCACCTGTACGACGACGGCAAGGTGGCCGCCACGCTGCCCATCCTTCGCGGGATCGGCATCGACATGCTCTCTACGGTGTGCCCGCCGCCGTCGGGCGACGTTGCGCTGTCCAAGGCCCGCCAGGCGGCCGGCAGCGACGTGTGCCTCAACGGCGGCATCGACACGGTCAACACGATCTGGCGCGGCACGCCTGAGTCTATAGACGCGGCCATCCGGGAGGCCGTCGCGGCGGCCGCCACCCCAGCCGGCGGGTACATCATCGGCTCCAGCGACTCGATCACCGAGGAGACCCCCCCGGCCAACTTCAGGGCCTTCTTCGACGCCGCGCGGCGGCACGGAACACCGGGCTGAGCGTACGGCCCGGCCAGCGCATGGGGACGAGTCGCCCATCCAGCGGTTGATCGGCATTCCCATGGCGGGGTATTTCGGCCCGCACGGGTTTCTGCTACACTTTGGCCAACCTGCCGGCGGGCGGCGGGCACTGTCGAAGACCGCAAGGAGACGGCTATGAGACGGAATTCACTGGCAGGCGGCCTGGCTGTGGCGGTCCTGAGCTGCTGTGTCGGATGCCAGCACTCGGACTACGCCAGGCAGATCCTCTCGCCGACGTACAGTCCCGGCAAGACCGACCTGCTGTTCTACGCTTCCGGTCCGGACATGGTCAAAGGCGGGCGGATCAACCTGCACCGCGTCTGCGAGATGCCCGACGGCACGCCGATCGACGTCTGGGTGATCAACGCCCGCGACGCGAAGAACCAGCCGACCAAGGCGGCCGCCACCGTCGTGGTGCTGCACTCGCTGAGTTACGGCAAGGGCAGCTACCCGTACATCGGCGTCGCCGAGCGGCTGGCCAAGAAGGGCTATGACGTGGTCCTGCCGGACCTCCGCCACCACGGCCGCAGCGGGGGAAAGTACATCACCTTCGGCGTTAAGGAGAAGGAAGACATCAAGGTCGTGATCGACAAGCTGCTGGCCGAGCAGGCCGTCAACGAGAAGATATGCGTTTTCGGCGTGAACCTCGGGGCCGCGGTGGGGATTCAGTATGCGGCCATCGACGATCGCTGCAAGGGCGTGGTGGCCGTGGCGCCGTATCAGGACTTCCGCAACATCAGCCGGCTGTGGGTTGGCCCGGCCCTTCTGAGCGACGCGGACTTCGAGAAGTTCATTGAGGCGGCCGGCAAGATGGGCGACTTCGACCCCGACGGGGCCTCGGCGCTGGAGGCGGCCAAGAAGCTCACCTGCCCGCTGCTTCTGATTCACGGCGTGCTGGACCTGTCCGTGCCCGCCGAGCACAGCACGGCGATCTACGAGACGGCGGGCGGCCCAAAGAAGCTCATCACCATGCTCGGGCCTGAGGCTATCGTCCTGGAAGACTGGCTGGTCGGGCACATCGACTCGCTCATCACCAAGGGGCTGCCGAAGACCGAGCCGACGACACAACCCTCGAATAACTGAGTCCATGACGGCACTGGCTGGCCAATCGGAGACGATCGTCATTCTCGACTTCGGCAGCCAGTACGCCCAGCTCATCGCCCGGCGTGTCCGCGAGCACGGCGTCTTCAGCGTGCTCGTCCGCCCGGACATCGGCGCCGAGGAGGTCCGCCGGCTCAACCCCAGGGGCCTGATCCTCAGCGGCGGGCCGGCAGGCGTGTACGAGGCCGACGCGCCCACCTGCCGCGCCGAACTGCTGGAGATGGGCGTGCCTGTCCTCGGCATATGCTACGGCATGCACGTGGCCTGCCAGCGGCTCGGCGCCGACGTGCAGCCGAGCGCGTCGCGCGAGTACGGACGCACGAAACTGACCGTCACCGACGCCGACGTCCTGCTTCGCGGCGTGCCGGCCGACACCACCGTATGGATGAGCCACGGCGACCAGGTCAACTCGCTGCCGCCGGAGTTCGTCCCGCTGGCGAGAACGCCCACCTGCCCCGTCGCAGCCGTGCGGCACGAGACCCGACCCGTCTACGGCGTGCAGTTCCATCCGGAGGTCAGCCACACGCCCCACGGGGGGCAGGTGTTTCAGAACTTCCTCTACGAGATCTGCGGCTGTGCGGGCCTGTGGCGGATGGGCTCGTTCATCGAGTCGGTCGTGGAGTCGGTGCGCGATCGCGTCGGCGCCGATGAGCGCGTGATCTGCGGCCTGTCGGGCGGGGTGGACTCGGCCGTCACGGCGGCCTTGCTGCACAAGGCCGTCGGCGAGCGCCTGGCGTGCATCCTGGTGGACAACGGCCTGCTGCGGATGAACGAGGTGGAGCTCGTCCGCACCACCTTCGCCGAGCACTTCAAGATCGACCTGACGGTGGTTCAGGCGGCCGAGACCTTCCTGGCGAGCCTCAGCGGCGTGACCGACCCGCAGGAAAAACGCCGCATCATCGGCCAGGCGTTCATCGACGCCTTCAAGTCCGCCGCGGCCAGCATACCCAACGCCCGTTACCTCGCGCAGGGCACGCTGTATCCGGACGTGATAGAGTCGGGGCATTCACTCGGCGGCAAGGCTGCCGGCATCAAGCTGCATCACAACGTCGGCGGGCTGCCCGCGGAGCTGGGCTTTGAGCTCATCGAGCCGCTGCGAGACCTGTTCAAGGACGAGGTCCGCACGGTGGGCGAGCTGCTTGGTCTGCCCGAGGCCGTCGTCTGGCGGCACCCGTTCCCCGGGCCCGGCCTGGCTGTCCGCATGGTCGGCGAGATCACGCCCGAGCGACTGGAGGTCCTCCGCAAGGCCGACAACATCCTGCTGGAGGAGATCACCGCCAACAATCTCTATCGCAAGACGGCCCAGACGTTCGTCGTGCTGCTGCCCGTGCGGTCGGTGGGCGTGATGGGCGACGGGCGGACGTACGAGAACGTCGTGGCCGTCCGCTCGGTGGACACGGCCGACTTCATGACCGCCGACTGGTCGCGGATTCCCTACGACGTGCTGGCGACCATCTCCAACCGCATCATCAACGAGGTGCCGGGCGTCAACCGCGTGGTCTACGACATCTCATCCAAGCCGCCGGCCACCATCGAGTGGGAATGATGGGCATTGGCGATTGACGATTTCCGATTGCCGATTGACAATCGGCAGGACCAGGATCGGCGGTCTGCGAAAGGGCGCACAATGGACGCAATGACGGTCTCCGCGACGGTTCCGATGGACGTGCAGTACCCGCCGGCGTGGCTGACGTGGGTGTCGGCGACGACCGGCTGCCTGCGGGCGCTGGGCGCCGGCTACGACCTGGCCGACGTCGCCGGCTTCAGCGGCTATGCCTTCCTGATGACGGTGCACGAGGATCTCTGCCCATCCGGGCCGACCGTCTTCGACTGGAGCATGCTGATGCCCGGCATGGCGCACCTTGGCCGCAAGGCCGAGATGCACCACGTCCCCGGCTGCCACTCCGAAGGCCACAAGAACGACAAGACCCGCGCCAACTGCCGCATGGTCTTCCAGGCCGCCGCCAGGGAGATCGCAGCCGGCCGGCCGTGCGTCATCTGGGGGGCCTACCTGCCGGAGTTCGCCATCGCCGTCGGCGTGGCTGACGGTGCCTACCGCGTCCGCAGCTTCAAGGGCCACATGAAGCAGCCCGAGCCGCCCATCCCCTGGGACGAGGTGGACGCCCCCGGCGGACCGTACACGCTGACGTTCCCCGAATCGACGCAGCCGAACCAGGCCGACGCCGACCGATCCGCCGTCGCCCACGCACTTCAGATGGCCCGCGCCAAGCCGTTCGACCCGCGCTACGCCACCGGCCTGGCCGCCTACGACCGGTGGATCGCCGCGCTTCAGTCCAACAAGGCTGCCGGCTTCGGCAACGCCTACAACGCCCAGTGCTGGGCGGAGGCCCGCCAGTTTGCGTACAAGTTTCTCCAGCGGCTCGCCGAGCGGAGCCCCGGCAACTCGGCGCTGAAGGAGGCAGCCGACGCGTACGGGCAGGTCGCAGAGCCGATGGCCAAGGTCGCCAAGCTCTTCCCCTTCTTCGGCGAGAAGAAGGAGGTCGAGAACGCCGACACCCGCGCGGCCGCCTGCCAGCACCTCGCCGCCGCCAAGACCGCCGAGGCGCGCGGCCTGGCGGCCCTGGAACTAGGCAGCGCTGCGCCGTGATGCTGTTCGAGCCTGCCCCACTGGCGGCCCTGATGGTGCGGTTGGTCGGGGAGCGGTCTCGCCGGCACTGAGCGACCCCGCGCCCGGCGCGTGATGGCGCGCGGAGTTCGGTGTACACTAGACCATCGTGTGCGACCTGCCTGCCGGCAGGCAGGTTCAGCGCTGCCTGGAGGGCCACGCTCTGTCGTGGCCCAGGTTGGGACGCGACGGAGCGCGTCCCTCCAAGCCGCGCGCGGCTACGAATCCTGCACACTGATATAGAGACCAAGTAAACTCGGGCGAGGATGCG
>Ga0307378_10002379_pt1 | contig 28936 bp, 22 predicted proteins | sample UN1MG_FD_202238 | JGI IMG/M metagenome (GOLD analysis project Ga0307378, IMG submission 202238) | Soil microbial communities from Risofladan, Vaasa, Finland - UN-1 | ecosystem: Environmental > Terrestrial > Soil > Coastal area > Acid sulfate soil | place: Finland: Risofladan, Vaasa | collected... | reverse complement strand
TATAGGGAGGCGATAGTTGGGGCACTTGTGCCCCGAATACATCAACGCAGCGTTATGTAAACTATCGCCGAACGTTATCGATGTTTGGCAGCTGCCAAATCTTTACGTGTTGGTTCTCGATAACAGCGTTATCGGAACCCAACTATCCGCCCTCCATCCTTAGTTTCTCCTGAAGTGGAGCGCGTTCGTTAGCCTGCGCGAACTCTAACGGAGCGCCTCCTTCTTCTCGCTATGGTCGTGGGAACACGCTCAACGCATCGCTTAACATGCTCACCTATCACGGGTGGGCAAGAGCTGAGCTTGCGAAGCTCGGGAACTAGAGGGCATCCCTAATCGCCCGAACACCTCGGAGCCAGAGGCGACCAGTCCTTTCTTCTCCGTTACTCCGCTCACATCCATAGGAACTCACTCCTATCCCACTATGCGAGGGAACACTGCACGACATGTGTTCCCATCCGCTATCCCTACATACGCAAGCGCTGCTATGCGGGGGGCCGCTCAGCCCCCCTTTCCTTTCAATCAACACCCCCGCCTATCAACTATGCCGGCATGTAACCATGCCCCCCCTTGACGACAGCGTCTTGACTCAAACGAGTGGGAACTACCCACTTGCCAAAAGCACTCCCTAATACCACGCCGTTTGAACCGCCGCACCGGCGGGCAACTCCCCAACGCACCAAGCCCATCAACCCACTACGGCGTGGAACTACGCCTCCCCCTTGACGGCAGCGATCACCTGGCCCTCGGCAGAGGTGTTGTCTCTCGCCTTATCACCACAATGCCATAGAACCGGGTTGTATCACCCACCCAGCAATGTGAGCACCAGCCCCTTGAGGTGTGTGTTTTTTGGGGGTGTTGTATGCTTGAAACCCCACCGCCTTAGCGTCCATCCCACAGACCCACTTCAGATTTATCAAACACCTCCACACAGAGGTAGGGGTCGAATTCCTCTCGGGGAAAAGGGGAGTTGGGGGGTTGGAGTAGTTAGTGGTGGGGGCTGGAAGTGGAATGGGTAGTCGAGTTGATGTGGTTTACTTTGGTCTGTCTCGGTTCTCGCCAGATAGCAACACTCCGCCTATCATAGCCAACGGGAAAGTCTCTCCGTTGTGGGTGATGCCGTAAAGCCCGGCCTGCGAAGTGGCCTCAGCGGACTGCGAAGCCCACGCGGCCCTGCGTTTCGCGGATCATCCTTGAACCTTCCCTATCACTCCGATAAAGTCATAATCTCGCAGCAGACGGTATTCGCAGTTGCATGTCGAATGATTTCACTTGGATGGAGCTATGCCGCGTATATTTGACAACATTGACAGAACGTTACTTCCCGCCTTACGAGAAACACTTGAGAAGTCCGAACGGGCTGACTTCTGTGTTGGCTATTTCAACCTGCGCGGTTGGAAGCGGCTCCATTCATTCATAGAGAAGTGGAAAGGCGGTGATGGCAACTGTTGTCGGCTCCTTGTAGGCATGCAGCGGCTTCCGGACGAGGAACTGAGACTTGCCATAGGTCTGGCAAGGAGCGGTGACAGGATAGACAACCAGACAGCTTTGAAGCTGAAGAGGGAGCTCGCTAAGCAGTTCAAGGAGCAGCTGGAGGCCGGATTACCCTCAGACGAGGACGAGGTTGGGCTACAGAAGCTCGCGGCCCAGATCAGGGCCAAGAAGGTCGTTGTCAAGCTCTACCTCAGGCACCCGCTCCACGCGAAGCTCTATCTTCTGTTTAGACCCGATCCCGATGCCCCGACAGTTGGCTATCTTGGGAGTTCGAATCTGACGTTTGCCGGCCTTGCCATGCAGGGCGAGCTTAATATCGACGTTCTCGACCACGACGCCTGCGAAAAGCTCGCGAGGTGGTTCGAAGATCGGTGGAACGACCAGTGGTGCCTCGATATCTCGAGAGAGCTTCTTGAGATCATCGAGCTGAGTTGGGCCCGTGAAGACCTGATCCCGCCGTATCACATCTACATCAAGATGGCATATCACCTCTCCCAGGAGGCACGTGCAGGTTTGACTGAATTCTTCCTACCGCCGGAGTTTCAGGGGGTGCTCTTTGAGTTTCAGGAGGCGGCGGTCAAGATTGCGGCTCGCCACCTTAACAAGCGTGGAGGAGTGATCATCGGTGACGTCGTCGGGCTCGGCAAGACGCTCATGGCGACCGCGTTGGCCCGGATATTTGAGGAGGAGCCCCATAACTTAGAAACGCTGATAATTTGCCCGCCTAATCTCATCCCGATGTGGAAGGACCACGCTACGCGCTATCGCATGCGTGGTTATGAGATAGTCTCTCTGGGAAAGGTCATCGATGAATTGCCCAACATCAAGCGCTTCAGGGTCGTCATCATTGACGAGAGCCACAACCTAAGGAACCGCGAGGGGAAGCGCTACAGGGCGATCCAGCAGTATATTGACAGAAACGAAAGCAGGTGCATCCTGCTCTCCGCGACGCCTTACAACAAAACATACCTCGACCTGTCAAACCAGCTGCGCCTGTTTGTGCCCGAGACTTTCGACGTCGGTATCCGTCCAGAGAGACTTCTGCGTGAGATAGGCGATGTTGAATTCGTCCGAAAATACCAATGCCCTATTCGCACTCTTGCTGCATTCGAGAAGAGCCCGTATATGGACGATTGGCGGGACCTGATGCGGCTTTACTTAGTCAGACGCACACGTACGTTCATTCAGGATAACTACGCCAAGAAGGACCCTGACTCGGGACGGCCCTTCCTGACATTCGCGGATGGGAGGCCATGTTATTTCCCTGAGCGCATACCGAAGACGGTGAAGTTCGAGATAAAGGACGACGACCCCAGCGATCAGTATGCCAAGCTCTTCTCGGACCCCGTCGCCGACAAGATAAGGGCGTTGAACCTGCCGAGATATGGCCTCGGGAACTACGTCCGGGAGTCACTTGAGATGGAGACGACACCGGGAGAACAGAAGGTGCTGGATGATCTGTCCCGCGCGGGTAAGCAGCTCATGGGATTCTGCCGAACCAATCTCTTCAAGCGGTTGGAGAGCAGCGGTCAGGTATTCATAGAGTCGATTGAGCGCCACACACTGCGCAACTTCGTCTTCATTCACGCAATCGAGAACGGCGAGGCTCTTCCGATAGGCCCGCAGGATGCAGCCCTTCTGGATGCTCGGATAGCCGATGAGGATGAGGAAGATGTTCAGAGAAACGCGGCTTTGGCGACGTCCGGGCTTAGGACTGAGGAGCAATTCAGGGAACGTGCGGCGCAGGTCTATTCCACTTTCCTCGATAGACTGAAATCGAAATTCAAATGGCTCCCGATCGAATTCTTTAAGCGTGCCTTGCATGACGATCTTCTGACTGACGCTCAGAGGCTTATCGAGGTTCTGTATGAATGCGGCGACTGGGATCCGAGCAGGGACACCAAGCTGGCTGCGCTTGAGAACCTCCTGAGGCGCAAGCACACGGACGACAAGGTGATCGTCTTCACACAATTCGCCGACACCGTTCGCTATCTAGAGGCTCAACTCAAGCGCCGTGGTATGGAAAGCCTGGCGGGAGTGACAGGGAATTCTGATAATCCGACCAGAGTTGCGTGGCGGTTCAGCCCAATCAGTAATGAAAAGGAGGGCCGGTTCCCGCCCGACAACCAGCTTCGCGTGCTTGTGGCGACGGACGTTCTCAGCGAGGGTCAGAACCTTCAAGACGGCTACATCGTCGTCAACTACGACCTCCCCTGGGCAATCGTGCGCCTCGTCCAACGCGCCGGGCGTGTTGATCGGATAGGCCAGAAATCGAACGAGATCCTCTGTTATTCATTCATGCCAGCGGACGGCGTAGAGCAGATCATACACCTCAGGGCGAGGGTACGGCAGCGCCTGCGCGAGAACGCAGAGGTGGTTGGCACGGACGAGGCCTTCTTCGAGGACGACGAGGACAGCCAGGCTATCGTTGACCTCTACAACGAAAAGGCTGGACTCTTGGACGATGACCCAGATTCCGAGGTCGATCTCGCCTCCCGCGCATACGGGATATGGAAAAACGCCATCGAGAAGGACCCGAAGCTCGAGAAGACCATCAAGACAATGCCGAACGTTGTGTTTTCGACGCGGGAAACGGCCCCTATGCATGGAGGCAAGGACGGCGCGTTGGTCTATGTCCGGACAGGCAACAAAGATGATGCTCTTGCGTGGGTGGACAAGAGAGGCGAGATCATATCAGAATCTCAGTCCGAGATCCTGAGAGCAGTCAAATGCGATCCCGATACCCCGGCTCTCCCGAGGCGCGCGGACCATCATCGTCTCGTCAAGCGGGCAGTGGAACACATTATCGAAGAGGAGAAATCGGTCGGTGGCCAGCTTGGAAAACCGTCAGGCGCACGGTTCAAGACCTACGAGCGATTGAAGCGGTACATCGAAGATACCAAGGACGCCGTCTATGTTGACTCGGCGAAGCTCGAGAAGGCGCTTTATGACATCTATCAATTCCCTCTGCGTCCTTCGGCCACGGACGCTCTCAACAGGCAGCTGCGCTCCGGGATATCAGACATGAAGCTGGCGGAGCTCGTAATTGACCGGCGCAAGGACGGCCGTCTCTGCCAGGTGGAAAAGGAACAGGTCACCGGTGAGCCGGAGATAATATGCTCGATGGGGCTGGTTGCTGAGGAGAAGGGGAAATAGATGAGGCGCCTCGACCGAGACCGTGTAAGGGGATATCTCAGGGATTTCGCTTTCAAGAGCCTCTTCATTGACGAGCTCGGCTGGGACCATTACACAAAGGAGTTCAGTCTCACCGTAGATGGCGAGACATGCAATCTCAGGAGCATCGCCGAGAAGCGCGGCATGGTCGCCTTCGTCTGCTCGCCTTCATCGGGTGGCGTAATACCAGAGTATGCGATCAGGCGCAAGATCGACAACAGAATAAGAAAACTCTACCACGAGCATTTCATTATCTATACCGATGCTGAGAAGACCGTTCAGGTCTGGCAGTGGGTGAAACGCGAGGCGGGCAAGCCGGCCGCGTCCCGGGAGCATCGTTTCTATCTCGGCCAATCAGGAGAGCCTCTCATTCAAAAGCTCCAGGCCATCACGTTCGCAATCGAGGAGGAAGATGGTCTCACAATTGTCGACTCCTCGGGTCGCGTTCGCGCAGCATTTGACACAAAGCCCGTCACGAGGCGGTTCTACGATGGGTTCAAGAGAAAACGTGACGAGTTCCACTCATTCCTTGACGGTATCCCTACGAATGACATGCAGCGCTGGTACGTTTCCGTCATGCTCAACCGTCTCATGTTCATCTACTTCATCCAAAGCAAGGGCTTTCTTGACGATGACCGTAATTACCTCGTGACCAAGCTCAAAGAGAGCAAGCGACGAGGCAAGGACCGCTACTACCGGGACTTCCTCTGTCCGCTCTTCTTCGAGGGATTCGCCAAGCGCGAGCAAGACCGCTCACCCGAGGCGAGAGAAATGCTGGGCAAGGTCCCGTTCCTGAACGGCGGCCTCTTTATGCGACACGAGATCGAGGAGAAACACGGCAGGGAGATTGAGATTGCCGACGCCGCGTTTGAGAAGCTCTTTGGGTTCTTCGATGAGTGGCGGTGGCACCTCGACGAGCGACCCCTGCGCAATGACAAGGAGATCAACCCGGATATCCTGGGCTACGTCTATGAGAAATACATCAACCAGAAGCAGATGGGCGCCTACTATACCAAGGAGGACATCACCGGCTACATCAGCCGCAACACGGTCATCCCGTTCCTCTTCGACGCAGCCAAAAAGGACTGCAAGATAGCGTTCGAGGGTGACAGCTCCGTCTGGCGGCTGCTTAAGGACGACCCCGACCGATACATCTACAACGCGATGCTCAAGGGCGTCGATCTACCGTTGCCCGAGCGCATCGCCATGGGCGTTGACGACGTCTCGAAACGCACGTATTGGAACAAGGCGGCGGACGAGGAATACAAGCTGCCGACAGAGATATGGCGCGAGACCGTGGCGAGGCGGCAAAGGTGTGAGGAGGTCAGGGCAAAGCTCAGAAACGGTGAGGTCAGAGAGATCAACGACCTTATTACGCTTAACCTAAACATCGAGCAGTTCGCCGAAGACGTCGTTGACAGCTGTGAGGGGCCGGAGCTCTTGAGGGCATTCTGGAAGGCGATCAATGGCGTGAGCGTCCTTGACCCCGCCTGCGGCTCGGGGGCATTTCTCTTCGCGGCGCTCAACATCCTCGAATGTCTTTACGAGGCGTGCCTGAACAGGATGCGGGCCTTCGTGGATGAGCTCGACGCGTCGGGTGAGAAGCACAGCCCTGAGAAATACAGCGACTTCAGGAAGGTGCTTGCGCGCATTGGAAAGCATCCGAATGAGAAGTACTTCATCTTCAAGTCCATAGTCCTGAACAACCTCTACGGCGTCGATATCATGGACGAGGCAGTCGAGATATGTAAGCTGCGCCTCTTCCTGAAGCTCGTCTCCCAAGTGGAAAATCCTGAGGACATCGAGCCGCTCCCCGACATCGACTTCAACATCCGCGCCGGGAACTCGCTCGTAGGCTTCGCCAAATACGAGGACGTAGAGCGCGCGGTGAAGAGCCAGCTCGACTTTGGCAACGTCATGGAGAGGATTGAACGCGACGCGACTGAGATAGGTGAGATCCTTCAGCTCTTCCGGCTTCAGCAGACCGACAAGGGGGGAACCGTAACCCTCAAGGACAAGCAAGAGGTCACCGACTTGCTCAAGAAGCTAGAAGGCGAGCTGAACACCTATTTGGCGGACCAATACGGCGTCCGAGTCTCTGATCAGACCGCCTATGAACTGTGGCGCGACTCGCACAAGCCGTTCCACTGGTTCATCGAGTTCCACGAGATCATGAATAGGGCCGGCTTCGACGTCATCATTGGCAATCCACCCTATGTGGAATACAGCAAGGTCAAGAATGAATACACGATCAAGGGCTATCAGACGGAGAAGTGTGGCAATCTGTACGTATTTATGGCCGAGCGCTCTTCTGAACTGGGTAGGCAGCGGCACGGCAACTTGGGCATAATCCTCCCGATCTCGCTGGCCAGTACACCTCGAATGCTGCCGTTGAGAGAACTATTCAGCTCACACGACCGGTGCACTTGGTGCAGCAACTACGCCGACAGGCCCGGCTCTTTGTTCACCGGGGTGCATCAGAAGCTCTCGATCATATTGGCAACAAGCGGGCAGGATCAATCTGGTGGGGTCCTTCATACGACGGCGTATCAGCACTGGTATGGGAGGTCAGAGCGTGCACAGGAAGACCTTATGCATAATCTCGCCTATGTGGACCCGCATCCCCTCTCCTACTGTTGGGCCAAGTCGGGCGATGGAATCGAGGTGTCTGTTTTTGAGAAGATACAGCGCCAGCTCAAACCAATAACGGACTGCATCACAGGGGACGAAGTCTTTTCTCTGAACATGCGGATGATGTATTGGGGCAAGGCCTTTGACATAACACAAGATTCGAGGGAGTACAAGCATTTCGGTGCGGCGGACTCTTCTCTCAAAAAGGTTCTCGTTGCCGTTTTCAATTCATCTCTCTACTTCTGGTTCTGGGAGCTGGTGAGTGACGGGTGGCACATCACTCAAAAGGAAATGGTTAATTTCCTTTTTGACCCCGGTTTGCTGACGGCATCAACGCGAGGCCGGCTCGATGAGCTCACCGAAGCTCTAATGAGCGACCTGACGAGGAACAGAAGGCATGTGGGAACGAAGCAGACGGAATATGAGTATTACCATCGATTGTCTAAGCCGATCATCGACGAGATCGATCGCGTGTTAGCGAGGCACTATGGTTTCACGGATGAGGAGTTGGACTTCATAATCAACTACGACATCAAGTATCGGATGGGCTGGGGGGCGGGCGGCGAGCCCGCCCGGAAGGATGAAGGATGAAGGATGAAGGATGAAGGGGGGAAGCTTGAGGATCTGAGGAGCCGGACGAAGAGGTTTGCGCTGCGTGTGATACGTCTCTATTCGTCGCTGCCGAAGACGACTGAGGCGCAGGTCATAGGCAAGCAGTTGTTGAGGTCCGGCACATCAGTCGGGGCTCATTATCGAGAGGCGAGCCGGGCGCGTTCTAATGCCGAGTTTGTCAGCAAGATCGAAGGTGCCCTTCAGGAACTTGATGAGTCGGCGTATTGGATGGAGCTCCTTGTTGAGGGAAGCATTGTGAAGGGCGAGCGCATGAAGGAGCTGATGGATGAGGCGAACGAGCTGACTGCCATACTGACGACATGTGTCAAGAATGTAAAAGAGCGAATGAGATCGCGGAAGGCCTCCAATGGATGATTCATCCTTCATCCTTCCGCCTTCATCCTTTCAGAGCGGTGTAAGGCACGTCGGACGGTAGCGACTGGTTGGCCGAGCACGTTGTGATGGGTATAAGATGCCCTGCGCACCTCCGCTATTGACGGATTATTGTAGTTCGAGTTATAGTCCGGCTAATGATGTTGTGGAATGATCATCCATAACTAAAATCATTGTGCGTTATGGATTGGATTCTGTGGAAGAGGTAGCAGCATGGTCCAGAACCCGGAGACTAGAAGCCGTGGGATGCACGTGATCCGGCTTCTCAAGGCGCTTTCTGAGGCTGGGCGGGTCGTCTTTACGACTTCCGAGGCGAGAGAGCTTGCGGCGGGCGTTGGCGTTCCTGAAGACTACGTGAGAAACCTTCTGCTGAACATGATTAGGGACGGCTGGCTGATAAGGCTGCGTCGTGGGCTCTATGCAGTATCCGGACTCGCGTCCGGGCAGGTTCAGATTCACCCCTTCGCTATTGCCACGCAGTTAGTGATACCGTCGGCGATTAGCCACTGGTCTGCGCTCAGCCACCACGGCCTGACGGAACAGGCGCCTCGCGTGGTAACCGCTTTCACACCGAAGAAGGTCGTGACGCCAAGCATGCGCGGCGGCAAAAGCAGTCGGGGCCGACGGCACGCCTGGGACGTTGCGGGCGTCCGGTATGAGTATGTCAGCGTCCGGCAGGAGCGTTTCTTTGGGATTGAGCAAGTGTGGGTGGATGAGAACTTCCGCGTTCCGATCACTGACCGGGAGCGAACCGTGCTCGAGGTGTTCATCTCGTGCAGAGTCTTCGGCGGAATGGGCGAGGCGCTAGGGATAATCGAGAACCATTTGGGGAGACTGGACGTCGGCAAGTTGGTCGAATACGCGCGCCGCTTTGGCCAGATATCCACCGCCAAGCGACTCGGCTGGGCGTTGGAGCGGGCTGGCGTTTCTGAAGCAGAGTTGAGGCCGCTTCTTGAGATTCCGGCCACTGGCTACCACGCCTTGGATCCGACCCGCAGTCGCCGGGGACCGTGCGATAAGCGATGGATGATCCAGAACAACCTTGCGGCGGAGGCGAATCCATGAGACCCCTGCGGCTTCGCATCCAGGACGCCGCCAAACGACAGGGGATACCGCAGCCGGTCATTGAGAAGGATTATGCCCTCAGCTACATCCTGGCCGGTATCGCCTCACATCCGGCACTAGGCGATGCGTTAGTGTTCAAGGGCGGAACGGCCTTGAAGAAGGTGTTCTTCGGCGATTATCGTTTCTCCGAGGACCTCGACTACTCTGCAATAGATGCGCCGAAAGATGAGCAGCTTGAGGTGGCCATGCGTGAGGCAGCTGAGGAAGCACACCGGCTTCTGTCAGAACAAGGCCCTTTTTCGATACAGCTCGAACGGTATCTCGAACGCGATCCTCATCCACACGGGCAGGAGGCGTTCACAATTCGTGTGCGGTTTCCCTGGCATCCTGAACCGCTCTGCCGGATCAAAGTAGAGATCACTCATGACGAGCCGGTCCTTCTCCATCCTGAAAGGCGCCGTTTGATGCACGGATACAAAGAGTGCCTGCCGTTTGACGTGTGCTGTTATCGTCTTGAGGAAATCGTAGCTGAGAAGTTGCGGACGCTGCTTCAGACCCACCAGAGGCTAGTGATGCGCGGTTGGAACCGCCCTCGGGCTCGTGACTACTACGATCTGTGGCGCATCCTGGAGGCGTTCGGCGACAGGTTGCAGCGCGAGCAGATCATGCCTCTCTTGGTCAAGAAATGTAACCATCGTGGTGTCACATTTGAGAGCTTGGGCGATTTTTTCAGCGATGAACTGGTCTCTGAGGCGCGTCTGCATTGGGGTGCGACTCTGGGGCCATTTGTGAGTGAACTGCCAGGTTGCCAGGAGGTCTTTGACCACTTGCGACTGCTACTACAGGACTTGCTCCCCGATTTGGGCTGAGTCGGTAGATAGGAACTGAGGTATGCAGACGACCTATTTGACACAGAGCCGGGCGGAGTGCCCCAAATCGCTATTGCGGCATCTTGGGGACGATGCGCCAGAGCGGTTGACAGCCATCGGCGACGTCGAGCTGCTGAGTCATAAGAATCTGGCAATTTTCTGCTCGGCCAAATGCCCGGGCAGCATCATCTTGAAGATATACGATTTGGCGCGAGAGCTGCGGGAGCAAGGCACGACGGTCATCGGCGGCTTCCACTCGCCTATTGAGAAAGAGGTCCTGAACGTCTTGCTGCGAGGCGAGGGCTCCATGATCTTATGTCCCGCCAGGGGTATTGAGAAGATGCGCATCCGACGGGAATATAGAGGACCTGTGAACAAGGGGCGTCTCCTGCTGCTATCGGCCTTGCCTGAGAAGGTCCGCCGCCCAACCGCCGCCACCGCCCTGTTCCGAAATCGCCTCGTCGCCGCTCTCGCCGAGAGCATCCTGATCGCCTACGCCGCCCCCGGCAGCAAGACCGAGGCATTTGCTCGCGAGCTCCTCAGCTGGCACAAGCCCCTCTACACTTTCGACGACCCGAACAACGAGAATCTAATCCGTCCTCGTTCTGTGCGCAGGGATGGAACAAAGGAACGTTTCATATCTCTTGCTTCAGGCAGCCTTGGTTCGATATGTGGAGAATCTGGGGCCGGCCTACGACCAATAATGCCAAATGGAGGACTATGATGGACGCAGCTGATACGCCAGAAGAGGGGTTAGTCTTCGATACGCCAGAAGAGGACGAAAGGGAAGAGCTCACTCTCGACAAGACCAAACGAAGAATAAACACCAAATCATCTGATCCTGAGATAGAATCGCTCTACAGCAAGTGGAAGCGCGGCAAGCTGATTCTTCAGCCCGACTTCCAACGGCAATTCGTCTGGGATGAGAAGAAGGCAAGTCGCCTCATCGAGTCGGTCATTATTGCCGTCCCCTTACCGGTGATTTATTTGGCTGAAGAAGAGGACGGCAAGGAATCCGTCATTGACGGGCAGCAGAGGCTAACCTCATTCTTCGCTTACATCGACAATGCATTTCCCACAAAGACAGGGGAGTTTAAGCCATTCAAATTGAATGGCCTTCAAGTCTTCACAGAACTCAATGGAAAGCACTTCAACGAGCTTGATGAACAAGTCCAGGACAGGATCAGGTATCACGAGATCCGGGCGATAACTATCAAGGTGGATAGTGACAGGGAGCTCAAGTTTGAGATCTTCGAGCGGCTGAATACGGGCGCGGTGCCACTGAACGACATGGAGCTTCGGAATTGCGTCTATCGTGGGCGCTATATGGCGTTACTGAAGGAGCTATCTGAGGACAAAGAATTCATTCAACTTCTGGGGATCAAGCAGCCCGACAGGCGCATGAAGGATGTTGAGCTGGTATTGCGCTTCGCAGCGTTTTATCACGCCACCTATCTGAAATACCAGCGCCCGGTGAGGCGTTTCCTGAATCAGGACATGGAGAAATTCCAGAATATATCTCGTACCGATGCGGACGAGCTCAGGCGGGCATTTAAGACCGCCGTGCAGATCAACAGGTCTCTATTTGGCCAGAGGGCCTTCAAACGTCTCTATCGGGGAGATGAATCCAATCCGAGTGGATGCTGGGAGGGTCGGAAGTTCAACGCTTCGCTTTACGATGTGCTGATGGGCGTATTCTGCGACAAAGACAAGAACCAGGTTTATGGTGCATTGGACTGTCTGCGCGAGGGATTGTTGGACCTGATTTCCTCAAATGATGAATTCGTTGATGCGACCGTTCTGGGCACGAGCGATAGGGAGCGAGTGCTGACTCGATTCGAGCTCGGATTCCAGCGTGTGAGGATGATACTAAAGGAGCAACCGAGACAGCCGCGTTGTTTCAGTCGCAAGCTGAAGGAGGAGCTTTACAGAGCGGATCCTACTTGTGCGATATGCGAGCAACGAATTGAGGAGATCGACGACGCTGCTGTGGATCACATAGATCAGTATTGGAGAGGTGGCAAGACAATCCCGGAGAAGGCTCGTCTGACCCACCGATACTGCAATATGGCAAGATCAAGAAACGACTGATGGCTCGACTGACGGGCGCATGTGTCAGTGGAGGGATTTGAGGCGTATATGGATTGGAGGGAATACGAGCAAGCAGCTTTCAACGAGCTGTATTATTCCTACAGGCCACCGCATTTCATAGTCATCCCCGATTACAGGGAAGTCGTAGGGATGATAACAAGGGCTAAGCGTCAGCTTGATGTAGCCATCTTTCTCACCGAAGACGTCTCAAGGCCTTTTATCGCGGTCGAGTGCAAGATGTATTCCCGAAAGCTCAATGTCAAAAATGTGGAGAGTTTCATTGGGATGCTCGGAGATCTGGGTGCTCAGGAGGGAATACTGATTACTCCCCACGGATTCAGTGAGACGGCTTCGCGGAGGGTGGAAGGAATGAACATCGAGCTGGTCGAGTTGCCCGTGGATGAGGCGGCCAGATTGAACTGGAGAGAGCTTATACGGCAAGCCTTCCCTATGGACGAGGCTTTTCATCCCGAGATGGGAGATGCTATAGGGATGTTTCACGCATCGGAAGAATACGAGGATCTGATCACTGCAATGGAGCGTCTCCCTTTTGAGGAATGGCTGACTCTTTTCGGCATTTATCGAAATATGAACTCCCAGAGATGCAAAGAGACACTCGAATTCATAGCTCTACATCATGTCGATTCAGGCTGGATCTTCAACTCGATCAGGTTACTTGATGATTTCGGGTGGCTTAGCCAGGACCTTCTGGATGCCCTTATGCAGACGGATAGGATAGATCCCTATGGCGGTTACAACGTGAGCGAGCATGACATGGATCGCTACCAACAGGAAGAGGGGTCAATTGACTAACTTGTTGAGATCTGACTGATTCCATGAGCTCCGCATCCCCGATCCCACGGATTGCGCCAGACGCCCGCAGAGACGTTTTGACCCTTTGGGGATGTTCTGACACTGCTCCACCGGTCGGAAGCCCCATGAACGCCGTCAAACAATCACGTGGCCTATTGTGGCTATCCGGCAGGGAGTCGTCCGGAGATTAAAAACAGTGATTGTGTGATAGATGTGTCATGATTCCCTGACTCACCAACTCTATAGCCTATGGTCGACGGATTCTGTTGTGACTCTATCAGACGACATACGTGAGGAGTGGCGATTGTGCCATTGTGTCATAGATGTGCCATACTGCGGCGGTAAGGGGAGCACAAAACGGCACTATGGGCCAGTTGTTGGAATTGGGGAGTTTCGTGAATGAAATCGCCGGGAGTGCTGCTAAATGGCTTGGGCGGAACAGGATTCGAACCTGCGACCCCCGGCTTGTAAGGCCGATGCTCTTACCAGCTGAGCTATCCGCCCGGCTGGCTATTGCTTGACCGCTTTTACCACGAGCCTGCGGTTCTTGTAGCGCCCTTGTTCAGTATCGTTGGACGCAACAGGGAAACGCTGGCCGTGCGCGAAGCACTTGACAGAATATATCTGCACGCCCCAGCCCAAGAGCGCATCTCGCACTGCCTCCGCTCGCTTATTTCCGAGCCGGAGATTGTACTCCTGGGTCCCGACATCATCGCCATGTGACTCGATCACGAACGTCAATCCGTGTGAAACCTTCATCCGGCGAGCGAGGCGCCCCAGTCTGGCCATGGCGTCCGGTCGAAGAGTGTATTCGTTGGTCTCGAACAGCGAATCCATTGGTATCGTTTCCTGCCATTCAGCGGGCCCTGCCGCCGTCCTCGCACCTGATCTCTCCAGCGCAAGCTCCCTCTCGAGCGCGAAATTCCTGAGCCGTTGCCTCAAGATGTCGTTGAAGGAATACGAGAGGTCCACTTGCACCTCAATACCCTCTCCCACCGGATTCGTCAGGGCTGCCAAATGGAAGAGCCCCTTCGCTAGGTCTGGCTTCCCAGCAAGGAGGTAGGTCTTGCCCAAGTAGTAGTAGGACGATGCAACGCGCGTATGCCTATCGAGAGTCGAGAAGCCTGAATAAATGTCTATAACGCGCCAGAAGCACTCGGCCGCCTCGGAGAAACTGCCGTGGTAGAGAAGCTCTATTCCACGATCGTATATCTCCTCGGCAACGCCGATCGTTCCCACTATCTTGCCATAATCAGCGTCGGAGAAAAGCCAATTGAACTCTGCTGGCATCGTGACAACACCAGCAGAACTAGTGTGAGGCATCGAAAAAAGCAAGCACAATCCGATAACGAGCGCTCCGGCGAGAGCGTATCCTTTCTTCACGGTTTCACCTTCCCCTCGAATAAGATGTTCGGTTCACAGTCCTTGGGAAGTCAGCATCATTGATGCGACCTGCTCACGCGACGGAAACCTGAACATTCCAAAACATTTAACCCTCCTCGCGACTCCAAAGAATCGAGAATCAGATTCAGACCAATAGTATCACTTGGCATATGAGGAGCAACTATACAGTTTAGGTGATGCTTTTCAATCTCTTTCTTGTGCTCCTGCGAGACATGCATGCAGACTATTGTGCTTATGTTGGTTGACTTGGAGATGATTTCATAGAGGTCTTTCGGGCCAGATGTGCCGCCTGTCATGTCAACGAAGACCTCACCGGCCCTGCTTTCCTTCGATCCGACAATTATCTTGGGTTCGACTGTTTCCGCGGCATAGCGGCTGTATTCGTCGATCTCAAGTAGCAGGTCGAGGACATCCGCAAGCAGAAGAGGCTTTGCTTCTTTGATTTTGTTGGTCAAGAACTGCGCAACACAGTTATCGGCCGGAGTGTGAATACACATCAGAGGGACGTCCAGCAATCGTGCAACATCGACCGCTCTATTGTGGTTCGCCGCCATGACCGAAGTGGCCACATCTTTGATCCTGCCTGCGAAGACGCTCTCCATCTGTCCGATAGGCGAACCATGCTGCGCCCAAAGGTCTGTCTGAACGGAGATCACGTCCGCCAGGCCGGCCAGGGCCCTTCCCAGAGGATGGTGAGCAATCACCAGGTCGAGATTCTCGCCTCTCGACCTCAGCCTCTCGGCCAGCATAACCTCCGCAGGGCCAATGTCTATCCCCACCAAGGCAGCAGACACCTCTGCCTCCGGATCGCCGTGAAGGATGCGGGTGTCGGCAAAAGGGCTGCTCAGCCGCTCAATGTCGAAGCGCTCCTTCTCCTTGTCCCGAAGCTTGTCATACTTGTCGCGCTCCGCGCCTAGCTTTCTGCCGATCTCCTCTCTAGGCCGCTGGTCTGCCTCAATCCCTGCTTCAACTCCAAGACGATATATCTCCTGTACTGTCAACATTTACACAACCTCCGGAGACAATTAGGCAAATAGAATAGGCCACGTCTAGCATTAAGCCGCTCTAGGTGAAACGCCTGACCTTCCTAACGAGCTTCTTGCGCGCGGCCAACGCCTTGCGCTTGCGCTTTATGCACGGCTTTTCGAAGTAAACGCGTCTTCTGTACTCCGACAGTATCCCAGACTTCTCGCACAGCTTCTTAAAGCGCCTGAGCGCGGAGTCAAAGCCCTCATCATCCTTCACTCTAATCAGAGTCATTCATCATTTCCCCTCCTTTACGGTATAGAGTTCCTGTCCACAGACCCACTTAATATATTACTTATTCTTGCAGAAGTTGCAAGTCAACTAATGGTTATTTCAGCCGTGATCTTCAGCCAAAGCGCCACAAATAGCAACTCGGCATGACCAAGGGCTGATCGCAATCCTACTGAGCCTGCTTGCTGTAAACCGATGTTCGCCCACCCTGGTTCCAATTAACAGTGAGATATCAGGGAGAACGCTTAAGGATAGTCTGACAGGGCAATGTGATGCGCAATTGGCGTTCGTCTCACCTGAAAACAAGAGGAATCTACCACTTGAAAGTTGCCACTCGAAACTTGAAACTCTTGAGGATGGCGCAGAAAAGACCGTTCAAGGAGACCACGCTGGCGAAAACGACGCCGATGATGAAGCAGTATAAGCGGATTCGCGCGCAGTATCCGGACTGCATGATGCTTTTCAGGATGGGCGATTTTTACGAGATGTTTGGCGAGGATGCGGTTCTGGGGTCCAAGCTTCTCGATATTGCGTTGACGTCTCGCAACCGGGGCAAGCCGGGCGAGGTTCCGCTGTGCGGCATTCCCTATCATGCGCTCGAGGTTTACCTCAGCAAACTGATTAGAAAGGGCTACAAGGTGGCGATCTGTGAGCAGGTCGAGGACCCCAAGACCGCGCAGGGCGTTGTCAAGCGCGACGTTGTGCGCGTTGTAACGCCGGGGACGGTGGTCGAGCCAGGCCTACTTTCAGACAAGGAGAGCTCATATATCTGCTCGGTCCACATAGACCGTGACGGAGTCGGCTTTGCCGTCATAGACCTCTCGACAGGGGACTTTCGCGTTACTGAGCTTAGGGGCGTCGATTCTGCGGTGGCGCTCAGAGACGAGCTTTCTCGGTGGGAGCCGAAGGAGTTGGTTGTTCAGGAGCGGCTTGTCGATTCACAGCTTGTGAAGGGCCTATTGGGCGAGGAGCCCAAGATGATGTTGACTAGTCTCGAGGATTGGGTGTTTGAGCACGATTACGGCTACAGGCAAATGATCGAGCATTTCGAGGTTCATTCGCTTGATGGTTTTGGCTGTGAAAACAAGCCGCTGGCGATAGCGGCCGGCGGGGCGCTGCTTCATCAGCTGCACAAGACGCAGAAGAGAGACCTCTCGCACATCACTGCGGTCGAGTTCCACAGCGATTCGGCGTTCATGCAGCTCGACGAGGCAACGCTGCGAAACCTGGAGATAACGAGAATCGCGATCGACGGCAAGCGGAAAGGCTCGCTTCTTTGGCTTATAGACAAAACGGAGACGGCGATGGGCGCGAGGCTTCTGAGGCGCTGGCTTTTGCACCCACTGATCAACGTCGAGGCGATAGACCAGCGTCTCGACTCGGTTGCGGAGCTTAGGGACAATTTCCTGCTGAGAGACGAGATGCGTCAGTTGCTGAGAGAGGTCCGGGACATCGAGCGGCTGATTTCGCGTATCGATCTTGGGACTGCAAATGCAAGGGACCTCGTCTCGCTCAGAGAATCACTCTCCGTTCTTCCGAAGCTCTACAAGACTTTGAGTAAGGCCAGTTCGCCACTTTTGGCCTCACTTTTCGAGAACGCTGACACGCTTGCGGACGTCGCCAACACGCTGGCCGAGGCGGTCGTTTCTGACCCACCTTTCACCGTGCGAGACGGCGGGATGTTCAACGACGGCTGGGACGAGTCGCTCGACGAGCTGCGGTCAATTGCGCGTGACGGCAAGAAGTTCATTGCGGGGCTTGAGGCGCAGGAGCGCAGTCGCACGGGGATTCAGAACCTCAAGATCGGTTACAACCGTGTGTTCGGTTATTACATCGAGGTGAAGAAGAGCGCGTCGGACAGGGTTCCTGTGGATTACATCAGGAAACAGACGCTCTTGGGCGCAGAACGGTTCGCTACGGCGGAGCTGAAGGAGTGGGAGGAGAAAGTTCTGTCAGCTGATGAGAAAATCGCTGAGCTGGAGTATCAGCTCTTCCAGGCGCTTAGGAAGTCAATTGCCCAGGAGACGCTGCGGATTCAGAAGGCCGCGAGGGCGGTCGCCACGATGGACGTTTTGGGCTCGTTTGCTCAGGTCGCCTCGGAGAACCGCTACGCTCGTCCGACCGTCAACGACGGCATGAGCATCGTCGTAAGGGACGGGCGTCATCCCGTGGTGGAGCAGGTGTATCTCGCTCAGGAGTTCGTCCCGAACGACGTTTGTGTGGACTGCGCAAGCAATCAGATTCTAATCATTACCGGGCCGAACATGGCCGGCAAATCGACCTATATACGCCAGGTGGCGCTGATCGTCATCATGGCCCAGACGGGCTGTTTCGTGCCGGCAAGCGAGGCGCAGATCGGCATAGTTGACAAGGTGTTCACGCGGGTGGGTGCGACCGATTTCCTCCTTCGAGGCCAGAGCACCTTCATGGTCGAGATGAACGAGACCGCCAATATCCTGAACAACGCGACGCCGAGAAGCCTCATCGTTCTCGACGAGATCGGCCGTGGGACGAGCACCTACGACGGGCTTTCTATTGCATGGGCGGTCGCCGAGTACTTGCACAACAAAAAAAAGGTCGCCGCGCGCACGCTCTTTGCGACACACTTTCACGAGCTGGCCGAGCTCGCGCTGATGCTCGATCGCGTCAAGAACTTCAACGTCTCAGTCAGGGAGTGGGGAGATAAGATCGTGTTCTTGCGCAAGGTCATACCGGGCAGCGCGGACCGGAGCTATGGCATCCAGGTGGCGCGCCTCGCCGGGCTTCCCAAGGGAGTTATAGCTCGTGCGAAGGAGATACTCAGCAACCTCGAGCGAGATGAGTTTGCAAGCGACTGGACGCCGAGCTTGGCGCGCACTGCACGGCGTAAGAGGCTTGGTGGGGCCCCCCAGCTGCAGCTCTTCGCTGCCCCTGCCCCGCAAAGCCCTGTTCTGAAGGAGCTGGAGTCGCTCGACCCGGACACGATGACGCCGCTGGAGGCACTCTCAAAGCTGACGGAGCTGCGGAGGAAGCTGAGGGAGTCTTGACCATTAGTCTCTTGGCCGGGGGATGTGCTCGGTCGGCTCCCACGTGCCGAACTCGCCTCAGCGGGGGCTCGTCGGTTTATCTGGTATGTGGGTCCGATTCTGCATGGTTCCAGATGGAATCGGACCGGACCGGACGCCGTGCATGAGGGCGCTGTGTATATGTGAATATGTTATAGTTCGGAGCCTTGGGGTGGTGGTATGCCTACACCCCAAGCAGGCTGCGGCAAGCCCCATGAAGCGAAAGCGGCGCCCAGAATCACGCCAAGACAGAATGGGGGAACTCTTCGGCGTTGAATCTGGGAAAGCTTCCCGGTGTTTAGTAGTATATTACGGATGCTTTAAGGGCGTGGAATAAGTGGGGAAAATGGGAGATCAAAAAGACCTTCTAAAAGCGGTTAAGCTCGTGCCGGAGTTAAGACCGAATTATCATCTTTCGGATCCTCAGACGGATGTTTACGTCGGCGACTGCCGTCAGGTGCTCGCGAGCCTGCCGCAGGGGAGCGTCGATCTGATCTTCGCGGACCCGCCGTTCAACTGGAACGTCCCATACACCGACTGGAACGACAACATGAAGCGGCAGGATTATCTCGAGTTCACATACCAGTGGCTCGACGCCTGCATCCGGGTCCTTGCGCCTCGCGGCTCGCTCTGGGTCAACATCCCGGACGATTCAGCCGCCGAGGTCGTCATACACTTACAAGGCCGCGGGCTTCAGATGATCAATTGGTGTATATGGCACTTTCGCTTCGGCCAGTGCAGAGACACGAACTTCATCGTCTCGAAAGCCCACGTCCTCTATTTCGCCCGCGACCGCAAGAACCGCATTTGGAATCCTGATGCGATTCTGGTCTCTTCTGACCGCGCAGCAGTCTATGGTGACGCAAGAACGCGCAGAACGCGGCGGCCAGGGCTTCGCGTCCCGCTGGACGTTTGGTATGGGCCCTATCTCGGCCGGATACAGGGCACCAACAAGGAGCGGCGGCCAGGCCATCACAATCAAATTCCGGAGACATACATGAGGCGAGTGATCTTGGCGTGCTCAAACGAGGGCGACCTGGTCCTCGACCCGTTCCTCGGCAGCGGCACCACGTCCGTAGTTGCCCGATCCTTGAATCGTTGCTCCATTGGCATCGAATTCAGCGAGGGTACGGCCGAATCAGCTTTTGAGCGAATCTTGGCCGGGCCTATCCGCACCGCCAATACTACTGCTACTCTGCGAAGTAGCTTCGCTACGTAGCACGAGTCTGCAAAGGCTACGACCCGTTCTCCGTGCCTACTCCGCCGAAGTGGCTACGAAGGCCGGAAGTACTACGAAGGATGAAAGCACGAGGGCCAAAAGCCTGTATATTGGAAGGACGTCGAGGTGAAGCTCTGCTTTTGACTTGAACGACCGCCCGTTTGTGATAGTTTTAGCAAGCTTGGACTGGACTGAAGCTGCAAGAGGCAGATTCCGCCAGATTGAGCCTATCAATGCACTGTTTAATAGCGATAAGGGGACATGGTGATCTCTAATTTTGAGGTAATGTATCAAAGGGCCAAGGAGCTCGCGGCAGACGTCGGCCCCAAGCGACTCACCGTAGCACAGGCCGCCGATGAACACGTTCTAGAGGCGGTTCATGACGCCTTCCGAGCCGGACTGGTTCGTGCGATACTGACCGGTCGGAAGGAGGAGATACTGCCGCTGATGAGGGCGCTCGCCATGAGTGAAGAGGACTACCGGATTGTGGATACTCCGGACCCCACGCAGGCGGCCAGGGAGGCGGTGCGACTGGTCTCGGCCGGGGAGGCCGACATGATTCTCAAGGGCAAAGCGCAGACCTCCACTGTGCTGCACGCCGTTCTGGACAAAAAGATCGGCCTGCGGGCGAGGCGCCTTCTTTCACACGTTGCGGTTTATGACGTGCCCGGGCATCCCAAGCTTCTGATCATGTCGGACCCCGGGATGAACATCGCACCGACGCTTCAGGATAAGATTCAGATAATTGACAACGCAGTTGTGGTGGCCCATGCGTTGGGTATTGAGAGGCCGAAGGTGGCGATTCTGTCTGCGGCGGACACAGTCAACCCGGCCATGCTGCACGCGGTCGAGGCGGCGGTGCTCTCGAAGATGTCGCAGCGTGGCCAGATACGAGGCTGCATTGTTGATGGTCCCCTGACGCTCGATGCGGCTGTTACGCATGAGGGAGGCGACATACTAGGGTCAAAGAGCGATGTTGCTGGCGACGCAGATATTCTGATAGTCAACTCGATCGAGGAGGGGAACCTTTTGAGCAAGTCGCTGTCGATGTTTGCGCACGCGGGATTCGCAGGACTAATAGTCGGCGCGAGCAGCCCCGTCATGGTCGTCTCGAGGGCCGATTCGCGCAAGAGCAAGCTCGACTCGATTGTGCTGGGCGTTCTACTTTCCGAGCATCTCAAGAAAGTCGCGTTCTCGGTGCCGCCGCTTGAACGCATCCTAACGTCAGAAGTGAAGTTCGATTCATAATCTTCAAGAGGACCACATGAGCAAACTATTCCTCTCTGGTAACGAGGCTATCGCCCGGGGCGCTTGGGAGGCGGGCGTTCACGTCGCCACGGCCTATCCTGGGACCCCCAGCACAGAGATACTAGAAGCAATAAAGCTGTACAAAGAGATCTACTGCGAATGGTCGGTCAATGAGAAGGTCGCGGTCGAGGTCGCCCAGGGCGCCTCGATGGCCGGAGCGAGGTCTTTGGCGGCGATGAAGCACGTTGGTGTGAACGTGGCCATGGACCCGCTGTCAACGTTTTCCTACACTGGCATAAACGGCGGGTTCGTGGTGGTTTCTGCGGATGAACCTGGGATGCACAGTTCCCAGAACGAGCAAGACAATCGCTACCTCGCCAAGTTCATGCTCATCCCTCTCTTAGAGCCATCCAACTCGGACGAGGCAAAGAAGATGACGGTCCTTGCGTTCGAGATCAGCGAGCGCTTCTGCACGCCGGTCATGCTTCGGACTACGACGCGGGTCTCGCACTCTAAGGGCCTTGTCGAGGCGGGCGAGCGAGAGGAGCGCGAGGTCAAAGGTTTTGAACATGACTGGACCAAATGGGTAGTGATCCCTGCTAACGCAAGGAAACGGCGAACTCTCGTGCTGAAGCGACTCAAGCAGCTGGAGCAATACAGCAACGAATGCCCCCTGAACTACATTGACCCTGGACAGGGCGAAGATGGTCGCATCGGCATAATCACGTCCAGCATCACATACTCGTATGCAAAGGACGTCTTCCCAAACGCCTCCTACCTGAAGCTCGGGTTCACGAACCCAATTCCGCTCGAGCTCGTCGCCCAGTTCGCCAAGACGGTCGATCAGCTAGTTGTGCTCGAGGAGTTGGAGCCTTTTTTGCAGGACCAGCTCTTGGCGGCAGGCTTCAAGGTTCTCGGCAAGGAGGTCTTCCCCCGTGAAGGGGAGCTCCTGCCGGGGGTTCTGCTCAACAGCTTGAGGGGCGCAGCCAGAAAAAAACTCATCAAGATAGCAGCCGACCATCCGATCTTCGCCGAGAGCAGGCCCATTGAACCTGCTGGCTTCGACTTGCCAAGACCGCCTACTCTCTGCCCTGGTTGTCCCCACAGGGGCGCGTTCTATGTTCTCAAGAAATACAAACCCATAACGACCGGCGACATCGGCTGCTACACGCTGGGCGTCCTCCCGCCGCTCTCGATGATGGACAGCTGCATCTGCATGGGCGCGTCAATAGGCAACGCGATGGGCGCAAACAAGGCGCTAGCGGGGACTGACAAGATAGAGCCGATCGTGGCGGTCATCGGCGATTCGACATTCATTCACTCCGGCATCACAGGCCTCGTTGACGTCGTGTATAACCGAGGGAACATAACCGTAATCATCATGGACAATGCGATAACGGCGATGACGGGTGGACAGCAACATCCAGCCACGGGAAGGACCATCCGTGACGAACCTACCACGAAGCTGGTCTTGGAGGACTTGTGCAGGTCGATCGGCGTCAGGCGCGTGAGTGTGGTCGATCCTTACGACCTCGCGGCGTTGGACAAGGTAATAGCAGAGGAGATCGAGGCGGACGAGCCGTCGGTGATCATCACGAGGCGCGAGTGCGTGCTCCTAAGGTTTCACCATGGCCCCAAGATCGTGCCCTACGTCGTCGATCAGGAGAATTGCATTGGCTGCAAGAAGTGCCTCGGGATAGGCTGCCCAGCTATTGTGACGGTCGCAGTCGATGGCAATAAAAGAGTTAAGGCAAGAATCGAGGAGTCCATGTGCACTGGATGCTCACTCTGTGCCCAGGTCTGCCCAGTTTCAGCAATTAGTATTAAGGAAGAGAATATATGAACAACGGAAAGAACATTCTGCTTGTAGGTGTGGGCGGTCAGGGGATTCTGCTTGCCTCGGAGGTCCTCTCTCAGGCAGCGATGCTTCAGGGCTTCGACGTCAAGAAGAGCGAGATACACGGAATGTCGCAGCGGGGTGGTATCGTCTCGAGCCATGTCCGCTACGGGGAGCATATTTACTCGCCGCTCATAATCAAAGCCTCTGCGGACGTCCTTCTCTCGTTTGAGAAGGCGGAGAGTTACCGCTGGATCGAGTATCTCAGGCCCGGCGGAGACGTCATCACAAACACGACCGAGATCGTTCCGCCCATTATCTATGTCATGGGCAAGGAGTATCCGCACGACGTGATAGAAAGAATGCACAAGAGGGGAGTAAATGTCCTTGCTGTCGATGCCGCGTCGGTTGCCAAGAGCGTTGGCAACGTGCGGGCGATGAACGTTGTGCTGCTCGGAGTCCTATCTCGGAAGCTCAACTTCCCGAACGAGACGTGGCTGGCCGCGCTCAGCGGACGCGTGCCTAGTAAGCACCTTGAGGTCAACTTAAGGGCATTTGAGGAGGGCCAGAAGCTCGCTGAGTTAAATTGATGGGCCAAAGCTGCTCGACCCGTTCCGTGTCCCCACAGGATGCTGCATTAGGCGACTTATGCTTGCTCGGGGGGCCAAAGCCTGCGGCGAGCTTGCTCCGCGCTGGTGCTTGTGGGCATTATGTACTGAAGGCTTGTATTTTTTAGTGGTGTGCGTTATATCATATAATGTAAAGTAACATCGCATTGCACTATTTAGGCGTGGCACGCGGCAGCTAACCCTAAAGGAGGTGTATGATGTTTAGAAAGTTGTCGATCGCTGTTTGTGTCCTTTGTGCCATTCTGGTGGTGCTTGTGGGGTGTAGCGAGAAACCCTATGGCACGCCTGGGGCTGCGCTTAGGTCCTATGTTAAGGCATATAACGAGAGTAACAAACAGGCGATGGCAAAATGCGGCAACGGCGCTGATATGCACAAGATACTCATGACCACGGAGGAGGACCTTCTCGGTAACCCCGTCCGTGTCTCAGTCAAGGATATCGACTTCGAGGTGCTCAGCGTCAGCCAAAAGCCCCGCACAACAGTCTCTAACTATTACTTGACCGAGGACGCTTGGGTCCAGGCGGAGTTCAGGTCGCACGACGACCCCAAGTTTCACAAAGTCGCAACCGTCAGGCTGGTCAACAGAACTCACAGCTTCTACATGGAGGAGCCGCACTGGCAGCTCGTCCCACTGCGGGGCAAGTGATGCAGGCCCGCGATTGGAACTTTTCGCTGGCTTAAAATGACTTGAAGACCTTCATTGACGAAGTGGAGCGATTTGGCCGCTATCTGAAAACACGCGGCTACTCGTTGCACACGGTGCGGGCCTACTCTGCGGATGTCCAGAGCTTTGTGCGTTACCTGCTCGCAAGAAAGACAGCCCGACCTGCCAGCACGAGTGGGTCTGGACAACAGGGAATCTCAGTAGTCAAAGACTCGCTCGCTGGCCTGAAGCCGGCCCAAATCAGCGACTTCATAGCTGATAGGTTCTACGAAGGCGATGCGAAGAAGACAATCCAAAGGCGCCTCGCCGCGGTAAGGGCTTTTCTGAGGTTTCGCTGCCGCACCGAGGGGGTAGAGGATAACCCCGCGGACCTAGTAACCGGCCCAAAGGCTGAGAAGAAACTTCCGGTGTTCTTGACCGTGGATGAGGCGTTCGCACTGATCGAGGCGGTCGGGGCAGGGCGGGACTTCTTCGCCTATCGGGACAGAGCCATTCTGGAGATGCTTTACAGCACGGGGATTCGTGTTGCGGAGCTGTGTGGTCTTTCACTTTTCGACATTAACCTGGGGGCTCGGGAGATTAGGGTTCTTGGCAAAGGCGCCAAGGAGCGGCTTGTGCCCATGGGCAGGCCGGCGGCAGATGCGTTGCGGGACTATCTTGAGGCCCGCTCGCGCCCTTCGGGCGTCTATAAGGGGCCAATAGACCCGAAAGAGAAGGCGATTTTTCTCAACAGGGCCGGAACGCGGCTTTCCACCAGGTCCGTTAACAAAATCGTGCACAAATACATCGCCCTGTCCGGCAGTTCAAAGTCGATCAGCCCGCACAAACTGCGCCACACATGCGCCACGCACCTTTACGAGGCTGGCATGGACTTGCGACACCTTCAGGAGCTTCTGGGCCACAAGAACATCAGCACGACCTCGGTCTATACTCACACGAATATAGAGCGGCTCAGAAAGGTCTATAACAAATCGCATCCCAGATCGTAGTCCCCCGCTTCTGACCCAGAGTTGCCCCCTTATCGAGAATCTCAACCTGCGCGAGTCGATGGGCAAGGCCGGCCGGGCGAAGACGCTCGAGAAGTATCAATGGGACACGATCGTCCAGCGCTATTACGAGCCGATCTTCTTGTAAAGCGATCTGTGGAGTCAAAACACGTTGTTGCGCACAAAAAACAGCTTGACAATCTCTTTCGCTTTTTCTTACCATTGATAATGGCTGGGGCGCGGCGCAACGAGACTTAGCGTTCCAGGACTCTTTTCATGAAAGGATGTGATGAACTTTGACCAAGAAGAAACTTGCGATTGTTGTGGCTCTTGTGGGACTGGTAGCGCTCATTGCCCTGCTCGTGTTTGCGGCAACGACTGACGAGTGCATCAAGAGGATAGCTACAGGTCCTATGTTGAAGGACCTTCTGGGGACGACCACGTTTACCGTTTACGCATACCACATCATGGCGGAAAACTGCGACTGTAACCACGATCCCGGGACCTTAACGTTGTACTGGAGGTACGACACGGAGATTCCCTGGACAACGGCCGGGACAATGACCGCCGGCCTTTCAGAGTGGTGCGGAGTGCAGGAGTTCAGCAGACAGTTGAGCGTCAGCTCTGGGCATACGATTGACCTGAAGGTCGTTTGCAGCGCACATGCTGACTGTCAGGCAACCCGTTTGGGTTTCGGCGTCCCGTAACCAGTTTCGGTAGTTGACAAGGCCGCGCCCCGGCCTTTTGCTTGTGTTTTCTTTCGTGAATCGTTTGAGGGTGTTTTCAAGGAGGACGAGTTAGGCTATGAAAGCGAATACTTTCCCTATTTGCGTGACACTTCTAGTTTGTTTGGCGGTTTTGGCGCTGATGGTGCTTTCGGTTGGCTTGTGCTTGGCAGGCCAGGAGCATTCGGCGGGCTATTGGGGCGGCCTGGGCGCAAGCGACGTCCCAGATGGAATAAGCGGCCGGATCATTCAAAACAATGACTATGATATCGCTGTGGGCCCGGGCGGGACGCCCCACGTCGTCTGGGCGTCTCCTCTGCAAGACGGCCCCACTGCGACGCCGAGCTCGATTATCAAATACGCGTTCTGGGACGGCTCAAACTGGCGGGGATTGCCGGAGGCAGATGGCCCGACCGACCTTGGTATAGGCGAGAAGTGCTCTATCACGGTTCTGCCCAGCGGCTGGCCGGTGGTGCTTTTTTGCGCCCTCGACGCCCTCACATCCAAGACGGTGCTTCAGGTTTTCTCCTGGAGCGGGTCGGGATGGCAGACCATTTTCTCACCGGAGCTCAATCGCGTTGAGACCGGCGCGTTCAGGGTCGCCGTTGATGGCCTTTCGAGGCTCCACATTCTTTACATTAAGTTGATCACGGACCTTGATGGGAAGACGCACAGATATCTTTACTACTCCATCTTCGATGGGGAGTCTCTTCATGGGCTTGCCGGCAGCGACGAGGGCGAGGGCATGGCCGGCGACTGCGAGAATATTATTGACACCACCCGCTTCGATCTTGCTCTGGACAACCGGGCGTTCCCGCACGTAGTCTGGCAAGGCGATGCCCAGCAGGTCTTCTACAAGTTCTGGGACGGCGAAGCGTGGCAGCAGGTTGATGGGCAGGAGATATTCCCAGAGCTCGATTTCACTACTCAGCCGCGAATAGTGGTTGACAACGAGGGGCACCCACACATTACCGTAATCGGAGGGATCGTTACTGGCCCCGACACTTATACCGAGCACATGTGCTATGCAACTTGGGATGGCAGCTCCTGGAAGACTACCCACACAAGCTCGACGCTGCCATTCCGGGATATGACCACGGACAGCGCTGGCAATTTGAATCTCTGCTGGACGCCCGGCCCGGTCAATAGCATCTACTTCAGGCGCTGGGACGGCGCTGGGTTCAGCACGCTGGCCTGGGGCGACGTCGGTTGGGGCGTCTCGCCGCCGCCGCCGTTTCTCGGTCCTGATGCTAAGCAGTGGTATGAAGCTTCTAGGATCGCTGTCGGCCCGACCGATGAGATATATGTCGCCTATATGGCCATCACGAACATCCCGGTGGCAGGCACGCCTTCCTATGAGGCGTTTGGGAGCTGCCGGGTGTCCAAGTTTATGCAAGAGCCCGCGCCATATCCGCTTCTTCGGATAGAGACAGACAGGTACCGGTACGATCCAGGCGCAACAACAATGACGATCATGCTCGGCGCTGACAACCAGCAGGATCAATGGGTCGATACGAAGCTGTTTCTAGCGGCATACCGTAAGGAAGATGACGAGCTCTACCAGTTCTCGCTGCCTCTGTCGCTTCCGCCTCATTTCTACTTCCCGCTCTCGGCGGTATTCGAGCTGCCGATTGGCGAGGCCGAGCTCTTCCGGCCCTCCGGCAGTTCCTATTTGCTGGGCGCACAGTTCCTTGACGCGACAACCGGCGACGCTCTTGGTCCGCTGCGGTGGAAGAGGATAACGATCAATCTGTGAGGCGGTGTTTCAGAAGTGGTGCGGCGTGCAAAGGTGCACAGCAAAGAGCTGACCGTCAGCTCCGGGCGCCGCGGCCGAGCGGCGGGACAAACAGGAAGTATTTCAGACGGTTGACGACATCTGCGTCAATGAGAAGCAGCTCCTGGCCCTGAGCCGCAATGGCATAGACCACTGCTCCCGAGGGCGAGAGGTGGCCGAAGCGTATCATCCGCGCTGGGCGCTCTTGCCTCGATGGCTCGTCCGACCGAACAGAGATGATGAGGCTTGGGCTCGTCAGGCCGAACTGCGCAAGATCGCCGCCGATCTGATCAAATCGTGCCTTCCTGGTGTATTCTGCGCTGGTGAGGATTGAGATGAGGCGCTCTATCTCGGCTTGGCTGGCGGGAGCTTTCTGCGGGCTTCTGAGCACCCATTTGCCCTCGCGCTTGACCGCATCAAGCGTTACGTCGGGGGTGCGCAGCTCTATTCTTGAGATGTGCTCCGGCGAGAGGCCAGGGAATATGAGCAAGGAGGGAGGGGGCGCTTGAGTCGCTTTGGGCTCGGGCCGCTCAAACAGGAGGTAATATGCTCCGAGCAGGACGGCAATTGAGGGGAGCACGGCTGCTTTTAGAAAACTTCTTCGCATTGGGACCCTCAAGCGCATTTTGTGTAATCAGTCCTCGGACAAGCTCTATCCAGAAAATCTAGCCCAAATGTATTCAATAATCACGCACGCTAAACACATCCGCTCTATTCAGTGCAAAAAGCTATCATGATTGAGCGCCTCGTCAAGTGCGTGCGCGATTTGCACAAGCATCTGCGCAGATGAGAGACGGCAGGAGTTTTCGTATTTCCCTGTGCTCGTTGACCGGGTATGTGGCTATATGGCGGGCTTCAGGGTATGGGAAAGGTGGGATTGAGTTCTGGTGGCTATTGCTTGAGTCCCCTGAAAGGGGGCCACGTGAGTAGCCCCGTGTGAAACGCGGGGTATCTAGCCGACGACACTGCTCCTAGCTACCCTCGCCATCCGCCAATCGCAAAGCGATTG
>Ga0307378_10002378_pt1 | contig 28943 bp, 33 predicted proteins | sample UN1MG_FD_202238 | JGI IMG/M metagenome (GOLD analysis project Ga0307378, IMG submission 202238) | Soil microbial communities from Risofladan, Vaasa, Finland - UN-1 | ecosystem: Environmental > Terrestrial > Soil > Coastal area > Acid sulfate soil | place: Finland: Risofladan, Vaasa | collected... | reverse complement strand
TTGATGGGAACGGGCAGAGCGCCGGCGTTAAGCTGAATGGCTAAATTTTTAGCTTGTTTCAAGTCAAATTGGCCGCTGATCATCGCTTCGCCGGTTAAAATTGGCTCATTGACTGTGGGAACGGTAACAGGCAGGCCGTCTAAAAAAATGGCCACCTGGAAACCAACATTGTTTTTGGTAATCTGGCTAAACTTTTCCGCCCCTTCGCTATTAAACTTTAGACCAACCACCGGCTCGCCAGTCTGTTGGTTAAACTGCACCTGAGCTTTTTCTAACTCCTTACCGGTTAATCCGGTAGGAATAAAGTCAGAAATCATGACTGCCGAAGGAGTTGCAGAAACAGAAATTTTTTTCTCTTCCGTCAGTTCCCGAAAATCAAGTTGGGCTGTTTTACCAATTAAGCTAATCGCCTCGTTAATGTCCTTAATTCCCGGCAATTCAACAATAATTCTTGATTTAGCTTCAGACTTGGCTGTCTGAATTAGCGGTTCACTGACGCCATAAAGATCAACTCGGCGAGCTAAAACGTTTCTTACTGATTCCAAAGCCGTATCCTGATCTTCCGGACTGATATCTTTCATGTCTGTTTCTAAAACCAAGTGTACACCGCCCTGTAAATCCAGACCCTTTCTAATCTGCAGGTCTCGTTTAAACTTTAAAGAACCTAAAGAAAGATTGATTTCCGGTGAGGAAAGAGTCCGGTCAATTTTGAATTTACCCAAGTTAAGTTTTAGAGGATAATTTTTGGGTAAGTCGATATAAACTGAACCAACAGTTAAAAACAGAATAAACCAAACTAGTAGGCGGGAATGTTTTCTGTTCACTCTCTTTATTTCAACGTCTTTCTGTGTAAAGCTTTATTCTTTGTTTTCTTAAGAAAACTATCGGCAATGAGAAGTTGTTGTATTCCCGAAAATTTGTAAACCACTTCGTTGGCCTCGACTCTTTTTTTAACCTCAACCATATCTCCCTGCCTTACTCCCACGGCTTTGACAAAATCGGCAGGCACGGTAACACAGAGGCTATTGCCTACCTTCATTACTTTTTGCTTCATCTTTTCTCCGACCGCTAACCAAATCTTCCTCGTCGCCGATCAACATAATCCGACTTCCCAAAAGAATACTGGTAATAAATGGGTCGCGTCTCTCTTTGCGAAATTCAAACTCTTCTTGAGTCATAACAGTATAGTTAATCTCCCTACTAATTTTAGCTTCAAAGCCGCGAACAACTGCTGCCAGTTGGGGCAAAACCACCTCACCGACCACCAAAAGGTCAACGTTTTGAGAAAGATGTTCTTTTTGCCGGGCAAAACGACCGGAAAGCATGACAAACTTGAGCCGGCCGATTTTATTTTTATTTTTGATTATTTGCCAACCTAAACCGCTGGTTTTACAAACCAAACGCAGCAGTTCTTCATGAAAAAGGTAATTTTTCCTAAAACCATAATAAAGACGATTGGCCCGAGCCTCTTTGCTAACCATCCCCCGTTCTTCCATTCTTTTAAGCTCCCTGCGGACAGCGTTAATCTCTTCATCCGTTTTTCTGACCAATTGACGGACGTAAAATATCTCTTTTGGGTCAGAGAGGAAAATCTGCAAAAGTTTGGCTCTTACTTTTGAGACAAAGAGATCTTGAAGTGACGCCATTTTAAACTCCTTTTCTTTGCGACTTTAAAAGTTAGGTAAAGTCTTTTTAGGGGCAGGCGTTTAGCGCCAAAAAGCGCCATTTTAATATTTAGCCTCGTTACCTTGCGGTAATACTTCTATCCAAATCCTTCCCCGGACAAATTTTATTTCCTTTCCGGATTCGGTAGTAAATTCAGTCCTTCCCTTTCTGCTGGCTTTACTCCATTTGGCCTTAATTGCTTGGCCATCCTGAAAAACCAAGGCCTTACCTTCACCAATTGTTCCATAAAGCAAGTGAATATTGCCGGGGTAACCATCATTGGCCGATGACTCTTTGCTAAATTGAATCACCACATTTTTTGCCGTCAACTGCTGGTTGTTATTCAAATCCAGATGAGCCTCACCGCCATTACTTCTTTTGTATTCGTTGTTTACCTTGTCATAGTCCCAAGTAACGGTATAATCACCATATTCTTGCCAAAAAGAAAACTCAATTTTGTTAACTCCACCCCTTTCCGCGTCCGAAGTATCATCTTTAAAGCTCCAACTGACAAAGCTTTTTTGCCAATCCTCTCCCTCAGGATTAAGATTGCTCCATCCTCTATCCTGACCTGAAGACCACAACCTTTCGGTGGTACTGTACATCGTATGTTCGGTAGCAACAGTATGGCCAATACGCTCATAGTCACGCCAAAAAGTGGGATAGCCAATGGAAAATTGATTCAGGTCGTTTTCACCTTCCCAACCATAATCAGCAATCTGACCTAAAGCATCAGCTTTACCCGTGTTAAGACAACCTTCTCCTGTTTGAGGATCACAGTGAGCACCGCCAACATGGGCATATAAAGGACTTTCGCCATATTCTGAGGCCCAATCCAAAAAGTAGGTTCGCGCACTTCTGACCGGACCAATAATAGTTTCTCTGGCAATCGTATCGCATAAATAAACTATTCCAAAACGGGTAATGCCACCTTCGGCGACCGCTTCGTAAACAATATCGGACTTGGATAAACCAGATTGAGGCCGGGCTTCCTCATGGTTTTCCACCATGACAAACAAAGGCCTCTTACCTGACCATCGCTCTTTTTCTGCCTCAGTATACATCTTACCTGTAAGAGGGCATTCATCTTTCGTAGGTCCGGAAACTTCTATCAGTAATTCCTCCTCAGTAACAATACCTGTACCAGCTTTTTCCAACGGAGTTTTAAGGCGGAAGAAATTAAAAGCGGCAAAAGAAACACCGGTTGATAAAAGATAAATGCCTAAAAAGGCTAAGATTAAAAATATTTTCTCGGAATTTAGCTTTTTCATCTTTTATTTTCCTTTCTTTGCTTTTTTAATTGTTTCTTCTTCTTCTTTAGAAAGTTCTAATTCCTTTCCCTTTCCGCTTTTAATGGTTTTGGCATAAAGCCGGGTTTGACCGCGGCTATGAAGGGAGCTTAAAACAATACCATTGTCTTCGGCATCAAGAAAACCCAGGCAAAAACTTTGATCACCGCCAGTGTCGGAAAAAGGATTGAAACGAACAAAACCAATTTTTTGTAAATAAGTTTGCGCCTCTTCTTCTGACTTCTCAAATCTCTGATCCAAAGTACCAAGCTCTTTTTCCTGTTTGTCAATTTTGGACAAAATCTCTTCTAAAATTGATTTTAGATCTCCTTTTTTGACCTTAGAAGTAAGATGGTAGTAGTGGCGGAGGGTCCGAAACAAGAAAAAGCTTAAAACAAAAAGCCAAACAAAGAGAACAAAAAAAATTATTGGTGAATTAACCAGTTGATTGAGTAACATCTGTATTCTTTTAAGATTGTATGAATTTTAATCCTCTTTGTCAATAGAAATTTGTCATTCCGCACTTGATGCGGAATCCAAAAACGTCATTCCCATGTAAATGGGAATCTATATAAAGAGTCTTTATCTGTATAGATTCCCGCCTTCGCGGGAATGACGCAGGGGGGCGGGAATGACGAAGAACCCGGGAATGACGAGCGGAATAGGTGGAAAATAGAAAACCAGCGTGATAAAATAGTTTGGGCTATGGGGAAAAAAAGAAGAACCAAAGAGCAAAAAATAATTGCCAGATTAAGAAGAGAACTTGGTAAACGTAATGCCACTTCAGTTAAAACCGAAACAACAATTTGGGATAGAAAAGCAGCAAACACAATCACGCAAAACGCAACTGAAAATCTTGAAAAATCAGTAAACAAAAAGGTAAGTGAAAAGTTATTATTAAGCTATGAACCGGAATTGATCAAAAAAGACATAAGAAGATCTTTAATTTTAAGTCTTTTCTTTGTCGGTCTAATTGCCATCCTCAAATTAGCTTTCCATTTTTAAGAACTACTTTACCGTCAAAAACCACTCTACTGCCTTTTTTTCTCATATCCTTTACCAGATCCCAGTGAATAGCGGACTTATTTTCCCCGCCGCCTTCCTTGTCATCATAAGCCCTGCCTAAAGCCAAATGGATAGTACCCCCTATTTTTTCGTCAAACAAGGTGTTCTGCATAAAACGAGTAATGCCGAAATTTGCTCCTAAAGCAAACTCGCCCGGCTTTGAAGACCCTTTGTCAAGCTGAAGACTTTTTTCTAAAAAATCTTTGTTGTAGGAAGCAGAAGAGGAAACAACCTTACCGTTTTTGAATTTTAACCAAATATCCCTTACTTCTTTACCCAATCTAAGGGTGGGAAAATCAAAATAAATCTCACCGTTCATAGTACCATCCAACGGAGCAGAAAAGATTTCGCCGTCAGGCATATTGTATCTGCCGTCGCAAACCATGGCTAAACGGCCTTTTAAACTGAAACTAAGCTTTGTTTTCTCACCGACGACTTCAACTTTTAATGCATTGTCCATAATTTTTTTAATCTTGCCTAGTCGCTGGCCTATTTTTTGCCAATCCTGTAAACAAGAACGGAAATAAAAATCCTCAAGTTCATCCAAAGACATTTCGGCTGACTGAGCCATGGATTCGGTCGGCCAATAGGTAACCACCCAAGGTTTTTTTAGGAATTTATCGTGTACTTTTTCTATTGCTTTTTGCCGAAGTAAAATTCTTTCGGGCTTGATGTTGGCCAAGTCCCGATCGTTTTTGGCTGCTTTGATTCTTATGGATTTATCACACCAGTCGGCAATAAAGTCCATTATCTTGGGCTTTTTGGTCAACTGTTCTTTAGTGGCATTTTTAAAATAAAAATATGAAAGGTCTTCTGTCCCTAAAAGCAAATAAGGATAAGCTCTTTTTAGAAAAATCAGTTTGTAAAGCTCTTTGGCTAAAGGTAAGCCGTCAGGATCAGAACACTCAATTAAAACCTTGTCTTCTTTTTTTACCTTGACCGAATAGTCAACTAAAACTTGGGCCAGTTTTCTTATTCTGGGATCAACCATAGCTTATAGTATAGCATGAAAATTAAAGTGCTAAAATAAAGCTTATGAATATTGACTTAAACCTAGTTTGCAAAAATGAACCGCAATACCGGATTTCTCAAATTAAAACTGCTGTTTTTAAAAATTTAATCTCTGATTGGTCGGAAGCCAAAAACCTGCCTTTATCTTTGAGACAAAAGTTGGAAAAACAGTTTCCTTTAACCATTAAAGCGAAAACTTTTGTCTCCCGAAATAAAAAAACAATTAAAATACTTATAACATTGAAGGACGGCTTAAGAGTAGAGTCAGTACTAATGAGACATAAGGACGGCCGTAACACCGTCTGCGTCTCTTCCCAAGTTGGCTGTTCTTTGGCCTGTAAATTCTGCGCCACCGGTAAAATGGGTTTTAAAAGAAATCTTGAACCTAAAGAAATCATTAACCAAGTTTTGTTTTTCAGCCGGCTTTTAAAAAAAGAAAGTGTCAAAGTCACTAATCTTGTTTTTATGGGCATGGGCGAACCTTTTTTAAATTATAAAAACGTGATTGCGGCCATAAGGATTTTGAATGATAAAGACGGCTTTAACTTGGGCCAAAGAAAGTTCTCCATTTCCACCAGCGGTATTATTGAAGGGATTAAAAAATTAAGCAGGGAAAAACTGGAGGTTAACTTAGCTATCTCCCTTCATGCTCCCAATGACCAACTGCGCTCCAAACTGATGCCGATTAACCGAAAATATCCTTTAAACCAAGTTTTTAAGGCTGTAGATGACTATATTCAAAAAACCCATCGCAAAGTCATGTTTGAATATCTAATGATTAAAGGTGTTAATGACAGTAAAGCTTGCGCCCAAGAATTGGTCAGTTTAATGAAGAAAAAACTTTTTTTGGTTAATCTGATCAGCTATAACCCAACGGGTATTTTTACGCCTTCTCCACCTAAGCAAATTGAAAAATTTAAAGCTATCTTGGAAAAAGGAGGCATCAATGTTACCCGGCGCTATCGCTTTGGCCAAGGTATCAAGGCCGGTTGCGGACAGTTGGTTTATTGAAGCTCCGAGGCTTAAGAAGCCTCGGATTCCTACTAATATCTTAACTATCATTTCCGACTTTAAGCTGAAATCCTGCCGAAGCGAAAATAATTAGACTTTACAGAAGCTATTCAGCCGATCCGCCATCTGGCGGACTCGGATTTTCGCGAAGGAGGATTAGAAATTATTGATAAGTAACAAAGGCATCCTGGTCCGGAAAATCGGTTTTTTTTCTTCCTGGTGTTGAGGATTTAAAAGACTGGTACCAAAATCCACTTTCTTAGTTTCCCAAATAGAATAAAGCCGTTTGGCTTTTTCTTCAGCTACCCGGTCGGTAAACAGACTGGGCTGCCAAGTGGTTTGTTCCTCAAGATCGGTCAGGTGACAACCGGTGGCCCGGTATAAAGTATTTCTTTGGTATATTTGAGAAAAAGCCTGCTTCAGTTGTTCACGGATCAAAAGAGGGAAACAGGTTTTTTCCAGCAGTTTAATACTGCGCACTTGGTAATTAAACTGCTGGGTTTTTAGGAAAATAAAGATCTTGCCTACCCGGTAGTTAAACATCCGGGCTCGTTTGAAAACAGACTCAATGTTGTTCAATAATTGGGCCCAGACAATATGAACATTATTGGTCGCCGGATAAAATGTTTGGCTTTTGGACATTCCTTTATATGACTCTTTGGGGTAAGGGTTGAGGTTGTAGATTTGGTTGCCCCGAAGCTCATCCCAAATTTCCAAAAATGGCTTGGTAAGATGTTGTTCAATAAAAATTTCTTTTTGGCTGGTAAAATCCAAGGCGGTTTGAATATCATTTTTTCTAAGGTAGGCGGCCGTGTTTTCGCCAATGCCCCAAACATCCTGTACCGGAATCTTAGCTAAAAAATTTTCAATGTTTAAGCCATCAACTAAAGTCAAACCTGAAGGTTTGCGGGAAGAAGAAGCAAGTTTGGCCAAAGATTTTGTTAAAGAAACACCCACGGAAACAGTGATCCCCAAACTGTTCTCTATTTTTTCTTTAACGGCTTTGGCCATTTGCTGATAACTTGAATTTAAGGGCCGCTTAAGACCCTTTAAATCAACAAAGCCTTCATCCACAGAATATTGCTCAACCATAGGGAAAAAAGAGCGGATAATAGTAAACATTTTTTGGGAAAAAAGCGAGTAAATCTCATAGTCCGAATCAATAAAAATCGCTTGCGGGCAGGTTTTTTTGATTTGGGAAAAAGTCATTCCCCTTCTGACTCCCAGTTTTTTGGCTTCGTAAGAAAAGGCGGTGGCAATCCCTCGTTCTTTACCAACGACTACTGGTTTGCCTTTGAGTTGAGGTTTAACCGCCTGGATAACCGAAGCGAAAAAAGCGTCGGCGTCTAAATGTAAAATCGCGGTGGGCCAGGAACGGACTTGAAACATGCTAAATTTTCCTTACTAATCCTTTGACTACGCCGAAAATCTGCAATTCTTGGCGGGGATAAAAGGAGGGATATTTTTTGTTGGCTGATTGAAGAAAAACCCGGCTGCCTCTTTTTTGAAATATTTTTAAGGTCCATTCTTGGTCAATGAAAGCCAAAACTATTTCGTTGCTGCAAGCTTGCTGTTTTTTCTCAATCACCACCAGGTCGCCTTCGAGAATACCCACATCCTTCAAGGAGTCGCCGGAAACTTTGAGTAAAAAAGAGGACTGAGGTTTGTCAATCAGGTAGTCGTCCAAAGACAAAAAATCCACCACTTCTTCAGCCGATGTAGGAAAACCGGCTTTGACCAAACCCAAAATCGGCAGTTGAAAGAATTTTCCCGTGGGCGACAACTTGTGATTAATCTTTTGCAAAAAACCTGACTCCTGCCATTTTTTAACGATTTTGTAAATGGCATTTTTGGAAGCCAGACCGAAAAGCCGAAGCATCTCCGAGTAAGAAGGCAAGCGCCGGAATTTTTTGTAAAAAGTTTTTAGCTTGTCAAGACGTTTGTCGTTCATAATCCCACTATAGTAAACAATCGTTCACCTTGTCAAGTAGCAAAATTTAGGCAATAAAAAACCCTCCTTAACGACAAAAACCATCCAACTAGACAGCACGCAAGCGCGCGCCAGCCAAATGATTTCCGCCATTAGGAGGGATCATGTTCCGCTCTAGAGCGGATTACCGGTACAAATAAGAGGCATCAATCACCCCTGACGGGGTCGTGAGTTTCATACAGCACTCCCAATTGTAACCGTCGATCGCGGGTACCTGCCACCGGAGACGAGAGGTTGGAATGGTATACCCTGAATACCAATCGTTGAGACTGTCACTCCGGTAAGTGTATTCCCGGGAGTTGGCGAACCGACCGCCAGAGCCATTAATCGTAACGAAGTAGGGAGCCCTCACGGGAACTAGCTGATTGGGGTCGAAAGACAAACACGTACGGCTCACGTACTCCAAGAGCCGATATTGTGGGGGGACAAGTTCTTCCACACAGATAAAGCTTTCGCTGTCAACCCCCTTGCTACGCCAACCCCAAGGCAACAGGGACACCACTGGAACGGTATCCGTCCAGCTATTGACGCGATAATCGAGCGGCCTGTTGCACCCGTCCTCGACGACGTCAGCCGCCCGTAGCCACTGCTCGTTGGGGTACACCGAAATCTGCAACCACTCCACCCCGGAGACCCACCGCTCGGCCACGACGCCCACCCGCGTGACCTGGCCATCGCTCGGCCAGATATACGGCAGGGATCCTATGTATGCTCTACCGGGCGTCCGGTAGACCGGCACCCCATCCCGAACAACGGTGGCGTAGTGTTCACAGAACCCTACACCGCCCTGGGCAAACACCGGGATCGAAATCCCAAGCAAGAGCCCAAACACACTCACAATAACGACCAAAGTCTTTTTCATCTTCGTCAATCCACATCCTTTCAGCCGAAGCCTACTCGGACTTTTTCTTCTTACTTTGGGTTGGATTTGTGCACCAAAGGCGCGCACTCCCGTTTCAGAAAGACGGTGTACTGTTTCACCGCTTTGGCGATTGGTGGTCAACCGCCGGGTGGTTTTTTATATTCATCTCCATTTGAGATGATGGCGGACACCAGCCGCCGGAAAAGATTGAAAGCCTGCAGGTGTGCTTCCCTCAATCTTTTTCCCTCTTTTTTGACCGTCTCCGGCCCTTTGCTAACTTTTGCAATCCCAGAAGGACTGGGAAAATTGTCAGGAAAATCTATTCTTGCTCGGGGCATTTTCCTTTCCCTAAGTCTTGTCCACGGTCAATGCCGGGACAATTCAGGTCAACCCCAAGACGGAGTTGAGTTATAGGGTTATCGACTTTCTTGGCCGCCCTTATCCGATAAATCGGATCTTGGCCAAGCATTCGTCCGGACAATCCGGACTTCCAGATTAAATCTTTATCCTGGCTATGGTTTGCCAGTCGGTTTCACCTTTTCTCCCTACCACCAGTCTTTAAACTCGTGGGTTTGGAATTGGCTATTCCCGTTTTCCTCGCCCTATTGGGCTTTGGGGTTTATGCGGCGTTTTTTCCGCTCCCTGAGGATTGTTTTAGTCGCTAATTATTTATAATAGTGGCCAAAACAATCCCCAGGGTTAACTCCAAGGTTCTGTTCTATTGATGCCTGATACTTTAGTTTTAAAGGTGCTAAAAAAATCGCCTGTTTTTAAATGCTTTTATTTAAAACAAGCAATATCATTCAAACAAGGTTCTTATTTTATCTTATTAAAGCTATTTTGTCAATATAATTATTATTATAGGATATAGATGTCTTGATTGTTTCAGGACCTACATTCTACCTCGAAGTGCACCACTTTGTTCTTTTTCTTGTTGGTATTTTCTACTGTTCCTTTTTCTCCAAGAGGCATACGCATGGAAGAAATAAAAGTCAACTTTTAAATATCTTTTTAGAATGATGTCGAGTAGCAAAATTGGCACATATCCCCTAAAGACAAGTATGTCATCCTGAACTTGCCTGCCCGCCTTTGGAGGGTTTCAGGATTTCCTCTTTCTCTTGATGAGATGCTGAAATAAATTCAGCATGACGATGGGGTTAGTTCGCATGACTGTTGGCTTGGTTAGCATGATGGTTGAGGGAAATTTCGTAAGTTTGAGGGAAAGATGATATAATGTTCGTATGTTCTTAGGGTCTAAGCTAGGAAGACTGCTCAACAGAAGAAAAAACTTAATTAAAGGAGTAATAATAGTTTTTCTTTTTAGCGGAGCTGCCGGAGCTTTTTATATCGGCAAAAATATTAATAAAGAAAAGCCAGAACCGTCTCCGAGCCCGTCGCCAATAAGCAGCCCTTCACCCAGTCCGTCTCCCAGCCCCTCACCTTCACCGTCTCCCAAACCCAGTGTAAAACCGATAGTAAAAAAATCACCTAGCCCAACACCAATTGTTTCTCCCTCACCTAGTCCGACTCCTTCTTCCAGCCCATCACCAAGCCCTTCACCATCACCAAGCCTTGAACCTAGTCCTTCACCATCGCCCACACCCACACCCTCACCTTCAACCCAATAGTAATTTGCTTTCTAAAAAACCTTATAAGATAATGTTTAACAATGCTGGCTAAAGTTTTTTCCGGCGCTACATTGGGTTTAGAAAGCGTTCTAGTTGAAGTTGAAGTTGACGTTACGGAAAAAGGCCTACCTGCTTTTATGATGGTTGGTTTGCCGGGCAAAGCAGTTGAAGAAGCAAAAGAAAGAGTCCGTTCGGCCATCAAAAATTCCGGTTTAGAATTCCCCCGGCACAAAATCACCATTAACCTCAGTCCTGCTGATTTACCTAAAGAAGGACCTGGTTATGATCTTCCTATTGCTTTGGGGATCTTGGTCGCCAAAGGCCAGATCGCAGCTGATTTATCTTCCTCCCTGGTTTTGGGTGAACTTTCTCTGGATGGCTCCCTTCGCCACACTAACGGCGTTTTACCACTGGCCTTGCTGGCTAGGGAAAAAAAACTTGTAAGTTTGTTTTTGCCGGCTATCAATGCTGAAGAAGCAAGCATCATTAAAAACTTAAATGTCTATCCGGTAAAATCACTCCTTCAGCTGATTTCTCATTTGAGTCAAATTGAGTTGATTGAAAAACAAAAATATCTTCCTTTTAATCAGCTAAAAAAAAGTAAAGAATTTGAATTTGACATGGCCGACGTTAGCGGCCAGGAGCAGGCCAAACGGGCTTTGGAAATTGTGGCCAGCGGCGCTCACAATCTTTTGATGACCGGGCCGCCGGGCGCGGGAAAAACGATGTTGGCCCGGACTTTGCCTTCAATTCTGCCGGAAATGACCGAAAAAGAGGCGCTTGAAGTAACCAGAATCTATTCAATCACAGGCAACATTCCTTCAGGCGAATCGATTATCAAAAACCGGCCTTTCCGAAGTCCTCACCATACTACTTCACGCATCGGCCTTGTTGGCGGCGGCTCCAAACCGGCGCCCGGAGAAATTTCTTTGGCTCACCGGGGGGTTTTGTTTTTGGATGAGTTTCCCGAGTTTCCCAGAAGCGTGCTGGAATCTTTGCGGCAACCGATGGAAGACGGCTTTGTCCAAATCTCCAGAGCCAAAGGAACTATGACTTTCCCTGCTAAATTTCTGTTGATAGCCGCCAGTAATCCCTGTCCGTGCGGTTTTTTGGGCAGCCAGAAAAAGGCCTGTGTTTGTTTGCCGGGACAGGTTACGCGCTACCGGAAAAGAGTTTCCGGACCAATTTTAGACCGGATCGACATGCATATCAGCGTACCGGAGGTAAAAATCGAGCGGTTAACTAAAGTAAAAAAATCAAACGAATCAAGTAAACAGATTCAAAAAAGAGTCCAGCTGGCAAGAAATAAACAACTTAAAAGATTTGGCAAATTTAAGTCCCTGATTGTGGCCAATAGTGAGATGAGCAATAAGCAAGTAAAAAGATTTTGTCCCCTGGATGCAAGCTGCCGCAAACTTTTAAACCAGATAATGGCCAGAATGAATTTGTCTGCCCGGGGTTATTTTAGGCTGATTAAAGTCAGCCGGACTATTGCTGATCTTTCTGATGAGGAGAATATTAGAACCCATCATCTGGCTGAAGCCGCCCAGTATCGGTTTGTGGACTATGAGTGAAAATAGCAATTCTTAAGAAGAAAATCTTCGGGGTTGAATTACCTTAAAATAGGTATCTAAAATAGTACTATCAAATATTGGAGGAAAAATGATAAGAAAACCAGCAGTCGCCGGATCTTTTTATCCCAGCGATAGGAAGATTTTAATTAACCAAGTCAAAAACTATCTTAAGAAGGCCAAACCATTGAAAACAAACAAGTTTTTAAGGGTTTTGATTTTACCCCATGCCGGATATGATTTTTCCGGTCAAGTAGCAACCTGGGGGGTAAAGCAGATTGAAGGTAAAAACTTCACAAAAGTAATTATGGTTGGCTGCTCCCACCAAGCTTATTTTCCCCATGCGGCCCTGTATAACAGGGGTGCCTGGAAAACGCCCTTAGGGATGACAGAAATCGATGGAAATTTGGCAGCCAGTTTGGCTAATCAAGGAAAGTTTATTAAGGCTGATTTAAACTCTCATTTTAACGAACACTCATTGGAAGTAGAACTGCCTTTTTTGCAACAAACTCTTAAAACTTTTAAAATCGTTCCCATTTTACTTGGCTACACTAACCTGAAGTTCCTGGAGGAGTTAGCTAAGGTAATTGCTTTAAATTTTGATGACCAAACGCTGCTTCTAATCAGTTCCGATCTTTCCCATTATCCCGATTACGAAACTGCTTTAAAGGTTGACCAACAAACAATTAAGGCGATTTTGACCGGAAATCCTGAACTTTTTGCAAAAACAATTGGAGAGAATTCGGCTAAGCCGGGCGTAGATACTTGTGTTTGCGCTAGTAAAGCGGTAATTTTGGGAATGCTGGTTGCCCAAATTCTTAAAGCTCACGAAATTAAGCTTTTTAAATACCTTAACTCCGGCGATATTACCGGTGATAAAAGCCGGGTGGTTGGTTATGCCAGCATCGGTTTTTACACTGCAGGAAGAAAAATAACCATACGGAAAATAAAACCAGGAGGCAAAAATACTGCAACATTAAATAAAAAAGACCGGCAAAAACTCCTGGAAATAGCCAGACAAACCTTGGAAAGTTATCTTAGGGATAAAAAAATTCCTGAGATTGAAACGGAAAGCGAGGGACTTAAAAAAAGGTCAGGTGTCTTTGTTACTTTAATGAAAAAAGGGAAACTAAGAGGCTGTCTCGGAGAATTTGAACCGAGAGAACAGCTTTCCAAAGCGGTGCAGAAGAAAGCGATTGAGGCGGCTTTAAACGATCCCCGTTTCCCTCCTTTAAAATATGAAGAATTAAAAGACATCAAACTTGAAATTTCTGTTCTTTCTCCATTGAAAAAAATTAATGATTGGCGAAAAATTATCCTGGGAAAGCACGGGGTAATTATAAGGCAGGGGTTCCGGGGTGGAACTTTTTTACCTCAGGTAGCCAAAGAAACCGGCTGGGATCTTGAAACTTTTTTAAGTAATCTTTGCGTTTATAAAGCCGGACTTGAACCGGATTCCTACAAAAACCCGGAAACGCAAATCTATATTTTTACTCCCCAGGTTTTTGGAGAAACGGGGTAAACCTCATAAAAAAATGAAAAAGATTTTAATTGCTACCGCTAGAAAAGGAAAACTTGACGAATTTAAAGGAATTTTAAAAGGCCTGAATTTTAAATTTTTGACTTTAAAAGATTTAAATCACTCTTTTCCTGAACCCGAAGAAACGGGAAAGACTTTTGCCGAAAATGCCATAATCAAAGTAAAATTTTATGCTGAAAAAAGCGGGCTTTTGACTTTGGCCGATGATTCGGGATTGGTCGTTCCTGCTTTAGCCGGAAAACTGGGAATTAAAACGAAACGCTATGCCAAAGGTTCTGATCAAAATAGACTGCAAAAACTTTTAAAAGAAATGGCAGGTTTTCCCGCAAACAAAAGAAAAGCAAAATTTATTTCTTTTGTTGCCTTTTTCAATCCTAAAGATGGTAAACTTAAAATAACCCAAGGTGTTTGTCAAGGCAAGATCGCCCACAAACCGAAAGGCAAATATGGTTTCGGTTATGACCCGATATTTGTTGTTAATGGCTTAAATAAACGTTTTGCCGAACTAACCTTAACAGAAAAAAACCAAGTCAGCCACCGGGCTTTGGCCTTGCAAAAAATGAAAAAATTCCTAAAACAATATGAAAATTAGAGAATTATTACTCGCATTTTTTGTCGGCGTGGTAATCGGAGTCGGTATTAGCCCACTGACTAATAAAACACCGCAACAGGCGCTTCTTTCTCCCCTTACATCTTCTGTAGCTGACGACTCGGTAGTAAGTTCACCCTGCCCTTGCTCTGCTCAAGAAAAAGTTTTGGGTGCAAATGAAGAGGAGAAAGAAATTATCAAAACACCAAAACCGGCTACCTCTTACTTTGGTCAGTTAATAAATAGCAGTCCTGTTCCAGTTAGTCCGACTCCGGTTAAAGAGTTGAAAAATATAGAAACATTTTCTACTTCTTCTTATCAAGGCAAAATAACCGCCGCTATTTTCGGTGACTCAATGGTTGATGTCATGGGAACAGAACTAACAAGTTTTAAAAGCAGTTTAAAAAAATATTATCCCCAAGCAACAATTAAGCTCTACAATTTTGGCATCGGTGCCCAGAATGTTGAACAGGCCTTTGAAAGAGTTGAACAAGAATACAATTACCAGGACCGACGTTATTCCTCTTTAATTGACCTTAATCCCGACATTGTCGTTCTCGGCTCCTTTAGCTACAACCCTTTTTCCGAGCCCGAAGACGAACTCTACCGGCATTGGGCCAGTTTGGTAAAGATTATTGATAAAATAAAGAATAATACTAAGGCCAAAATTATTATTCTTGCAGAAATAGCTCCTAATAAAGAAAAGTTCGGCCAAGGCCCCAAAGGAGTCAATTGGGACCAGGACTTTGCTTGGCAACACGCCACAAAAATCCAGAGTTATCTTGAGAATGCCGTAAATTTCGCTAAAACTCATGAATTGGAAATAGCTGATGCTTATCATAAAACTCTTAAACAAAATAATGAAGGTAGTCTTTCCTATATTAATCCCGATGATCATATTCATCAAAATGAGGCCGGCAACCTGCTTATGGCTCAATTGCTGGCAGAAAAAATCTATAAGTTGAATTTATTTAAATAACCTTAATTAGGAAACTAATTAGGGGTAATTGTCATTCTGGAACAACAACACAATGTCATTCTGGAGCCCTAAGATAAACTCAGGGATAGAATCTCGTTTTGAGATCCTATCGTTCGGCTAACGCCTCTCTCCAGGATGACATGGGTTAAGGGGGCCCTCTAGGATAACAAAACAGGTAAAGATGAATAAAAAAGATGTTTCTTGGCTTTTTATATTGTTGATTATTGTCTCAATTAATAGCAGTGGTGTTTTATTTCAAAAAGGACAAACTGAATGGGGTGGTTTGATAATTGTTCTGGGAATTATTTTTCTCTTGTTGAGTCTAATTTTTTATTTTAAATCCCGGCAAATTAAGACTACTTTCCCTGTATTTAAAAAAATAATTATTATCTTCTTTGCTGTTTTAGGAACAACTTTATTGCTAAGTCTTTTTGTTCCGGTAAAAAGCAGGATCTGTCAGGATACAATTGAAACGGAAATCAAACAACTTTTGTCAGAACAGGAAAAAATAGCCGGCCAAATGGAAGAATTTAAAAATCAAAACCAGGTTGAACAAGTGATCGGCCAAATACCCTTACTTAAAAAAAACATTGTTAGAGCCATAGAATTAAACCAACAACTCATAAGCTTGGCTTCGGGCAACCGGAAACAAGAGCTTTTTGAAAGAGAAAAAATCCTTAAGGATAATCTTAATGTTTTTGAAAAAATGGAAGAATGCGCTTCATTTTATCCTAGCGATAAAAATTACTTTAACCAATGTCAAAAGCAGGTAGATAAGATGATTAAAAATTCTGGCAGCTAATTTTTTTGTATTGACAAAACATAACCTGTAGATTAATAATATAGGCAATGGCCAGAATCTTAATCCTCGAGGATGACAAACTTCTTTTAAAAGTTTATGAAAATGTTTTAACTGCCAATCACTATGAGGTAACCGTAGCTGAAGACGGAGAAACAGGGCTTAATAAAATACTTGAAGGCGGTTGGCACCTTATCCTTTTGGATCTTAAACTTCCCAAAAAAAGTGGTGTGGAAATACTGGAAAATCTCCAGAAAAACAAACCAGTAAAGAAAAATGGGCCGATTGTTATTATCTCCAATGTTAATGAAGAAAAAACTATCAAAAAAACCATGAAATTGGGCGCAGTCGGCTATATTTTGAAAGACACAGTCGATTTGGCGACCATTACAGCCGAAGTTAAAAATTATCTGCAACAGGCTCCACTTTATTGAAGCTCCGAGGGCTTTAGCCCTCGAATCCTTCCTTATAATTAAATATTATTATGATTTTAAGCTGAAATCCAGCTGTAGCGAAAATAATTTGACTTTAATTTACCTCACCAGCCGATCCGCCAACTGGCCACGCTTAGCGGGGCTGGCGGACTCGGATTTTCGCGAAGGCGGACTAATTTTCTCTTATTAAATAAAACCAGGCAGTAAAATCGCTAACCCCAAAAAAAGACAATAAAATCCAAAATAAATCAGCTTTCCCCGGACTACTGCTTTTTCTAAAAGGTTTAAGGTCAGAAAACCGAATAAAGCCGCCGTCACCATTCCTATAAGGCCGTAACCAAGCTGGCCATTATTTTGGGAAAATTTTGAAACCTGCATTAAAACCGCACCAACCATTGCCGGCATTCCCAAATAAAAAGAAAAGTCAAAAGCAGCTTTACGATCCAATTTTTGCCAAAGACCAGCCACAATAGTCGAACCAGAACGGGAAATACCAGGAAAAAGGGCTAAAGCCTGAAAAAAACCAATCCGCAATGAAGCCCGCCAGTTTAACTGGTTGAGGTTTTTGACCGACCGGCTAATAAAAAAAGTAGAAAAAAGCAGGCCGGCGGTAATAAACAACGCAAAACCGACAATAGCTAAAGAGTCAAAAAAACTCTCAAGATAGTCATTTAGAAAAAAACCAATCAGGGCGGCCGGTAGTGAACCAATAAAAATTAGTTTTAAATTCTCAAAATTTTTATAAAACTTAAAGAGTTTATTTCTAAAATAAACAACAAGGGCCAAAAGGGTGCCGAGATGAACCAGAATATCAAATAAAACCGGCGGCTGTTCCAGTCTTAAAAGTTTTTGCCCAATAACCAAATGCCCTGATGAAGAAACAGGAAAAAATTCAGTCAAACCCTGCAACAAGCCTAAAAAGGCCGCCTGGAAAATACCCATTTACTTTTTGACCTGGTTTCTAAAATTGTCATACCATTCGTTTAAAACCCGAGAAACCAGATCTTTGGCGCCCAACCCAAGAGCCAAACCTATACCCAAAGCCAACATGGCAACAAAACCAATAAATAAGCTGTTGACCAGCGCTTGAGCGATTTTAAGCTCGTTAATGGCCGCTAAACTAGCAAAGATAACTATCAAGTAGCTCGCAAGCTTGGCCAGAAGCCGGGCAGTCTTAACATCAACTTGACTCAAAGTTCCTTTTACCACCCCTTCAACCAATCCGGCTACTAAAACACCTATGGTAATAACTAAAATTGCTGAAATTACCCGAGGAATGTAACCTAAAATGCTATTTAAAACCGTAGAAACAGTGCTGAGGCCCAAAAGATTAACCGTAGCAATAAAGAACACTAAAATAATCAGCCATTTAACTATCGCACCAATAATCTCCTCCACCTTAACGGTAATTTCTGCTTTTTTCAAAAAAGGCTCAAACCCGGATTTGCTTACCAAAGCTGAAAGCCGAAGGGCTTTTAAGATTTTTACCGTCAATCTCTTGCACCACTTGGCCAAAACCAAACCTATAAGGAAAACCACAAAAGCGGCTAAAATGTTAGGAATATAAGACAAAATATTAGTTAAAGTGTCGCTTAAGGCTAAAAGAAAAGCCTCTTCATAACTCAAACTAGTGTAAGCCATTTTTATCACCTCCCTTCATTTTTACTCCATTCTAGCATATCTTTAGCTAGGTTGAAAACCGGGTGTTTTTTTGATAAAATAAGCAGGCCTAGGAAATCCAAAGTGACGCCCACCAAATATTCTTGATGCTTCACTCGGCGTATTCCGCCGTGTTTCGCTCAGGAAATTTAGGCGGGAGGAAAGTCCAGACAGCAGGAAGCAGGGTGTCCGCCATCTGGCGGAACGGGTAACCGCTAAATAGGACCACAGTGACGAATCCCCGATTAAATCGGGGAGTGAAACGAGGCAACCTTCCCCGCTGCAACTTCCGACCGATCCGTTATGAGCATGCTTCCGCTAGGATCAAAGTTCGAAGGCAGTCCCGGTTGAACCGGAACTATACTCGCGCCAAGCGTGAATATAAGAGAAATGTCACTATAAACAGAATTTGGCTTACGGGTCTCCTAGGCTTTAGGAATCTTGTTGGAGTATTTTTCTTTTCCCTCTCTTGAAGGAAGGTAAAGATTTTCTATCAACACCCGGATAAACAAAAGTGTCGGCACGGCCAATAAAGTTCCTCCTATCCCACCTAATCTAAATCCAAGCATCAGGGCAATCAGGGTAACTAAAGGGTGAAGACCAACGGCTTTTTGCATTACCTTGGGAACAATAAAATTATTTTCTAACTGCTGGATAAGAATATACAAAGCGACTACCGCTAAACCAATCAGGGGCGAAGAGCCAAAACCGACAATCATCGCCGGTATCATGGCAAAAGTCGGACCGATATTGGGAATCAGCTCTAAAAATCCCGCCATCAAGGCTAAAGGCAAAACAAAATCTAAGTCTAAAAGTTTTAAACCCGCATAAGACATAAAACCAACTATAAACATTAAAAACAGCTCTCCTCTTACCCAGCCGCCCAGTTTGCTTTCCAGATTTAAGATTATTCCTTCTACTTTTTTTTCTCCATCCCCGGAAAAAAGAAAATGGAGGTGATGTTTAAGATTCTTTCTTTCCATTAAAAGGTAAAAATCAATTACAAAAAAGGTAAACAGCCTGATTAAATTGGAAAAAGCAGAAGCAGCAATTTTAAAAAAATTAGCCGGTATTTTGGCCAATTGATCGCTGTAATCGCCCGGCTTAAGATTAAGTTTGAAAAAGCCAATTTTGTTTAAAAACTCAGGCAAACCTTCTAATAAGGCGCTGGTTTCCGAAACTAAGGCGGGAATAGCTGAAGCAACTGAAACAACAAAACCGCCAATGAGTAAAAGGTAGATAAGAAAAATAGCAAGAGGCCGAGGAATTTTAAACCCTTCCAGGCGATTGACTAGGGGGCTTAGGGCAGCGGCAACAATTATAACCACAAATAAAAAGAGAATCGTATCGCGGATCGTGTATAAGAACAACAGGCTAATTATAAAAACAACAGTAAAAACGATTGTCTTGTAAGAAATCTCAATTTTTTCCGTCATCGGTATATTTTCCATAATACCAGCTTTCAACTAATTTTACCACTTTTTCCTGCCATCTTGTTTGATTAATCGCAAACCACTTGATATTTTCCATTTTTTTGAAAAATGTCAGCTGTCTGCGGCAATAACCATGTTCTCTATATTTCCAGCGTTGAATTGTTTCTTCTAAACTCTGTTTAGTTTTAAAAAATGGCTGCCACTCTTGGTAACCAATAGCGCTCATTGCCGGTAATTTTAAGGAGTAGCCTTTTTTAATTAAACCTTCTACCTCTTGTTGCGCTCCTTGCTTCACGCGATAATCTACCCTTTTATCGATTTTTCCATAAAGATACTTGTTTGGAGCTTTAAGCCCGATGATAAGAATATCATAATTTGCCTGATTAAATTTATTTGGCTTATTGGTTAGACTAGTCTTGCCTAAATAAAAAGCAATTTCTATCGCTCTTATTAATCTTCTGGGGTTATTTCTATCTGATTTATTCATCTTTCGTAATCTTTCTGGATTTAATTTTCTTAATTTTTGCCTTAATTGCTCAATCGCCAGATTACTTAATTTCTCTCTGAACTGCCAAACCGGCAGAATACCAAAAGAGTCAATGCCATTAATTAAAGCCTTTATCCAAAAGCCAGTGCCGCCAACAATAATTGGCAGTTTCCCTTTTTTCCCAATTTTTTTGAGATTTTTTTGGACAAATGAGACCCAATGGCCAGCGGAAAAGTCTTGATCGGGACTGACAAGATCTAACCCCCAAACCGGAATCTTGCCAAAAAATTGCTTGTCCTTGCCGGAAATAATATCCATACCTTTATAAATCTGGCGTGAGTCGGCGGAAATAAGCTCAGCTTTAAATTTTTTGGCTAACTTTAAAGACAAGGTTGTCTTTCCTGAAGCAGTCGGGCCGCAAACAATTAATAATTTATTCATCTTGCACATCTTCTATCGAATCTGAAGCGATTATATGATATATTTTTAAAAATGAAAACTTTAATTATTTTTACTTCTATTCATCATCAAAATACCATAAAAATTGCCGAGGTAATGGCTAAAGTTTTAAAAGCAAAACTTTTAAAAGCCACTAAGGTTAATCCTAAAGAAGTAAAAAAATTTGCTTTAATCGGCTTTGGGTCAGGCATTTATTTTGGCAGACATCATCAAGATTTATTTGAATTATTAGATAAAATGCCAACTTTTGATAACAAAAAAGCATTTATCTTTTCTACCCGCGGAAGCGGGCCGAAAACAATTTATCACCAAAGCTTAAAAAATAGACTGAAGCAAAAAGGATTTCAAGTAGTCGGGGAATTTTCTTGCTCGGGATGGGACACTTTCGGAGTGTTAAAAATAATCGGTGGAATTAAGAAAGGGCACCCTGATAAAAGTGATTTGAAAAAAGCAGAAAAATTTGCTAAATCACTTCTTATTAATTAATTTGTCCAAAATCCGCCACCTTCTTTTTTTCTCCTGAGGGGAAACATTGTCTTCTAATTTGAATGCGGCTGTCCCCCAGCGGGGAGAATATTTGGCAACATAAGCGACTTTGAACCTGGCTTTTTTGCATAAAGCAACCGTATTTTGGAATTGCAAACGGGTTTCTCCGGGAAAACCAACAATAATGTCTGTCCCAATTTCAATTTCGGGAATTTGGTGGCGGATTTTTTTAATCAAATTTAAATATTGCTTGGCTGTATACTGGCGATTCATTTTTTTTAAAATTCCGTCATCGCCTGATTGGACCGGTAAATGCAGGTAACGAACGATTTTCGGCAATTTCATCGCTTCAATAATATCATCAGTTAAATCCTGAGGATTGGAAGTAAGAAAAGAGATTTTTTTAAGACCTTTAATCTTGTGCAACTCTTTTAAGAGTTTGGCAAATTGGGATTTATCTGGTTTATCAGGGGAATCAGAGAAATCGGAAGAATCAAGGGAATGTTTTTTACCGTAGGAATTAACATTTTGACCCAACAAAGTTATTTCTTTGATACCACGTTTAACCAATTCTTTCACTTCACAAATGATTTCTTCCATTGGCCGCGAAACCTCCCTGCCGCGGCTATAAGGAACTACACAATAAGTGCAATAATTGTCACATCCTTCCATAATTGTCACCCATGTGTCCTCCGTAGTTTTAGCGAAGGAGGAAGCATAAGGTGGAATGTTTCCAATTAAATCCTTTAATTTAATAAACTCGTCTACAGCCGACAGCATTTTTTTAAGTCTTGGTAGCGGATACCTCAACATGCAACCGGTGAGAATTATTTTTGGCCTTCTTTTTTTAGACTTTATTTTTGACAAATTATTAACTAATCCTAATACCCTATCTTCAGCTGATTGCCGGACAGAACAAGTATTAATAATCACCACATCAGTATCTTTAGCTGATTTTGCCTGGAGGTATCCTTTACTCTCAAAGCTTAAGGCAATTTTTTCCGAATCCGCCTTGTTCATCTGGCATCCAAAAGTGACAATATGGTAAGTTTTAGGTTTTAAGTTAGACATACTAATAAAGTCCGAGTCTACCCAGCGAAGTTTCCGAATGCGAAGCCCGACTAAATGATCGAGCAAGCAAGTCGCGAAACGAAGTTGGGTTCATTTGGCAACCGTAGGTGACCACAAAGTATTTCATATTTAAGGCATATTATAAACCAAAATATACATAAAAATGGTATAATTTAGATTGACTCTGGGTAGTTTTTATGTCATATTAAGACCTAACAATGAAAAAATTAAGAATGTTTTTTTCCGATTTAATCTGCCTAATAGCAAGCCAAAGACGTCTCACCACAAAAAAGGCTGTTGATGTTAGTGTAAAAAAATATCAGAAGGCTTATAAACTTCTGGAGAAATATGAAAAAACTGGAACGCAAGCCCCGTTTTTGGATGACCGTGAAAATATCAGAAGATATTTTCGCCAGGTTTAACCATTTAATTCAGTTTGACGAACCTATTCCTCCCTTCAGCTCTAGATTTCCCGGAAAGCTTGAAGGTATATTAAATTCAATTAAACAAACTTTTGCGAAACAATATCTTAACTCCACTGTCCTTGATGCCGCGGCTGCTTATTTCAATCAAATCATAAGAGGTCATCCTTTTAAGAATGGCAACAAAAGGATTGCTATTTTAATAACCCATGTATTCCTTTTAACACATGGCCTTGATTTTACCCTCAGCTACGAAGGTATTTATAACTTTGCTTTAGCTTTAGCAAGATTTTCTCAAAAACTGGATAATGAACAAACAAAAAAAATATGTAAGGATATTATTAGAGAACATACAAGGGAGTTTAAAAGAACTAGATTTTCCTAAAAAGTAAAAGAAATTATTTTCCCAATTAAAAAAGATGAAACATTTACTATCAATGAAAAAAGAAAAGCATGTCTTAGTGAAACTTTTAAGAATTTCCTGAATAAATAAGCTTCTAACAAAATAGTTAAAAATTCTCCAATAAACAAATAATTGGGCAAATTAAAGGAAGGTAAAATAAACCAAAGGTAAGGTAAGGTTAAAGAAGAAGAAATAATACCGACGATAATAATATCCTTTATTTGAGTTTTATCCCTGATATTTTTACATAAAACTTTAATAATAATAAGCAATATTAAAGTTTCTACAAAAATAGTTAAAAGAAGCGCCTTGAGAAAAAAATATTCATAAATCAAGCTAGCAAGTCTTTCCAAAAATACTTTTTATAAAACAAATAATTCTTTCAAAAATATCTTTTACCCCAAAAGTTTCTGCCGGAGGTGGCGTTGGGTTTTCAGTAGGCGTAGGAGTTGGACTGGAAATTAAATAGGGACTTGGTTCACTTGTTGGAGAAAATACAGGTTCTTTCTCTTGTGTTAAAAATATCTCAAAATTCAAAGTACATTTTCGAGTCGCCCCACCTTCACAATTTACCTCTGGAGAAGTGCCGAAGTTTTTAATGGTAAAGTTTTGTCCATCTGTTGTACCATAGAGGTCACAATAATCAATATGCCTGTAGTTTAAATAATGAGATTTGTTTATTCTACAACCATAATTAAGACAGGAAGCTGACCAAAAATACACGTTTTCAGGTGTATATGTTCCGGGTGTTTTTTCTTCAAATTTCCCTGGAGAAAAAGTATAACCATAACAACTAATTTCAAAATTTACCGGCTTATTATAAGGTTCTCCGTTTAGGGTGAAATAAACAGTATTTTCTGTGGGAATAGCTACATCTGCTTTAACTAAAGAAGTTCTTGAGAAAAATAGGGAAATTAAGACGAATAGAATTAAAAATAACCTCTTCATAACCACTATTTTAACTTTTTTTGAGTTTTGAAACAATATTTATGGTAAGAAAAACCAAAAGGAACGAAAATTAAAAAGAGGAAACGTACTTTGAAGAAGTCCTCTTCTGTTTTGCTCAGAGTAAATTGGACAGGTCCGGGATGGTGGATGGGCTTTTTAGTCTTACTTCTCTAGCTTTAGGATCAATAACTACACAAAGAAGCTCACGGGTTCGCACAACATGTGCCAACAAAGACTCCTCTACAGTTTGAGGGTTTTCTGGATCGAACCTAACTGGCCACTCTGACCGTGTCAAAGGAAGTCCGTCAGGAATTTTTATAACTGTTTTTCTTTCTCTTGGTTCTGAAGCCATTTTTATTTTTTCACCCTCATTTTAATAGCAGTTTTTGAAAAATATAGAGCAATTTTAACATATTCAGTGAAATTTAACACTGTTATCACGAATCCGGGGTGTAAAATTAACTTAATCTTTATACAGCCTTCGCGAAAACCCCTCGCTTTAGCGAGGGCGATAAAGCGAATTCCAAAGTTAGAAAAGTTTTCGCTTTGGCGTATGAAAACTCGAACAACTTAGAAACTGCGGTTTTTAAACCGCAGAGTTTTCATAAGTTGTTTCATGAGGATTTAAAATAACTCACTCGCTAATACTCGTTCGTTTCCAAGGGGTTCCACCCCTTGGCGGTCGCTTTGCTCCCTGACACCCCTGTCACTTGGGGTATTAGAGCCCAGGTGACACCAAAGGGGAATCCCCTTTGGAAACCCCATTGAGAAAATTGCTTCCTAGACATAAAAGCCTGGGTATATAATTTTCTCAATCAAAGGGTAAACATCAAATGCTACTTCTTCATAAGGATGAACTTTTTTAACGGCTTTGATAATTTTATCAAGGTCTTTTTTATAGCAAACAGTTTCTATTCTTTCTTCCTCTACTGCTTCTAGCCTACCCACTTTACCAATAGTAGGCTTGGCTCCTTTCAGAGGAAAAAATCTTCCGACACCTTTAACAGAAAAACTGCAAAAGTTATAATGGCCAACCCAACCAGCGCCAGCCTTACCAAGCGCTTCTCTGACAATATCAGCATGAGTCTCGGGCACGAAAACAACCAGTTTTACGATTTCTTGTTTCATTGTTACTTCACACCTGAGATATCGCAAAGACCTAATATTATTCCCTTATTATAAAGGTCTCTTTTATCGGAGGAACTTCGGCAGTCCTAGGAACTAATGAGGAATGAGAAAATGCTTCCTCTTCAACAAAAACTCGTTTTGTTCCTTTCGTTTCTACAAATAAATCTCTGCCTGATTCTCCAGAAACAGCACTTCCCCAAGTGCTATGCCAAGTCTCTGGTTTAAACCTGAGAAAGCCTTGACCAGCTAGATTAACACTTCTCCTTTTTTTTCCATCAATAACTTTAAAACTTTCCGCCACTGGTGTACCTTGAGCTATAATCTCTTCTTTATCTGTAAATTCTTGCATGTCTGTTTGAATTTCTGTATCACCACGAAATCCCTTCAACACTCTCGCAATATCATCAGGGTGAGCAATTACTGTAGCAATTTGTCTTGTTTCATATTGACTACCAACCTGAGTTTCGTGCTTACTTTTGTAAACCCCCGCAGGCGAAGGTGCTACCTCTAATAATTGAGTAGCTTCAGACCTAGGTTCTTGTACATCTACCATATTCTCACCTCCTTTTCTAAAAATAATTATTTAATAAATATACTTACAAACCCATTATAACAGCATTCTCAACGCCCCTTTACACTAATGAAAGATTATTTTTAACAGCTCAGGAAATCTAGTGTAACCGGCTTCGGTATTTAAATGCCCACCATGAGGGAAAATCCGGGGCTTGACCCCTAAACTATCTGCTAAATCCTTTAAAACCTTTTGGGGAACATAAGGATCATTGTCACCATAGTAAACAAAAAAATTTTTGCAATTTTGTCTTATTTTTTTAAAATTGATGCTTTTCTCCTTTAAAAAATAGCTGTTAAGTTCAAGACCGTAATCCTTGCTAAAACCAGAAACTGACACTAGAGCTTTAATTGGTGTATCTAAAGTTTCCAGTAAATCTAGGGCAGAAGTAACCCCTAAAGAATGAGCAACAATGATAAGATTTTTTAGATTAATTTGTTTTACTGTTTTTTTGATGGTTTTTAGCCAGGATTTTCTGTTAGGATGGTTGGCATTTGGAAACTTGGGCATTAGAACTTGGTAACCTTGTTTTACTAATTCACCATAAAGCCACTGCTGCCAATGAATCCCCGGATATCCTTGAATGCCATGAAGAATAAGAACTGTTTTCATTTGGTTTATATTTTACTTTATTTAGGAGATTTGATAAAGGAATATCGGTGAATAGCGGGAGGTGTGAAAGGCTAAATACAAATAGAAATAAATGAAGATTATTTTGGTTGAGGAATAGTGCGGATAAAAACTCCTCTTATCATATTACTAGCTATAAGTTGGTACCCTTCTTTTATTAATTGAGAAGCTGCATCTCTTCCTTGTTCGCGCCAATTTAATTCTTTTACTTCAGCTTTTCCGGGATCAAAGCAAGCATAGTTAGCTAATCTTCCTCCAGGAAAATCAAATGGCTCTATTTCAACTGCTCTAAGATTCTTTGGTCTTTCAAAAGGAATAATTTCTTTACCTCTTCCAAAATTATCCCCGGTAATTGTCCAACCCGTTTCTGCAATATCTGCATCTAACTTTTGATCTCCAAAATAAGCAATTATTTCTGGACGAGGAGAAACAGCGGCTTGTGGAGCTCTCTGATCTGGTGATGGTGTTGGTTCTATTACCATATAAAATTATTTTAACAATATGTTTAGTTATTTGTCAATGGCGGACAGACCCGAGGGTGTGAAAGTTTGAAACAAGCCTACTTAAAACATAAGTATTTTCTTTTAAAAGCAGGTTTTTATCAACTACGCCACCTTCATGAATAATAGGTTTGGAAAAATCAGTAATCGCTTTAAGTAAAAAATCTTCATCTTCTAAACAAAAACAAGTATGCCAACCACCATAAGCACTTAAATGATAATGACATAGCCTTTTTTTAAAAGTAATGTAAAACTTATCTGCTAAATCTAGTTTTGGGTTAACAGTGTATAAATGATTTATATCAAAAACAAACTTCGCCTGAGGTGATTTTTTAAACACTTGGGTTAAATCTTTAATTGTTTTGCCAAATTTTTTTCTGCTATCCATATTTTCAAAAGCTAAGAGTTTACCAAATTGTTTGTTGAGCCAATTAAAATCTTTAACATTGTCCGGATGGAAAACTAGAACATCAGGCCTAATAACAGGAATAATCTGTTTTAATTCTTCTATTATCCACTCAGTTTTTTTACTTGGATAAAATACTTCTAACGCTGGCGCATGAAAGGAAATATATTTAAATTTTTTAATTAAATCTAAAGTTTCCCTATCTATCTTTTCTTTTAATCTTTCCTCTCTAATAAAGTTTACTTCAAGAGCATGATTTTCTATTTCCAATATCTTTTTTATTCTGGTTTTTAAAGAAATATTTTTCTTACCACCCGTGGAATAACCAAGTTTAATCATTTAAAAGAGTCCAAATTGTAATTTAGGTAGAATTTCTATTGAACTGCCTACTCCTAAAGAACCAGTTTTGGAAATAACTACTTTATCTTTTAAAGACTTTTTTAACTCAACAACCGCTTGATAACCGGTGCAATGACTGGGAACAATAAATTTGGGGTTTAGTTTTTTAAAGTAACTAATTGCGGGTCTTAACTGATAGGATTTAAGACTTTTGAAATGAAAACCGCCAATTATTCCGTATACTTTTCTATTCTTAGTTATCTCCTGAGCTTTTTTAACAATTACCGGTAAAGTTGGATGGGAACAACCAGTTAAAATAACAATGCCTTTTTTATGAAGATTAATAACCACTGCTTGTTCTTTTATTTCTTCACCTAAAGGCCCGGTTAAATATAAGTCTTTCTCTAATTTAAGGCTTTTATTCACAACAACTAAATCTTTATAAGTTTTAATTATGTTTGTTTTATCTTCCCCTAAAACAAGGGTGAATTTATCGTGAAGGTCTTTTAAAATATTTTGTTTTTTAGCAGGAATTAATTGGTCCGGTAAAACATACAATTTTTGTTTCTTGAGTAGTTTAATTAGCGCAGGTAAGGCACCGCTGTGATCTGAATGTTTGTGGGAAATAATTATCGCTTTCAGTTTGTCTATATTGATTTCCATTTTGTCCAGATTGTATTTAAGGGCTATAAAAGACTCACTAACATCAAAAAGATATCTATTGCCAAAGTAGTCTAATAAAAGAGATTGGCCATGAATTGCCAAGAGGTTATGGATTAAGGAGGTGTTTTCCAAAATGGCTAAAATTGAGATTTTGTTTTTCATTTTTTTCTATCCTAAACAGTTAAGTAAACGCCGATAATGACTAAAATGGCAGCTAATATTTTTTTAAACTTATCTTTCCTTTCTTTAAGGAAAATATAGGCAATTATTACATTGATTAAAACACTGGTGGCAGCCAGAGGCGTAACCACAGTTACCTGGCCAAATCGGTAAGCCCTGAGCATAAAAAAAATGAGCAATCCCCAACTTAAACCGGTAATTAAATAATACTTCTTGTCTTTAGAAAAAAGAAATTCTTCTTTGAGTTCTTTAAAGCTTATTTTCTCCACTAAAGCAATCATTAAAGCAGGAACGACCAGGGTAAACATAATATAAAAAGGCAAATTGAATTGCTTGGAAATACCGATATCAATTGAAATAGCTATAATAAAAATAAAAGCGGACAAGAAACCAAAGCAAACATACTTATTAAATCTAAACTTCCCTTTTTTATAAAACAGGTAAACATTTGCTCCCAAGATTAATAAGGCTCCTAAAATTTTGTTTAAAACAAAAGGTTCTTTGAAAATTAATAATCCAAAAGCAATTAAAAAAACTTTCCAAAGCTGATCTAAGATAGAGTAAACAGATACTTCAAGGTTTTTTCTTATGGTTGTTTGCAATCGATCATACAAAGCATAAAAAACGCAAGCAGTTGTCAGAAGTAAATAAATCCTGGGATTTTTGGGAAAAGTAAAAGAAAATAAAGGACTAAGAATAAGAATACTTATACCGGCAATCAGTTG
>Ga0307378_10002377_pt1 | contig 28951 bp, 38 predicted proteins | sample UN1MG_FD_202238 | JGI IMG/M metagenome (GOLD analysis project Ga0307378, IMG submission 202238) | Soil microbial communities from Risofladan, Vaasa, Finland - UN-1 | ecosystem: Environmental > Terrestrial > Soil > Coastal area > Acid sulfate soil | place: Finland: Risofladan, Vaasa | collected... | reverse complement strand
ACTCTCGTAGCCAACCGCTTGGAGTCAAAAAAATGATTGATCGCAGGAAGTTTGGCAGACGCAAAGAAGATGAGAAATGCTCCGATCTTCCAAAATCTGCTTTGGTTTTGCTGGTTGTAATTGCTACTTTGATGATGGTCAATCTTGTCGCTACTTGGTAACGTTATGAAAACCGCTGTTATCCCGATTGCTGCCGAGAAGGTGTCCTGCACGCCGGACTGCCTTGATCACGACGAGGATTGCGCACCGCCGCACAACTATGTCGCCTGCTGGACCTACGCGCCGGAGCGCGGCATGTGCCCTTACTTGCGCAGCAAGACCAAAGAACATGGTGACTTGGCGTGATTTGCTACATCAAAAAACCCTGGTTGCTACTTGGTAACGCCTTGAATCTTCTCTGCCGTACGGTATGCGCCAAGCCCCAACATTCCAAATAGCAGAGGCATCATTGTGCCGATGTCCATTTGAGGGAACTGAACAGGATTCCCGTAGATGTTTGTTATCCATTCCCCGAGCGGTCCGATAACAAACTGCACGGCAAAGCCAGAGCCGCATGTCCAGCCGATGAATGGCCGCCAGCCTGCAACAAATAAATGCGGGCTTGCGGCCTCTGCTTTGTTGATGTCCATTTGGCCGACAATCTGGGCCAGTTCGCCGTTTTGCTGAATCTTGATAAGTTCAAGCCGTGCTGCCGAGGCTTGCACTGGGTCAGCCCAAACCCTATCAATGACTTTGCCGCCAATCTCAAGCAGTGCAGAAATAGGATCAAGTGCCATTTAAGACTCCAGCAAGTTTGAAGCAATGCGCCGAGCCCAACCTTTGCCAAAGGTAGGCCATACGCCGAGGTCAGTCATGAACATCAATCGAGACCCGTTGAACCGAGCTACAAGGCGCGGGCCAGGCATGGATTGGATCGCTTGAAGTGTTCTAGGGCCGAGGATGCCATCCTCAAACTCGCCAACAGCCTTTTGCAATGTCTTGATGGCTGTCTTTACGCCTGAGTTCACAGCCATATCAAAGAGATCAAACTTGATGGCTTCTGGCACCGTATCGCAACCTGCTGGCCCCCAGTAATCCTGGTGGTAAATCCGCTTTGCACGGTCAAGAGTCAGGTTGATGATGTCTTCGCCAGGATAAGCGCGTTTGCTGATGCCGTACTTGGTCAGGCCACCACCGTCCAATGGATGATTTGAAACGACGCCTTCATGGCCGATCAGTCTGACAAAAGCAGCATCAAAATTCATGGCTTGTCCACCTTGTGTTCGAGCTTGTCAAAGATTTTGGTAAGCATACCCTTGATCTCTGAAACATCATCTTTGTAGTCACCCTTTGCAACATAGGTATGAGGCATGGCCCTTACATCCTTGTCCAACTTCTCAATGGACCGGTAGATGTTATTCAATGTCCAACCCCCAAAGAATCCGGCGGTGGAGACTGCAATGTTGAATAAAACTTGAGTGTCCATGTTGTTTACAGTTTGGTTTTTAGTGGGGGCTTGCCTTGAGCCATCGGTGTTGGGTGCGTTACGCTCTAAAAAGCAACCAGTTAAAACTTATGGCTGTGCCGACTCCGGGGGCTGCTTGTAGGTTTGCAGTAAAGCCGCCCGTTGTTAACGCACTTGGGGCCACTGGCACATATGAAGAAGCTGCTGGCGAACCAGACACCGAACGAACAGTAAGAATAATTCTGTAATTTGTGTCAGGTTCTACATTTGTGAAAGAAACCGCTTGTGACGTATTTGTCCCAGAGACAGTAACGGTGCCGCCAAAGTTGTTAGCGTTGCTTGATGTTCCAGACAATCCTTTAATATTCTGGAAATAGTTACTGTTTACCTGACGAGGGAAAAGCGTTGTTACGATCCTAAACACGTTCGCAACGGCCCAATTTGCATCGTTGTTTGCATCAGCAGACTCAATTCCAGTTGCGGCATTGGTAATGATGTTTGAAACAACAAAGTTTCCGCTTGACGCCGAGCCGCCGAGGTTTGAAAACAGCACGCCTTTGGCCGTTGCAATGCTGTTGCAATTGATCGCGTTCCCGGAAAGCAAATTGTTTCTGCCGCCGTCGATTCGTATCCCGACCTTCTGAACCGCAGGTGTGAAGTTTGTTAGCGTGATTGTGTTGCCGGTTATTGTGTTCTCAACGCTGTTCGGGTCTTCGATCCAGACGCCTCTATCACACGCAAACGTGTTACCCGTGACGGTTGCGCTGTTGCTGCCAACTAAATGACATCCTGCTGTTCCGCCTTCAATGTAGTTGCCGGTCATGACGCAGAAGTCGCCTGCTGCATTCATGTCCAAGCCCCATCCGCCGTAATATCCGGTCGCGTTCTTGACGAAGATATTGTTTGTGATTGTGTGACGGCTAGACCCGCTGTTAACCCCACAGAAGGCGTCGTTAATGTTGAAGTGCCTGCCGTTGGTGATGATTACATCTTTCGTGTTTGATCCGCTGTTGTAAAAATTGGTCAATGCGTATACTTGTGTTCCCGCTGTGATCCTTGCCAAGTCATACGTTGCATTCCAATTTGTCACAGCGTAATTGGCATCGATATCAACGTAACTTCCAGCTTGTTGCCCAAACGTATAGCAACCGTCAATGATTGCAGCGCGGTGCGCGTCAAATACAAACACATGACTATTTGCGAACTTCTCAAAACCAACGCGAGAAACTCGGAAGTTCTGCCCAACGGATGCGCCTTGAGTTGTGATTCCGATTTTGTTGAATCCAATGCCGCTAGCACCGCCAGATTGCCGAGCAAAATTGGCCCCCGATAATCTGCAATCTTCAATGACAGAGCCATCTTTCAAGTAAACAAAAACGTGGTTTGCGTTACGTCCGCCTGTGCCAGACACAAAACGAGTAGCAGCACCTGCGCCACGGAGCGTTACGCCAGCCTTGATATTGATGATTCCATCACCGGCAATAAAATAGGTTCCAGGTGGTGCGTAGACAACACCACCACCAGTGGCAGTTACCGCATCTAATGCGGATGCAATCGCCACCGTGTCATCAGCCACGCCATCCCCCACAGCCCCGAAGTCTTTGACGCTCACGGCATCGTTCAACTTGACCTTGTTGTTTAGTGCTTTACTCATCTTGTGACCTTAAGGTTTTTTGGTGGGGGCTAGACTTGCGTAATAGACAATTGATTTTCCATTGCAGCGGTCATGGTCGTAAGGTTTACCGCGCCAGCGGTGTTTTGATCTGCGTTGATGTTAATAGTGGCACCGGCAGCTAAATCCAATTCCCCTTCAACAAAATAGCATTGGGCGTTTGCCGTGGTGGCGTAATAAAACCGGGTAAGTGCGGCCGATCCGTTAACCATGATCGCCATACGAATTCGAGTGCCGATGGCAACAGCCAAAACAATACGCCCTGCAATTCTATAAACGCCTGGGCTGCGACACGTGTAGGTCCACGTAGCCGGGTCATAAGAGCCCGACATATCTGTCAACTCTGTGCTGTATTGAACCGTGTTGGGGCTAGTTGTAAAGCCGCCAGTCGGGACTGCAAAAGTCGTCGGGGCACGCGCCAAAGCAACTGTCTTCTTTAACGTATCAATGATTGGCAGACTTTTTGCGTCGGTGTATTGAATTGTGGAGTTGGCGTTAAAATTGGTGTAATAGTCAGCCACCGTGAAGCCAAAACCAGCGTTGTCAATGATCTGACGCTGGATTTGAATATCAGCTGTGTTAGCGCCACCACTTCCAAAATCAAAAAACTGTCCCAAATCTGGCTTGGTGCCGCCAGATTGAATGCGGTCAATGATGCGAAGGTTGTTCATCGCGACAGAGTTTGTCGAGCACTGCACAACAATGCGGGGCCAGTACCCACCAGCAGGGTTCAGCGGCCCAAAGTTGTAGCGATGAACGAACCGTACCGCACCGACGCCAAATACGGAGTTGCTGACACGGCGCATATCAATGCCATACTGCATGTCGTCAAGCTCTGCGCTTAAAAGTATGAATCGCTGCGCGGCCCCAATACTGTCGTTTCTGTTTCCCAGCGCCCAGCCCGAGCAAGAGCCAGCCGAAATGACATTAACTGTTGTCGATGTCCCGAATCCGAAAAACGCGCCGCCAACATTCTCAATTGCGCGAACGTATTTTATGGTGCAGTGTGTAAGACCAACGCCGTTGTTGTTGTGGAACGCATACCCACCGCAGCGGTTTGCTTCTGCCGCGTCAAAGACGCAAGAACCTATGTTGTAGGGGTCAGGATTGAAGCCGAGATACAGTTTTTCTTGAAGGTAAATGCAAGAGCCGCCACCATCGTCCATTCTCATGTGGCCGAAATGCGTTCCGACCATCCCAATCAGCAACAGACCGTGTTGGTTTGCGGCCTTCGCTTGACCGTTTTGGTTAAACAAAATGCCTCCTAGAGAGCCACCTTGCCACCAATTGCCAGCGCCGCTCACCGCTGTGCCGTTGGTAATTGAGATCATTGGCGCATCAGTTGCGTCTGCGCGCTTGAAGATTACGTTTAGGTATCCGTCCGTTGTAATGTTCGGCCAAGGCGTGTCAACGTGCCCGTTGTCGAACGCCAAAACACCGGCAGTCACCAAGTATTCACCTGCGGCTATGTGCCCTGGCGTGCCAGTCGCAATGCAATAATTGAAGAAGTTGAGCAGGGCTGTTGTTGAGTTGGTCGCGCCCGTGGGGTCAGCCCCAAAATCCTTCACGCTCACCGACTCGCGCAGCTTCGTCTGCACAGTCGTGGCAACAGCGCCCGTGCCGCCTGGCAAATAGCTTACTGAATTTGCGTCAATTGACTCGTTTATCGTGCGACCGGCAATAAACAGCACCTCATCACCAAGCGATAGCCCGCTGGTAAACGTCACCTCGTCGACGTTGCTCTCAAGCAGGTCGACGCCACTCACCATGCGCAGCCCGTTGACATACACCGCCAGCGCATTGGTGCCTGGATCGTAAATTAGATCGTTCAACGAAAAGACGGTCTGCCCAGCGGTAGCAGTCTGTAATTCTGTGCTAAACGTCGCGGAAATTTGAGTAGCTGCGGCACCGTAGCGAACAAGAATAGTAGCCCCATTCGCAGGGGCCGTAACGAACGTCAGAATGGCACCAGACAGGCTAAATTCTGTATTTGGGACCAGAGTAAGGCCGTTGACTGAAACATCGCAATTGCCAACTGAGCCAGGCGCTCGCTCAAGAACAAACAAGGTTTGTACGCCATTGCCCGTAAACGTGTCTGCTATCCAGTCGGTGTAGGTGCCCTGTGCGCTTTGGGTTCCATTGTTGAAACTGTAAACAAACGTCCCTTTTGCATCTAGCAGCTTGATGGAAAAGTTAACTGCGTTCACATACAACTGGGCAGGTGTGCCAGCGTTTGACACGTAGCCGTTAATGGTGCGTAGAGGTTGCGCTGCCGGGATCGTCAAAGCCTCATCAAAATACACCTGCACAGGATTCGTTTGTGCATCAAGGTTGACGGTACCGATGTAAACATATCCATTGTCCAACGGCTGACCGTCACGGTTTTGGAAAACTGGAAAGGGAACGCTGACTGATAGTGCTGGCATGATGGAAATTCTACCTTGTATTTTGTTTAAGGATTTGCAATCGGCAAAGCGTTAAGAGCGTCATTCCTGATTCTCTCTTTCCATCTGCTGAATGGAAAGAATCAGTTTGTTCAAGGCGATTGCTTCCTTCGGAGTGTTTGCCGGAGATTGAGCCAACTTTATCATTGCATTTCTGACTGGGGCAGATTCATAAATTCTTGCAGCTCCGCCGATTGTCGCAGCGGTTGCAGTAGATGCAAGCATACTTCCCAGAAAACCAAGGTCCGAAAACATTTGCCCAAGACCGCTTGCGGCAAGGAAAGGAACAGCCTGGGCACCAGTTGCTGGGCTAACGCCTGCCTGTGATGCTCTTTGCGTCAATGTAATAGCCTTTGAGAGGCCCTCTAACTGCTTAAGATCTTCACCCTTGAAAAACGACTTAACGGAGGGGCCAAGCCTTTCAAGTTCATTCCTGAACGCCTCTGGGCTGTATATTTTCCCACCGGCAACAGTTGCATCAGGGACGCCAGCCTTGTTCGCAATCTGATTAACAATCGCAGCCTTTGCAAAATCCCTACCCTCTTGGGTAAGCGATTTATATAGCATCGCTGAATCACTTGGCTTATTGCTCAACAAAAGATTAAGTACTTGTTCAGGAGTTGACTCTGCTTTATCCAAAGCAGATTTAAATGCAGATTTCTTAATATCCCCACTAGACTCAGCCAATCTTTTGTTTGCAACTTTCCATTTGGTTAAATCATTTCTTGCGCCATTGGCAGAAATAAAGTCTGTCATGTCTTCTCTCAAAGGCTGATAAATTCTTCTTGCTACCTTGTCGGCTTCATCTTTTATAGATGCCAGTCCTTGATCGTCCATCCAATTGCCAATAACTTTACGGTTTGCCTCAACTGAGCTGATGTTTGGATTGTTTTGCAAAGTAACCTTTAACTCTTGCAATTTGCCAATGAGAGGTTGAGAACCTGCAATAGATGACAAACGATTCATTTCGTCATCAATCTTTTGAACAGTCCTGTTTAATGGCACCGTTCCTTGACTATCAAGCCTATTAAATACGTCTTTTTTCATTGACGTATATTTCTTCAGAAAATCAGAACGTTTTGAGACAACATCGGAAATGATGCTGTCTGAAAAGTTTTCTGCCCCTGTCACGCCATATTCAGAGAATAAATTCTTAACCGCTGAAACTCTTTCGGCTTGCTGCGCCGCACGCACAGGACCAGTTCCTGCAATTGGGATGCGTTCGCTAGTTTGTTGCGCCGTCTTGCCAATGAATGTTTCTGGCCTAACAGCGTCTGACGTCATCACGCGGATTCCTGACCGCTCTGCTGCCTCAAGTGCGCCTTTGATTGGCTCAACAATTGGTTGAGCTAATGCTTTGATTGCGGATGGCGCTTTAATAATTCCAGGAAGGATTGGAGCCCCGGCTCCTGCGATCAGTATTTCACTTGGATTGAATTCTCCACCAACAGTTGTTGATTCAAATTGCGGTAATCCTAATTGTGAAGCCTCAATAGCCGCTTGAGTAGCCCCAGACTTCAGACCCATTCCGACAAGTGATTTAGCTCTTCCAGCTGGCGTAAATGCCAACATGCCTCCGAGTATTCTGGGGATGTCACCAACAGACACACCGGGAGGAATAGCATATTCTTTTTGATCCAAAGAAGACCTAAGCAAATAATTGCCTTTTTCGTCTTGGCGAACTTGAATGCCAGGGAAATTTGATTGCAGAATCTGCACCGTTTCCTTTGGGTTTGTGGCCAAAGTTCCAAGGGCAGATTTTAATGAGGCCATGCTCATTTGGTTGAGTTCTGGCATTCCAGTCCACTCAGGCAGAGTCTGGGTCTCAGGAGTGGCACGCTCCCTGCCTGTGATCTGCTCTGCCAACCCTGCAAAGAATCCAGGCTGTTCTTGTTGTGCTGGAGCTTGTGGGTCAGTCGCAGGAGCCTCAAGCGCACCAGCCCCGCCACCTGCACGAATTGCTGCAACTCTAGCCTTTAGATCGGGAGAGTCAGGCGCGACATCATCAGGGATGTTATTAATGGTGATGCCGTCTTTTGTTGTAATCGAATAGGCCATGTTAGTAATCCACCGTCACATTTTTAGGACGATCAGTTTCAATTGGCTGCGTATTTTCAAGAAACATTTTCGCCGCTGGGCTCACCTTTGAGGCTGATTCAAGCAGTTTTCTACTCTGGTTGTATTTTGCTTTTGCTGCGCGATCAGCAACACCGAGAATGGTTTGCAGCTCACCCTTAGTAAATGTTATGTCGGCGCTTTTGGCTTTAATAAGAAGCTTCTGCTCATATTCTGTAATCTGCCCCTGGCCAGTTAACATAGTGCGAGCCTTCAAGGCCATTTCAGATAAGCCTTGGATAACTTCTCTGGTGGCGTTAATTGCCTTAGTTCCAGTAAATCCGAAAATGTTCGCCACCTTTGCGGCCGCTAGGCGCTCCTCTGCAAGCGGCCCGGTAATTGCGCTATCCAATGCTTTTATGTACCGAGGAATTTCAGCAAGCTGACTCGCTGCTGAGTTGGCTTGGTTGTAAAGGTCTGGCAACAATTTCCCGAGTTCTGCGGATGCTGACTTATCAATGTTTGACACGTTGACATTGGTTACTGCCGCAGGTGGCTTTTTGAGAATTTGCAAAGCCTGGAAAGTTGCTTGCTGACCCGGTTCCAAATTAGCAAAGTCAATTGATTCACGCACGGATGGGGCAAGCGTCTCAGCCTTGGTCTTTGCAAGTGTTGCCCTTGCCATTGGCTCTGCGAATTCTTCTGCAACACCAGCCTCAATGGCTTTTAATTTTGCAGTTGCCAAAGCCTCTTTTGATTCCGCTTCTGCCTTGGTCAGCGCAAATGGCGCTGCCGCTGCTGCACCTTGTGCATCAACCATCTTCTGGAATTTGTCAGGGTCCAAGAGAGACAAGGCCATGTTTGCGCGAGCCTGAGCGCCTTTAATATTGCCAGAATTCAAGGCATCTAAGACCTGCTCATAAATTCCAGCATCTTCACCCGAATTATTTCTTGCATCAACAGCCTGTTGCACCAGCGACTTTACAACCTCAATATTTCCATTTTCAAAAGCCGCTGATATCTTTGCGCCTGCATTAAATTCATTCTTAAGCTGTTCTTTTCCAAAGCTTTCGCGTGCATCCTTAAACGCCTCCCGCTGGCTTGGATATTTGGCAATCAATGTGCTCCAAGCCTTTTGTGTTGGATTGTCTAACGTGCTCTGGAGGTCTGCTGCGTATTGTTTCCGAGCATTGAGCGCCGCCTCTCTTTCTTGCCTTTGTGCAAGAGCTTGGCCAAACGCAGCGAATTGTTGGCCTAAATCTACCTGGGGAAGCGCGGCCAAATAGTTGACGGGGGGCTGAAGTGGATTGATTGCCATATGGGTACCTTAAAAACCTTTGAATGAAATTCCGCTTCCACCTACTGGCGCACCACCTGCGCCTGCACCTGCCCCAGCTTTACCAAATCCCCCCGCACCGGCCGCCATAGTGCCGATTGCAAGAAGATCGCCAAATACTTGCCTTTGCACGCCGCCCCTTGCCACCTGCCCGCCAGCGATTGCTTGAGCCTGATTTGCAAGCAAATTGCCTACATTGCTGGCTGATTGCATTCCGGCTCCGGCTTGACCTGCGGCTGATGCCTGACCAGTATTAAACAAATTAGTTGTGACACCCAGCCCAGTTCCTGCAATGCCACCTAAACGGCCATATTGCTGCTCAATAAGCTGATTCAGCAATTGGGGCCTAAACTGGCTCAGTGCAGCCTGAACATCGCCACCTCGAAGGCCGCCAGTAGCTGACGCATTCTGAAGAATTGCGCCCTCACCCTGCTGCATCAAAGATTGAAACAGAGGAGACTGCTCAAACCCTGCCATTGCTTGCTGCTGCGCTTGTGGTCCTTGCAGTCCAACCAATGCTTGTTGTTGCCCAAATGCTTGTTGTCCTGCCTGCTCATAAGGGGCCAATCTGGACATTGCCCCGGTCCCAGCCTGGACATAAGGGGACATCAGCTCAACCAAGGCATCAAACTGCCTACGCTGCTCTTCAATGCCCGCCTGGGATGCTGCCGCTTGTGTTTGACCAGCACGCTCGGCTGCTTTTCCAGCTTGGCTTGCACCAGTTATTTTGCCAAGAACATTGCCGATGAAACTCATTTTGATTCCCATTCCTGCCGAGTCATGCCCAGCACATAAACATCTTTAACAACGCCATTCTGTACACATGCACAGCGCCTGCAACCTTCTTCTTTAAAGCCTAACTTGAGGCAATAGTTCTTTGCTGCCTCAAGCCCCTCGATGATGTACGCCGTGACCCTGAGAATCGGATGATCAAAAGCCCATCTCAAACACGCATCCCCAAGCTCTCTTGAATGCTTTATTGCCGATCTTTTAAGCAAAGCATGGAGCTCAAACTCAACATCACTTTGCTGGATGACAATAAACGCACCAGCAAACACATCGCCAACCCAAGCAGAAAGATATAAAACATTAGGGTGGATGATTGGCTCGGCTTTTCTGTGGTCATGGCCTACCTTCGTGATGTACGGATCAGAATAAACAATTGATAAGTTTTCTTCTGTGATCCCTTCGGTAACGAATGGCATAGGCAAACCTTACGCTATGAAAACCGCCAGTCTGACGGTTTTATTTTGCCACAGTAATCAGTCTTCCATCTCATATTCGCGCTCTTCCCATGCTTGGCAAGAACGAAGGTCGTGGCAGATAAAATCAAACTTGTTGCAGTAGCCTCTGAACCCGGCCTCCGTGTCCCATTCATTGCGCGGAATACGCTCCATCTTGGCTTGGGTCATAGTGCTGTTGTCGTAGTACTCACAATTTGAGCAACGACGACGCCTAGCCTCTTTCTCATCAACTTGCATGGCCTTGCCGAGTGCAACCCAGTAGACTTTATTGGCCGTTGGCTGATTGCTAGGCTTCTCTGGACCTAGCATCCAATCATCAATCACAACCTGAGTGTTTTTCTTGTTCTCAGATGCCGTGATGAACTCTTCTTCCATCGGCAGGCCGATAAAGCCTTTGGGCATCATCATGAAGTCTTTCATGGCATGTCCTATGTAATTTCTCGGCCAGAGGCGCGAATGGTAAGAGAAGTAGCTGCACTTGCAATCGTAGAAATGAAGCCGCCTGGCTCCAATGCTTGGCCAACCAACTCATGGCAAGTGTACGTCTCATCAGGAACTAGGCTTCTGTTATCAACAATCAGATTTGATGCGCCAGCCGTTCCTCCCTGCGTGACTAAGTTGCAACTAAAAGTCACATTAGCCGCGCTGGTGTTCGTCACTGTGAACTTGTCAATAATCGCCTTAACATTTGTGGCGGTGTATTGGGTTGTTTGGCTGTTTTCAGCCTGTTTTGCTGGGATCAGCACTTTGATGATGACAGTCATTGGACACCTTCAATATTGTTGTTTACGGTCAGGATGATGGATGGGATAGACGGGACTGGCGCAGATGCTGGGATTGCATGAAGCTCAACACTTAAATCGTCAACTGAAAACATTATCTCAACATAATCATTAGCCTTGAGCTTTAAAAATATGTTGAAAGCAGAGAAAATTTCAGCATTGTTACCTTGTATTCGTATCAGTCCGGCGCTGTCTGCAACGTTTACGCCGTTTAACCTGAACCAGATAAAGAACTGGCCAACGCCACCAGATGTTTTGTCAATCTGAAAACTTAATGCGAAGTTGTAGACGCCATCACTGTCAACAACAATCCTAGATGATGGGCTTCCAATGTAAACGCCATTGCTCAGGTCGGTGGTGTTAAAAGTGATTGCTGTGGCGGTGTTGATGACCGTAGCTGTTTGCGTTGTAGTGTCGTAGAACGAACCGTAACGGCTACGCTTAAACTCGCGTTGCGGCGGAACCATCTGCAAGCCTTCAACGGCTGCGGTCAGTTTTTCCAGCAGCTCAAGCGCTTGGTTTGCCTTATTTTCTGCTGACGCTATGCCAATAGATGTTTGTTGCTCCAACGTAGATATTTTGTCAAGTGCAAGCGTGGCCTTACTATCAATTGCAGCTTCGCTTATTGCCGCATCTTGAGCCAAAGCCGCCAGCAATGCCAGCGACTGGTTTGCTGTGGCCGATGCCGTGTCAGCCTGATACTCAATATCCGTTCCCGCAATTGGCAACAATGTATCAACAGTTTTAAACAACAGCTCAAACTGCCTTATCTGCTGCTGGTCGGTCAAGAACTCCGCAAGCTGATCGCGTGTAAGGTTTAGCTTTTTGGATGTTGGCGCTGCTGGCATGGTCAGAACGCCAATGGCTCAATTTGCGCTTCAAGACGGGCAAAGGAAACGTGCGAATCGCTGTCTCCTCGGAATCGTTGGATGCGCCAGTTTCTCATGTGCCCTTGCTGAAACCAAGATAGCCTTTTCTTGGTGTTGCCTGATGTTCCTACGGAAATTGATCTGTCTTGGCTCCAAGATAGGCCATCAAATGAGTAGCTGGTGCTAATCTGTGGGTTCTTGCCCAGTGCAATGCTTCCGGTAAGGCTAACCAATTCAAGCTGATTGAATAGAGCGCCCTTGCCCTCGTTGTAAACGATGACAGTGCCAAATTCCCATCTAACCTGTTGACCCCAATGATGCCCGATAGATTGAGAAAGATAGCCAACATTGCCTGATTGTGGGTCGCCAACCAGCCACTTATCGTAAGCCCAAACGAAGTTTCTCGCTCTGTACTGTGAGAAGCCAACCAGTGAGGAACTCAGCGTAAACCAAACCTGTTCACCAAGTGTTTCGGACGCGGCTGCGTCATAGACAATCGTTCTATCTGGCAGATGAATATAGAGGTATTGATTGCTCTTATCGTTTATTGACTCAAGTTTGACTTTTGATAGTTGTTCTTCTGTATATGTCAACAACAGGCTATCAATCTCTTGAGTGCTGATTTTTTGAGTAGTGGATGATGCGCCTACATAGATACTTGGCGCTTCATTTCTCCCACTGCCCAAAAACGCCACCCGGTCCATGTAGACGCAACAGGCATGAGTCCCAATTACGCCCTTTTGAATCTGAGCGCCATCAATTCTTTGAAATGGGAACAGCTCACCACCAACGTTGTCAAAGACCTCAATGGTGTGCCTATTCAGCGCATGGATTTCATTTCTTAACTTCAGGATGGCAAGAATTGGATCAGGGTCAACTTCTGACGAACCATATTTCAGGGGGTTAACGTTAAACGGATCATTCAACTCCGTGACGATTAGAAACTCTCCGTCGGTCGTCATGAAGTAACCATCGACCCAAGCAAAATCTACAACGTTGCCTAGGTCTGGATCTGTCACAACTTGCGTAAGGGTGCCATTCCAATAATAAAGATTCCCACCTGATGCTATGGCCAGCCGGTCAAAACTATAGTCAAACGTGACCAATTCAGTTTCAGAACCACCAACATCACCAAGCTGTGTGATAACTCCGGCACTAGAGACGGTCACCAATTTGGTGCCCATCACTCGATAGCATGCACCATTCCAATCAATCCCGCCTCGATCAATGCCTGGCCCCGTGCCATTTGCAATGATCCCATCGCCTGGACGCAAAAACCCATTGCTGATGCCCGATGTCTTTGGCACAGGCACCAAGTTAACCGGGTAAGCCGTGCGAAGTTCTGGCGTACTGTCAGCGTATATGCCGGAGAGAATTGGAATTTGCATCTTTAATTACTTCTCATCAACCACTTTTTAGTTTGTTGGCGATCATTCTGGCGTCAACTCCGCTGGCTGTGGGAACCAGTCTGGATCATAAGGCTCAACCGTGTACCCGGTAACGCCCACCATCAGTGCATCGGCAGGCTTTTGGAACACCCATTTACTATCGACCGTTTCTTGCGCCACTGCCCAAGCAGTTGTGTAGCCTGCTGTCTCACTCTTAACCCCAGTAGCTGCATTCACTCCGAAGATCGGGAAATGCCGCGAGCTAGAGTCAGTCTGCACGGCTTGCTCAGGGGTCAAGCTGTCTTTGTCTACTACCTGGCCCGTGGCCACATCAAGCAGATCGGGAGAATCAATTTCCCCAATCATGTTGGCATAGATCGTCTCAAGGGCCGTGTCAGCAGCAGCTTGCGTATCAAAAATTAGGTAGTCGTTCATGCTGTGGGTGGAGTGGTTTTATAGGGGTGCGATACGGGCAGGTTGGCAGTCAGGCCCCACTTCCATGCTAGGTAGCCTTCAATTTGCTGTTTAATTTCGGCAGTTGGAACTACGCTCAACGCAATGACTTCCGAAATATTTCCTTTCCAAGATCGGTCAGTAATGGCGCGATCTGACCCAATCCAGATGTTTGGCCGATTAGCAGTTTGTTCGTAGTCGGTTGAAAATACAAAGGGGTTGCTAATTTCCGGCAGAGCGACCAAAGTCGATGCTGACGAACCATTCTGAAACACGGGGTTGACGTTGACCCAACTTGTTCCAGTGTTATTCGAGCGAAGAAAATCTTGACTCACAACTACGTCGTGAGAAAAAACAGTTACAAAATTGGAAAAAGGATCTGAGCCGTCGTAATCAGCTACGCCAAAAAATCGTTTTGGAGAGTAATTTGTGACGGCTGTTGCTTTTAGGAATTTTGAGTTGGCGACAGCACCCCAAGCCAGAGCTGGCTTACCGTTCAAGCCTGTAGTCTGGTACGACGGCTGTGCGGCCGCAGTTGCTTGAGAAACGTGACGATCATTGCCACTCTTATCATCCCACTGGCTAACCGTTGATCCATTCAGCGTGATGCTCGCCGTATCCTCAGCATCCAGCCAAAGTGCAAGTGATGCTCCCAGCTCATCAGGACGCCATAGCTTCTGCCCGCCAACAGCGGTGCCATCCCAGCGATAGGGGTGGTCGTAGGGGAGGTTATTTACTAGTTCGAGTGCCATTTAGATGCCTCCCCATTTCCATGCTAGGTAGCCTTCGAGGCGCTGGCGGTCTGCTACAGACAGCGCGGTGCCACAGATGACAACCTCACCGACCTGAGCGTTGCCGCCACCAGCGGTTCCAGCACCTCCGAACGTACTTGCGGTTGATCCGATTCGTGCGGGAGCGTTTTGGTTTGGCGAAGTAAACGGTGCGCCGCTGTTTGCGAATAGTGTGCCGTTGACCGTTGCAACAGTGGTTGACCCGTTCCACACCATGCCCACCACAGCATTTGTGCTCAGAGCACCGGGGTGCCAGTTTGCGTTGTTTGCTGCACCGTTCGTAGAAACTCCGTTCCAGCCTTTCTGCTGGACAAACCAACGTGGCGGTGTGAGAGCCACATTCGACCCGTCATGAGTGAGCAGCCCCACTACAAACGTGCCCGCACTGCCGATGCCGCCCGCTTTGCCGTACCCGATACCAGCGCGGCCTCCGTTAGACTGATAGAAACCTGTTCCGTTGCCACCATTCATCACGGTAAACACAGAGTGGAGATCGCCAGCGATTGCGTCGAGGTCGGTCGTGCCAAACGTCGGATTGCCGTCGGCTATCTCGACGAATTGCGCAGCCGTCGTCGCCTGCAAGGCAGGCTTCCCGTTGATGGCAGCAGAGATGAGCGGCGGTTGACTCGCAGCCGTGGCCTGAACGTGATTGCGACCGTTCCCACTTTTGTCATCCCACTGGCTCACGTTGCTGCCGTTCAGCGTGATCGTATCCGCATCCTCAGCATCAAGCCACAGGGCCAGGGCTGCGCCGAGTTGCGCAGGGGTCCAAGCGGATTGGCCCGAGGCTCTAGCCCTAGCTCTGTCTCTTGTTCGCCTGCGAAACATCTTTAGAATCCTTCGCCTGGGATAATGTGCAAAGAACCAGTCCCAGATGCCGCCAAATACGCAACGTGCGTTGCATCTTGTTCTTTGCTAATTGATAACTGAGTAAGCGGCAAAATTGGATAATCTGCTGCCGTTGCCGCAACACTAGAATCTCCTACTCTGACATATACAACAACTGAGCCAAGATTTGTAATGCACAAAGCCTTTGATCCGAAACCAATAGCCGACGACGCAGATGAGGCTGTCGGGGCAACAGTGATGCCTTTTGTATAAGCCGGATTAAATGTTACATCAATTGCCATTTTGATTCCTTTAAATATTAGGCTATGCGATACCAAGAATTCGTTGATTGATAGAAGCGCACGCGGAAAAAGTCATTAGCCGCCAGCGTTGTAGGTGCGCCAAAAGCCGCCGATGCACCATTGAGCGCCAGTGTAAACGCCGTAATAATCTGCGTGGTGGTGATTAGCACCTCGGTGCCATCAGGTACGCCGGTATTCAATGGTAGCGTAATCGTCCCAGTCGCCAACGTACCGGCAGGCTGAAGAATCATCCATTGCTGTTCGCTGATTGGAGTGGGAACCGTGACATTGAACCCGGTGCCAGGGGTATAAAGATTGGTTGCTACAGTAGGGGCTGCAAACGTTGTCTGAAAATATTCCAGCAACTGGCTAACTGAAACCTTGCGAGCGTCGCCATTGTTTGGCACATAGACAGGAAGTAAGTCGCCACTTGATACCTGACTCAGGCCGGATAGTTGGTTAATCGTAGGCATTTTATTTCCTTAATTGAATTCAATTGGCCCATCTTGCCCCGCCAATAGCGGATCAACCGGCCTGCGCAAGAATGGATCATCATATACGCGCCAAGGCTTGTTGCCAGCACCAGCAGGCATTGAGCCGGGCATTTGCTGCTCATGAGGCATGGCTGCACGAGAAAGAAGCGTGTTGTAAGACTCTTTGGCGGTTGCCTTGGTGTCAGGCATCACTTGCTTACCGTAACTTGGTGCCAACTTGATTGCAAGATTTGTATAGATCGCCTGATTTGCCGAGTCAGGCACGTTTGTTTGTTCGTCTAAATCGCTATCCAAAGGGTTTGACGGCAAAGGATACCCAAGGCGGATGCCGAGCGCATTCCACGATGCAATCATCATATCCAACCTCTGCAAAGCCGACTGCAACTGATCTGGGTTCAGATCAAAAACGTATGAAGCAAGCCCAATTTCATCAAATGCTTGCGTAACAAATTGACGCTTGCTCCATCCCATTTTCTGCCCCAATAATTTATGATTTAAATCAGTTTCATTGCTTCATTGATCTTCTCAACGAGCCTTGCATCGCTCCAGCGACGATCTATCTTTAGGCCGATCTTATCAGCTTGCTGGATCATCTCATCACGAGTTGGCGCGGAACTAGAAACTTCTTTTGCAGAGTCAAGTGACTCTTTAGGCTCAATGAATTCAATGACCGCCTCAATGAGGGTCTTGCTCCAGCCGTCTTGCACGGCAGATTGCAATTGAGATTCATCGTTAACGCCAATTGATTCATAGGTTGTGCCATTAGGGCCAAAATGAGCGCCTGGGCACTTATAAACAATTGTTGGAAAACTCACTTTTTAGCCTTTGCCTTGCTTGGTTTGCCAGCAACTTTTGCAGCTTTCTTTGCAGTAGACAATGCAACGGCAACAGCTTGCTTTTGCGGCATACCTGATTTCATCTCTTTTGAAATGTTCTTGCTAATAGACTTTTGCGAATAGCCTTTAACGAGTGGCATCACTTTCTCCATTAAAAGAGGGGCCGAAGCCCCTCTTGTCTATCAGGTCTGCGAGAACATAATCACGCCAGACATCTCAGGCTGCTTGTTCACCACGCCGAAAAGGGTATCAAGACGATACTTGGTTTTCATGGTGTTGATGTCAAACTGCTTTTGCATCACCAGCTCGATGCCTTGATCGGTGCTTGCGCGCATAATAGCCGCGCCAGCGTCCGAAGGAATCGCGTAACGACCTGGGAGGATTTCCAGGGAGTCACGTTGCCAGAAGGGGTTCACGAAGTTGGAAACGGTGTTCAGGAACACAATCGCCGCCGTACCGCTTTGGGCCGTGACAACAACGTTTTGGTACTGGGCTTCAGCATCCGTACCACCTTGGTTAGAGATGATTGGGGGGCTGATGACCATCGAGGTAGCATTAACTACGCTGATGACGCGGAAGGTCTTCAGTTGGCCCGTGTCGCCCTTGGTGATGTGATGCACAGCGTTAACGCCAGCAATCGTGAACGCATCGCCAGCGGCTACGTTAGTGGTGCTAGAAACGGTCAAGGTTTGATAGCGGTTATCAACGTTAGCCACTTCACCAGTGCCAGCGGTAGACGTGGCGCTTGGGGTGTAGTAACGAGCGGCAGCAGTCAGCGTGCTGGTCGTCAGAGCACCGCCACCAGCAGCAGCAGCCTTGCGATTGGAGTTGTCAAACTTGTAGGTAGAGAAGGAAGCCATCTCACCCACAAACGCTTTGCGCAAAGCCTTGTCGCTGATCTCGTTGCCGAAAGAGCGCGAAGCCTTAGAAAGATCATTGGCCATGCCGTTATAGTCACGGGTAGACAGAGCCAAATAACGCTCATAAGAAGGCACGCCTTGCTCGTTCATGATGGCTTCGCACTGGGCGACGTCATCAAAACCAGAAGCCGTCGAGGTGCGCTTGACAAACAAGGTACCTTGGTTTGCGGCCACGTTCATGATTGCAACGTTGATATCGCTGGCCAGCTTTCGTTTGGCAGCATCGCCCAAACGACCTTCTTGCAGACTATCACGCAGCTCGGTCGATGTCATAACCCAAGGTACAGACTTGCTGAAACCAATGGTTGCAGGCACGGCCAGCTGGGTGTTGTCGCCGAAATTGGATGTCATATCGGTACCGTTGTAGCTGGTAGCGATATAAGGCTGGGGACGCCAGATAACGTTGTTGGTGCGCTCCATCATCGTCTGATCGGTGTTGTACACCGCGACGTTTTTGCTCAAAACGAGTGCGTCTTGAAAGCCTTCAAGGATGTCTTCAAACGCAACGCGCTCTTCTTTACTGAATGCATTAGCCATGATTAATATTCCAAAGTGAAAAGTAAATTATTTAGATGCCGCTTGTTTCTGCTTTTTGTACTGAATGACTTTCGTCATGTTGCCAGTACGCGCTGCTTCTTCTCGCAGTCGTTCAAGTGTTGAGTCAACTGCACCGGAAGAACGTCCGGTTCCAGATACAACACGCTCAGGTGGTGGTGCGGATTTACGGCTGGTAACTTTCAAATCTTTCTCCAGTTTTGCAACCGCAAAAGCGAACTCTACGGGGTCTGTGATTTCGGACAGCTCTTTTGCCTTCTTTGAGTTTTTTCCGAGTGCGTAGACGATGAGGGCTGGGTTATCTGCACCTTGGAGAACGATCCCTTGCTGGGTAACGCTCAGAAATTCTTGAGCAACAAGTTCAGCGTCTTCAAAGTTCTTGACCTTTAACTCTGCTTTTGCTTTGCTGTAGCCATCAAGTTTAGATTGCCATGCTTTCTGCTGATTTACAACTTCAGCTTCTTGCTTTGCTACTACATCCTCCACTTGACGCTTTTTGTCAAACCAGTTTGCTAAAGCAGACTCAAATTGATCCACGTCATAATCGTGATCTTCTAGCTTAGGCTTTGCTCCCAGCGTGACTGGCTTGGTCTCAGTCTGCGCTGTGGTTTGCAACTTGCTGTGAAGCTCTCGATTCTGTCTTTGCAATTCCCTGTTCGTCTTACGCAACTCGCGAACCCATTCTGGGGCGTGAGATTGTTCCTCTGGAGGTGGCGCTTCCTCCCCGATAGATACGATGATTTCATCTGATTCATCATCTTTTGATTCTGATTCATCTGAGTTGGATTCATCATTAACGGAGTCGCCTTCGTCAATGTTTTCTTCTTGCTCAGAAGCCTCATCTACAAAAGATTCGTCTTCAAACTTATCCTCTTCTCCGACTGCCATTTTGTTCATCATCAGACCCTATCAAACTCACCCATTGAGCGGCTGGGTGGTTGCCGTTACTTCATAATACATTATTCCATGGGCTGCTGTGTATTTAAGCTACCCATCAGCTTCTGCACGGCCTCGGCATTTGCAAGATCTGTCTTACTCATGGTTTCAACAGTCTGAGCATTCTTGAGTTCAGCCGATGCAATTGTCTCAACAGTGTCGGCCCTTGCTTTGGCTGCTTTTGCCGTGGCTTCTTCTGCCGCCGCTTGCAGATACATAGAGTTTGGATCTTGTGGAGCGTTTTGCATCTCGGCCATGAGTTCTTTAGATTCTTTGTCCGTAGGCTCAACAACGCCCATGCGGAGCAGCTTCTTGCGGAAGTATTTGTTCGCGTCGGCAATGCCTTCGCCTTCCATGTTCATCATCGCCATGGCCCCAAGAACCTGCATCGTGTCGGGGTCTTGCGTGATTTGGAGCATGCCAGTCAGTGCCCTGACGGTTGCAGCCTTCTTGCTCGAGCTGGATGGGCCGACGTCCACAGCAACGTCAAATGCAGCCGAGGTAATATCGTTTTCAACGACGACCGCGCCAGTCTCTGAATCAATCATCGGCTTCATAAGCTCAACTGAATCAGTATCGCCAACCTCTGAAACCACCTTCATGCTTCGTTTGTTTTCGGTGTAGATGTCTTTCGCCATTGATAGCCAAATCTCACCGCAGCGTTTCATGCCTTTGGCAAAGTTGCTCATGTAGATAAACGTCTGCATATCCACACGCTGTTGAATCATTTCAACGGCTTTGCCAGATACACCGCTAACCATTTTGTCAGCGCCCTGGGGGTTGCCGAGGATGTCTTGCATGTCCGTTTCTGTGATCTGCAACAGTGCGGCCATGGCTGGTGGAATCTGTGCGCTCTTTGTGTATGCGACTGGCCCACTGAGCGACATATTGCCGTTTTGGTCAGTAACTGGGTTAATCAATAGATATGGGTAATCTTTGATATTATCCTCGGCCCACATCATTTGGTGACCTGCAACTTGCTCGGGGCTAAGGATGGGCTTCTCAACAGAAGATAGTGCGCTTATCTCACCCAGCTTAGAGAGCTGCATGTTCTTGAGCCGCTGGGCATCCTTCGCCAAGCGAACGTGACCCATGCAACGCTCGACGTTGTCCACGAACCAGCGTTTACCGTACACCGGCACGATGGGGATGCATTTTCCTGCGATATATCCAGCGTCTTCAAGTACTTGACCGCCCGACATAATGTACTTGCGAATGCGCTTGCTCTTGATCTTCTTCTGCCGAACTTCTTTGCTGCCAACAGCTAGCAAAGTTTCCTCTAGGGTTTCATCATTCTCAAAGTCTGATTGCCTATATCGCTCTTCCTCGCCTGCAATAGTCTGGAATATGCGAATAGTCTCAGACTTCTCCTCTACTTTGTAGTACTCGGCAACGTACACAACGTCGGGCGTGCACCAGTCAAACTCATACTGATGGATGATCTTTGGCCAATTAGTAGGATCATCGCCCCAAGTATCTTTGTATGTTTGGCGCGTCATGCTAGTGACAACAAAGCAGAACTTTGCGTCTGACTTGTCTTGACGTTTCGCGCCGAGGTCAAAGAACACGGAGCTATCAGCGTCAAAGATTGGTTCGATACGAATACGCTGGCGCTCATCCTCGGCGTCTTCTTCGTCTTCGTATGCTGTACGAATGCGCCAGGCTCCAAATCCTCCGCCCACAGCTTCCTCGAAGGCGTTGTCGTAGGACTCGGTAGCTACTGAGTCTTGCTCATCGGCCCGGTACAGGCCGTCACAAACATCCGCAAGGCGGTCGTCTGCTTTGCCATCTTTAGAAACGAAGTCGACAGTGATCCGGTTGTTGCGGTATTCGTTGATGATCCTGATGACAGACAAGTGAATCTTGTTTACTTCAAATTTTGGCTTATTCTCGAATTGATCCTCGAGCGGGCCTTCCCACTGTGCGCCACAAATGGAATAGAACCTGCGGTCTTGCAGGCACTGAAGCCGTTCATCGCGCAGTGCACTTTGCACCTCGTCAAACTGCGCCATCGCTTCTGCGTGAAGATTCGATAATTTCTGACTGTTTGAAAGCCTAGACATGGAAACCCTTTGTTTTGTCTGATTGTCTACCACTTGTTTATTGTGGGCAACGGTACGAACATTTTAGGCTTTATTGTGTTAGACCTGCGCACGGCTTCGCAAGCATATCTAAGCGCGTCAATAACGTGGTTCTTCTTGTCTTCAAGCACAGGCAGGATCTTGCCTGTGAGCTGGTCTGTTTTGTAACTGTAAAGGGTGAGTTCATCAATTGTGTGGATGCACCGAGGATGAACCACGATATCGTAATTCTTCAGAAACTCGATACCTTCCTCAACTGATCGAGGCCCTTTGACTGCCGTCATGATCTTTGGAAAGCCATTCTTCTTCATGTGGCTAATAGTTTCAGGTCTGGCTGAGTCGGCCACGATTGGCCACTTCTCTGACTCGGGCACAGTCATGAATAAATCCGGAGTGTTCACAATCTCGCAGCCCACCATGTACGCCTCGTAATCAATGTATAGCGTGCGCCCGATGATATGGCAGCGCACCAGCGTGGTCGGGTCAACGGCAAAGCCCCAGTCAGCGCCTAGGCGGTGGATAGCGTCGCGTGGTGCGTCGAACTCTTCAACCTTCCAGTTTTTGAAGACGCGGGTATTGCTGTTAGTGAGATAGCTGCCCATCCAGACATGCTGATACTTGTCTGGATCGCGGCGCTTGTCGTACTCCATTTCGTCGCGCAGGACGTCAGGAAGCCATGGGTTGTTGTTAAAGTTAACCTTTAGGACCGTTGCATCTTTGGGCGGAGTCGGACCGCGCAGTAAATGATCAACTGGGTCAGCGGCTTGGCGTGGGTTCCAAGTGAACCACAGCTCAGAGTTTGGCTTGCGGATCGTAGGGCGCAGCAGGTCAAGGCTAGTCTGGCTCAGGGACTGGGCTTCTTCGACCCAGGCGCAGTCGTAGCCCTCCAGCGACTTGATGCTGTCAGCGGTGTGATTCTGCATACCTTGGAAGATGATCAAGCCGTCGCCCTTCTTTGACTTGATGCAAGCCTCTTGCACCTCGAAGTAAGCGCCAGCATTCATAGCCTCAATTTTGTTCTCTAGCAGCCGCTTAACTGACTGGCTTAGAGACTTCTGAATCTCACGAACGCAAACGCTTCGCCGCTTCTGGTCAATGATGTGCGCCTCAATCATCAGCTCGGCAAACATGTGTGACTTGCCGGAGCCTCGTCCACCCCATGCGCCTTTGTAGCGCGAGGGGTTGAGCAGGGGCAAGGCCCATTCGGGTGTTTGTAGTTGAAGCGTTTTAGCCATTCTTGACAATAACGCGCTCAATGCGAGTCACAAGCGGGTTAGCTGCATCTCCAGACAGCTCCAGCTTATCGCCGTACTTCTTCGGAGCCAGCTTAGAAAGCAGCCATTTCCTCGTGTCCACTTGCAGTCTGTGCTTTTGCACTGCTGCCCAATCCTTTTTACCGTCCGGCAGAAGTCCGACGTCTGAATCACTCAGCTCTAAGACCTCTTGCGCCATTCGCTCAATCAGATCCTCGCGCGCGCGTGCGTAGTTTTCCGCAAGCTGCGCGTCTTCGTCAACCCATCTTGAAAAAGTACTCTGCGGAACTCCGGCAGCTTTGCACGCTTTAAACGCGCTCAAGCCGTTGCGCATTTCTTTAAGCACTTCTGTAGAAATGCGCTCTTTATCCTCTTTGCTGTATTTCACGCCCATTTTGCAACCCGATCGTTTGTTGACCCGATCGTATCATTTTGTGAACAATGCACGCAAAAAGATGGCATCTAAGTGTTTCTACCTACACACAAGCGCAAAAAAATCGTTTACATTGGAATCACTGCGGAACACGAATTACCGGACCTCGCAGCAACCAACTAAGGAATATCATGAAAATCACCTTTACGCTTAAAGATCTGAGCGAGCAGTTTTTCACAGGCTTCGGCGACATCGTTGGATTTACGGCTCTATCCGATGACGGCAAATTCTCGAAGCTGCTCAAGATGTCTGAACAAAGCGGCACAGGCATTAAGGCAAAGGTCGGTGCAGGGGCTTTTCGTGACCGTGTGGAGTTAAACCAACTCATGCGCAAGTCCTGTGCTTATCAATTCAAACTTGAGCCACGTCGCGGTTATCAACTGGCTACGTTTGAAGTCACTTCAGCCTAACACCCAAGGGCTTCGGCCCCATCAAAGGAACATCATGAACACATTCAAATTCAGCGCAAACGGTCTCGATTTTGGCGACTACGAAGCCGGCTCACAAGAAGATGCGCAAGAGATATTTGCTCAAGACGCTGGCTATCAGAGCTGGGCCGCAATGGTCGAGCAAGCCGAGGAATTCGGCGGCAACACTGTAGAAGTCAAAGCAGCGTAAACCACGCCAGGGGCTCCGGCCCCAGCAACCAAACAAGGAGACGATCATGCAAGCAACCAACGCAATCAAGAAGCTGAACAAAGCCGGGTTTTCGGTCATGCAAGACGGCAATCGTTACAGCGCCAAGACTGGGCGTAACGTCATTGAATTTTACCAGCAAGACGGCAAAATCATTTGCATCCGGGTTCGATCTGTAAACGATCAAGATGATGTGATGAGCGACTACAGCGCCGGGACATGGTGCGAGAACCTGAGTCAAGCGATTCGCCTTGCAGCCTAACACCCAGGGGCTTCGGCCCCAACCAAGGAACATCATGAAAAACCCCAACGAATTTTGGTCAGAAGTAGCTTTCGCTCTTATCCTTGGGTCACTTGCCGGCTATGTGATAGCAATTTACTTTTGAGGTGCAACATGCCCCAAACCATTCTTTCTCACCTACTTTGCTTGATGAGCAATCACCAAGCCCCTTTCAAAGTAGCGGCCCTCTTGACTGCCAGGCAATTCAGCGTACCCCAAGTCTACGTGGAGCAGCTTTTTTATCGAGGTCTGTGATGTGCCCGCTTTGCAAATGTCCCGCAAAAGTTCTTGAGACCCGCGAATGCAAGAAGCGGGGGGGCGTCCGCCGCCGACTACGCTGCAAAACCTGCCTTTACCGCTTCACACTGATAAACGACGCCTACAGAGGAAAATCATGAAACTCTTCCACATTCTCGCAGCCGTTGCCCTTGCCCTTGCTTCTTCAGCTCACGCTGACAGCTGGACCGGCCCAGATAAAACCCTCCCTCCACTTCGTTGGTGGTGCGGCAGTTGGGGCCGCCGTGACACTTGCCACCGATAGTCCCATGTACGGCATAGCCGCTGGGGCCGCTGTAGGGCTCGCCAAGGAGCTTTACGACACTCAGCATAGGTCTACCCACACACCAAGCGCAAAAGACCTCGTAGTGACCGTTTTAGGGGCTGCTGCTGGTTCTTACGCCTCATGGTTAATCATTAGAAAAGACTTCGTAGGAATTCAGACTACTTTCTAAACAGAAACAGCCTGACAGACGGGGGGGCGCCAAGCCGAAAGAATCCAGATCAAAGGAGCTCTTATGAACATTGATCCGACCTTTGCTTGCATCTTAGCCATCGGCCTGTCTTTCATAATCTTTAGAAGGGACGATGATTAACAATAACCAATTAAAACCAAAGGCCCTCACGGGCCTTTTTTTACGTCTCCCATCTTTTAATCAAGATTATTCTTGATATTCAATTTCAACAATATCAGTCAACAAGGGTATTTCCAGAATGGAAACACTAGCAGGCAGCTCAGGCTGACTCCATCCAAGAGCGCCAATTTTTTGTTCTACCTCTTTAAGACCATCAAACATGTTAGTGCTCCTTAACTTTGTCACATAAATCGTTGTACCGCTTACCGGCTCGGGCGACTCCAAGCTCATCTCCGGCATGAGTTGCCTCGATAAGCTTCCTGAACCAAAGCTGCATTTCTTCGGTCATTCGGGTTTCCATTTCCAACCTAAGCTCTTCACTCTTTTCCATCTCTCTCTCCTATGTCTATTTCCGCATCAGGACTGGGACAACGGACAATATATAAATATATTGTCCTGTCCTGTCCCAGTCGTTCTGCCTTGCCAATGGGACATTTGTCCCAGTTTGTCCCACCCTGTCCCAGTTGTCCCACTTCATATTCTAACAGCCAGGGGTTAAATTTCAAACACACTCAACAAACGATGCCTTTTTAACCTTTTTTACCTCTATTAGTTTATCAACGAAGGACAATTGGCTTTTTAACATTTGTCCCAGTTGTCCCACTTGTCCCACCCTTGTCCCTGTTAACTTTTGTAAGTTTGTCCCAGTCTTTGTTAACATATCAACATCCGTTGAGCATTGTTAATTTTCAAACATTTGCCTCTTTTTTAAGCATTTTCAATGCTATCTGCCATTGGTTCGAAGCATCATTGAGCTGGCAGTGACGGGTTCAACCACGACCCAGCCGTTCTCGAAAGGGGCTATTACTTCGGCCAAAAGTAGGTTGTTTATCAATCTCCCCCTCTTCCCGGCTTGTGCGTAAGTGTTGGCTGTTGCTTGGCTGAGGCCATCTTTTACCAAGTAATCAATGAGGGCGCTGCGGGACAAATACGGTTGGCCGTTCCTTGTCTCTTGTCCTGTTGCAAGAAAAGCCGATGTAAACTTTTTAATATCCCTTGAGTAATCGGATTCTTTACTTTTTTCTTTAACCTGATAATCTTCTGTCACTGAAAATACTGCGCCAGATATCTCTTCGCCGTCTTCGTCGTGCCACCCTAAAGGGACTGGTTTGAGCAATCCGTATATAGGCTCTGGCTCTTTGTCGTCCTTTACTTTCTTTGCCTCAATCTTAATTGCCTTGTCGGTTGTGCGTGAAACATATATTGAGAAATCAAGACCGCCACGCCATGCGCTGGATCCTCGTTCTCTTCCCTGTGCTGTCTCGCTCACTCCAGTGTGGTGGATGAATACGGTTGTGGCCCCTAGGGCAGAAGCTGCTGTGCTGCAAGAATTGACCATGGCGCGGACGTCCTTCGCCGCGTTCTCGTCGCCGCTCATGTGGTTGTTTACCGTGTCCACAATCAACAAGCTGATCTGCTCTTGTGTGATTGAGCGAACGAGCTTTATAACTTCTGCTGCTGCGCGTGGGGTGTCTAGATCAACGGCCCGATTGCTGATGAGAAGATTATCGAGCTGCTTTGTGTCGTGCTCTATTGCCCAAGATGCAATACGCTTGCGAATGCCGTAGTTGCCTTCGCCTGCCAAATAGACCACCACACCAGGCTTTGTTTTGATGCCTTGCCAAGGAATCCCCGCCGCGATTGAACAAGCAATATCCAAAGCAATAAAGCTTTTGCCGGCGCCTGATGGGCCAAAAATCATTGCAACGCAATGAGCCGCTAGCCACTCCTTGATTATCCACTTTGTGGGCGAAGGCTCATCAATGCACGAGCTCCCACGGGTCAAAAAGTAATCACTTGATGGAGCGGCTAAATTTTCTAGCAATTCCTCGGCCGCTTCTGAGCCAAGAGCTGAAGAGCTTGCAACATTGTTGTTCGGCTCATAACGCGAAACCGAATGAGCAATTTGCCTAATCTCTGAACTTGGCAATGGGATCTCACAGCGAGTTTCATTCGCTACGCTAAGAGCCGCCAGAATTTCCGCTTCGCTCATGCCGTATGAGCGCATTGCCCCAGCAAGACTAGTCAATCCGCTGTTGCGATTGCCCTTAATGATTGACGAATCATTTGAGGCTGTTCGTTCTTTCTTAATCGGCATCATTGACGCAAGCCAATTTGCCGGTGTTCTAGTGGGCGCAACTCCATCAAATGGGTCGCTTGAGGCTTCCCACTGATAAGTTTTACCTTCAATCTCAGAAGGATACGCTACAAAGTACCGGCCATTCGCAAGAAGATCAACGCCATCTAAAAGCTTGCAAGATTTGATTCCTTCTTGATATGCGGCAAGATAGTGATAGCCACCGCCTGCCGTCAAGGCTGTGATTCCGTCGGGCAGATTCCCGTGCTTTGCTGTCCATTCGTCCCAACTATCTTGCCCGCCGTTGCGAGGGTCTATGTCATACACAACAAGGCCGGAAGCTTGACCCGCTGCTATGCCGATGTTAAGACGAGAATTTGATGTAAACCACGCCTTGATTTGCTCGGGGTCGTCCGTCGCGTCATGAACCCCGTGTCTTGTCGCAGGCTCTTTGCCATTGGGCACAATGGGAAGAACCTTCCAGCCCCAGGAGGCATAAGTCAACGCAACCTCAAGCTTCGTTCGTTGCGTCATTTCGTGCCCTCAGTGCGCCGTTGGTCTTAACCTCTAACTCATACTGCCGGGCCATCGGTGGTTCGTCTTTCCACCCGTAAATCACTTGGGGCCAAACACCAAGCCGCTCGGCTAGCTGTCTGCGCCCCCCAAAAAACTCTATCGCTTCTTGCGTCGTCATTTTCCGCACTCCTTTTCATGTTGGCATGAAATACTAACAGGAAAGCAATGACTACGCTATTAGGTTTGAACTAATTTCGCGCTATTTGTCAAATATTCACTCAACGCCGCCAGCACTCGGTGAGATGGATTGCAGTCGGGATTGTTTCTGATGTCGCGCAGGGTGTTGGGATGCAGCTTCGTACGCTCTGCAATGACTGTCAAACGTCGGTCCTGAAGTTGTTCCCTGATCTGTTCTAGTGTAAGCATGTTGTTAAAAAAGTTGCGTTGAGGTGTTGACATCCTACACCACAACAAGTTATAGTGTAAACACTGCACAAACAGATTCCCTGACGGTGCAGCCAACGGAGATAGACAAATGACCAAAACACAAATTAGTCAAATAAGAGCGGCTATCAATGCGGCGCACCAACGCAACGATCTGGCCGTGGCCGAAGAGTTGCAAGCCAAACTACATGCCCATTTTGAGCAACAAAGCTCGGCTTTCATTTCAAGCGCAGATGGTAAGCGCCACATGGCCGCCCTTGTGAACAAATTTGACTGAAGGAGATAGACAAATGCAAATGATTCACAAAGATGGTTACGTAAAAGTGTACGCGGCTCAAGTTGGCAACTATGTATGTATCTGGGAGACTGACTATCCTTGCCGTGACCGGATGATTACCACTTGCGACAACATTGAGGAAGCAAAGCAAGCCGCTGAACTTTATGCTGATTGCATCAATAACGGGGTGGCGTTTTGAAAGACTGGCCATTCCCAACTTACAAGGGGGTGGCTTTGCCCAAGCCTAAGCCCACCCCCTTCCGTCAATCCCCACAACAACCGGCCCCTTTGGCCCCTTTTTAAAATGAACGTCAAAGAACTCAAAGAATTGCTTAACAATTTCCCAGACGAAATGGAGGTTGTTGTTTTTGATCCAAGCGACTACAACTGTGGAGAGTACATCAAAGCAGACACAGCAGAAATTGTTGAAGGCAAGCCGATTGCGGATTGCAGTCTTATTAATCCTTGTGAAAGCGGTCTTGGTATATCAAGCGACCTAATCAAATCCTATTTACTCATTGGCTACTAAGGAAAACCATGGCAATCAATCTCAAATCAACCGGCCAACTGGCCTCCGCTGGTGTCAAGTTGCTGGTGTACGGCCAAGCCGGAGCTGGTAAGACTTCCCTGATTCCTACCCTGCCGACTCCTGTAGTCCTATCTGCTGAGGGGGGCTTGCTCTCTATCGCCGGTG
>Ga0307378_10002376_pt1 | contig 28957 bp, 34 predicted proteins | sample UN1MG_FD_202238 | JGI IMG/M metagenome (GOLD analysis project Ga0307378, IMG submission 202238) | Soil microbial communities from Risofladan, Vaasa, Finland - UN-1 | ecosystem: Environmental > Terrestrial > Soil > Coastal area > Acid sulfate soil | place: Finland: Risofladan, Vaasa | collected... | reverse complement strand
ACAGGAACTTGTGGATCGCCCAAGCACCCCAAGGCCCCTCGTCGCCGTGCACGCCAGCTAAGATCGTGGTACGAGGCTCTCCACGGTTTATAGAACCCACCACAAGGCTGGCACCGCATTCAGCGGCGCGCCCCGGTATCTCCAGCCTCTCCCATTGGATGTTCTCTGATAGTCTCGACACGGTAAACACTGGTCGATTCGAGCATAAACGTGTTACACTCGCAGGGATCAAGGGTAGGTGAACTCGCCGTAGGGTGAACGGATCTCCAGGCTGTTCCTCTCTCTTGACAGCTCGCAGCGGCCAACAACGACGCCGCCGACTCCGTACCTCTCAGAGACTGATAACACGTCATCCACGGCATCTGGGCTTACTATGAACTCGAACCCAACGCCCATGTTGAAGTCCTGGTACATCTCCCTCCACTCGACGCCGCCCTCCCTCTGAATGAGCCTAAAGATAGGGTCTGGCTCGGGCAACCCGTCCTTCACGTACCTGACGCCCCTGCCGAGGCGTATGCACTTGGTCTGGCCGCCGCCCGTGTTGTGGACCATCCCATGGACGCCCATGCCCACCTCGTCCAGCACCGCCTTGGCGATGGGCGCGTAGAGCCGGGTCGGGCTGAGGAGCGCCCCCCCCACGGTCATCCCCAGCTCGTCGAGGTAGTCATCGTGGTTGTACTTGCCACTGTACCTTCCCCGGGATGGGTGGCTTATCTCGGGGTACTTCTCCACGTACTCGGGCTTCATGAGGGTGGTTCGTGCCAGTGTGTGGCCGTTGCTCATGATGCCGCTGTTGAGCCCCTCCTCGTACCTCACCGCGCCACCGCTTCGGAGGCCGATTATCACGTCCCCCGGCTCTATATTGTCGCCGGTGACGAACTCGCTGAGCTTGGCGCGGCCGAAGATGGTGACGCAGACGTCCACGGTCCTGAGGAGGTCGGGGAGGTCAGCGGTCTCCCCGCCGGCGAACATCAACCCTACGCCCTCAGCCTTCAGGGCGTCGAGGCAATCAGCGAAGCCATCGGCCAGGGCCGTCAACAGGTGGAGCCTGTCGATCTCCAAGGTGTTGAAGGCCACGTAGTCCACGAATGTGACGGGGGTGGCGCCGACGCAGAGGAGGTCGTTCAGGTTCATGGCCAGCGCGTCCTGTGCCAGCCCCCTGAACCAGCTGGGGTCGCCGGTCTCCTTGTAGTGGAGGTACGCCTGGATGGGCTTGCTGCCGGCGGAGTCCGTGTGCGTCACCAGCCCCGTCTCCGGGTCATCCGGGTCTCGCTGGACCACGCAGAAGGCGCCCGGGAAAAGGTTCTCTATCGAGTCCTTGAACCGGTCGATGCCCGGCTTCCTCACGTCCACCCCTAAGTCCCTGTACCTCGACATGGCTTCACCTCGAATGAGGTATGTGGGGCGGACGCGGTTTTTAGCTGTTCCCCTCGCCCAAGATGGACTCAAGCTTCTCCTGGTCCACCCTGAAGATCTTTGTGTACGATACCTCGTCCAGCGGCTCGAAGAGGCCGGGATAATGTGTCTGAACCACCTCCAAGACGGGCTCGCCCCTATAATCCGTCTTGAGCCAGATGGTGACGTCGTTCTCCGACAGCCACAGGGCGTATTCGAACGGCTCATCCATGCCGTAGTAGTGGGGCGAGTAGTGGTTCCCCAGGAGGGCCCTGGGTTCGACGCCCCACGTGTGCACGAGCCTGTAGTTGATGGTGGGGTAGTCGCACACTATGGTTCCTCCGCCGTAGAACCCGTGCACGATGTCGGCGGAGATGAACGCCTCCTCCGCGTAAGCCTGGTACCCGCCGTACGCCGGCAGGAACCAGAGGTAGGAGAGGAGGAAGAGGGCGGCCACGACGTGCTCCGGCCTCACCCTGAGCTCGGGGAGAGGTTTCTCCAACGACGTGTGGGAGAAATGCACCAGCACGGGTAGCCCGAGGGCGGCCAACGGGTTCACCATCCTCAGCATTATCATGAGGCTGCTGTGGTCTGACCCCAGGTACGTTAGGAATATGGGGGTCAGCACCACCGCGGAGGCCAAGAGGTATAGCTGAGGCTGGTACCTGAGCCACCGTCTCCGCGCCATCCGGGGCACCATGTAAGCCGCCGTCGCCCCCAGCGACAGTATGATGATCCCCGTGGGCTTGCGGGGCCATACGCTGAGCTTCCACCATATCCAACTCAGCATAAGCCCTAGGAAGGTCTTTCCCTGGTTGGCGGGCTCCCACCCCCCGAACACGTTGTAGAGGCTCATGTACAGCGGGTACAACGGGTTCCCCGTCTGGGTGTACAGGTGGAAACCGAGGACCGCCATGACGACGAGCCAGCCGATCACGTAAGGCAGGCTCTCCGTGTAGAGGCGCTCACGAAGACAGTAGCCTAGCAACACGATGAAGCCCACAGCCATGAGCTCGGTGCGGCTGTGCCCTGCCAACGCCAACGCGACCCCCGACAAGAACGGGTCATCCCTTATCATGAGAAGCGACACCAGGAGAAACGTCAGTGCAAGCGTGTCCTGCATGGCTACCACGTCGAACACGGCGGCCACCGGGAACACCGCGAAAAGCATGCCCGAGACCAGGCCGGTCCGCTTAGAGTAGAACCTACCTCCTATCCTGTAGACCAGGACCGAGTTCAGTCCGCCGAGGACCGTGTTGAGAACCCTGTAGGGAAGGATCGATGATGTCCCCAGAATCCCCATCAGCGTGGACTGGACCAGGTGGGGCACAATGCCCCAGTATTAAACATGAATACTGTTAAGTAATAGGCATTACACCTATACTTTTGAACTGAAATGAGAGCGTCTGAGTGGGTTCTTGAGTATCCTTCTGTGATTAAGTATCATAACCGTCTGGCACCGACGACTCAGAGGAACACAGAGTATTACCTCCATTACTTCTTTAGATGGATGCAAGAGAACAGTGCCAAGTTTGGGGACATGACCCCAGACGATCTCGTAGAGTACCAGAAAAACGTGGACAACGGAACCAAGTATGATCTCCTTGATGCATTGCAAGACTATATCGTGAGCTTGGAAGGCAGGCATAGCTATAAAAAAATACGCTACACGGCGGTGCGCGGGTTCTTCAAGGCTAACAGGGCGGAGCTGCCGAGCGACGATTTCAACATAAAAGGCGACAAGCCTAAGGTGCAGGGACGGCTATCCCCTGAGAACCTGAAGCATATGGTGCTATCATGTAAGCCCAGTTACAGGGCCATGTATCTATGCATGTTCGCGGGGGGGATGGGGCAGGATGAAGCCGTGTACTGGAGCGACAACGGGGCCGCAAAGCTTATCGAGGACTTGAAGAAAGACCCCGAATATATCCGCGTGGCTCTACGGGGCAGAAAATCCAGAAAGAACATACAACCATACTATACGCTTATTTTGGGTGACGCCCTGGACGAACTTAAAAAATGGATGGCTGAACGGCCTCCAGAGGCAGACGCCATATTCACCAACCAGTTCGGCGACCCCATAACCAAAAAAGCGATCTACACTTACTGGCTCAGACACATGCAGAGCCTAAGCCTCATCAAAGTAGGAGAGGACAGCAGCCACAGGACAGGGCGCAACTTACACGAGCTCCGCGACCTATTCCGAACACAGTGGGAGAAGAGCCCTGCTAAGGGCAGCGTCGCAGAGTACGCGATGGGGCACCAGATAGATCCGCTTGAGTACAATAAAGCCTATAGAGATGAAAGGTGGGTGGTAAAGGAGTTCAGAAAAGCCGTGCCGATGCTTAACATAATGAGTTCAGGACGCCCATTCGGACAGGTTGACGAAGATGAGATTGAAAGTCTACAGAAACAAGTCAATTATCTAACAGCGGAGTTAAAGAAATACACTGATGTTACGCCAGAACATTTGACCTCAATAATAGATACCGCAGTAAAAGCAGCACTGGAAGCAGAACGAGTAAAAGCAACACTGGAAGCAGAACGGAAAAAGGGTTAACCCTTCCCCAATTTTTTCTCAAGAACTTTAATTCTGTATTCGAAATTTGCCAGAGTCTTGGACAGGAACTTAAGCAACGTTACCTCCCTGTCTGTACTTTCTTTATATTTGGCTATAAGCCACGGGACAGCATCCACTTCATCGGATTCTGCCCCAGACTCTATGGCCATCTTCATCAACTTCTCTGCCTCGTCTTTAACACTCAATAAACCTCACCTCTTCATTTATAATTCAGTTTGCTATAGTCACTTACGATTATGCAGATATCAACTATACCTATAAATGTTACATCAAACAATTAAAATAAAATACACTTTATTAATGAGAAAGCTTAGGACAATTAATATAAGACATTTTAAATAAGGATTATTTGTTTTTACCTCTGCACACAACCGTACAACATTTTAATTATGGTGCCTCTAAATTCGGTGAGACACCGGTAAAATATGTTCTATATTAATTAAAATATATCTGTTAAAACTGAGACCCAGAATACTATGTTTTAACATGCTGGCTATTTTTAATTTTGGCTATCTTGGCTGTATCTGTTCGACAGTCGAACACAAGCGTAAAACAATTATTGGTACCCTTAAAAGAAGATGAGGGTTTTCTCGCTCATTTTTTCATTTTTGTTATATTGGCTGTTCTTGGCCCTATTTTGGAGGCTGAAGCCCGAGCTCACGCATGATATCTTTCGTGATGTCCTTCCTGATCTGTTCTTTGAGATTCTCGTAGTCGGCCGTCTGTTTCTCCTTCTCCGCCTCTTGCTCTGATATCTCGTCAAAGGCATGAATCGTTTTATCCAGGCTCGTTCCGCACTTGCCACAGTGAAACTTCTCGGCACCATTTTCCTCCCCACATCGGGGGCAGATCTTCGGCACCATCATCAGCTTCCTTGGCTTCCTCTTAACTCCACGGACCTCCAGAATCGCGTCTTCAACATCTGTGCCTGCGAGGTGTGTATACCGTGCCGGCATAGTGCTCGTGGAGCTCCATCCGCAGTACCTTCTCATCACAGCCTCGTTACGACCTTCGATGGCCAGGTCCGTTGCCCCGGAGTGCCTGAAGAGATAAGGATATATCCTCTTCTTTATCCCCGCACGTCCAGCTAACCTCTTTAACAATTTGTTCAATGCACCGACGGTTAATCTGTTACCAAAGTTACTACGGGAAAATGATATCCATAGAGGCGCCTCCGGGTCGTCCCTATAGGGATGGTGGTCGAGCCAATCGCCGAGGTAACGAGCAGACCAAACTAGGACCACACCCCTCAAATCGGTCTTCGAGTCCCTGCACGAGACGTAGAACCCATAATATTTCTCCTCCACGTCCCCCACGTTCATGCTCAGAAACTCGCTGGGCCTGAAGGCGCACTCTTTCAAAACCGGAGTAATGGCACGATTTTGAGGATTTAGTGCACAGACCATCATCAGTTTCATATCCTCCTCGGTTATGAGGTCACTCTTGATAAGTTTCGATGGTACGTTCTTGGGCTTTAGCTTAGAGATGCATTCGGGATACTGTCCCTTGGGAAGGTCGTACAACCAATTGAAGAAGCATCTGAACTGCATAATGTATGTGGATCTAGATGCCTCATTGATGTTCCTACTGTCTAAGAAATTTATTATGTCCTCCTCGGTCATATCCTCATAGGGCTTGGAGCAATACACCCCGAGAGAGTGTAGGGTCTTAACATAGCCTAATCTGGTGTTGACGCTTTTCCATTTCCTGACGTCTCTCTTATGTTTGTCGAAACGCTGAAGGGTTTCACGCTGCCTCTCCGTAAGCTCATCGCTTGTGAGATATCTTTTGATGTATCTGAGAGTATTTTCACTCATTCTTTTAATCCCTTTTCTCTAGTCAGGATAAACATAACCACTAACAATTTAAATGGTATCAATCAAGAACCTTTCGCTTTGTTAGTGGTTATTCTCATCTACTTTGTAGAGTTCCCCATTGTTGCTTATTAGGTTTATCACAAGACCGTCATGTTATTATAAGTATGTTTTATAGTAAGCATTTAAGTTATTATATTATAGTTAAAATGGGTGGCGTAGACCGTGAGCGAAGAGAACAACTCTGAGATAAGGGTCATCATCCAAGATCATATGCGTAAGTACTTCGGATCCTCACCGGAGGAGGTGCAGGAGACATATAAGGTCCTGGAGGGACTTACGCCCGATGAGATAAGGGAAGCCGTGAATCTCTACAGGGAGAAACACAAATAGTGGGTTAAACAAAGATCAATAGCCGATTTTATTCTACATGCATTCATAGAGATTCGAGGTTTATGCCTCGATCTAGCTCTCGGTGGTACCTAGATGATTATGGAATAGGAAGCCTCGACCAACCTCAAGCAAACTTGAGACTTTTCGGAGCCTAGGCAGCCTTGAGTAGCCCTAAAGCATTATATTTGTCGGGCTTGGCAGCCCTATTCTCCGTGATAATTTCCTGTAAGAAAGCTTCTAAGGATTAAATAACCCCTAAAAACACCCCTTTTCCTGTCGGGCTTAATAGTTATTAAGCCCAACCAACCCACGTAAAATACATAAAACACATAATGTGTTTTGTGTTTAGGGGATAAATGTACTGGAAAAGGATCTCGGAAAACATTTTCAGAAGTTAAGGTAGTTAAGGCATGTCTGATCATGAAAAAAATTCGTAGCCTAGTTTAAGCACAGGGCTTCATTATGTTCTCTGTTGCGTCCATGGATAGCTATGGTGAAGTTCGTCTATTTCCTCGTGGTTTCAGGGCAAAGCCCATGGAGTGTTTGAGTTATGTCGGGTGAGATTCATCAGTTGGCATGTCCGTTTTGTGGGCGCAGTCGACCCTTGAATAGTGGTTTCAGCCTTGGTGCGATGGCGGTACCGCCGGATCAATATGGGGGGTTATAACGATTTGTGAGGTTGGGTCAGGCCCTGGGAGAGGTCATAAAGGTGAGAAAAGAGAAGGATTCAGAACAGTTGATCGTCTGAACATCAAAGAGGCCTTAGAGGATCCCCGTTTCTCGGAAGTCGCGGGGCAGGTTAGAGACCGGCTCATAGCCATAGTCCGCAGCTATATGAGAGCCGGCATTATATCCATGGAAGAAATCACGGGCTGAGGAAGGTAAGGCATTTCAGAAGTTAAGATATTTATTTGATACATTTCTATGCATTGTCGATCTGGTGGTGTTTTAGTCTGGTTTGGCGTTGTCGTCATGCTGGTTTCATGCTGGTCATGATGAAGTAATGTTGTTTTCATGCCGATTTGGAAGGTTTCATGTTGATTTAACGTTGTTTTTAAGCTTGTTTCGCGCCTATTTCACGTGGATCTGATGCCGATCTCATGGGGAAACTCAAGAAAGAAGTCATAGACGAGATACATAGACTAGGAAAGGAGGGCTACACGACTGCCGAGATAGCTGACAGTCTCAACGTTCACCGCGACACCGTGCGGAAGTACCGCGACGGCGCAGGCTCATCAGCAGTGTTGAAAGACCATGGTGAATTGTCTCTGTCAGATGGATTCATGCGGCGACTCTTCGATTTGCAAGGTCTCTTGGGAAGCTCATCGATCGGCGACGCCCTGGAGACCGCTTATAGAGATGAGGTCTCTGCGATGAAGTTCAAGACGACATCCTGGGAGGAGTATGCCTTGGGGGACGAGGGGTTCACTTTTGAGGAGATGATAATGAAGCTCCTAGGTTATATCGCGGAATTGGAATCCGAACAAAGGATCCATGAAGAGGGTTATGTTGAGGATCGGGCAACTATTGCGGACCTGAAGGAAGTTGCACAGGCGAAGTACGCCGAGGGCTACGAGGCAGGCTACTCGGAGGCGATGCAGAAATACGCCATTCGGTACCGGTGTGCCTACTGCGGGGATACGTGTCTGATGATGCCCAACGGAAACGACTATAAATATGTCGTGGAGGTGCTGGCTGAGGCTGGGTGGGGGCACTCATCCTGCGTGAGGCAGGTGGAGTATGAGCGTGGAGCCGGCTCCCGTGCGTTGAGGGCTGAACTGATGAGATGACGGCTTCAGGCCAAGACTCCCAGCCATGATTCGGCTTCCGGGTCGGTGAAAATATGTGGTTGCTATGTGAGATGCCGAGTATACAACCAAGGACTTACCTGGACCTTGACATTTCGCTGACCTCTGGGTGGTATCTGTCGGGGCGAAAGGAGAGAAACGAAGTCAATAATATCCTCGAGAATTATCACTTGAGGCTTGGGAGGAAGTGAAGGAATAAACACGGGCCAATCCCACCTTCCGCACCAATCTAATTTTGTTCCTTGTTGCAGGTATATTATAATTTTAGAAATATTTCTCGATTTGTTCCATGTAACAAAGCATTCACCCGGTGTGACTTTAACAGGATATGTATGGATGGGGTCTATTCTTGTTCGTTCTTTTCTCGGGGGTCCATTATTCTTGGTTTAATGGTACCCTTATTGTTTGTCTAGGTGGTTCGTTTCGTTTTCTTGGTGTGTAGGATCCCTGTTTTCTGGTTTCTATACGCTTCTCGGAGGAGGGCGTCGGTGGGAGCATGTGGTTCAGAGGAGGATCATGGGCTGCTTCAGGAACAGGAAGGGCACCGGGATCTACGAGACGGTGATGACAGTTCTGGCCACCTGGAAACAGCAAGGACGAGACCTGTCCCAAACTCTGGGCGAAGCCCTAACCCAAGAATGGACCAGAAGCTAAATACGTACCTACACATTTATGCTACCTTTCACCAAGAGGAACGCGTGGTAAACCACCTACTCAACGATTAACTACTCCGGATGCACCAAAGATGACCATTAACACTCTGGAATTGTTTAGTGGCGAACTCCCCCAGAGAATGAATAAGACTAAACTTCCGTATTAACAGACTACCGTAGGTCGTTACGTACACTAAATAGAAAAATATAGGGTAATGTGGTTTTACTCTTCCTTCTTAGCCTTGGCGAGATCTTTTTCCAGTTTGGCTTTCTCTTTCTCTAGTACTGTGACCTTTGATTCGAGTACCTTTACCTTATCCTGACTGTCCTTAACAGATTTATCCAGTTTCTCTTTTTCCTTGTTAGCGTCAGCAAGGTTCTTTTCCAGTTTGGCGATTGTTTGACTCAGTTCACTTTTCTTGGATTTTAGCTCCGTAGACTCTTTCTGGGCTAGCGATAATTTTTCCGACGCCGCTTTTAAATCGCCTTCAAGTTTATCGCATTTCTTGAGGGTTTTCTGGTGTTTCTTTTCCAGGTCAGACTTCACTGCCTCTAGCTCTGAGACCTTGTTCTGTAGGTCTTCTTCCTCTTTACTGGCTTGGGAGACCTTTCCCCTCAGCTCCGCTAGCTGGCTCTCCAGCTCTTTGTTTCTCTTGAGGGCCTCATCAAGTCTACTCTTCTTAACATACCCTAGGCTCTCCATGAGACTCACCATATTTCACCTACATGTAGTGTTCACTGCGAGTTTATAAAAAGGTGATCCGGGCCAAAGAGAAGGGCCCAAGATCCTTATCGGCGCCACCATGGAGACGTTGGAGGAGCCCCGTGGAAGATTCTGACACGAGCTTAAGATGCCCTTCGACGAGTAAAAGGTTTACCGGGTGACGGCTACTGCGCGCGGGCAAATTCAATAATTCGGTGTTGATGGACTTATGATGTGCTTCAGCCACAGCAAATTAGCTCCAAACAGCCTGATTCACCCAGGAACCCCCAGATGGCCCTCAACAAAGAACAATAAAAGCCATGAAACCTCTCTTCTACGTAAACAGACGAAAACCATCCTCTAACTCTACCCCATCTAAACCACCATCATCACGAGAAGTAGGCGACGCTCTGCCTCAGCTCGGGCCTTCCGAGGTAGTATGCGGCGATGGCCACAGCATAGACCACCATCAGAACGAGGCTCACGTGGATGCAAGCATTCTCCATTCCCTGCCAGGTAAGCCGCCTGACCCCCAGCCTGCATTTAGCCCTGCCGATGAGGCCCTCGGCTGGTGCCCTACACCCTGCAAGTGTATTGGGGCTCAACAGTAGCAAACGCCCTAGTCTGGACAGGGATGTGCCTCATCGGGATAAAGCTCTGGGAGGTACACGTGAATGAGTGATGAAAAGACGTCTCTAGAAGAGGAATACAAGAAGTCCATTATCAAGATGGCGAGTCTCATGCCGGAGCTCATCGATGAGATGAGGCTGCTCAGGGGAGCCATAGACCGAATGCCCAGGGGAAGATCATGAAAATGCGTGTGCGCAAGTGTTTGCGAGTATCTTGTTATTTTTTATTTAGATAGCAATAAGGTAATGTAAAGCACCATAATTGATCTGAGCGTGGATGAGATGAGTAAAAAGGGGGATATTGACGGCCTGATAAGGGCATTGAGGCATGAAGATGAAGAAGTTCGACTGGAAGCGGCGGAGGCTCTCGGGGAGATCGGTGACTCTCGGGCTGTGGAGCCCCTCATACAGGCCCTGAAAGACGAAGACGACGACGTACAATGGGGGGCGGCGGAGGCTCTTGGGAAGATGGGTGAAAGGGCTGTGGAACCCCTCATACAGGCCCTGAAAGACAAGAACGTTCGATCATTGGCGACATTTGCTCTTGGGGAGATCGGTGATTCTCGGGCTGTGGAGCCCCTCATACAGGCCCTGAAAGACGAAGACAAGAACGTTCGATTTTCTGGGGCATTATATCTTGGGAAGTTCGGTGACTCTCGGGCTGTGGAGCCCCTCATACAGGCGCTGAAAGACGAAGACGAGGACTTTCAAGAAGCTGCCATTGCTTCAATTCGACAATTAGATTTACTAATGTATAGAGAGTTGATAACAAAAGATGCCGGAAGTAGGCTCCGACAATTTACAGATTCTATTCGTTTACTTATCCAGAATTTGGAGAAAGCATATGAATATTCGGAGAAGTTTGAGGGCGATGGAGTAGATAAGATTGAAGTTTATATTAGAGAGTATAAGATTAGAAAAATCTTCGCTGATATTCTTGAAAAAACTATAGATCTAGGTCTTGAGGAGGCAGCCATCTCAGATAGATTAAAAGATGAATTGCGTGATTCTTGGGGAAAAATCATGTTAACGCGTGAGAGATGGCAAACTCCAGAAATGTATGAGATCACGGATGAAATAGCAAGCGGATACTACCCTTACAGCATTAAAAAAGAGGAAAGAAAATGCCAAAGCACACGAACAGCCCGGGAAAAGTTAGTCTCTGGCATTAGCGAATGGCTGAGGGATAACAGATTTCAAATAATAGTCCAGGGCGGGTGGTTGGTCTGGGGGTGGCGGAAAGAGCCGCCGGAAATCAGAGGCGTTGTAGTTACCATCAGCGATCCCTTGACTACAAGACTTTGGGGCGAGGCGTGGACGGAGGAGGAGGCCACTCTCTTCTTGCCTCGTTTTTGGCAGTTTGTTGAGGAGCTCGACTTCGTACTTTTGCCGGTACCGAGAACAGGGAGGGTGTTTAGCTGGGAGAGGTGGAGGGATATTCTAGCTGGAAAAGGACTTGATACAGAGACCATTAGATCGATAGAGGGAACGCTAGTACATTGCTATGTGAGCAGTCTAATGGGGTTAAAATGCATTCCACCATCCATAGTACCACAATTAGAGTTCCTATCAGATCCCGAGATCAGACTGATACAAGTCTCAAAGTGCAGAGATGACCCCTTCTCAGATCACAAAGCCAAGAGCTGCCGCGTCGAACTGGCTAGACTCACGGATGCTGGCCTGTCGCTTGCAAAGGAGATTCATCTCGGAACCTTAGATAAAAGAATAGAGGAGCTGATCGAAGCCCTTTCGAGGATGCCTGAAAGAGAGAGGGGTGTTATAGATTACATTATCGGGAAACGAGTTTTGAGTGGAGAATCAGGACCATGGGACCTGACAGTCCCCTACTTTAATGTCGATGAAATTGGGTATTTTCCTCCTCGCTTCCGCTCACACGGTGAAGAGAAAACTATCCTTCCACTAGAGATGCGTAAGGCTATTGAAAACATTAAGGAGAAAGTTTCAAGCCTAGGCTTAGCTGCTTCTAGTTGGGATCACAATACCTCGGGGTTCACTGTAAGCAGATATTTGGTAACTTGCCCTGAAACGAACAAGAAGCTTTCTGGGGAAATAGGTAGTTATGAATTGGACAGCTACCTATGGTCATGTATACGTTTTATACAATTTTTGAAGGCAAAATTAGATCTCTTGTTAAATTTAGCACCTTATGATCTTCGCGGTCATTTCTACAACACGCGCCCGCACCTGCATGAACATTATGGTGGAATGATAATGAACGTAGATATAAGGCGGTTTGCTGAACATTTTGAAATTCCTGAACTGACCATACTGAGTTGGCTCAGAGAGCTTCATGATGAGTTCCCAGAACTCATATCAGAGATAGACGAAGAAGCTATAGTGTCTACTGAAGATGCTGTAGTTTGCAATATTGCAGAAGAAGACCGTTATGAACTAGGAGAGTCCTTCAGAACTATAGTCTCTTACCCAAAACTGGTGGATATGCTGAGGGCTGAGAATGCCGATGAGGCCTACCTTGAAGTCCTTGAAAACATCAAGGAACGGCTTAATACAGGGAAGAAAAGACCATTTACCACACACTTAAAGATAGAGGAAAGCCTTAGCCATCCTTTGAACTTTTCATTTCCGTGAACATACGCACCTTTGCGCAAGCGCAGTAGGGGTTCTGGCGACCTGCTCGGTGGACCTGATACTCGAGCCAGTCGCCTACGCCACGGGAATATGGACGTGGCTCCAGCCCTACACGCCCTAAGTCTACTTCGGCTCCACCATCGCCAACGCCCTCGTCTGGGCGGGGATGTACCTCATCGGGATAAAGATGTGGGAGGCAAACACGAATGCGGGATGAAAAGATGTCTCTGGAAGAGGAGTACAGGAGGGCGGTCATCAAGATAGCACAGCTCATGCCGGAGCTCATCGATGAGATGAGGAGGCTCGGGGGAGCCATCGACCGAATGCCAAGAGCATACAGAACATAAGGATCATCATTTTTAAATCGCGCACGTATATCTCGCGCTAGCGTGCCAGTAAACTCTCTTTGAAGGAGATAATATAGGGTAGAATCTCTACCAAGTTATCCCCTCCTATAACCACGTCTGCCTGTTCTCTAACGCATCTTTTTGCGTTGAAGGCTATACCGAGGCCGGCCACCTCCATCATGGGTATGTCGTTGGCCCCATCGCCAACCGCTACACAATGGTCAGGCCTCACGCCTAGGTTCCCGGCGAGGTTAATGAGCTGCTTCGCCTTGAACTCAGGAGTTACTATCGGCTCACGAACCGACTTCACGCGTCCATGTTCAACATTGAACTTGTTCGCGCTGACGTATTCGATTCCGAGTTCTCTTGCGACGCGGTTCGCCAGTATTTCAAAGCCGCCCGTGAGTATTGCTGGATTGCAGTGGAGCCCTTTCACTGTCTCCACGGTCTCCTTCGCGCCCTTGAATAGTGGTAGATTGAGACAGACCTCACATATCTTTTCGATTGATAGGCCCTGAACGAGTTCTAGGCGTCTGAAGAGTGACTCCTCGTATCTTAACTTACCGTTCATGGCTTGGCTTGTTATTCTGTCCAGTAGAGCACCGGTCCCGAACCTTTTTCCGATCTCTGGGAACAGCTCCGCATCGATCAATGTGCCCTCTAGATCAAAAGCTACTAACAATAAGATCACCCTGAAGGTTTTTTTCCTAAAAACGCCTTTTCGAGTGACCTTATTGTCCCTCTGAGTGAGACGAGGACTCTGACGAACTGACTTCAAAACTTGTGTATCTATCAGCGGGTTCGTCCAAGGAGTGTTCACCCTTCAGCGTTTAGGCTTATGGCAATCACACTTCGGCCTTAAAATATTTTTTGTGTAGAAAAGTGACTATATAAGAATCATAAGGATAGAGGTAGAGGCCTACTCGCGTGGCAACACCCCCAACTCGTAACTTTTAAGCGGTGATAAGCCCCATTCAATGGTTAGCGGGTGTTGAGTAAAATGTCTCTTATTGATAGACTTCGTGAAACGCAACACAATAGTGAAAACCCCAAACTCTTCGAGGAGGCACTGACGGAGGCCTTTCAGCAGTTCGGCGTACAAGCGGGTCACAAGGGCGGCGCTCGACCCGATTCCCGGGCCCCTAGACATGCTCCGCCGGTGGTATCGACTGCGCGCGCGAGGTAGCTGGCAATGAGCCATGAACCAACCGTCAAGCTTGTCGATATCACCAAACGGTATAGCGACATAGTAGCCCTAGAAGACCTCAGCCTAGATGTGAGGCGGGGCGAGATCTTCGGCTTTCTCGGCCCCAACGCCTCTGGCAAATCGACCACCCTGAAGACAATCCTCGGGTTAGTCAAGCCTGATTTCGGATACGTGAATGTTCTGGGTATCAACGTGGAAGAGAACCCAGTCGAGGTGAAGAGGCGGGTGGGATACGTGCCCGGGTCTCCCCGCATATACGAGTTCCTGACGGGGTTAGAGTTCCTTGACCTCACCGGGGACATCTACGGGATGAGCCCTGCGGAGAAGAAGAAGCGAATCGAGGAGTACCTGGAGGCGTTTGAGTTAGAGGGAAGGGAGGGCGACATGATAAGTAGCTATTCACAGGGGATGAAGCAGAAGGTAGTCATCATCTCGGCGCTGATTCATAGTCCGGAGCTCCTGCTGTTGGACGAACCTATAAGCAGCTTAGACCCCAGGTCGGCGAGGATCATCAAGGACCTTTTACGCGAGCTGGCCTCGGATGGCGTAACCACCATCATGTGCACCCATGTCCTGGAGATCGCCCAGGCCCTGTGCGACCGCATAGCCATCATGCATGAAGGAAGGCTGTTGGCCTTGGGCACTATGGAGGAGCTGAGGGAGAGGGCGAAGATGCCTGAATCAGACTTAGAGGACATCTTCCTGCAACTCACCGGAACAGGCGACATCAGGCCCGTAATCGAGGCGCTGTTGAAGTGAACTGGAAGAACGTCCTCCTGCTGATAAGCGCCGACGTGAAATCCTACAGACTGGTTAGTGAGGAGAGGTTCAGAAGGTTTAGAGAGGACAGGTTTGTCACTTACGCCCTGTATGTAGGGGCCTGTGTTTTTGGGGTGGCGATAGGCTGGCTTGTGGGAAATTTCTACAGCGGTATGGAGGACCCCCAGTTGGGGGGGGTTCTCCTTCAGGTGGCCATCAACTTCTTCCTCTCCCTCCCCACACTCGCCCTCCTATACGGCTTGGTCATCACCCAGATAGGGCAGATCCAGCGGATCGGGGTGAAGGCCTCCATCCAGCCACTGCACTGGTTCCCCATCACATGGAAGGAGCACACCCTAGCCTCAATCCTAGCCAACATTCTCGGGCTCCCCCTAGCCATCACCATCTTCATCAGCTCCGGGATAGCCGTAGCCTCCTTGTTCTTGGGAGTGGTTCCCTTAGCCGTCCTCACCATCTTTGCGTTGCTGTTCAGCGTCCTATTGGCCAGTGCCACCACGGAGGCCTCCAAGGTTCTGCAGGTGAGGCTCTCCGGGGCGGTGACCAAGGTTGCCGGCAGGGTGGCCATATGGGTGAGGTTTCTGGGGTCCATCCTGGTCTTCATCGTCTTCTACGCGGCCTACTTCTCCCTCTACCGCCAAGCGACAACGCTCGCCCTACTTGAGCTGATCGCTGGTGGACAGAGAATGTTGTGGTTCATCCCCTACGTGTGGCCTGGAATAGCCCTCTCCTACTTCGACAGCGGCCTAGGATTTGAGACGGCCATTCTTTCCTTAGCCTCCATCGGTTTCCTATACGCCATCTTTCTGGCTGCTGTCCGGTTAAACAGCAGGTTTGGTTTGTATGAGGCGCCAGCCATCAGGTTATCCCTTGGCGAATACGCTCCAAGGACTGGTGTGCTTGAGAAGCTGGGCTTCTTTCCCTTAGAGGCAGCCGTGATGAGGAAGGACTTCAAAGCCCTCACTAGGCGCCGCGAGCTGACGTATGTCTTCATATTTCCCACAATGTTAGTCATCATGCCGTTCATCACAGTTATCAACAAGGTACCCGAGTTCTATTCCTTCTTATTCGTCTGGTTGGCACTCATGCCCGGAGCCCTCATGGCTAGCTCCCTAGGAAGCTATATGATGGGCCTAGAAGGAGACTCCGTGTGGTACCTCTACTCTTCCCCCATAACAGCCCGAAGCCTAGTCAAGGCTAAATACTCCTTTACAGTCCTCTTCAGCCTCGCAGTAACGTTGGTGTGCTCTATCATCGGCGGTCTGCTAGCAGCTCCATCGATGGGAATAGCTGCCATAGCCTTAACTGAGGCGCTGTTCCTCATCTTCTCCCTCGGTATGGTGTCCCTCAGCTTCGGGATAAGGGGTGCCGAATTCCGCGAGCTTCCCAGGCCTAGGATGATCAGGCCAAAGTGGGCCATCATAAACATGATCGTGTGCATCCTCTTGGCATTGGCGATAGTCTCCCCCGTCGTCCTCTACACCGTGAAACTCTTCCTTGAGGCCGTGCAAGCCCCTCTCTACGCTATGGTGCCTATAAGCGGGGTCATAGCCTTCGTCATAACCTACGTGTTCTACAGGATTGCGTTGAAAAATGCTGAGGAATTTTTAATTAAGGCCGAAGGTTGAAAGGATTGAACCTATTTTTTCTCATAACCTTTAAGCGGTGATAAGCCCCATCTTATGGTGACGCTGCGTTCGCGTATTTTAGTTCTCATCCTTAACTCGTCTTAGGGCGCTGGAGTACATGTTTGATGAGACGCCTGAGATGAGCCCACCGATTGCGTCGTTAGTGATCGCCCCCAGATCCTTTAAAATCCCTGGCTTAGCCTGGTCGAATCTTATGAACTCGAATATCCCTCTTGCCCCAGCTATATAGTTGGCTATCGTCATTCCCAGGAGTTCATCGGCAACCAGCCCCGGACGTCCCGTGAATCTCTCCCTCGTCAGGCCAGGGATCAGCCCAGATTTTGCGTCTTCCTCCGCTCTGAAACATGCGACCTCCAAGCATGAGACGTTCACGTCGGATAAGGCGTCAAGGAATTCTTCCCTGAGCAACTCGGCTGCCTTCTCCTTTGTCTCTACGCCTGGGTGAGGCACGAATAATTCAAGAGCCGTCTCAATCATGTCCTCTAACCTTATTCCCCGATCCTCGAGGTATTTTAGCAGAGGCGGGTCATGGGGCCTTCCTTTCATCTACTTCCCCGATCCTGATTTTTGAAGGTTGTCTATAGATACCATTAAATGGTAAATTATTTAAGACGTTGGATGGATCATCCATCCAATCAATGAGGTATGATACTTGAAGATCCCATTAAGGCAGCTTACCGCCATAACAATGTTGTCAGCAGCCGCAGCCGCCGTGAGGGTGGGAGTAAACTGGGTGGCATTCAGCATACCGGTCCCTCTTTACGGTGTCGTAGTAAAGATAGGCTTGAGTGAGACCTTGGCCTTCGTCTGTGGCTACGTTTTCGGTCCGATTCAGGGCTTCATCACGGGGGTATTGATCATCGTGGTATCCGATGCGTTTACGTGGCTCGGGTTTTGGACTCCCTTTATCGCGGCAATCATCGGTGTAGTCGGATTCTTCGGAGGGATATTCGGTCGCTTCAGGCATGAGCCTAGCATGATGATGTTGGGGACTATGGCGGTCGTCTTAACGATAGTTAGCGAGTTCCTTCAAAACTTGTGGAGTGCGTGGTACACTTGGAGTTTCTTCACGCCTGAAACGCCGTTTGCGATAGTGCTTGCCACGATGATTTTAAACGGGTTACCGTCTATGATTGTAGCGGTTATTAACAACGCGATTCTCTTCACCGCTTTGGCTCCTAGAGTGATCCGCATATTACGGGATTGGGTTTTGGAAAATGAATGACATAATTTTAGCTCATAGAGAAGACGAGGGCAAGGCCTTCTTAGAACGGCTAAGAGGAAAAAGGCCACTCTTCGTCTGCGTCATCGGCGTGACCGAGACCGCGAAGATTCCAGGCATATCGGCTGCCGGAAGGTACCCTGAGTTGACCGATTATACGCCGCCTGCCGATGCTGAGCTTCTCCTACTCGGGAAATGTAGATGCATAGAGGGCGTGCCCGTGACGCCTGAAGGGGTACCCACTCCGGCATTAATCACGATGTCGGCTCTAAGGTTGGGGGACATACCGTCTCTTGTTGTGAGCGGTGGCCTTAAGGTAAACCCACACATTCCGTTTTTAGATTTAGGTGGAGGGCCTGGAAGGGACATAAGAACGGGCAGAGCCGTGGAAAACGTGGAAGAGGTCTTGTCTAGGGCGAGAATTGCTGGGGGAAGCCTGTCTAAGGTAGCAGATTACCTCGTAGTCGGTGAAAGCGTCCCCGGCGGCACAACGACCGCTCTAGGCGTCCTTTTGGCCATGGGCGTAGAGGCTAGAGGAAAAGTCAGCAGCAGCATGCCTGACAATCCTCATGAGCTCAAGATTAGAGCCGTCGAAGAGGGGCTGAGGGCTTCGGGTGTGGGGTTCGGTGCTTTGGCGAGGGAACCGTTGAAGGCGATCTCGTGCGTGGGAGACCCCATGATGCCGGCCTTCGCCGGACTGGTCCTAGGCGCCGCCGATAAGGTCCCCGTTTTGATGGCTGGGGGAACCCAGATGGGTGCCATATTAGCCGTCGTTAATGCGTTAAACGCGGATATCCTGGAAAATGTGGCCATTGGAACCACCAGATGGATCATGGTCGACAGGACGGCCGACCTGAGGGGGATAACATCAAAGGTCGCGGAGGTTCCCATACTTGCTGCTGACCTGGATTTTAACGAATCAAGATTTGCGGGTCTAAGGGCGTACGAGGCGGGAATGGTGAAGGAGGGCGTAGGAGCGGGAGGGGGGGCCATAGCCTCCATGATCAAATCTAAGGGATCCATAACGAAAGAGGCCTTGCTTGGAGAGATCGAGAGGAACTATGAGCTGCTAGTGGGAAGTGATCCAGAGGGATGCTCAAGGAGATAAGGAACCTCTTTGCCTTCCTCACCGTTCTCCCAGTGGGCATGGACAAAGACTTCTTGATGGACGCCGCAGAATATATGCCCCTGTTTCCGTTGGTGGGGGCTTTCATCGGGTCTCTAGGAGGGATATTTGCCTGGCTCCTCTTCCATATTCTCCCCGAACTAATCGCCGGAATGTTGACCCTGGGTCTATTGCTGCTGATTACCGGGCTTCACCACACCGATGGGCTTCTAGACTTTGGGGATGGCGTCATGTATCACGGCCCACCGGAGAAGAAGATAGAGGCCATGCATGATCAGAGGACTGGGGCCGGAGGCCTTACGCTGGGCTTGCTGACGCTATCGACAACGGCGTTTTCCATTGCGGGGTTGAGCCCAGGCATCATCATTCAAAGCCTGATTGTATCCGAGGCCTCGGCTAAGCTTGCAATGGTGATCGAAGCCTTTTTCGGAAAGTCCGCTCACAGAGGAATGAACACCTACTTCGTCGAGGCCATGCATGGTCGACATCGAAGGCTCCGCCTCCTTACCGCCCTGATCGTCTCCTTCGGCATAGCGATAACTCTGCTGTGGATCCCAGGCCTAATCGCCGCTATCACGGGATTGGCAACGGGCTTAATCATGATCAGGGTCTCAAACGGGCACTTCGGCGGTGTGACGGGCGACGTGATGGGGGCAACGAACGATCTCACCAGAATGGCCTCATTGATCACGATTCTGGCTGTGGTCAGATGGTTGTAACCGCTTTGGTGATGGCCGGGGGCAAGGGGACCCGGATGAAGCTCAGAGAAGAAAAGCCGATGATTAAGATCGGTGGCAAGCCCATGATCCAGCACGTTTTAGACGCCTTAAAAAATGCTGAGAGTGTGGATGAGATCGTCGTTGCGGTGAGCGGACAGACACCTATGACAGCCGGTTTCGTGAAAATGTATCCCGTTAAGGTTCTCGAAACTCCGGCTAAGGATTATGTCTCCGATATTAAATACGCCGTTAGAAGGCTTAAGCTGGACACTGTTTTGATCATCTCAGCCGATCTACCATTGGTATCGGGCGAGGTCATAGACAAGATAATAGAGAGGTATAGGCGATGCGATAAACCCGCATTGACAGGTGTGGTTCCTATGGAAACAAAGGAGAGGCTTCGTTTAGGAGGAGAATACATTCTGAAGGTGGGGGATAGACGCCTGGTCCCGGCCGGGATAAATGTGGTAGATGGAGAGAGGATCGATGAGGGGAAGTTGGAGGAGGAAATATTCGTCATCGATAACGATGAGGTCGCTGTAAACGTGAACACGATTCTGGAGCTAGAGATCGCAGAAAATCTATTTACAGCACTCACGCACGTGTATAACCCTTAAGCGGTGATGAACCCCCTCCTATGGCGGGGAGGCCAAGAGACCAATGGAGCGCGAATATGTAAGACAAGAATCTGAAAGAACAGTGGAAAATATTGTTAACGCATATTTGAATAAGGGACAAAGCATCAAATGGGTTGGCGGGATGTTAGCATTTTGTTGCTCTTCAGAATTGCTCATAAGAAACCCTGAAATGAGGAAAAAAGAAATCTTGAGAATTATTGAAAAATATGGTAAAGATCGTAAAAAAGAGTTAGTCTATGAAATGAAGAGGAGAGAATTGATATGACCATAAACGTCGCGCAAGGTCTCAACTGGAGTAAATGGCTAAATCTAATTAGCATAGATTTGTCTCTTGTTCCAAAAGTGCCAGGTTTATATCAACTCAGATGGGCAATCGATGGGAGGCCTCAACCAATAAATCGTGTAAATAATATTGATGATGCAGGTTGTTTGTATATAGGTAAAACAGCAAACCTTCACCGTAGAATAAAAAGATTAAATCGTGGATTAATAAAATTAAAAACCAATAATGTGTCATATACTCATACTGCGATCTATACGTATTCATTTTATGGCTTTAACAAGAAGTTCAAACCAGTACAAATAGAAATTAGATGGGTTGAGAAGCCAAAAGAGGAAACTGATTACTGGGAGGAAAATCTCATAGGAGATTACGTTGAGAAATACCTCGATAAACCTCCATTAAATATTAACATTCGAAGATCATGATAATTTACACGCGCTTGCGAGATTAAAACATCAACAGTAATCGCCTAACACCACTATAATACGAAGGCGATAAAATAGCATTTTCTCATGCAATTAGATGATGTAGCCATACATTGTGTCTAGGGCGTACATTATTCCTATTATAAGTCCTATTACTAGTATCGCCAGCATCACGCCTCTGGTTCTTAGGGTTCCCTTTGTAATCCAATCCAATGCGAATAAGATTAATGTTCCAATCACTAAAAAAGCAATGATCAGATTCTTATCAATCATAACTGTATCCCACACATACTATCTTAGCAAGTACTTACTACCAATGTTGATACAAGAACCCTTCCGAAGCCTATATCCCCAAGGCTTCACGGGATGGGCCTCAGACCTCTGAGTTTGATCGACAGCGCCCTAATTTATTAACGCCGCGGAGGGCACCTCTGAAAATCGTTCTTCACTGTCCCAGCCCTCGGACTTATTCTTATCAGCATAGGTTTAAATAAAAGCGGAGTAGTTCAACGGACGCGTATGGATTAGGCTAATTGTTTTAGTGTTAGAACTTCGTTTTCTGTGATATTTGATATGTTCTCTAATGCATCTCTTTTCATTGTTACATAGATTATCTGCCAGCCCTTCCTTGAGAGTTTTTCAAGCAGTTCTACTTGTGAATGTAATCTGTTTTCGTCCGACGATAGGAAAGCGTCATCCATTATGAAGAACCCTGGAGAACCTTCCAGAATTTTCTCACCCAAGGCAACTCGGATTGCTAAATACAATTGATCTTTTGTTCCTTTGCTAAGCTTTGATACCCCCAGAGTTTCTCCAGTAGGTCTTTCAACAATGATTGACCCCGTATCGATATCGTAGCGTAGATCCGAGTATCGGCCATTCGTAGTATCCTTAAAGATCTCAACAGCCGAGCTATCTTTACTAAATAGTTCGGTGATTTTCTCTACTTCCTCTGTTTCAAGTTTTTTGAAGACCTTAATCGCTTCACTAGTTGCCACTTTGTCCAAATCGATTCTATCACGTAATGCTTCTAACGATGGCACGACTCGTTCTAATGATTCAAGGTTATCAATAATCAACTCAAGCTCAGTGCCCATAAACCTTGAATAATTCAGGTCAGTAATACGCGACCTAAAGTCTTCGAGTATATCTCTATGGTCTTTCAATTGACCATCTTTCTCTTCTATACGTTCCTGAATTGCCTCAAGCTTACCTTTAATCCTACCATATTCAGTTTCAGAGTACTTAATCGTAACACTGTGATCAATTTCCTTTTCCAATTTGGCTAACGATTGTGATGCTTGTGAGATTATTTCATCGGTTTCACCTGTATTAATATCGAAGAAGGACCTCAAAACTTCTAGTTTCCCATACAGAGTCTTTTGAGTAGCCTCATTTACCCTGGTGATTGCATCCAAGTCAGATTTTATACCAGAAACAGTGTCCGATTCTATTTCGAGTTGACTGCCAGTTGAGCAAATTTGTGATTCTAGTTTTTCTACTTCGGATAACACCGAATTATTGTTATTCCATTGAATAAGCGAATAAGCACCACCTATCATGAATAAAACCGGAATAAGATAACCGATTGTTGGCGTTGTTAAAACATAAGCAAGAACAAATGTAATGGCTCCTAGACCAAGCGATGCTAGTGATAGTGTCTTATAGAGATCGAGGTTTCTTTGAATCTCCACTTCATTGACAGGATTCGCTTCATGTTTAGTAATTAGACCTTCCAACTCGGCAATCTTATCCGTGGAAACGGTCTTGAATTCCGTATTAGCCTGTACTAAGTCGTTATAATCTTCTTGAATTCTCTTAAATTCATGTTTACTCTTTGCCTTCTCAAGAGTCTCTAACGTTTCCCTAAACAATTTCAAACTTGATTTCGATTTCATTAACTCTAGTTCAAACTCTTCTACCTGTTCTTTTCGTGCCTTTTTGATATAAGCAGTAATCTCTGAGATCAACTTACGAGCATCAGTAAATACAGATCTCGCATAATAAGTTCCTTTGGAATTAGCTAGGTGACCTTTATCAGTAAGTCTACCCTTGGCCCTTAGAACTTTGATAATACGTCTAAGATCAGCGGATCTAAGCCCAGCAATTTTGTCCTGAGTCCGTTCATAAAACTCCGTTTCCTCCGTTATTTGTAGGTCGGCATCCCTTATGCAGAAAATATTTCTCAACTCATCAGAGCCTATTTCCATGAGAGTTTCCAAGTTTTCTTTTTCATCGAGTTTGATTTCTTCGCCATCCTTGTCAATTAAGACATACCCTGAGGGTCTTTCCTCGACCCTATCCATCGATGAATGAAATTTCTTCCCACCGACTAACATCTTCATAATCGCATCTATCAGAAGAGTTTTCCCTGATTCATTAGAACCGTAGATTACGTGAACGCCCTCGTCAAATTCTTTGATAAATTTAGGTAATGGTCCATAATGTTGCAGATTGATTTCTTTTATCCTCATTCAATATCTCTCCTAGCAAGCATTTCTGAGAAAACCTCAATCACAATTTTCTTAGTATATTCAATATCCAAATCTTCTATCGTACCAATTTTTTCCTCAAATCGTTTGTAAAGGCTATGTTCGAGTACTTTCCCTACATCTTGATAGTCATTTACAAATTCCATACCCTCGCAAGTCGCTTTTAGTCTATCTCCGAACTCTGTTTCATCCATTGAACCAAACCCTTTGACATCAACGGAAAGGGTGCAATTCATTCCATTGAAGTCTTTTTTCCAGTCCTCGATATTTTTCAATGAATCCTCTTCGGTACCGGGGAACACAGATACTATCTTCGTGTCGTAGAAATGAGTGTCTAATGGGACTCCAGTGATTGTATTGGTCTCTGTGTCTATTAGAGCGGCTTGTCTTTGACCTCTTTCAATTTTTGAAAGTGAAACTGGTGACCCTGGGTAAACAAACCTCACACCGCCACCAATATCTTTTACATAGTAGTCTTTGTGGAAATGACCGCCTAGAACAACATCATATCCCAGTGAGGCTAACATCGGGCTTGATACTGGGCAATATTTTCTTACATCCTCTTCGCCAAAATCAGAAGTAGTGTAACTAATGTCTAAGGTGCAATGCATTAACAAGAGGTTATACTTGTCTTCTGCAACTGCTTCTCTCAGTTGTGTATAGTGTTCATCTGTTAACTCTTCGGTATACGGGAGGGCGATGATATTGGCATCTTCATAGTGTATTATTTCAAAAGGAGACTGTGTAACCATTTTCAATTCGTTAAAATCCAAGTTACGGGTGTAGGCAATTTCGTCGTGGTTACCTGAGATTGATATGACATCGAACTCGAGACCCGAGAATACTTTTCTCAGATCGGTTCGTAGCTGTTCAACGTCATGTGGCTTATGAAACATATCCCCACCGATAGTTAACAAGTCTACAGATTCCGTTTTGCATGTTTCAATTAGACACTTTAGAGCATCTATTGTATGTTTTTTATCCTTACTGAGATGCAAATCTGATGTGTGAAGGATACGCATAATTAATTGTATGTTTTACTAATTAGTAAATAATTTGCTAGTAAAAGATTTCATATGAACTCAATTAACTCCCATGCAATTTCATTAGGGTAGCCAAGGAGAAAACGTTCACCTACGACATTGCCGGGGATTTTGTAACCACGTGCAGAGATATATTCAGGCTAAGGCGCCCAAATATAACGACGACTGCAGCCTCATCTAACCCGGGGTCATCCAGAAGACCCCTGCCGCACACATTATGGCCATCTACTCCGGCAGGTGGAAGAGTGAGAGAACCGTGCAGCGGAGGGTTGGCGACCTCCTTGAGTTCCTCCACAGTGGAGAGGCAGCCAGAGACATTGGTCTCGAGAGTTTCGAGCCCTGGTTCAGGTCGACGATGAGGGCCCGGGGCCACCACGTCGCCTCGAGCGAGTCCACCGCCCGGGGCGGCATCGACGCCATGGTCGACGGCGTGGTCCACAGCCTGAAGTGCTACCACCAGACCAGGAACACAGTCACCATACCCCTCACCGAGATAAGTGCCGACGAGTGGAGGGCCGCCGAACTCAAAGGCCGCCTAGTCCTCGTGCTGATGAACTCCTTCTGGGGCACAAACCCAAGGTACAAGGAACTCACACTCGAGGAGCTCAAGCAGCTGGAAAACATTACCATGAAGCCAGATGACCCTGGGATACTGGCGGCAGCAGAGACCGAGAAGGAGCCCACCGCCATGGCGTCTCAACCCCACTCCAACACCGGGGGGAGGCACCCCGGCGCGGAGGCGGGAGACGGAGACAATGTGCTCCACGTGGAGCAAACCAGAGAGGCGGCCCACGGCGCCGCGCGGCCTACCCGAGAAGCGGCTGGGCCCACACTAGAAGCGGCGGGGCCCGCGGGAGACGCGGCGGGGGGAGGGGTTGAGACAAGAGAGCCCGACGTCACCAGCCCCGACCCTGTCGCCTACTTCAAGGCCGTGGAGGAGGTGAAACCGTGACCGAGAAGGACAAAGGCAGCCTGTGGGGCAAGCTCAGAGGAGCCTGGAGGGGCTGGCACATCGCCCAGCGTAAGGGAGACAAGGCCGGCATGAAGCGGGCCCGGGGCGACATCAAAAAACACGCCGAGGCCCTGGGGCTGAAGCCCAAGCTGCCCAGAGACAAAAAGAAGTGACCACGCATTTGCTCCACATGGAGCACCCCTAATTTTTGGAGGCCTTGAAGAATCGAAAGGGCTTCGATATTAGAGGCTATCGGTATCGTTCTAACCGAGGAAGAAGCACAATGGTCTGTGTTCCACGTGGAACAAATCTTGGTAAACATTTAGGAATAGGTATAAAAATGAATAGAATCATCAACTGATTATGAAAATATTAGTGGTCGATCTTGAGACCACGTCTCACGATCCAATGATCGATGATAAGCGCAATCTTGAAAATAGCATTATTTCTGAGATCGGAGTCGTGAGACTTGATCTTGAGACGGGTACAATTGAACCTGTTTTTGATAGCATATGTAGAGAAGATAAAACATGCAGCGCACAGTCATGGATATTCGGCAACAGCAGCTTAACTTATGAGGACGTTCTTTCAGCCGAACATTTTCAAGCATATAAAGGTGAACTGCAGGAATTATTCGATCACCATCACGCTACATCTTGGTGGCATGAATACGATTTCAGTAGACTTGAACATCCTTCACGTGGAATAAGAATTCAACACAAGTTTTGGGATCCGGCTCTCGCTCTTAGGACTTACTTGAAAATACCATTTCCAGATGGTACTGATTATAAACGACCAGGGGTGAGTGAAGCGTATCAGTATTTTAACCCGGGCAAAATTCTTGTTCATCCTCATCGAGCATTGAAAGATGCTGAGATTGAGGCTCATATCATATCTTCAGCTGTCCAGAAATGGCCTGAATTAAAAAACAATTGGCAGGATTATGTTTAAAATATTATTTTTCTGGGCCTTCATGAATCGACGTGCTCTGTAAGTACTGGTTTCACACTTCTTTGATGGATCTTTCCTTCTTGTTCAGATGCGGAACCTGGATTTCTAGACTGATACTCGACATGTTTTTAATTTAAAAAAAGAGTAAATAGTTGATCCAGTATGCCCCTTCGACTCGACACAGGAAAAGAGAGCCTGGAGATGTTCTTCAAGAAGTGGCAGGCTGAGTCCCTTCGCTACCTATGGAAAATAAGCCCAGAAGGAGCAAACAGCCGAGTCGTCCATGAAAACGTCAACAAGAACCTCAAAGACAGCATCAGCAGGACCAGCATAATCATCTTCCTCAACGACATGGTAGACGAAGGCTTAATCACCTACACAGTAACCAAGGGCAAAGGAGGCCACTACAGAATATACCACATGAAGTACAGTGAAACCGAGTTCCAAGAACACATGACAACGCTCATCATCTCTAAATTGCTCAGAGAATATCCAGAAGCTACTAGGAAAACTTTAATCAACCTGGATGTCTAGCCGTCGCCTCTCTAGGGTTTGTAACCGTGCATTAGCTATTGAAATTTATTTTTTAAATATAATATCCTACAATTTTTGTTATAAAAGTTTTAAAAAAGAGTTATTTATGTGACATTTTTATCATTCAACCATGAAGGATGATTATGGTTATGCCATAAGGATCTGGAATGACGCAATACAGAATCAGCTCTATGACACAGGCAGGTATTACAGCAGGATAGATAGGCTGTGGGTGAGAGGTACCAAAATACTGTTCGTCAAGAGGATATGGATGTTCGGTGAATGCATTATTGGCTATGGTGAAGTAGATAAAGTAATAGAAGATTGGTTGATAGACGACAAAAAAGAAGAGCTATATCTAAAAAGAAACAGGTATATTGTGTGCCTGATATTAAGGCCTTTGATAAGGTTTCCTAGACCGTTCCCCATAGTGGGCACAGTTCTTGAAGATGAGCCAAGAAAACACGCGGTCAGGTTGAATGGATGTGAAGTGGATAAGATTCTAGAGGAAGCTGAAGAATATCAGAAAACGCAAGTTGGGCTTGAAAGCGTGGTGGTAAGCTAACCCCTGTTATGATACTCTTTCATGTATTTTAGGTAAATGTCGGCAGGTAAGACACCATTTGTTCTTGATACATCGACATATTTGTACATTGTATCCTCGTCAAGTTCCGTGCTCTCTTTGATGCCAGACATGTTTGCTTCCTCTTGAACCAAGATATACTCAGTATAAACTATTTTTAAATTGATATCTAGAATTTGTACGATAGAATCTTACTAAAAAAAATGAAATCTACTGTTACCATGCTTGATTAAAGCCTGTGACACATGTACGCAACGAAAAATACGCTTAATTGAATTAAGTAAAAAAATTAAGTCACGTTTATATAGGACAATTCCTCAGTAAAATCAACTGTCAACAATATTTGACACAAAATGGGGGGCTATGTGGCTGTATCAATTTAAAAATAGGACTGTTTTCGATATTGTTGAAGATATTCTGGATGCTGCGTCTAGACCAGTGACAAAGTCATTGATGCAAAGGGCGAGCGGGGTGAGGTGGGATATTCTGGATGATCATCTCGATTCACTGGTTGAACTTGGCTTAATAAGAAAAATTGATGATGATGGAAGAAGTTTTTATCAGATCACCAATCTCGGTATTGAGTATGTTAAGGCATTTAAAGCACTTAAAGACATTTTAGATTATCAAATCGAAAAACAAGTTGGTATAAAATATCTCAAGTATTTATAATAATATGTTGTCGATTTTGTTAATTTTGTTAAACTGACTGTCACCAATATTTGATGGTTTCAAACGAACATCATCCTTCATTTTCAGTAAACATCGATGAACCTGGGATTGTTGCCTTCATTCAGAATGATATGTTGTCGATTTTGTTAATTAAATTAAAATGACTGTCACCAATATTTGATGAATTGAGTTCCGTAAGTACCGGTTTCATGCTTCTTTGAATGAACTTTTTTTATCTTTCCTGTTCAAGAACGAGAGTAGATTGCTCCAAAATGCATATACAGTAAAATAAGTAACAAATTTTAAATAAAAATTATAAGTAAATCCTTTATGCCTCTTCAACTCAACGCGGGAAAAGAGAGTCTGGCCATGTTCTTCAAAGAGTGGCAGGCTGAGTCCCTTCGTTACCTATGGAAAATAAGCCCAGAAGGAGCAAACAGCCGAGTCGTCCATGAAAACGTCAACAAGAACCTTAAAGACAGCATCAGCAGGGCCAGCGTCATCAATTATCTCAACGCCATGGTGGACGAAGGCCTGCTCATCTACACGGAGATCACGGGCAAGGGAGGCTACCAGAGAGTATACACAATGAAGTACGGCGAAACCGAGTTCAAACAACAGATTTCAACGCTAATCATCTCGAAGCTACTCAAAGAATACCCACAGGAAACAAGAAAAGCGATATCAGAAAACCGATGAATGTGCGCGCTTAATTTGATACATTATTGACTCGTGGCTTATTCTCCTTAGC
>Ga0307378_10002374_pt1 | contig 28983 bp, 25 predicted proteins | sample UN1MG_FD_202238 | JGI IMG/M metagenome (GOLD analysis project Ga0307378, IMG submission 202238) | Soil microbial communities from Risofladan, Vaasa, Finland - UN-1 | ecosystem: Environmental > Terrestrial > Soil > Coastal area > Acid sulfate soil | place: Finland: Risofladan, Vaasa | collected... | reverse complement strand
TTTGGGTTATGCGATTAATTTGGTCGGTTATGTATTTGTTAGCTTACTAACAATTTTAAAATTTTCGGGAAATGAATCCCACGTATCTCTACTAATTTTTTGAATGGTTCCAAATCATCTTTCGCTTACTGTATTATCATACCACAAAGAAATATGAGTAACAATCTCATTAAAACGAATGGCTCATTCCTGACCACCACAAAATCATTTCGGTTCCCCTTGCTAACGGTTAAATAATACCCTTAAGACGAACTATCCTCCTACTGCTTGAAATTCTAATATATACTTTCTTTCTGGATCACCATGTTCCAATACATCTTCCATCACCTATGTGCAGTCTTGTTAATGATAATACAGATCTGCAATCACGCCAATTTTGTCATGTTCTTCTTTAACTACTTTAAATCTTTCCAAATCGGTTGTACAATGCATTGCATTTTATAGTTCAATAAATGCATATGTGATGATGTCAGGAGATTCAAGTAAATTAACACTTGCTATGGTCTTCTGATTTTAATTAAGTATTTTTTAGTATATTCTACTTTTACCATTAAAAATCCTTCTTTTTCTATAAAAAATAATAAAAAAGCCCTTCAGCAAATGCCAAAGGGCTGGAATTAGCAAGCCCCCCAGACAGAACGATTATAGAACTTTTTGTATGAGTGAGGATGCTAAAAAAGTATGTCAAAAATTAGAAGAAATAATTATTAATATTTATTAATTATTGAAGGGCATTTTCCACTATTCTGTCTTTTAGTTAATTAGGAGTATTATTTTCATGATATAAATTTTCCATACAATTTAATTACTCTTCTGGTAATGCACCAATTGCATCTAAATAGGCTGTTTGTGATATTTGGTCGATATTAGATATTCCGCTTCCCATTCCAGCTTCATAGAACATTAAATATAAATTTCTTGCTGTTTTCGTAATAACATCTAAAATACTTTTATCATTTTTATTCATATTAATACAATATTGCATTAAAGCAATACCTGAATAAACTACTTCCTGTTCACTGCTTTGCATAGAGAAACGAGTCTTTATGGAGCGATTGATTGAACCTTTTGCAAAAAACTCACCGTCAAATTGAGTGTTTGGAGATATAAATCTATCAGAAAATTGCATTACATCATCTAAATTGGCTCTTCCAAAGCAATCTGTGTTTGAATCAATATCCTCTTCTACAATCTTAAATAAAGATTCCAGTGACATATTAGCACTCAAGTTATTTGGATAGCCAAGATTATAGATTATTTTAGCCTGATAGAAAGCCCATAATCTTATATACTCTGGCATGGGTACTGTTGGTACTTCTTTTTTTATATTAACTGCTACTTTATTATTTTGGTCAAAAATTATCTTGTAAGAAAGAATTTTTTTGTAACTAAAAATATCTAATAATCCCATTGTTTCATCCCCATGATTAATATTGGCTTTAACATCATAAAAATTTAAAGTATTTTAGGTTTTCTCTAAATATTTATTATAATTTTGTATCCAAAATGCAAAGCTTACCCATTGTAATCTATATAAGCCCATTGTTCTCTTTTTTGATAAAATTATGTTTCTATTTCTTATTATCTTCGTTAAATTCAAGACGACGAGTATCTTTTCCAATCTTATACTTGAAGTTTAAAGATTAGGATAATAAAAACTGAGGCGCTTATATTATATTCCACTCTTTAGATTAGAAATCCTTCTTTTTCTGAAAAATAATTTATAAAATAAAAAAGCCCTTCAGCAAAGGCCAAAGGGCTGGAATTAGCAAGCTCCCCCTATTGGACACGTTCAGAACTTTTAAGGGGAATATTGCAACTGAAAATATTAGATTAAATCAGTTAATTCTTCAATATTAGAGATAATCTTCAAAAATTATAATCTGTAAAATACATATAAATAAAACTTTACAATTTTATTTCTAAAGAGCTCTAAGGTTTTAAACTTGGTGGAGCATAGTAGACGAGTTTCGCAACTTTTGTATAAGCGATGAGACTGAAAAAGTGTATCAAAAGCTGGGAGAAGTAATTAATATCTGTTAGGATTAAAAAGCAATAAAAACTAAGACTACTCTTAAAATAATTTCTACCTTAGGCAATTTAGGGAAATTTTAAATTTTCCTTTTATTAACTGTTATTTGCTGTTTCGGGCATTTTTTTCTATATTTAAATTTGCAAATATACTATTCTACCTTTTGACCTCTCCATCTCCAAGCACGCCGATAGCCAAGATTTTCTGCCTTTTCTACAGTATCTACATAGCACTCGTTTCTCTCTTCCTCTATAAGAGTTCTATCATACTATTGATCAAATGGAAGATGATAAATTTTCTCGCTGTTTCTTCGAGAAATATTACATTTGATTGAAGAATATTTTTCACTAAGTTGAAATTCTTCAGTAATTCCTATTGAAAGATATTTAGCAAACTCTTTTGCTCTATCTGAAAGTTTAGTCGTTGTATATAAAATAGCCTCTACTTTCTCATTGTAATAGTCAATTGTATATTTAATAAAGGTTCCATAAAGTTGGTTAATATGTTTTTCATGAATCGTTTTATATTGAGACCATCGTTTACACTGAATAATTATTGTATGCTCTTTTTTCTTGCAAATCAAATCTCTCCCAAGATCATCAAAACCCTCAAGAATTCCTTGATAATATACGTTATACCCATTGCTTTCATATAAATATCCGATGTAACGTTCATAATCTCGACCAAGTTGCCATTTACTTTTGGGTCTACTCCAATATCTGTCCAGTTGGAAATGGTAAACTGAATTCCCAGTACTATGGTAAACAGAATTCCTATGGTAATGGTAAACCAAATTTCCAGTACTATGGTAAACAGAATTCCTATTTTAGAGAAACTCCTGTATAGTTTTAGAAAACTTATACAGGAGAGAGTGGAAATGAAAAAGAGAAAAATGTACCAAGCCATTTCCCGAATTCCCTATTTGCATATTCTTTTACAAAATTTATTGGATTTTTTACTCTTTCTGTTTCTATTCCAAAAAACTTAGAAAAAACCTTCACACTCCAAATATCAACCGGGAATGAAGGGTGCGGAGTAACTATATCGGCCGAATACTCACCTATACCCTTAAGTTCCATCAGCTTTCTCTTTGCCTTTAATGGAGAAAGTCTTTCTAATTCATCCAGCGATGGAAAACCTCTAATCAAAGTTGATGCAATACTTTTTAGATAATTTGCTCTATAACCGATTTTACATTTCTCTCTTATCTCTCCTTCTCTTATCTTTTCTATCGTATTAGGAAGTGGAGAGATTATTATCTCCTGGCCATCAAATCTTATTCTCTCTCCATAAACTAAATACAGATATTCCAACATACTCAGACTCCTTTTCCAGGTTGTCATTTGAAGAGTTAAGGCAAGAAGAATTCCATTAAATAAGTCCGAGAAATGGGTGTCTCTAAATCCATAAAGATCCCTTTTTACTTTTTTCAATAGAGGGTATTTCTCACATATTACATAGAATTCTGAAATATCTTTTTCTATCTGGAGAAGTTTTGAAACTTTTTCCCTCAATTCTTCTTTCTCTTTTTTTCTAGTTCCTCTCTATAAAATACCTCGATAAGCACTTTAGGATTTAATAAATCTCCTATTGATTGAAGTTTTAACCCCAAAGATGTTTCATTAAAGAGCCTCATTCCGCTCCATATTTTCTCATCCTTATAAGTCTCAAAAGGAGTCAGCCAATATCCATAACGAGGTTTATGAACAGTTAACTTAAAACTGAAAGGAGGAGACCCACTCAATTCAAATTGCCATACAGGTTTAGGTTTAAAGAGAACAATAATTTTATTTTGAAACAAATTTATTTCCTCGGATATAAAATAAAATTTCCATAGTGCGAAGGTATAATGCTTTTTTCTATATATTACATCTATGTATTATTGAAAGACAATTAATTGCAAGTGAGAAATTGATTTTATCTTAGTAATGAATCAATAGGAGGAATAGGTAAAGTCCTCCAATTTCTTACAAGTTCTATACTTTCAACAGAAGAAGGAAGTGGCGCTAAAAGTGAGAAAGGCAAAATATTTTCACTGCATCGAAGATAAATTTAGCACTAAAAAATAAGAGGAAAACTCCGTATATTGCAAATAAGACCTGCTGCAATCTTTTGCCAAAAAATTGTCCACCTTTAAAAGATAAGACAGAGAAAAAATATCACCAGAAAAAATCACAGGACCAATGGAGAATCATAAAGATAACAAAAGCGAGCAGTCCAAAAGTAATAGAACGAAAAATGAGAATAGAACCGATGGTTGCCCACCAGATCAGAAAATAAGGATTTGCCAGAGTGAGTATAATTCCAGCCATGAGGGGAGAGCGAGGATCGTTAGATGAATCTATTTTGGCTCGTTTAATCCCCTGAAGTAAGTCAATGCCCATTTTTAGGAGAAACAAGCCACCAAGCAAACCTATTATCGCTTTAATATAAGGTATTTTTAATATCTCACCAAAACCATAAAGTATTAAGATCATTAATGGAATTTATACAATGCCATGTCCTAGGGCAATAATTGCCCCAGCATGAGGTGATTTAGCCCCTTTACTCAATGTCATTGCAGTAATAGGTCCGGGAGCCATGACTCCGAATAAAGATATTAAGACTGCTTCTATTAGAAAAGCTGATAGTAACAATTTTTATTCCTTAGTTGGAAGGGATTATCCTTTAAATAAAAATTATTATTTTTGGTAATGGTAATACAAACTTGCACTTAGAACCTTGAAAAACTGTTGATAATACAGTATATTCAGAGCATGAAAACATGTACTCGATGCGGCAGTAAAAAATTCTGGTTACTTTCTGCCGGCCAGATCCGGTGTAGCAACTGTGGGTTAACCAGAAAAAGCTCGAAAAATATCTGGCAAAAGACTCGGATTTCACCTTACTGGAAAGGAAGATTAGTTGACTATTTTTCTCTGGGTGTCCCAGCTTATCGCTTACGTTTTCAAGTACCCTACAGTAAACCGACCATTCTTAGATGGTTTAGAACGCTCAGAGAGGTTATCTACCAAGATAGCATCAAAGATCTCAAACCTCTCTCAGGAGAGATCGAAATGGATGAAACCATGTTCGGTGGTAAGAGATCTGGTAAGCGTGGTTGGGGAGCATCGGGAAAGAATATCGTTTTTGGCATTTATCAGAGAAACTTAGAAAATGCTTACTTTTCCCATCTCTTCCAGGGCTAAAGAGACCATGCAACCCTATATCAAGCGTTATACCAAAGCAGGGAGTCTGTACTATACTGATGACTGGTTTGCCTATGCCTTTCTACCTATTCGAGGGAATCATGTGGTCGTATTAAAAGAGAAAGGTGTACCAAAAGGTAGAAATCACATTAATGGTATTGAAGGTTTCTGGTCCTTTGCCAAACACTGGTTGTATCAATATCGGGGTATTCCCAAAGCTTATTTTCCTCTCTACTTAAAAGAGGTAGAGTGAAGATTTAACCACCGTAATGAGAACCTGGTCATCCTATTAAGGAGGTTACTGAATCAACAGATTTCAATTGTCAAAGAACAAATTTAGTGCAATTAAGTTTAGCTATTATCTAAACGAATGATTGATAAAGGTGAAGTAAAAATCAAGCAGAACTGGCTAGAAAGCTTGGTATCTCAAGAGCAAGGGTTACACAAATTTTAAGGTTATTGAAACTCGATAAAAATATTATAGATAATCTTGAACAAATTAAGGATCCAGATAGATAGAAAAGTAATATCTTAAGAAAACTAAGAAATAACAATCATAAATAGTAATACTCTAGTACTTATTTTGAGCAATTTTTAAAAAACCAGACTTTTCTTTAAGAAAATGTTACTAATATAAGAAATGCCAAGGTTAAAATACTTTAGTCATATATTCTTTTTGTGGTATATAAAAGTGTTTTGATTAAACTGATTGATTCAGATTATGCTATAGCTAAAAGTTTTTTTAATTATAGACACAAATAATTATATTTATATAATGTTTAGAGAATCAGAAAAAGATAGATTAACTGAAAATCAATAAAGGATGACACTTCAAATTGGATTGTAATCATAGCCCCTTCCTCGTATTTTGATGTTACCACTTTCAAAAAATCTTTGGCATGCTTGCGCTGAAAATAAAACTTCAAGTCAGTTCCATCTCTCACTGGGAGTAACTGACCTTAGAAAATCTATTAACAGACTGGTACTCATCGGACAGGAAAGCTTCTAATTAAATCCCCTTATCAGTTTAAATGGATTTCTTTTATATCCCTAGTGTTTTATAAATTATAAAAATATTTTGTCAAGTTTCTAAAAGCTTTAGCAATGTTTTTATTTGTATTTCCACTCCTAATTTTATGCATTCTTCATCCACCATGAAATAGGAGCTATGAAGAGGAGCAAAATCTCTTTTACCCCTTATACCTGAACCTAAATGAAAAAATGCACCCGGAATTTTATCTGTAAAGTACGAAAAATCCTCTCCTCCTAAACTTGGATACTCCTTATATACGATATTATCTCGACCAAAGACATCTTTAGCATTTTGAACCAATACATCCATTACATTGTCATTATTTATTAGCGCAATGTACCCATCTTTAAAATCAATAGATGCAATACCACCAAAAGCTTTTGCTGTATTTTCAGATATTCTCTTGATTATCTTTTTTGCATTCTCTCGGGATTTAGTATCTAAACACCTTAACGTGCCTGAAATAATTACCTTATCTGTGATTATATTATTTTTTTTTCCTCCAGATATTTTCCCAAAGGATAAAACAACTGAGTTTAAGGGGGACATGTTTCTGCTAACCAATGTTTGTAAGGCTATTACGATATGACATGCTATAACAATGGCATCTATAGCTGTATCGGGATATGCCGCATGCCCTGATTTTCCGGTAACTTCAATTTCAACACCACCTGTATTGCAATTTAGTTTTCCATACTTTAATTCTACCTTGCCAACAGGTAAATATGGCATCACATGCAATCCAAGAACATAGTCAACGGTTGGATTTTCCAAGCAACCTTCTTTAATCATTCTCTCTGCTCCTCCTATTGCTTCTTCTGCTGGCTGAAACAGTAGTTTCACGTTTCCACTAATCTCACTTTCCATTGCCTTTAATACTTTACCTACTCCTAAAAGTATTGTTGTATGAATATCATGTCCGCAAGCATGCATAACTCCTTCATTAGTTGATTCATACTCGAGCCCTGTTTTTTCTTTTATGGGCAATGCATCTATGTCCGCCCTTAACGCAATTGTTTTACCTGGTTTTCTGCCAATTATCAATCCTATAACACCAGTATCAGCAAACCCATTTTCATATTTTATATTCCATTTTTCTAGATACTCACATATCTTTTTTGACGTTCTTAATTCTTGAGTGCTCAGCTCAGGATGCTTGTGAAAATCCCTTCTTATTTTAATTAAATTTTCATATTCATATTCTATCATACTAATAATATTAATATTCATTTATTCCCCTTTCCAATTACATTATAATTATTTATCTTTCTAACAAACTGACATGCAACAAAATGTCCTGGTATATACTCCTCTAAAGTTTGTTCTTGTATTGTGCATTCATTTTCTATATAAGCACATCTTGATGCGAATCTACATCCAGGAGTTGGATTTATTGGAGAGGTTACTTCACCTTTTAATATTTCTCTTTTTCCTCTTTCTCTAATCTCGGGAACAGGAACTGCTGATAAGAGTGCTTTCGTATATGGGTGAAATTGATAATTAAATAGTTCATCACTACTCGAATACTCAACTGCTTTCCCAAGATACATTACTAAAATATCATCTGATATATGATTCACCACTGATAAATCATGCGTAATAAATATATAGGTTAACTTAAACTCATCTTGTAAATCCTGCATAAGATTCAATATTTGAGCCTGCATAGAGACATCTAACGAAGACACTGGTTCATCGCAAATTATTAGTTTCGGTTTTAAGGCTAATGCTCTAGCCACCCCCACCCTCTGACGTCTACCTCCATCTAATTCATGCGGATATGCTTTTGCAAGTTTACAAGAAAGCCCGACCTTTTCCATTAATCTATATGTCTGTTTATAAATGTTTTCCTTTAGTTTATCAGTTTTATATATTAATAAAGGTTCAGATATTATTTCTTCAATTGTCATTCTTGGATTAAGCGATGAAAAAGGATCTTGAAATATCATTTGCATATTTTTTCTTGCTTGCTTTAAGTTTTTTTTATTTAATTTTGTTATATCTTTTCCTTCAAAAATAATCTCTCCTTCAGTACTCTCTAATAGATGAATTATTGTTCTCCCAAGAGTTGATTTCCCACACCCCGATTCACCTACTATACCAAGAGTTTTCCCTTTAACCAATTTAAAACTGACTCCATCTACTGCATGCAGAAATCCCCTTGGCATTCTGAAATGCTTTTTTAAATTTCTAACTTCCACTAAAATTTCCATTATAGCGCATCATTCCTTTGATATTTAAAGCATTTTACCGTATGACCTGATTCCATTTCTACAATATCGGGATTATTCTGTTTACAAATTTCCATCGATCCTTTGCATCTATCATAAAAATTGCATCCTATAGGTAGACTCGAAGGATCAGGCACAAATCCTTCAATTGGCTTAAGCCTTTTAACTTTTTTATTAAAGTTAGGAATAGACTCAAAAAGCCCAACTGCATAAGGATGTTTTGTATTATTGAATATATGTTCCAAAGTCCCATATTCAATAATCTCTCCTGCATAAACAATAGCAACTTTATTGCAAATTTCAGCAACCACTCCTAAATCATGAGTTATTAGAATCATAGATGTTTGAAATTTGTTTTTAAGTTGTTCCATTAATTTTAATATCTGCGCTTGTATTGTCACATCAAGAGCCGTAGTTGGCTCATCAGCTATTAATAATAATGGATTACAAGCAAGTGCAATAGCTATACCAACTCTCTGTTTCATTCCTCCTGAAAATTGATGAGGATATTCAGAAAATCTGTCTCCTGGTATTCCAACAGTTTCTAAAATTTTAACTGATTCTATATTTGATTTAGCCTTTGAATACTTATTATGTAAAGCAACAACCTCTGCAATCTGATCGCCTATTGTCATTACCGGATTAAGAGAAGTCATTGGATCTTGGAAGATCATAGAAATTTTTTTGCCTCTTATTTTTCTCATTTTCTTTTCAGAAATCTCTAACAAGTTCACCCTTTCAAAAATAATCTCTCCATTCGTAATTTCTCCTGGAGGATCCGGAATTAGTCTCATTATACTTAAAGCTGTTGTTGTCTTACCAGCACCTGTTTCACCAACAATACCCAGTGTTTCTCCTTTGCCTAAAACAACAGAAAGATTATTTACAGCTGATTTTATTTCATCATCTGTAGTGTATTTAACACTTAAATTTCTTATTTCTAATAATATATCATCGTTCATGTGTTACCTTCATTTCTTCAGTCTCGGGTCTAATGAATCTCTTAAACCATCTCCGAATAAGTTTATCGCAAAAATTGTCATCATTATTGCTAGCCCTGGAAAAGTAATAATCCACCATGAATTTCTTATATAAGATCTACCAACTGAAAGCATCGCTCCCCATTCAGGAATTGGTTGTTGCACTCCAAGTCCAATAAAACTCAAACTCGAAGCTGATAGAATTGCCTTAGCAACGCTCATCGTTGCTTGCACAATTATAACTGCCATACAATTTGGTAAAATATATTTGATGATTATTCTTATATCGCTTGCACCATTAGATATAGCAGCCTCAATAAATTCCTGATTTTTCAACGCCAATACCGAACCTCGGACAATTCTTGAAAACTCTGGTATAGAACCAATTGCAATTGCTATAATAAGATTTCGAATTCCAGTACCAAGAGCTGCACATATAGCAATTGCAAGTAATATCCTGGGCATAGACATCATAATATCTATAAATCTCATTAACAAATTATCAACGATTTTTCCATAATAACCTGATATTGAACCAATAATAGTGCCTATAGCAACTGACAATAAAACAGAAAATAAACCTACCTGTAATGATATTCTACTACCATGTAATACTCTACTAAAAATATCTCTTCCAAGATTATCAGTCCCAAATGGGAATTGAATTGATGGGGCTTGAAATCTTCTAGAAAGTAACTGATCATCATATCCATTAGGTGCAATGAAGTCTGCTAGAATTGCTCCCAACGCTAATATAATAAGTAAAATCAACCCTATTATTGCTGCTTTATTTTTTTTTAATCTTTTAAAAGTATATTTCCATTGACTATTTTTTTTATAATTGTTATTGAAACCATTATTGTTCATTTCGCTGTTTCTCCTTAATTGTTAGTTTCTTTTCAGTTTTACCTCCACTGTACTGATATTTAATTCTCGGATCAACATAAGCGTATAAAATATCCACTCCAAGATTAACAAAACTAAATGTTAATGCTAAAAACAATACACTGCCTTGTACTAAGGGATAGTTACGAACATTTAATGCATCTACCATAAGTTTACCTAATCCAGGAATTGAAAATACAGTTTCTGTAAGAACAGCACCCCCCAACAGGTTCCCGAAAGAAATACCCACAACAGTAATTATAGGAATTAAAGCATTCTTTAATGCATGATTGTATTTTACTAATCTTTCACTTTGTCCTTTTGCTCTTGCAGTTCTAATATAATCTTGTCTAATAACCTCTAACATACTTGATCTGGTCATTCTCATTATATTGGCTGCAGAAGAAGTTCCAATAGTAACTGCTGGTAGTATCCAATATTTGAAGCTTCCAAATCCTGAAGATGGTAACCAACCAAAAGTCACAGAAAATAATAATATTAAAATTAATCCTTGCCAAAAATTTGGCATCGATACTCCCACGAAGGATAAACTTGTTGCAATATAATCCAATGCTGAATATTGTCTTGTTGCTGAGATTATTCCTGCTATAATCCCAATTGGAACGGCTACAAGCATACTAGCTATTGCTAATAGAGCCGTGGTGGGAAATCTTACCAATATTTCATCTAAGACTGGTCTCTTAGTAGTATAAGAAATTCCAAAGTCACCCTTGAAAACTATACCTGTAAGATAATTAATATATCTTACGAAAAATGGATCATCTAAACCTAATTCTACTTCTTTTTTCATTATATCTTCTTCTGATGCTTCTTCAGGGAGCAATAATTCAGCTGGGTTCCCCGGTGTAAAATATAATAATGTAAAAATGATTAAAGATACACCTAACAAAACAGGAATCATCATAAGAAAACGTCTAAGTACATATTTATACATCTTAACTCCTTTCAATCTTCTCAAGGTACAAAGCCAGTAAGACATTGATAAGTATTTCAGTTAATATAAATAATTTTATAGATATTACGGACAATCAAGATTTATTTTTAACTCATTAACAAATAGCATTAGAGTTTATGATCACACAGATACTACTTATAGTTTTATGAAAAAATATTGTAAAAATATAAATTACTTCGTTCTATTTTAATTTTGACTTTATATTAATTGATAAAAAATGTTAATATAATAACTTAAATTTCTTAAGACCTAACACTTATAATAATTTATGTTTGTAATGGTCAAGTACATTTGTAACTCTTTGAACCAATATTTTTAAATTTATAATGTGCTCCATATAGTTTTAAACCTCCGTTACCTGTATGAAGTCTAATATGGTTATAACCAATGCGTATACCGGATTATCCGGACGGCAATTCCGAAGGCATCCGGACATTATACCGGAACATACGGACATCTTATCGATTCAATTTTTATTAACATTATTCTTAATCAATAATTATCATTTGGTTCATATTAAATTGATAAACCACAAGAATTTAATCTAAAGGCTTTACTCCTTTTTTTCAATACGGTTTAACTTTGTACCATTACTGTATACTCATAGCGACTATTCGGCAACACCCTTTTGACCTATCGCTCATTTTCTTGCCTAAATGGTCTTTTTTGCCATCACCTCCCGCATAAGACCTGCTTCCTCTAACATTTTCATGCTGTATGATTTCATCATCCTCTCTCTTTGATAATTTTGAAACAACCTGTTTTAAAATGAGGTTAAAATACTTGTAGGAGCAGATATTTTTATCCAGAGCTTCCCTGCTGGTAGTTTCCATTATTTCAACCGGATAACCTTTACCAAGGCGCATGATACCCATGCAGGCCCTATAGCTCTGGACAGGGTATTCCCGAGTCTCGAGGATCTTTTTTATGAGCTTCCGGGTGTTCGGGCCGGTTTTATCTGCCCATGACAGAAAACGGTCGGAACTCCACCCATAGACAGCCTTGTGTTCATCAGGCATATGTTCTTCCAGGGTTGTGTACCTTTTAGATGTGTTGTAGTTTCTGGGATAGGCGGCCACCCGTTCACGACCTACATACACCTCTATGGTTTTAGAAGTTGCCCGTATTGAACAAGGACGGTTGACATAGGAATAATGAACACTGTAAAAAAAATTGTCATAATCCACATGGTAATTAAAGGCAACTTTTGTCTCCTTCCATTCAGCATATTCATATTTGTTTAAAGGTAAGGCTTGTAAGCACGGTTTATCAATCTTTTCAAAGGCGGCCTCTCTATTGCCTTCCATCTTTTGAAAAGACCTGTGAATAAATTTCTCGAGTTCTTCAGATATCGCTTGGTTGATTTCATAGAGGCTAAAAAATTGCCTGTTTCTCAGTGCAGCAATTATTCTCCGTGAAACATTCCCTACCATGTTCTCATCAGCGGCCTTATCTTTAGGTTTTCCTGCCCTGGCAGGTATGATGGTCGTTCTATAATGCCTGGCCATCTCGCGATAGCTCTTGTTTAAGACCGGGTCTACCAAGTCGGATTTGATAACAGCAGTTTTTGTGTTGTCAGGGATGGTAATCTTGGGGACTCCTCCAAACCAGGTATAAGCCCGCACATGAGCATCTATCCAGTTTGGCATTTTCATATTATCATAAGCATATACAAAAGGATATGCGCTCGCTGGTAGGACAGCGACAAAGAGGGATGCTGCTATGACTTCACCCGTACTTGGTTTCACATACGAGATATGGTCTCCGACCCAATCAACTTCAACCTCCTCACCTGCTTTGTGCTCTTTATGCAAGAAAATTTTATTGTCTTTTTTAAATTTGCGATAGCGGTAACAGAACTGGGTATACATGATTCCACCGGGATGTTTCTCTTTATACTCTTCCCACAAAAGCATCAAGGTTACCTTCTTTTTCTTCATCTCATGAAAAATGTATTTCATATCGGGTTCATGAACTGATGTCCTATTTTCTGTAGGTGGATAAAGCCTGGACATCAATTGCTTATCGCTAAGGTCAATCGGCCACACTATTTCGGCCCTTTTAGCTCGCATGAGAATCTCTGATACCTTTGTTTTCCCACAACTACAGACTTGACCTATTTCTCTCAGTGATAATCCTAATTCGTGTCTTAATCTTAGTATTTCTCTCGTTTTTAGCATATCTAGCCTCCTCATTATTTGGCCCCCTTTAATCATTATAATTAAAGAGTACCTTTTATTTAATGATTCGACAAGGTGTCCGGATATGCCGTTATACTGTCCGGATAATTCCGAAATGCTGTCCGGAAGTTACCGGAAACAGTGTCCGGATCCTTCCGAAATATGTAACCAACATATGCAAAGATATTTATTGCTTCATTTAGCTCATTATCATTATGGTGATAATGATAATAGATTAATTAGTTTTTCAGTTATTATAGCTCCATGGAGTATTATCCTAGGGACATCCAGTTTTGCTCATTTTTTGAGTAATATTCACTGATTTACAAAAATCAGTTAAGCTTCAGGAATATAATATGATCTTTGATCGCTGTGTAAGATTAATCTGGCATTTAACTTTAACTACTAGGCAATCGCCTTCTTTAATGTTTGTATTGCTAATTCATGGATTATCACCTTACCATTTAATAAGAACTAATACGTAAAATTTACTATACACGATTCTTGTTTCTCAATATTAGTTTTTACTTGAGAAGATTTAGTAAAACTTAATGTCTATGTCCCTTTACAAAGCAAGTCAAATTTCATTTTTCATATATTTATATTCTGTATACAATATAGATTGCAATGTACAGTTTCATCCATTTATTTTATTAAAAAACGGCTAGGAGAAACAGAAAAGATGGGATCACTCCCCACCTTTACAGATGGGGAGTTCGCGTTTGTTTCTTTGTCGTGTTTGAATATCAAAAGACATTTTCCTAGTACATTTCTATTATCAAAACCTAGTATTAACCATACTGCTGCATCAAACAGTGCATAGAATAAAAATTTAATATAGATTAATTAATTATAAATCTTTACTCTACTCAAGTCTGGTATGTTCCCTGGATCACAGTAGAAATTCTCTACTTTACTGGAGGTTGCATAAATTACATCTGGAAAACTAATCGGTACCCCATAATATGAATCCATAATATATTGTTGTGCTTCTTTATAATTTTTCATCCGTTGACTATCATCATATGTTGTGGATCCTTGGTATAGCAGAGAATCTAAATATTCGTCCTGAGAATTAAATATTCCTGTTTGTAAGGATGAATGCCATGTATACAATGCATGATCAGGATCTCCAGTAGTTGCTGTTTGCGATGTTATTGTGATTTCTGTTCCTCCATTATCCTTTCCTAAACTAGAGTATGTAGCTTTATCAACAACCTGAATATTCGCAGTAACTCCAACTTGGCTCCACATGTTTTGCACTGCTTCTGCAATTATTTCGAACTCACTTATTTTTTGTGTTCTACCTTGTATAACAAGTCCATCTGCGTAGCCTGCATCGGCAAGAAGTTGCTTAGCTTTTTCAGGGTCATAAGAATGTGTACGAATAGAACTATATCCAAATATAGATGGAGACATAGGGCTATCTGCACTAGAAGCATGGCCTTCATATATAGCATCTACTAATTCTTCAACATCAATTGCCAAAGAAAGGGCTTGTCTTACTTTTATATCCTGCATTATTTCCTTGCTTAGGTTAAAACCAACAAATGCAGTTTTGTAACTTGGCCCTGTAATTAATTTTAAGTTCTCATCCTTGTCTATTCTTTCGGTATCAATTATATTAACATCAAAAATTATATCAGCTGCACCTGTTTCAAGTTCTATTGTCCTGTTAATGGGTTCAGTAATAAACTTAATATTAAGCTTAGAATAATTAGGATCTTCTCCCCAATATGTATCTGATTTTTCTAATAACATATTGGTACCTGTATTCCATTCAATAAACTCAAAGGGACCAGTTCCAATTGGGCTGATGCCATATTCATCTTTACCAACCTCTTCAATGGTTTCTTTACTAACTATAAAAGCTCTAGCATAAGTAAGATAATTGAATATAGGGGAAAAAGGTCTTAATAACTTAATATCAACTGTATATTCATCTACTGCTATTGTGTTATTACCATCAAAGCTTTTGAATGTTGATGCTGTAACTGGCTCTTCGGTACACCTTTTAATTGTATACACCACATCTTTAGATGTAAATTTCTTGCCATTATGAAAAAACACATCCTCTCTCAGGTAAAACCTTACTGTGGTATCGTCAATTACTTTCCAATGAGTAGCGAGGCTTGGTTTGATTTCTCCATTTTCATCTTTAATTACTAATGTATCAAATATCATTTTTTCCGTTGCATAGGCAGCTAACATATTGCTGACTTGTGGGTCAATATTTACAGGTTCTCTACTCATGATAACTGTAAGTTCATCTTTATAATTTGAGTTTGAGTATCCTATAAAAGTATTTGATACTACTAATACTAATGCAATCAATAACCAAATTATTCTTTTTCTCATTTTATTACTCCTTTTTAATTATATTTAGATAATTTACTTCCTTAAATAAGCAATTGTTCTTTAAATAAACTCTTGGTGTCCTCCTTGAAATCATACAAACAATATCATTTTTATTGGTCTTACATCTTTCTGCAGCACTACTAATACTAACTGTATTGATTTCATCACCATAAATAATTACTTCATCTGATATTCTTACACTAGGTATGTCAGTTACATCTACCACGCATTGATCCATACATATAACTCCAATAATTGATGCTAATTGACCATGAATTGTCACCTCCCCAACTTGATACATGTTTCTCGGAAAACCATCTGCATATCCAACCTGAATAGTTGCGATTTTCATATTTTTTTCAGCAATGAATCTATAATTGTAGCTAATTCCTTCTCCTTTCCTTATAAATTTAACATTAGATACCTTTGTTTTGAATTGTAAAATTTGCTTTAAATTAATGTCATTTTTCTTAAAAGATTTTAAGCCATATAACATAGCTCCAGGTCTAATCATATTTAGACGAAATTCCGGATAATCAATAGTTGCAATACTATCACATACATGTTTATATTTAAAATGAAATCCATTTTCTTCTATTCGACTAATTGCATTGACGAAATTATAAAACTGTTTTCTGTCCTCATTCTCTCCCGCAAGTGCTAAGTGAGTAAATATTCCTTCGATAATAATATTAGGCAGTTTAATTATTCTTTTTATTTCTTTTATGCTCTCGTCACAATTTTGAAACCCTAGCCTATTAAATCCAGTATCATATTTTATATGTATCTTTGGTTTTTTATTTTTTTCTTTACCAAGCTTATTCAGTATTTTAGCTTGCTCATATGAAAATATACATTGAGTAAAATTATAATTTACTATATTTTTTAAGTTTTCATTTGAAGTATATCCCATTATGAAAATATCATAGTGTTTATGAGCTTTTCTTAATTCCATCGCTTCAATTAGTGTTGCGACTGCTAAGCAGTCTCCGCCATTTTCCATAATGGTTTTTGCGATTTCTACACTTCCATGACCATAACCATTTGCTTTTACCACTGCGGCAATTGCGACTGTTTCTCCAACTAGTTTTCTAATGTTTCTTATATTAAAAGCTAATTTATCCAAATCAATTACTACAAATGTATCTCTAATCACAATTATATCCCTTCTTAATAACCTACTGCTCTACCATCGCGCCTTGGATCTGCAGTACCCTCTATTTTCCCATCATCCATATATTTAATTCCTTGAACCCCTCCCATCTTAATATCATAATTTAAAACCTTTTTCGTTTTATGCCCCATCATCTCTAGTTCTTTAACAACTTTGTTATTAATTCTTCCTTCGTACACAATGATATTATTCGTATCTTCTGTTATACGGGGAGAATTAATTGCTTCCATTATATTCATATTATGATCGATTAATTTCGAAATAACTTGTACAATTATACATATAATTCTAGATCCTCCTGGAGAACCTATTATTGCATATGGTTTATCATTTTTTAATATAATAGTCGGACTCATTGTACTAAGGGGTTTCTTAAAAGGAGCTACGGCGTTAATATTATTTTTATCTATTGAAAAATCAGACATTGAATTATTTAGCAATATGCCAGTCTCATAAGGCACAATACAAGAACCACAAAAGTGATTAATTGTTTTAGTTACGGCTACCATATTACCTTCACTATCCCCTATAGAGTAATGTGTTGTTTCATCGTGTTCATAATTCCAAGGGTTTTTGATGCAAATCTCACTTGATTTTTTTTTATTGATACTTTTCGAAATTTCTTGCGCATATTCTTTTGATATTAGTCCTTTAATAGGAACATCCACAAACTGATTATCTGCTAAATTATTACTCCTATCTAAGTATGCTTTTTTTATAGCTTCTGAGAACAAATGTAAATATCCCGAAGAATTTACTTCTAATGCTGATATATCAAAGTTTTCAAGAATGTTTAATATTTGAATGATATGAATTCCACCAGAATTCGGTGTTGAAGAAGAAATAATTTTATATCCTCGATAACACCCAGTAACTGGTGCTTGTACATTAGTTCTATAACGCTCCAAATCTTTCATATTAAGTACTCCGTTGTTAGAGGTTACTGCATTAACAATTATTTCACCAATTTGTCCTTTATAAAAAATATCTTTTCCATATTTAGAAATTAATGTTAGTGTTCTAGCTAGTGCTATGTTTTTAAATTTTTCTCCGATTCTTAGTTTTAAATCATTTTTAAAATATAAGCTTAAATCTGATTTTAAGTGACTTGTGTTTTGAATATGAGTCGAGAAATGCTCTGCCATCATATCCGTGATTACAAACCCATCCTTAGCCAATTTAGTTGAAGGTTCTATTACTTCTTCAAGTGACATCGTTCCATAATTTTCTAAAACATATACTAACCCCGCTAATTCTCCTGGTACTGCAACTGATTTTCCTCCAATATAATTTTCACAATTTATTACCTTGCCCTCTTGGTTTAACTTCCACATGTCAGGTGATGCGTTTTGTGGTGCAACTTCTCTAAAGTCAATAAATATCGCATCGTTTTTTTTACCTTCTTTTATAACCATAAATCCACCGCCACCCAATCCTGATGTACTTGGTTCACAAACCCCTAAAGCAAATCCTACGGCAACGGCAGCATCAATGTAATTACCTCCACTTTTTAGTATATTGATTCCAATTTCCGAAGCTTCTATTCTTGCTGTTGATACAACAGCATTATGACCTATGCAATTCCTATTTATCAATTTATACATATAATATTACCTTCAACATCCAATTGCTTTTCCTTCACGTCTAGGATCTGCCGCCCCAATAAAAGTTTTATTTCCTAAAATTCTAATACCTTGTACACCACCAACATATCTATCCCATTTGCCTAATGAATTTGTAATTTGGCCCATTCTCTCCAATTCCTTAATTATTTTATTTTCTATTCTGGATTCATAATGCAATATGCCATCGCATTCATTATGAATTCTCGGAGAATTAATAGCAGATTCAATATCCATGTCAAAATCTATTAAGTTAGAAATTACTTGAGAAACACTTGTAATAATTCTATTACCACCAGGCGATCCTAGAAGCGCAAACGGTTCATTATCTTTTAATACTATAGAAGGACTCATTGAACTTAAAGGCTTTTTATATCCTGAAACCGAGTTTGTCTGACCAGATTTATCAGCAAATCCTCTCATTTGACAGTTAAGTATAATGCCTGTGTTTTTGGGCACAATTCCTGATCCAAAAAAAGAGCTAATTGTCTTTGAAATAGAAACTAAATTCCCCTTATTGTCTGCTATTGAATAATGTGTTGTGTCGGTTGGTTCATATAAAAAAGGATTGCCATAATCATATTTGTTTACTCTATCTTTTTTTATCTCTTTAGTTTTTTCTTTGGCATATTCCTTCGAAATCAATCCTTTAATCGGTATTTTAGTGAATTTTGAATCTCCCATATATTTGGCTCTATCAGCAAAACAAGTCTTGAAAGTTTCTGATAGTAAATGAATATGTTCTAGTGAATTCAATCCCATACTACTAAGATTAAATTCTTCGAGAATATTAAGAATCTCAATAATATGCGTTCCTCCTGAACTAGGTGGTGGTGAAGAGATAATCTCAAAGCCCCGATAACTACCCCTGAGAGGATTTATTTCATTCACTCTGTAGTTGCTAAAATCTTCATATGAAACATCTCCACCAAAAAAATTAATACTGTCTATCATTCGATTAGTCAATTCTCCCCTATAAAAACTGTCTTCCCCTTTTAATGAAATAATTTCTAATGTTTTTATCAATGCTTCATTTATCAGTTTATCCCCGATCTCGTATTTTTCAACATATACATTCCCACTTTCATAGAATTCATTCATTTTTTCTCTATTTTCATCAAGGTCATTTTTAAGTTGAGCTGACACTATAATCCCATTTTGCGCTAAATCAATAACAGGTTTTAGAACTTCTTTTATTGTCATAGTTCCATATTTTGCAAGAATGTAACATAAACCAGCAACTTCACCTGGTATACAAACAGATTTCCCACCTTCTGACTTTTCTGCATATAGAGCCTTACCCTTTGAATCAGTTTTCCACATACCGTCGTATGCGTTTCCAGGTGCTATCTCTCTAAAATCTACAAAAATATATTCATTTGTAATCCCTTTTTTTGCTGTCATTAATCCTCCTCCACCAAGACCAGATGCATTTGGTTCACATACAGAAAGAGCAAAGCCTGTTGCTACTGCTGCATCAAATGCATTTCCACCATTTTTGATAATTTTAGATCCAATTTGAGATGCTTCATATTTTGCAGAAGATACCATCCCAATATTACCAATATCGCTTCGATTTGTTGTCACTGTCGAACCATTGATTAACAAATTATTATAAGTAACATTTTCTTTTATATGAAAATCTATATATTTTCTATCCATAATATTTCCTCCATATATATAATAAGCAAATATTGTGCCAAATAAAAAATGGCTTTAACCAATAAAACAAGTAATGAAAAATAAAATATTATTGTATTATATGTATTTATTGGCACATTATATACATTTTATTGGTACTGTTCAAACTCTTCATTGTCAATAAATTTAGAAAATATTATCTTAAACAAGCTATTATTATACTTAGAAAATGCAATACTAACAGACTCTTCTATAAAATTCAGGAGAAGATAAAAGCATAGTGCAGCCTTGTCCAAGACAATATTAATATTGATTTATCAGATTACACTGTCAAACTCTTTACTTAGGCATTTCAAAAGAAACAGATTCTCAAATATCATAAGAATTTCCCAGTCACTCTCTTCAAGCTAAAGTTTTTAATCAGTCTGTACCATATTTATAGAACTGCATATCCTCCGTAGACTAAAATTTCTTCTAGGTTGGTTAATCTATTTTACTGACTTTCAGCTCCAAGTAAGGGATTTTAGTATAAATAACACCCTAATAAGAAGTCTTCAGACTAACATGAGGTATGATAAATATTTCGATAAGTAGCTTTGAGCTTAAAGACTAAAGTCTTTTGACCTCGACGATCTGGAAATATTTCTGATAAAAGGAGAAGAAACATTTATACTAGTAGGTGCGTTTCTGGATAATACGTAGCTATGGTCTATACAAAGGTTTTGGGGAAGTCTACGGAAGGCAGACTCTTTTTCTCCCGGTTCTACTGCAAAATGGGCATTGAATTTGTGGATTTACTTCCTCAAGAAGTGATTTGCCTTATCGGTAGTCTTAATGCAATGACATTCAAATTCTCTGGTAAACCAGCTCTGTAGGGTTTCCCATAACCGTTCAATCCGTCCCTTGCTTGGGGAGTATAATCTGATATCATTGTTACACCCAATTCTTCCATGACCTCTCCAAATTGGGTTGGATTCACTCTCTTTCTTGCCAACGGCTCTTCATTGGACAGTTTATCTTTACAATGGAAACAAAAAGGTGTAATGCCAGTCCAAACAGATACTGATTGGGATACCAAAAGAAGAAAGCATAATGAGCATGGTTTCAAAGTATCCCTCAAGGCATTACAGTTTGGCCTGATATAAAGCTACAATCTGGCCGGTGGCATCATCAATACCTCCGTCTAAGTTATATTTTCACCACTAGCAAACTAGCGAAAGAGGGAAGGCATACATCTTGACTAACAGTCCTTCGGCAAATTTGCGCTTTCGTCTGCGGTAAGACTTGAAGTGTCTGCATTTCTTAGGACTTCTGATACAGGCCTTTTTCGGGAGGGTGTACAGGACTAATTAGATGATCTTGAATTATCCAAATTCTCTTATGAGCAATTCAGGAAGTGCTGAAAATTGGCATCCTGATAAGGATGCGACCTTTTTAAGGTAACAAGTTTTTCTGCCAGGCTATCTCTTATGGCATGGTGTAGTTTTCTATCTCTGTTTTTATGGATCATAAAAATTCGTCCCTTTTTTCTTAACTCCTTTCTTAAAGCAAAGTATTTGTCTTTGACAAAGTCCAAGATAATAAACTACTTCTCTGGTTGAAATCTTTCCATCAATAAGCCTGTAAATGGTCACATACCTGTTCAACTAATTTAAAGATGTCAGATAGTATACCTCTTTGTTTATGGTGACATTATCATAAAATATTCACACGCTGTTCAAACTCTCTATTCCTAATTTAGTGATCTTAGTTCCACTTCTTCCTCTATTAATCTCGATTAAACCTTTATCTTCTAGAATTAAAAGTTCTTTCCTTACTTCTTGCTCCCCTAAAAATATGAATTCCTTTGCCAGTAGTTCAGAAATGCTCTTTCTTCCTACACTTCTTTTCTCTTTATTCTCATTCAATATTATTTTTAATAAAACAGTTCTTATCGGTATTTCCTCTCTACTCAATTCTCCATTGCTCTCTTTATGGGCTTCTGTGCTTTTCATGGTTTCAGGTAAATCGTTATATGATATTTCATTTATATCTAGATTTGAAGTATATTCAAAACAATTAATCAACTCTCTAATATTACCTTCCCAACTATATTTTAAAAAATACTGTTCTACATCATTCGTTAATTTTATATTTTTACAACTTTCCCTGCATAAACTATTAAAAATTTCAATTATATCCCTTCCTCTATCCCGCAAGGGTGGTATAACCAATGGCAATACACTTATTCTATAAAATAAATCTTTACGAAATTTACCTGCTTGAACTTGTTTTCTTAAGTCAAGATTAGTTGCTACAATGATACGCATATCTAACTCAATTACCCTATTACCACTTATTTTGGTTATTTCTCTTTCTTGCAACACCCTCAACAGCCTGTTTTGTAAGTGCAACGGAATCTCACCAATCTCATCCAAAAACAAAGTTCCCCCATTGGCTTTCTCAAAAATTCCTTTTTTCCCTCCCTTGATAGCCCCAGTAAAAGAGCCTTCTTCATATCCAAATAATTCACTTTCTATTAGATTTTCAGGAATTGAAGCACAATTTATAGCAACAAATTGTTTTTCGCTCCTTAAAGAATGATTATGAATGACATGGGCAAAAAGTTCTTTCCCCGTTCCAGTTTCTCCCAATATTAGAATAGTAGCTTCGCTTTTGGCCATTCTCAGGCATTGTATTTTAAGTTTTTTCATTAAATCACTCGAACCAATAATGTTTTCAATACTGTATTTTGATTTATAACCTTTTTTTATTAATTCCTGTTTGTACTGATACATCTTCATTTCAGTTTCATCATATCTTTTTAGTATAACAATACCAAAATCGTTGGTTCCTATTGTTAAGCTTGGCATGATACTGCAAATCAGAATTTGCTTATTAATATTTATTATTTTATCTATATTTTTAGTATCTCTGAAATTCTCAATTGGTATAATTTCAAATATTTTTCTGCCTATGATGGTATTTCTTGAAATATCCAATAATTTCTTAACACTACTTGAACAACTTGTCACTTCTTGACTGTTGTTGTAAATAAGCACTCCTTCATCCAAGTTCTCAAATAGTTTGTTAATGATATTATCCTGAATATATTTTTCACTCATCATATAAGAAAAACCATTATTATTAACATTTTTTACGATACTCTTTTCCATAAGTTTTTTTAAATATTTATCTTTATCTAACTCAAAATATAATATGATTTCCAAAAAAACTTGCCCATCAATTACAGTATTTAAAATATCTATTACTGTTTTGCCATTATTTTTATAAACCTCAGTTTCCCCTTGTGTTACTACAATGTCAAAGTCAGTATATTCTCCTATTCCCGGATAATATGGATAAAGATTAAGATCAGTTCTTCCGTGTGAGTAAATTAAATAAATACTCTCCGAAGCTGTCTTAGGACCGACGTTAACCACTAAAACATTTGATCCATATGGTATTTCATTAATTCTACGTAATCCTTCAGGATGAAGATTCTTGGTTATTTTTAACACCTTCGATTTAGGGTTGATATATTCTCTAATTCTATTAACAATATTGTAATTAGAAATTAATATCATATCATAACCATATATTGATTTTATATTATCATCATTCCATACTATGAAGTTTATAATTAAATTGTCATTGAAAAATTCATTTAGCTCTTTACAGTATTCCCTACCTATAGCTTCAGCCTGTGTAACAACAATAATATTATGCATAACTTCTCCCAGTTAAATCTATATGTATTTTATTATATTAAAAATATGAGTATAGAAAAAAGTATTTACGTCCAATACATTTGCTATATTGCAAGATCTTTTTTATTAATTATTTTACTACGATATTCCACAGAAATCAAAAGAGGAATCGATTCCCACGCCTTTACAGGCGTGGTACATTCAAAACTCAAGCTTTGCTTGTCCTGTTTCTTCCTCTTCTTGTGATTGGACGTATCTTCGGATTACTTCTTCGTTTATTCCTACCGTAGAGACAAAGTATCCTTTACCCCAAATGCCCTTTCTATCCCAATACACCTTTTTCAAGAAAACAAACTTTCTACTTAGAGATCTGCTGGTATTCTTTTTGATGGTTTCCACTACTTTGCTGACTGCATACTTTGGGGGAATGACCATATACAAATGAACATGATCTTGTTTTATTCCTATCTCTATATATTCCCAATCCGGATAATATCTCCTGATCTCCTGAAGCTTTATTTTCAGATAACTTTTTACGCCGGTGACCAGAATCTTCCTTCGATAGCGTGTGATCCAAACAATATGATATTTTAGTTTTATATACGGTATGAGCCGCTTTATATAATTTCATGTATCCATTATAGCAAAGTACGAACGGAAGAAACAGGAAATGGCTCTCATCCCCGCCTTTACAGGCGGGGATTTCCCGCTAGATTTAAAGCTGACTCTGGTGTATGAACATGCAAATCCCATTTTCTCCATTCTGAACCACGAGAATATTTCAAGATTACACCTCCTTAAAAAAATATTTTTGAGACTTCTTCAAAAGTTCACAAATAATCTATTTCTTTTATTGTTGCTTTTTTTCAGTGTAGATTATATTTATAAAGCAATTTTCAACAATTATAAATAAAAGGACAAAGTAAGAAAATAATTATATTATTCTTATGCTCTGTCTTTTTACCTGAAAGACTCTTCCTAGGAAATTAGGGAATTCTTACTTTTAGTAAACTCTGTATGGATTTTTCTAATAGATTAGGTATTGCCCCATCGGTGCTTTTTTGTATAAAGCTCTCCAGAGTGCTATCCGATAACAGTCCTTTTGCCTGAAAGTTTGGATACTTTTGGTATCTTGCCTCTTCGGCTCCTTTTCTTTCATGACAAAAAGAAAAAGACTCTCCTGTTACCTTCATCCGGAAAAAGATATTTAGTTTGAGGTAAAGTGATTATTATATAAAATTAGTAGTTGGATATTTAGTATATTTAGAAAGGGTTACTTAGTAGGTATTTTGGAATAGAGAAAGAGTGTGACTCTTAATACTGATCTTTTGTGATTTAAATATTTACTTTAGAATAATGATATTATATATATTTAACTTAGTTTAAAAATAGACTTATTTAATATTTTTTAACACACTATATATTTTATACTACAAGTTTATTTAAATATCCTTCTTTTTCTGAAAAATAATTTATAAAAACAAAAAAGCCCTTCAGCAAATGCCAAAGGGCTTGAAATTAGCAAGCTCCCCCTATTGGACGCGTTCAGAACTTTTAAGGGAAATATTACAACTGAAAATATTAAATTAAATCAGATAATTCTTCAATATTAAAGCAAGATCTAAAAAAATAGAATTAGTAAAACGTTAATAAATAAAGGTCTTTTAGTTGTTATGAATAGCTGATTATTGTTTAGCTCCCAGATAGAACAATTTTCGTAACTTCTGTATGAGTGAGGGAGCTTAAAACATATATTATTAAGTTATAAGAGATAATTAGGATTTGTAATTAATTAATAATAATTTATAATTATATCTCTACATTATGAAGAGATTGATGAATTCTACTGCAAAGGGTGAATTGAATATATTGCCCTCTCCAAGACCGAATGATGCACTTGCTCCGTCACTGTTTGCAAGCAGAATGAGTGTTGTTTCTTTTTCCGGTATTTTTAAAATTAAGGAAGAATAGGCACCTGGTTCATAGCCGTAATGCCATATTAATTTTATACCCTTATATGTTTGTACAAACCATCCTAGCCCATAAGGTAAAGGCTGTCCGCTGCTTGCGAGAGTAGATGTAAACATTTCCTCTTTTGATTTCTCCGAAATGAGCAGGTTTTGATTCATGGCAATATCAAACTTCGCCAGGTCGAGAACCGTTGATATCATCCCGGCAGAAGCGTATATTGCGCCTTCAGTATAATCAAAATTTGAAAGCACTGGGTTCCCTTCTTTGTCTATTTGATAAGGTTTTGCACAATCTTTCAGGACCTGGGTGTTAGCATTACCACTGTTATCTGGAAAAGTACTGGTCATACCAAGAGGTTCAATAATCTTTTTCACAAGCTGTTCTTTAAAGCTCTCTCCTGATGCGGCCTCTATAACAAAGGTTAAAAAAGCAAACAATAATCCGTTATATTGATACTTTTCTCCCGGGATTCCTTGTGATGTATGGGTCAGGTGGTGTCTGACGGTGATTCGTTGGGTATTACAGTTATAATCCTGTAATAAAAAGGCAATGGGATAAGAATTATCATTTTGCAGCTCTATTATTCTATCACATGCGCTCGCATATCCCTGATGGGGTTTGTCATCGAGAGGTAAAAGCGGTAAAACACTATCTTTTAAAACATCTTTTATTTCAGAATCCAGATTTAATTTATTTTCTTCGACCAACTGCATAATGAGTACAGCAGCAAATGGTTTGGTGAGAGAAGCAATGTGATAAGGAGTATTTTGAGTTGCCATTATTTTATTCTCAACATCTGCATAGCCAAAACTCTGGCTAAAAATAACTTCCTGTCCTTGTAGTATTGCGACAGACATTCCGGGAATATTTAATTCTTCGCGAAAATTTTCTATTTTTTCTTCAAAAGTTTGAAGGCGTTCTGAGGATGCCAGGACAGCTGCCTGCCCCCAGATTATAAGTAATACAAATACTAGAAATACGACAATATCAATAAACAACTTTTTTTTCATTGTATTTTCTCCTTTAATTCAATTATTTAATATATTATTTTTTATACTACAAATCTATTTAAAAATCCTTCTTTTTCTGAAAAATAATCCATAAAAAATAAAAAAGCCCTTCAGCTTGATTGCCAAAGGGCTTGAATTAGCAAGCTCCCCCTATTGGACACGTTCAGAACTTTTAAGGAGAATATGACAGCAGAAAATATTAGATTAAATCAGTTAATTCTTCAATATTAGAAGCAATTTTTAACAATTAAAATTGGAACCGTTGTCCTTATTTGTTAATATTTTAACTATTCCTGCTCAAGAGGGATTGAGATGCGACACCCAAGCTCTTTTATTAGACTATTTTCTAATATTACCGAATAAAATTACCTATAAACTTATGGCTTTATTACCATCCGGGACCATTGGGATCACAATCGCCAGAGTTCGGTGCAGGTCCAGGGCCATTTCCAAACGGTGCGTCGAGCCCGCTACCTTCGGGAACGCCATCACCGGAATTCGGTGCAGGTCCAGGTGCAGCAATTATCACACTACCAAAACTAAACAACAAAAAAACTACTACTAAAATTAACACAATAATCTTTTTCATCCCTTCCTCCTTATCAATGACTATTTTATTTAAAAAACCCAGAAGTATGCCTGGGGGTCGCATCTTCATTTTAAACATTACAATGTATTTTAGTTATTAAAATAAAAAAAGCCGGTAGCTTGGCTGCCTTAGCACTTTTGGTGCTTTAGGCCCATTGCTTTGCGTCTCAACCTTTTGATTGATTTGCCTTTATCAACTTTTAATCCGTGATTTATTCTATTATGTTTTCTATATGTTACAATACTACACATATTTCAAAAATCCTTCTTTTTTTGAAAAAAATATCAAAAACGAAAATAAAAGAAAAAACTCTCATAACAGTATAACCATCCGCATATTGCAGAAGGCTATACTGTTTGTTGTTCTTTTGTTTATTACGGAGGTTAAATTAACTTGTTTTTAATTGATCAGCAATATCCTTAATCTGGAAAGGTGAAAAGCGATATTCTGATCTTAAATCATTGATCGTGTTCTCAATAGTGTAAGTTTCTTCCAAGTTAAAAGTACTTACGATTTTGTTTAATAAGACTGTTGCATCGATCTCCCAGAGTTTAGCTATATTACCAATGGTCATGCCTCTTAACTCTGCACCGCTTACCTGAACCTGGCAATCCCCTGTACATTCGCCAGTACAGTCTCCTGCACAGTTTTGATTACACTCCTCTTCACAGGCTTGCAGTTGTGATTGATTCTGTTCACATGCTTGGACTTGTGATTGATTCCCCTGCTGCATCCCTTGACCACATCCGCCTTTATTGAGGTTATTCTTGGCTAGTACAACTACACCGAGACTTCCGATAATCAGAGCGATAACCAGGTATAAGATTCCACCTTTTAATATACGTTTATTTTTCATTGATATTCTTTCCGCCTATATGGTTTATTATTAGACATATTCTGTCCTTCATCTATCTATACGCAAGGGAAGAGTGGTTTCTTTCAATAATTTAATATTTTAAATTTAGCCCTTATAAAACAGCCTCTAGAATTTCTATATATTATAGGAGGAGATTTTAACATAGTAGGGAATATTCTTACCCTGTTACCTTCATAGGATCTACAATATTTAATTTTTGTTTATGTAATGATAGGAAATTGATACTTAGATGGTAGTATAGTTAGGATGTGATGCTTAGCGGGTCTCTTGGGATAGAGAAAGAATGCTACTCTTGTACAAAATTATAGATAATTTGTTTAAATAAAAAATAAACTAATTAATTTTTTTTAGTCACTATTTTATGTATACTGTACAGCTTATTAAAAATTCTTCTTTTTCCGTAAAATATCTTAAAATAATAAAGCCCTTCAGCAAAATGCCAAAGAGCTGGAATATCTTGGCTGATCGAGTAAGACCGCAAAACAATGTTGGAGTCCGCTTTCTTGACAACGACATCTTCCTTCGCCTGACTGCACCAAGCAGTTGC
>Ga0307378_10002372_pt1 | contig 28991 bp, 22 predicted proteins | sample UN1MG_FD_202238 | JGI IMG/M metagenome (GOLD analysis project Ga0307378, IMG submission 202238) | Soil microbial communities from Risofladan, Vaasa, Finland - UN-1 | ecosystem: Environmental > Terrestrial > Soil > Coastal area > Acid sulfate soil | place: Finland: Risofladan, Vaasa | collected... | reverse complement strand
CGCCGAAACCCTGATATCCGGATTGGGTGTATGCGTTAGACGACTCGCCCCCGAGAGCTGTGCAGCATAGGTAGAGCGGCTTGGGGAGTGGAAGGCCTGTTGCAAGGATCGTTACGACGGGATAGGTGATCGTCCGCTCGTCGGACTGCGACTGTATCGTGCCGGAAATAGAGACCAGGTCCCCCAACTGCATGCACGCTGCGCCAGTGTAGACCTTTATCCCGCTCGATCTATCCAGGGCCTGGACGTAGTACGTGCTGCTAAGCTGGTCGTTCGCAGCGGTCACGATGGCGCAGGGGATCTGAACGATCGTCCCATCCGGGTTGTTGTGCACCGCTCCCATATTCAGCGGCAAGGCCACCGAGTAGGTGACCGGAGACTCGATCCAGCCGGAGTTGGTATTCCCTCCGTCGTGGACGAATGCCCGAAGTTTCTGCCCGACCGCGGGCGCCCAGGCAACCTTCGCCGTGAAAGTGAAGGTCACCGTTCGCCGATTGCCGCTCGTCGTGGTGCATGCGGATATCGGGGTGACATACGTATTGCTTCCCCAGTCGGCATTGTTCCACGACCATCGGCCTCCGCCGGCCGCATCCGCCGAGGCCGTCCAAGATCCGCCGAAATGCGTGATGTCGTAATCATTCTGGCCCCAAACCAGGTAGCCTCTCCCGTTTGCCGACTCCCAGGCGCCTCCGGTATGGAAGATGATCCGGATATCGCGGATGTCCTTGATGCCGTTTGCATCCTCTGCGGTGACCGACACCGTGTACTGGGTCTTGCTATCGGCCACGAGCAAGTCTGAGCTGATCCCGCTGCTGACGACTGTCGGCTTGACGTTAGGCTCCTTCGGATGGTTCGCGTATGCCCGGCCGAGCGGGCGCATGTCGAACGTGTCGCCGTTGTACAGCGCACAGTGCGCCCAGGACGGCTCGGTGTTGTGCACGAACCACGCCCACCGCTGGACCAATCGGCCCTCATCGCTCGGCATGCCATTCGCATACCCTTTGGAGAGCAGGATCTCGAACGATCCCAGCATGTAGTCAATCATCCACTGTTCTTCGTGATACTCCAGCAGGCCGTACTCCGTGATGATCAAAGGCTTATCCTGCTCGCCGACCGATTTCATCCAGTCGCGAAACTGGTTTAGCTGGAGCTTGAAGTCGTCGAGCTCCAGCTGAACTGACGACTTCTTCCAAACGTAGGGGTGGATGTTCCAGACATCAACCGGCATGGGTACGCCGTACTCCGACTGGTATGCGGCCCGGATCGCATTTAGCAGTTCATAGGGCGTCCCGGTGAATCCCGGCCTGTTGTACTGCACCGAGGTGATGATCGATCCGATGGCGATTTTGAACGTCGAATTGATCCCCTTGAGCCCATGGTAGTAATAATGGTAATCCTTCGCGTATTGCAGAGGCGTGCGCCCGTCGTCCCAGATGATCTCGTTGCCGATCAGCCAGGTCGTGCCGTTGGGGTAGAGCGACGGGTTTGCGTTGATGTGATTTTGGATAGTCGCTATAGTGTCGGGGGCCCAACCGGCCAGCGGCATGTACTCGATGCACTCTCCCGTGACGGGATCGCAGACGATGCCGTGAATCCACTGCCAGTTGAAATACCACCCTATCCCGAGCGGGTTCCAGGGCTGGTCGCCTGGCTTGTACCCTTCGAAGTCATCGAGGTGGGTCATAAGCTGCGGATCCAGGGTCTGTACCGCGACGCCGACGCCGAATCGCGACGTTTGCGGCTGAGCTTCCCCGCTCCGGCACGCCGACAACATACACATTATGGCGAGGACCAGACATATTGCCGCTTTCGGCGCCCGTCGGCGAGCGGCTGGATCGGATTGGCGGGCCAGCCGCCGAATAGCCGTGAGAGAATTGCTTCGCATCGCGTTGCCTCATTTCTCGGAAGCCGGGGGTAGGTTATGAGCATACCTGATATCAAATCCAGGTTAACGGAAACCAGCTTCCCTTCAGAAAACCACTACATCCGCCGATATCCTGGGTCGGAATATTGAGATGACCTTGCCCGCCGAATTCTTCGCGGCGGAGATTCCTGTGACCTTCACGTAGCTGTCCTGGGCCGGGATGGCGATGGTGTTTCCGCTCGCAAGGGCGCTGCAGCTTACCTTCACGCCTGCGTAGCCTGACCCGTCGTTCCTTCCGGAGCCGTCGTCTACATAGAAGTACTTGGCGGTGGCATCCGAACGGGTCACCCTCCCGCAGATGGTGATGAGAAGCCCCACGTTGTAGACGCCGAAACTCTGATATACGGATTGGGTGTATGCGTTAGACGACTCGCCCCCGAGAGCTGTGCAGCATAGGTAGAGCGGCTTGGGGAGTGGAAGGCCTGTTGCAAGGATCGTTACGACGGGGTAGGTGATCGTCCGCTCGTCGGACTGCGACTCTATCGTGCCGGAAATGGCGACCATGTCTCCCAGCTGCATGATCGGTGTGCCAGTGTAGACCTTTATCCCGCTCGATCTATCCAGGGCCTGGACGTAGTACGTGCTGCTAAGTTGGTCGTTCGCAGCGGTCACGATGGCGCAGGGGATCTGAACAGTCGTCCCGTCCGGGTTGTTGTGCACCGCTCCCATACCCAGCGACGAGGTCACCGAGTAGGTGACCGGAGACTCGATCCAGCCGGAGTTCGTATTCCCTCCGTCGTGGACGAATGCGCGAAGTTTCTGCCCGACCGCGGGCGCCCAGGCGACCTTCGCCGTGAAAGTGAAGGTCACCGTTCGCCGATTGCCGCTCGTCGTGGTGCATGCGGATATTGGGGTGATATACGTATTGCTTCCCCAGTCGGCATTGTTCCACGACCAGCGGCCTCCGCCAGCCGCATCCGCCGAGGCCGCCCAAGACCCGCCGAAATGGTTGATGTCGTAATCATTCTGGCCCCAGACCAGGTAGCCTCTCCCATTTGCCGGCTCCCAGGTGCCTCCGTTATGGAAGATGATCCGGATATCGCGGATGTCCTTGATGCCGTTTGCATCCTCTGCGGTGGCCGACACCGTGTACTGGGTCTGGTCATCGGCCATGAGCAAGTTTGAGCTGACCCCGCTGCTGACGACTGTCGGCTTGATGTTAGGCTCCTTCGGATGGTTCGCGTATGCCCGGCCGAGCGGGCGCATGTCGAACGTGTCGCCGTTGTACAGCGCACAGTTCGTCCACTCCACCTGACCTCCTGGTCCATAGATGGCGTTGTTGTTCGCGAACCACGCCCACCGCTGGACCAATCGGCCCTCATCGCTCGGCATGCCGTTCGTATACCCTTTGGTGAGCAGGATCTCGAACGATCCCAGCAAGTAGTCAATCATCCACTGCTCTTCGTGATACTCCAGCAGGCCGTATTCCGTGATGATCAAAGGCTTATCCTGCTCGCCGACCGATTTCATCCAGTCGCGAAACTGGTTTAGCTGGAGCTTGAAGTCGTCGAGCTCCAGCTGCACTGACGACTTCTTCCAAACGTAGGGGTGGATGTTCCACACATCGACCGGCATTGGTACCCCGTACTCCGACTGGTACGCGGCCCGGATCGCATTTAGCAGTTCATAGGGCGTCCCGGTGAATCCCGTCTTGCTGTAGTACACCGAGGTGATGATTGATCCGATGGCGATTTTGAACGTTGGGTTGATTCCCTTGAGTCCATGATAGAAGTCATGGTAGTCCTTCGCGTATTGCAGAGGCGTCCGCTTGTCGTCCCAGATGATCTCGTTGCCGATCAGCCAGGTCATGCCGTTGGGGTAGAGCGATGGGTTTGCGTTGACGCGATCTTGGATGGTTGCTATAGTGGGATGTACCCCGGCGCCCCACCCTCCGACCAGCGGCATGTACTCGATGCACTGTCCCGTGACGGGATCGCAGACGGCGCCGTGAAGCTGAATCCAGTGCCAGTTGAAATACCACCCTATGCCGAGCGGGTTCCAGGGCTGGTCGCCCGGCTTGTACCCTTCGAAGAGATTCAGGTCGGTCGTAACCTGCCCGTCCACCATGTTCTGCGGTACGACGCCGACGCCGAATCGCGACGTCTGCGGCTGAGCCTCCGCGCTCCGGCACGCCGATAACATCCACATCGCGGCGACGACCAGACATGTTGCCGCTTTCGCCGCCCGCCGAATGGCCGTGAGAGAATTGCTTCGCATAGTCTCCTCTCGTCTCTCGGGGGTCTGCGACAATGCCCCCTGCGAGCGTGACTCCTCTCGCATTATACCCCATCAAGGCAGGGCTGGTCAATCGTTATCGCAGGTTGCGGGCGAAAAACCGGCACAATTACCAGGAGCGGCTAGCAGCTGACGGCTCATCTCATCCCCACAGCTTCCTGTCCAGGCTCCGATATTGCACCGCCTCGGCGACGTGAGCCAGCGTAATGTCCTCGACGCCTTCGATGTCTGCGATGGTGCGGGCCAGCTTCAGGATGCGGTCGTAGGCGCGGGCGGAGAAACCACGGTCTCACCTTTTCCCCCGAACAAGATGCTGATACATCTGACTGCTTCGTACCGGGTTGAACATCATGGTCAGCCTTTTCCCGACGAGGATTGGGTCCAGCTCTCCTCCTTCGATCTTCCTTCTTATTGATGCCATGGCCTTCACGAGTCGGTCGATCAGCTTATCGAGGTCTATCATCACCCAGCCCTCCACATTGTGGGTCTGCTTCACATGACCGTACTTGTATACAAGCTTCATGACCTGAGGCTTCTCTCTGCTTAGTCTGCTCTCAGCCGCGTAACAATGCAATAGGCCGCACCTTGCTGCCCACAATTCATCTGCTGTGGCTCCGACTGAGGGTCCTATGTGCTGTGACGCTATGCGGCGAAAATCCGCCCCCGTAGCCTCTCTTTGCCTCTTGTCCATAGTTAAGCACCCTAGACTATCGATCGCAATGTATGCGAGGGCGACCGCTGATGTGCAGCACTCATGCTCTCTACATAGCGTAATGCCAGCGATTACTCCCCGATCGGAGCAGAAGACATCGTCATATTTCTTCAGAACGGAAGCAACGTTGCTCATGGTATTCACCACTCCCATAGGGCTTACTCTCCGCGACGTGCGCTAGGCTGATGTCCTCCATGCCTTCGAGGTCGGCGATGGTTCAGGCACAGCTTGAGTTAGACAGCAAGTACTAGACATTACTGCGACCATCAACCCATTGATAGGTTAGTTTCATTTGCAGGGCCCCTGATAGGTGCTACACAAATGGTGGGCCACATATATGGACAATGAGCAATTCAAGGCGAGGACGGGCACAAGTGCGCCTACCGGGAGCATGGAAACCGCAGGCGTGTGGAATAAAGGGGCTAGAAGGCTATAAACATTATATGATATGGCCGGCAGCGCTGATAGCAGGAAGAAAAGTACTAACAGTGAGTAAAGATAAAACCGTGGGCGTGGGTTCTTGCTGGCAGTTTGCTGCCAGCAATGCTGCCAAGCCATCCATAGGTTCCTATAGTCGGCTGCTTGATACTGCCCATCACCCATTGTGGCAACTAGATTCGGGATTTTCTTGCCCTCTATCTCCTCGCGAATATACGCGCTTATCTCTACGATCGCCCTTTGTTCCCAGAGAACTCTCAGTACCAGGCCAAAGGAGAAAACCGGGATCAGCATTACCAGGTCATACAATTCATGGGCAAACATCCACCCATAGAAAATCAATAGACCTGGTGTATAGATCGAATAGATCTGAAGATGAAAAGCGAACTTATCCCGCATCTCATCCCGTAATGCTTGATATTCTGCAAGAACAACGGCTAATATGCCATCGGTGTCCATCCTAGCTTCCCCCTCACCAATAATGATTTCAAAACTGGCCTTCGGTGAACCCATCCTGACCGAACTTAGAGTCGCCTTGCTACCGACCTCCGATAACCAACGACCTGCTACCCCCACAATTTCCTGTCCAGACTCCGGTACTGCACCGCCTCGGCGACGTGAGCCAGCGGTTCGCAGCCAGCCGTCAGCAATCAGCGCTCAGCGGACCGATTCATGGGTCTTTGCAATAAGCCCGTTCAGCATCTTGCCGGTCTCGCAGGTCCGCATGAACACAGGTTCGAGCAAGTCTCTTCTCACGTAACCAAGCTGCTCGCATAGGTGCAGATACGTCTCCACCTCTGCCAGCGAGCCTGATGAGATGTAGAGGAACTGGCAGAGTTCCTTATCATGCTGACGTTGGTATCCCTCTGCGATGTTTGCGGGTACACTTGCTGCAGCACGGCGCATCTGAGAAGCTAGACCGAATTGCTCGCTCTTCGGCAAGCCTTCTGTAAGGCGGTAGACGTCAACACAGAGCCGGATGCCCGCTTGCCAAACCTTCAAATCTTTGTAACTTCTGACGCCCATGGCGTATCTCCCATCCAGTCTTTTCTTGTTTTTGTATTCGCTGGCCGCCGGCTGCTGGTGGCTGGCGACTCTCTTACCCCCACAACTTCCTATCCAGGCTCCGATACTGCACCGCCTCCGCGACGTGGGCGAGGATGATGTCCTCCACGCCCTCCAAGTCCGCGATCGTGCGTGCGAGCTTGAGAATGCGGTCATAAGCTCGGGCGGAGAGGCCGAGCTGGTTGATGGCCGTGCGAAGGAGGTCCTTCACGACGTCCTTCGGGGCGCAGAACTTCCGTATCTGCTTCGCGTTCATATGCGCGTTGCAGAAGATGCCCGCTCCGTCGTTTCCGAATCTCCCGCGCTGAACCTCCCTGGCGCGCTCGACCCTCGCCCGGATCGCTCCGGAGGCCTCCCCGGACGGCTGGTTCACGAGTTCCTGGTCCTTCAGGCGCGGCACCTCGATATGGATGTCTATCCGGTCGAGCAGAGGCCCAGAGATGCGCCTCAGGTACTTGTGGATCATCCAAGGCGTGCACGTGCAGTTCCGCGTCGGATCCGTATAGAACCCGCAGGGACAGGGGTTCATCGCGGCTATCATCATGAACCGAGCGGGGTAGGTGAGCGAGCCTGCTACGCGGCTGATGGTGACATGCCCGTCTTCCAGGGGCTGTCGGAGGATTTCCAGCACGTCCCGATGGAACTCCGGCAGCTCGTCGAGGAATAGGACGCCGTGGTGCGCGAGGCTGACTTCACCGGGCTGGGGGAATGCGCCGCCGCCGCTCAGGCCGGCGTTCGATATCGTGTGATGCGGCGCGCGGAATGGCCGAATGGTGACAAGCGCCGTGCTGGAGTCCAGACGGCCGCTCACGCTGAACAGCTTGGTCGTCTCCAACGCCTCGTCCACAGTCAGCGGCGGAAGGATAGTCGGAATCCTGCGGGCGAGCATCGTCTTTCCGCTCCCCGGCGGCCCGATCATAATGACATTGTGTCCCCCGGCAGCGGCGACTTCCAGCGCACGCTTGACGTGCTCCTGGCCCTTCACATCGGAGAAGTCCACGTCGTACTCCGGCCGATCGAGCATGAACTCCGTGGCGTCCAGCTTCACCGGGCCTGTTGACTGGATGTCCTCCATCAGTTTGAGCACGTCGGTCAGGCAATTGACCGGATAGACATCTATGCCCTCGACGACCGCCGCCTCGCGGGTGTTCGACTCAGGCACGATCAGGCATTTCTTGCCCGCCTGCCTCGCCGCGAGGGCCATCGGCAGGACTCCGTGCACGGAGCGAACCGCCCCATCTAGCGATAGCTCCCCAACGATCATCATGTCCGGCAGGAACTCCCTGGAGACTTGGCCGCTCGCGCCGAGGATGCCGATCGCGATGGGCAGATCGTATATCGGGCCGACCTTCTTGATGTCCGCTGGCGCGAGGTTGATCGTGATGCGCTTATTCCACGGGAAGTCGTAGCCCGTATTGCGGATAGCGGCGCGGACGCGTTCGCGCGATTCCTGCACGGCCGTGTCCGGCAGGCCGACTATCGTGAATAAGGCAGCACCACCGGCGACATCAACCTCCACTTCCACGATATATGCATCCACGCCCAGAACGGCGCTGGAATCTACTCGCACGAGCATGGGTGTACCTCCGGGGACGCGCGTAGCCGTATTATAGCAATATATCGTCAGGAGGGCAAACGAGCAACCATTGGGCATGTTCATGGCAGGAAGAACATACGGGTTCAGAAGGAAGCTGAAGACTCAGGGGCGGCCTTTGAAGCCGGCGCAGTTCCCGTGAGCTCCGTCAGCCGCATTGCGTTCCGGACTGCGTGGCCTTCGATATCGTTGTTGAAGCGTACATAAGCATCTGTGCCGTATTCGGTGCGACTGAGCGAGACCAGTGCGCACATGAAGAGCCGGAAGTCCCGATCCAGATGCCCATGCCCGCCAGCCCCTCTGCAGGAGGGACTTTCGACCCGCGGGGAAAGTCCTGCCGCCCTGAGCGGGCTGTGTGGGCTGCTACGTGGTGCTCTGGTCGAAGAGCGTTCGCATTCGTGTCCGGCCGTAGGCAATCAGAAGCAGGTCTGGCGGCGCGAATGAGTACTCGGGATCACGGTGTTAGCGGCGGGAGCGGAGGACCAACCTGGACCTGTGCAATGGCGCTCTTCGTCGGATCGGCCTGGCTGGTCGCAACAACCTCAAAGGTGCCGAAACTAGACGGCTTGTAGTTAGCAGTGTTGGGCGGTGTAGATATGATGCTTCCGGCGGTAGTCCCCGTGATGATTCGGACGCTCCAAGACACGTTGGTATTGCTGGTTCCGGTAACCGTGGCTGTGAATGTCGCGCTCTCTCCCGGGACATCCAATTGAACTTCCAGAGGGCTGATGTCTATCGTCACAGGGCCGGTGTCTTCCCCATTGCCTCCGCCTCCACCGCCTCCTCCGCAGCCGGCAAGGGCCAGAACAAGCAGGGGGATGAGGGCCAGCAGCGTATGAGTGTGTTTCATAAGTTCCTCCGCACTTTTCCCAGTCATAGTATATCGCGAGCCGACACTCGATTTCAACAAGCCTGTATCGCCGGGCGCCATACACTTTATGGGACGCTGATTCAGCGCTCAAAGTTCCTGGTCTGCTCAGGTCCAAGGTGGAAGCGCTGCTTTAGAAGGGCTGGTGTGGCCGAGCGGTGATCGTTGGGGCAAGCGCGCACAACCTGCGGCGAATACATGGCGGAGGGGGTGGGATTCGAACCCACGGCGGCACATGCCACGACGGTTTTCAAGACCGTTCCGATAAACCGCTCCGGCACCCCTCCGGCTCAATATCATTATACTTCGCCTTGGCTCTCCGGTCAATCCGCCGACCTGGGTATTGGAGTGCTGGGGTACCGGAGTGATGGAGTACTGGAACTCCCGTACTCCGACACCCCGTTCTCCGATTCCCTTTTTCCCGCTCGTTCCATCGCCCGGTCGCTATCTGGGTCTGCCTTGGCGGAGCGGCGCCTGGCACGCCGTGCCTGCGTTTACTTTGGGCGTCGTGCAGGGTAACTAACCAGATAGCAGATTCCCCGGTCGGTGCATCCGTGTTTCGCGGTTTAGCGTCAACAAGGGCCGGGTAAACACGAAGTCGAGCTCGGCGGCATCGGATTTGCTTAACTCATACAGAAAGCTCCGGGAGCCCGGGATTCGGCCTGGCTGTGCCTTGCGCATCCTGGCAGTGGGAGGGACCTGATTTGAAACAGTTTTCGATTCTCGTATCGCTCCTTGTTGGCTTGGTCATTCCGCTTGCGCCTCTTGGGGCGGAGGACTACCTTATCAAGCCCGGCGATAGTCTGGCGGTGACCGTGCTGGCCGAGCCTGATCTCACGAGACATGTTGTCGTCGGTCCTCAGGGCAGCATCGTTCTCCCGCTCGTGAACGAGGTGAAAGTTGCCGGCCTGACAACCACTCAGGCGGCCGAGCAAGTTACCAGGCAGCTCAAGCAGTTCATGAAGAACCCGCAGGTGACCGTCGAGCTGCTCGAACCTGCGAAGACGCAGGTGAGTGTATCGGGCGAGGTTCAGAAGCCGGGCGTGTACCTGGTGACGGCCGGCGCCAGAGTGATGGACGTGATCGCAGCGGCGGGCGGCTACACACCGAATGCCGACCTGTCCAGCATCAAGATCTCCCATGCGGGAAGCTCGGGCGCCGCCGCTGTTGTTGACCTGAGCAAGTTCCTGCTGTCCGGAGATACGAGCGTAAACGCGGCTGTCGCCGCAGGAGATACTATCTGGATTCCCACGCGGACAACGGCGGCGATGGGGATGGTGATGGTTCTTGGGGCCGTGCGCCAATCGGGGGAGTATGCCGTCACGCAGGGCATGACGCTCCGTGAGGCGGTTATGCTTGCAGGTGGGCCTACTGAGTTCGCCGATCTGAGCAGCGTGACGTTGAGGCGCCAGGGCTCGTCCCAGACGATCACGATTGACTATGCGAAAGCGGCGGCCGGAGACCCGTCTGCGAATCCGGAGCTGAAGCCGGGCGACGTGATCTACGTTGCGGCGCGAGAGCAGGTTGGCTTCTACACGATCCAGGGCGCTGTTACAAGCCCGGGTAGATACGATCTGAGGGGAAAGACTCCCATCACGGAAGCGATTGCCATAGCCGGCGGTGTCCGAGACCGGGCCAAGCTGAACGATGTCCGAATCCTCAGGGCTTCGGATGGGGCTGCGCGTACCATCCAGGCGAACATCAGCGACATCATGGCCGGGAAGGCCGAAAACCTCACGATCGAGAATGGCGACAGCATCTTCGTGCCCACCGGTAGTTCGAGGACGGACTACCTGCGGATTGCCTCGCTTCTGATCAGCCTTGCATGGCTTATACACCAGCGTTGAGACAACGTGAGCACCATTTGGTGTAAGGAGGAGCCTCGTGAAGTTCTGGGAGCTTTATAGAATCGTGAGCCGGCGCAAGCGGCTTGTGGCGGCCCTGGTTGGCGCGGCGCTCGTCTCGATATACGCGACCACGGCCACTAATACCCCGTACTACAAGGCGGCTGCGCACATCATGCCTTCGAATGCCGCGCTCTATCGCCCGATATTGCCTTCTCCCAGCCTGGGTGTGGCTGGCCCCGTTGGAGAGCGCCAGACGGATAGCCAGCTCCCGAATCTCATGAGCCTCGTGACGAGCAGGGAGGTGGCCGACAGGGCTGTCAGAGCCGCCGGGCTGGATGATGATCCGGACAGCCTTCGTGATAGGATAGAAGTGCGGACTGCGCCGAATCCCGGAGCACGCAGCCGCCAGGATGCAGGAACCGACATTATCGAGATTCTGGTAAAGGACCGTGAGCCGATGCGGGCTGTCCGCACTGTGAATTGCCTGGCCCGCGTGTTTGCGGATTTCTACCAGGAGATCAGCCATCAGGAGGCCGCGGAGAATAGGAGGTTCCTCGAATCCGAGCTTGTTCACGCCGAGGGCCGGCTTGATGAGGCGGGAGAGCGGCTGAAGTCTTTCAAGAGGGCCAATCGAATCGCCTCGGTTAACGATACCACGGATGCGGCGATGGCGGGCTTGAGGCAGGCAGTGGCGGCCCGCGATGCCGCGCGCGCCGACCTTGCCGACGCTCAGGCAAAACTGCGTGAGATTGACAGCCAGATGCGAAAGGTCGGCGCTACACGCACCATCGAGGAGGGCACATCCAATACACCCATGGTGCAGGAGCTCGAAACGCAATTGGCACAGCTTACCAGGCAGCTCAACGATGCCAAGGGGAAGTACGAGGATGTCCACCCACAAGTAGTCGCGCTCAAGGATTCGATAGACCAGGTTCGTCGCAGGCTTCAGGAGGAGCGGGGCAAGCTGAAAACAAGCGTCAGCGTAGTGCGCAACCCCGTGTATGAGAGTCTCCTCGGGGAGCGATCCAGGTTGGCCTATGAGAGAAACGGCCTCGCGGCGAGGGTTGCTCAACTGGAAACGGCCGTCGCGAGGGCATCCGGCCAGGTGAAGCCCGGAGCGGACGTGGACCTTCTGGCCCTGGAAAACGAGTTTCAGGCCGCTCGAACCGCCTACACCGACCTCACAACCCAATTGAATAACGCCCGCGTCAATGAGAAGGAGACCACGGCGACGGGGGCAATCCGGATAGTGGACGAAGCAATGCGCGCGGAAGGTCCTATGGGGGTTAGCAGGTGGGCGTATTTGCTCCTTGGTGCCGTGCTCAGCCTGATCGTGGGGACCGGGCTGGCGATCACGCTCGAATCGCTCGACAACAGGATCAAGACGAACCTCGATGTTGAGAGGCTGCTGGGGCTGCCGGTCACGGCGCTGATCCCGAAGTCCATCGGCTCGACGGATTCCGGCCTGGCGCGGACGGTGTATGCCAACCCACTCTCGCCGGTTGCCGAGGCATACCGGTTTCTCAGGACGGATTTTCTGCTTTCCGCGAGGGCGGTAGGGGCGAAGGCAGTCATGGTAGCCACAGCGAAGCCGGGGCAGGGCGGCACCTCTACCATTGCCAATCTAGGTATCTCGCTCGCCCAGGACGGAAAGCGGGTGATACTCGTAGATGCGGACATGAGGCGGCCGTCGCTCCACCGCATCTTCAAGGTCGAAAACGATTTCGGCCTCAGCGATGTGCTTTCAAATGAAAAAGACCTCGACGACGTGATTCTCAGCACGGAAGTGGACAACCTGCTCATAATCCCATCGGGTTCGTCTCCCAGCAATCCGTCGGAGCTTCTCGGTTCCGGGCGGATGAGGATGCTGGTGCAGAAGCTGACCGAGCACGCAGACTACGTGCTGTTCGACACTCCGTCGGCGATAGCCTTCACGGATGCGGCAGTGCTATCGCAGGTGGTGGACGGCGTCATACTAGTCGTCAGGGCGCAGCAGGTGCCGCGTGGGGCGGAGTTGCAGGTTCGAAACCTGCTCAACAAAGCCAATGCAACCATTCTTGGGGTGGTTTTGAACGACGTTCAACCGGAGGCGGTGGACAGCTACTATTTCTACTCTCACTACTATCCGGACACGGGCGGCAAGCGGCAGATACTGCTGCCGGGTGCGGCTGACAATCGCTCGCTGCCGCCTAAAGAGGGGCCGGGCTAACGCTCCGCGATGGCAGATCGCTGGCTTCGGGCGGTTGAGGAGAGCCGTTGGCTATCTGCGAGCCGAGCTGCGCGAGCGATCTCAGCTTCTCGATCTCCTGCTCGATGTCAATCTCCTCGATCTGACGGCCGTCGAGGGCATTGATGATACGCTCTGCCAGGCGGATGGCACCGAGGACGAGAGTTTCATTCTCATAATCCACGTAGACGTGGAAGCGCCCCCTCGGGTCAATGCGCCAGTTCCACTGGGTTTCTCCCCTCAGTATCCGGGTTTTCTGGACCTGCCCTTGAAGTTCGATAATCAGGTGCTCGAACAGGTGAGGGATTTCCGTGGCACGCGATTCCTTCCTGAAGGTGAAGCCGTTCTCATTGTCACACCGGTGTCTGGCGAGATGGGGGAAGAGCTTGAAGAGCAAGCGCGGGATATGCGGTGCGTGTTCTGTCGAGTACTTGCTGGGATCCCGCATCTCGACAACCAGCTTAACCTTGTTTCTGTCGTAGAAGAGGATTTCGACGACTTTCAACGGGAACACGTACCCTTTCGGCCAGTCTGAAAGCAAAAACCCCGTGGTCCATGACTAGCGAGGCACCCCGTCTGGTCAGGGCGAATGACGTCTGAGACCGCCCAATCTGGTGTAGCTACCTTATCTCGGACTAGTCTAGCACGGGGTGGTGCCATTGTAAAGAGAAGATGTGAAAAAATTGCGAGTTCCTTTTTCCGGGGACAGCTGTGAGCCTCATCCCGGCGGACGCTGGTTGTAGAACCCGCAGAGGACGGGTATGCTCTCACCGGCAGGCGCGAGACGACTCCTGTGCCGGCGTTGAGGCCGGCGTCGCGCGGGAACCTGGAACCTGAAACTTGGAACCTGAAACTTGGAACTTGAAACCCAGAATCTCGCATGGGGAGAAGAATCGGGAACATGCATGGCATCAAGCGCAGAGCGGCTATTTCACTGCTAAGCTCATATGCGTCGCAATTCGCTACTACCGGCGCGAATCTGCTGACGAAGCTCATTCTTGCGAGGCTGATCGCCCCGGAGGACCTGGGCCTGTACGCCTTGGCGCTGCTTGTTCTGCTCGGCGGCGACGTGTTGGTGGACCTCGGAATCTCTCAGCATATCATTAGGGAGAAGCATCGCCCATACGGGAACTTTCTCGGCCTTCGGCTTGCCATATCGGTCGGCCTTTTCGCGACTATCCAATTCGCTGCGCCTGCGCTGAAGTTCTGGGGCGGCGAGTTTCCCGCCGTAGTCCGGCTGATGGCAATCACGCTGGTCATCAAAGCCGCGTCAGGCGTGCCGCTCCTGTTCCTGGACAGGGAGCTGCTCATCCACCGATCGGTGGCGCCGCAGATCGCGCGCATCACCATCATGGGTTTGGTCAGCATCGGTCTGGCGTACTTCGGATATGGCGTCTGGGCGCTGGCATGGGGAACGGTGGCGTCGGAAGCTGCATTCGCTGTGCTCATCTGGAATGCGGCGAGAGGCAGGATGCCGCTGGAGTTCACCTGGAAGCACACGGGCAGCCTGATCTGGGGCAGCAAGTTCCTCTTCTTCATCGGCGTTATGGGGTTTGCGCTCCAGCAGGGCGATGTAGGCATACTCGGCTCGTTGCTTCCCGCCAGGGAAATCGGCTTTTACACAATGGCCATCATGCTGATCATGCTGGTCTCCAAAGTGGTCGAATCTGCGGTATTCCGCGTCATATATCCCATGTTCTGCGAGTACAGCGACGATTTGCCGAACCTTGGCAGGGCCTACCGCTGTGCGACCCTTGCGATTTACGTCATCGAGGTGCCCATATACTTCTTCTTGCTGTTCAATTCGCCTGCGGTCGTGTCTGTTCTTCTGGGAAGGAAATGGCTGCCCGCGGCTGTCTTGATGCAGGCGCTCAGCGTCTTCGGAATGCTCAATCCCTTCAGCACGTTCGGCAACGAGGTGCTCAGGGCCAGGAAGCGTGACAGCATCCTGACGATGTCCACGGCCATTGGGGCGGTGACCCTGATGACTACCGGATACCTCCTGACATTGCGGTTTGGCACGATGGGAATGGTGGCCGCGCACTACATCATGATCGGCAGCATACCGACGATAGTCACCGTGTTCAAAATGCTGCGGACGGAGTTCACGAGACTTGCTGTGCAGCTTGCGGTTATCTACTCCGGCTCGTTCGCTGTCATTGGGGCTGTCAGCATGAGCCTGTCGTTTGCGCCGTACTTCCAGGCGCTCGCGGCGGGTTTGCTTGTTCCCGTCTCCTGGTATACCTATTACAGAATCTTCGGAAACGGCGCAGGCCGAGCGGCGCTGGATACTATCCTGGCACGGCAGCCTGCGCCAAGGACGGAAGCCGCAGGCTAGGATAAACCTGCAGAGAGGAGTTCCAGGTTACAAATTCCAGGTTGGTGATGGGCGGCAACTTGGAACCCGAAACCTGAAACCCGTTGCTGCGTGCGTGTCCCAGGGGAGGCGAGGGCTGTTTATTGAACGAGCGAGACTTGAGGATCGCCATATTGTGCCCCGGTTATGGGTGTGTCACCCGAGGAGTTGAGATATTCACGGGCGAGCTCGCTCGTCGTCTGCTTGAGAGCCGGCCGGGATGGCGGGTTGACATCTTCTGCCGCGGCCCGAATGCAGAGCCGTCGAGCGGGATCAGGCAGATACACGTTCCGGCGGTGGACAGGGACGGCCGCGCCGCAACGTTTTATGCCCAAATAGGCCACCGGCTCGGAATCTTCCTGCGGACCAGGATTGACGCCGAATGTCTCTCGTTCGCGCTTGCTCTCGGGCCGCGCCTGCTGCGTGCGAGGTATGACCTGGTTTTCAACCAGGCCGGGCCGTTCGCCGGGCGCCTGCTCCAGCTCAAACGCAGGCTTGACGGAACGCCCTTCGTTCACAAGACGGCGTCCGGCCACGGCGAGCTGGAGCTAATCATGGCCAGACAACGTCCGGATGCGATTATCGCCACGTCGCCGTTTGTCAGGAATTGGCTGCAAGAAGAGATACGGGGCCTCTATACGGAATGCATCCCGAATGCGGTTGATCATTCTGCGTTCCGGCCATACTCAGTGGAGGAGCTTCGGGCGGCCAGGAACGGCCAGGCGCTCTTCGACCTGGGGCGGCCGATCGTGCTGTTCGTCGGAGCCATGGATCCGATGAAGAGGCCGGAGCTGCTCATCTCCGCGATGGCGGGAGTGCCCGATGCCAGCCTGGTCATGGTGGGGAATGGGCGCTTGACCGAATCCGTGGCACGGCTGGGCGCTCAGCAGCTTGGAAACGGATTCCTGCATGTCCCCTATGTGCCCAGGGAGCAAATGGCGCTTTACTACAACGCCTGCGACCTGTTTACACTGCCGTCGGACGAGCCTTTCGGCATCGCCTTCCTGGAGGCAATGGCCTGCAACAAGCCGGTTCTCGGCCAGCGCAGCCCCGTGCAGGAGTGGATTTTCGCGGACGCTGGGATGACGTGCGACTGCACGGATGATGCCGAATATGCGCGCGCCATCCAGCGGGCGTTGGTGACGGACTTCGGCAGCCGGCCACTGGAGCGCAGCAGAGAGTTCGACTGGCGGAGGATAGTGCCTCGATATGCGGCCCTGTTCTCGCGGGCTGTATCTCAGCGAGGGAGTTCCTGATGGCGGTCGAGGTGTCGGTAATCATAGCCGCGTACAACGAAGCTGAGTGCATCGGCGAATGCCTGGACAGCCTGCGCCGCCAGACGCATCCTTCATTCGAGGTAGTCGTAGTGGATGACGGCTCGACGGACGGGACGGGTGGGATTGCCCGGCAGCATGGAGTCCGAGTGCTCACGGGCCCGCACCTGGGTCCGGGCCTCGCGCGAAACAGCGCTGTTTCGCACACGTCTGGCAACATACTGGTGTTCGTGGATGCCGACATGAGCTTCCATCCCGAATTCCTTTCCGGGCTGACCGAGCCGATCAAGCGTTTCGGCGTGCTGGGTACATTCACGAAGGAAGAGTACGTGGCGAATTGGGACAATCCGTGGGCGAGGTGCTGGACGATCAACTGCGGACTGCCCGACGGGAGGCGCCATCCAGCCGACCACCCAGACACCGACAGTGTGTTCAGGGCGATCCGGCGAGAGGATTTCCTTGCCGTCGGCGGCTACGAAGACATGGGCTACTCGGAGGATCACAGCCTCGCTCGCAAGCTGGGCCGCGATGCGGTTCATGCGCCGGGAGCCGTCTGCTGCCACAAAAACCCTGCGTCTTTGAAGGACGTGTACCTGTCCGCACGCTGGTTCGGACGAGGCGACCAGATCCGGCGGGATTTCGCGACGATGCTCAGGCATTCCCTGCCTTTCAGCCTGAAAAACGGCCTTGTCCGAGGAGTGCGGCGGCGGAGTATTCACTACCCAGTGTTCCACATAGTTTACGATTTCGGAGTCTTGATTGGCATGGCGCAGCGGGCTTTGCGCCCGGAAGCGCACGCGAAGTAGTGAGGCCCAAACATGCCACAACGCGGTGAGCAACTCACAAGCGACCTCGAGAGAGCGCGGAAACTGGCGATACAGGGCTTATTCATCGCCATAGTCCTGTTCGTCCTCTTCGAGGCGCTGAGGGGCCAGCACTTCTGGAACAAGATCAAGGGCGAGGGCAATCTTTGGAATTACGGCTCGTCGCTTCTGTACTTCGTCGCGGCCGAGATGGCAATCGTGAACGCTGCTCTGCTTGCCTATTGCGAGAAGCTCGGTCTGCATAGTAGGCGCTCGTGGATTTGGGTGCTTTGGGGAATGGTCGGCTTGGCGTTCGTGTACTTTGCATGCGACGAGATGCTGGAGGTTCATGAGAAGATGGGTCTCGCGATCGAGCGCGCAGTGCCGGCGCTGAAGCATTACTATTCGGGTCGTGCGGACAACCTAATCATTGCGGGCTATGCACTGGGCGCGGTGCTCTTCGGATTCGCCTTTCTTAGAAGGATGGCGGCGAGCCGGGAGGCCAGGGCGTATTTCATCTCGGGGTTTGTGGTAATCGCTCTCACCTCGGCATTAGACGTAGTCCCAAGGGGGCTGTACATTCGCTATCTGCCGTTCCGCGAGACCGAGGAGCTGCTGGAGGTATTGGCAGGATTCCTGTTCGCTGCTGCATTCATCTCCTCGGCGGCGGTTATGCTGGCAGAGATAGTCAGAGCGTCGTTCGGTGCAGAAAGCAGCGCCGTCAAAGCGGGAGGGCCGGGCATTGGCACGAGAACCTGATGTCGGCGGCAAATCGTTTTCCGGGCATAAGCCGCTCGTCGGCGTCTTGATAGTCACGCGCAACCGCAAGGCGGACGTGCTGGAGTGCGTCGAGGCGGTTATGCGATCTTCCTATCGCCATCGGGCTGTCTACGTGGTTGACAATGCCTCGACGGATGGTTCGTCTCAGGCAATCGCAGAGCAGTACCCGGATGTGCGTGTGATTCGGTCCGGGGAGAATCTCGGATTTGCCGGCGGGAATAACCTTGGTATGGCGGGGATGTTGGACGACGGCGTAGACGCGGTGTTTCTTATCAACGATGACGCCGTTGTCGCCCAAGACGGCCTCGAAAAGCTGGTGGACGGCCTTCGGGATTCTACTGTGGCGGTAGTGTCCCCCAAGGTGCTGCTGCACGGGGAGCCGGGAGTGATATGGTCGGCCGGCGGCAGGGTTGATCCGAGAACCGGCGTATCGGTCCAGAGGCACTATGGCGAAGCAGACCGTGGTCAGGCCGATGAAGTCGCCGAGATAGACTACGCCATCGGGTGCGCAATGCTCGTGAGTGCAGACGTCATCCGGCGGGTTGGCCTCATGGATTCGCGCTACTTTATGTACTACGAAGAGGCGGACTGGTGCCGCCGGATTCGGCACGCTGACTACCGGATAATGTACGTTCCGCAAAGCCGGGTCTGGCACAAGGTGATTCGCGGAGGGGACGGACGCAATCACGCCGCCTACTACTTCTGCAGAAACAGGCTTCTGTACCTGAGGTCTGCCGGCGTGCCTGCGAGCAGAATCGCGTGGGTTGCCCTATCCGATATCCTGCGCAGCGCGGCAGTCCATGCAGTGAAGGGCCGGGCGCACCAAAGCCGGCTGATGATTCAGGGCGTCATGGATTACTACACCGGAACCTTCGGCGAGTTCAGGGATGGCTCATGAGAATACTGGCGCTCTCCACGTGGTTTCCTTTCCCGCCGGATAACGGCTCGAAGGCCCGCGCGTACAACCTGCTGAGCCGCCTGGGGGAGAAGCATACTCTCGATCTGATCGCTCTGTCGCAGTCCGGCCGCGACGCGGAGCATCTTGGCGAGGTGCAGAGGTTCTGCCGGCGGGTGGAAGTGTTCCCCGAGCCGCGATTTCATCCGAAGGACGTGCGTTCGTGGCTGGGCTTCTTCTCGCCGGTCCCGCGCTATTTCAGGGCGCACCACTGCCCTGAGATGGAAGCTCTCTCGATGCAGTGGGCGCAGGAGGAGAACTACGACGCCGCGCTGGCCGTCACCTTGGGGGCAGCTCCGTGTGCCGCGAAGCTGAATGTGCGCTTCAAGGTTTTGGATCAGCACAACGTGGAGAGCCAGGTGATTAAGCGCCGGTGGCAGAACGAGCGGTCTCTTCGCCGCCGGCTGAGATACGCCCCTACCTGGATGAAGGCCGAACGGTTCGAGCGCGCAGTCGCCCGAAAGTTTGACGCCGTCATGGTTGTTTCAGAGCCTGAGCTTCACATGATGGAGCATCTGCTGGGAAATGGGCACAGGGCGAAGATACACGTGATCCCGAACGGAGTGGATTCGTCTTTCCTGGAATACCGCGCACCCGCGAGAGAGCACAGGGTTCTGGTCTTCACGGGAGCGCTCGCGTATCAGCCGAATTACGACGCCGCTGTGCGCCTCTGCCGACGGATTCTCCCGGCCGTGCGGTCTGAGTTCCCTGATGCGCGTCTCCGCATAACGGGGCGGTTGGACGGCGTTGACATCGAGGGCCTCATGCGCATCGCGGGGGTGGAGTTCACCGGATACGTGGAGGACATCCGTCCGGTGGTGGCCTCAGCGTCGGCGCTCGTGGTTCCACTCCGGTATGGAGGCGGGACCCGGCTGAAGATTCTGGAGGCGATGGCGCTGGGCACGCCTGTCGTCTCAACTCCAGTCGGTGCAGAGGGGCTGCAGGCGCAGGATGGAGTCCACATCCTGATCGCGGAATCGGACGCGGCGCTGGCCGAGCAGATTTCGAGAGTCCTGGCTGATACTGGCCTCGCCGCTCGAATCGCACAGAACGCGCATGCGCTGGTTCAGAAGCGCTACCGGTGGGACGCTATCGCAGCGGAGTTCGAGTGCATACTTGTGGCACATGAAGAAGGGACGGCTGGAACATGCACAGGCGTGAAATAGCAGCAGGCAGGCCGGTCATTCACGGTTTGCTGCAGACGTTCTCCGTAATCGCCGCGGGGCTGCTGATCGCGTTGTTCGTTACCAGGCTTTCTGCGTACTACATCGCGGCCGGAACTGCGGCGCTGATTCTGGGATTCATGCTGGTCAGGAACCTGCAATTTGGGCTGCTCGCCTATTTCTGTCTCGCGGCATTTGCGTTCGGGGAGTCGCCGGGAGTTCAGAGCCCGCACAGCGAATACAGCGCAGGCCTGATGCCGTCGCAGGTGCTTCTTGTGTTCTTGGGTGTATTGTGGCTTGGCCGGGCGATATTTGTGGACGGTTTCAGGCTGGTCAAGTCGGAGCTGAATCTGCCGCTGGCCGTGCTTGGCGCGGTTGCTCTGGCTTCTCTGGTGGTCAACAATGTACTGCGCGGCCCGCGGGAATTGCTCTTCCATCAAATGCTGATCACCCAGGCGGCGGAAGTGGGCCTTCTCGGCTTCTCCATATGCGCGTTCTTTCTGGCCGCGAATGCACTGCGGGATCGGAAGTGGATTGGCCGCGTCTTCGCGCCTGTCGTGCTGCTTGGACTGTACTACTCGGCGCACCGGATATTCGGGTTCGGGCTGCCTATACCCGTGATGTGGGGGGGGTTCCTCTTGGCCGCGGCGATTGCCTTTGTCTACGCGCGTCTGCTTTTCGACAAGCCTGCGAGGCCTCGGGCGGTCGGCTTGTCCCTGCTTCTCGCCATCATGGTGTGCGCGGCATACAGCAACCTCGCCTGGGTTTCCGGATGGGTAGCCGTCACAGGTGCGATCCTGGTGGTGAGCTGGTACCGGTCGAAGGCGCTTGCGGCATTCCTGCTCGCCCTTACCTTGCTTGCGATCTTCGTGTATCCGGGCGTCTACCCTTCCGTGCATGAGGAGTCCGAAATCGGAGGGGATTTCGACAGACTCATCATCTGGCAGGATGCCTTCCGCATGTTGATGGTGGTGAACCCGCTCCTCGGCATCGGGCCGGGCAATTACCAGCCCTACGTGTACCACTACAACACGCTCTGGTTCGGAAAACAGACTTACACCACCGCCCACAGCAACTACGTCCAGGTGGCCTCGGAGCTTGGGCTGATGGGACTCGGCGCATTCATATGGGTCGTCATATCCGGGATCAGAGCTGGAAGCAGGTCCGCCCGGGCTTCTCCACCGGATATGCGATGGCTCGGAGTCGCAGCAACGGCGCTCCTTGCGTCCATGGCCGTCGCGAGCCTATTCGGTGATTATCTCTTCCCGAGCCGAGGGAACAATGGCATTGTGACCTTTGGCACAACGGTCTACACGTGGCTGATAATGGGCGCAGCAGTGGCCGCCGCGAACCTGGCGGACGAACCATAAGCCTACGCCTGGCTAGCAACTTGTGGGGCCCGCTGCAGCCCGGATTCCTGCCGGCGCACGGAAGGGGACAATGCACAGCGGGCCATCGAAGGACTTGTCAATCGCCATAGCGAGCTGGAACACCAGGGACCTTCTGGATCGGTGCCTGGAGTCAGTCTACGCGGCGTCCGCCGGTTTGGCTTTCGAGACCATAGTCGTTGACAACGCCTCGGATGACGGCAGCGCCGAAATGGTGGCCTCCAAGTACCCCGATGTGAAGCTGATACAGAACAAGCTGAACCTGGGCTTCGCCGCGGCGTGCAATCTCGCTTTCAAGCACAGTGTCGGCCGCTACTTTCTCCTGTTGAACTCGGATACGGTCGTCCTCGATGGCGCTTTGAGAGCCATGGTTGGGTTCATGCACAGTCACCCGGATGCAGGCGCGGCCGGATGCCGGCTGCTGAATCCTGATGGCTCGCTCCAGAGGTCGTGCAGCCGGTTTCCCAGCCTGATGACGGAGTTCTTTGACGCTCTGTATCTGAGCAAGCTGTTCCCGACGAGCAGGCTCTTCGGCAGCTACTCCATGTCATACTGGGATTTCGATGAGGTACGCGAGGTGGACTTTGCCGGCGGGAGCTGCCTCATCGTGCGGAGGGAAGCTGTTGAGGAAGTGGGCCTTCTCGACGAGAGCTTCTTCATGTACGTCGAGGAAGCCGATTGGTGCTATCGCATGTGGGAAAACGGCTGGAAGGTTTACTATTTCCCCGATGCGCGGGTAATCCATCTCGGCGGCGAGAGCGCCCGACGATACGGCGGCGACATCCTGCTTCATCTCTACGTGAGCAGAAACAAGTTCATTCGTAAGCATCGCGGGAGAACCGCGGCGGTTGCGCATCGCATGATCGTGGGCTTAGGCGCTGTGAGCAGGTTGTGCTTTTTCGGAATTCGGCGGCTGCGCCGTCATGAGTTGGCGGAGGCAGTCTGCTTCCAGTGGCGGCTTCTGAAATGGACTGTAACGGCACCGTCCGAGGCGATATCGCAGCCAGCCCAAGAGGTGAACGATGATAGTCGGCCTTGACGCGAGGTTTCTGACCCATCCCCAGCATGGGGGCTTCAAGACATATACGCGTTCGGTGGTCTCGTCTCTGGCGGCCGTGGATGGCGAGAACCGCTACTTGATATATACCGACCGGCCCGATCCGACGCTTCAACTGCCGGCTAACTTCGTGGTGAGGCCGGTATCCGCTCCGAATGCCGTCATGCGGGAGCAAGTCTTTCTTCCCATCGCGATGTGGCGTGATGGGGTAGATATCGCCCATTTTCCCTGCAATACGGCACCGATTCTTTTCGGCCCCAGGATGGTGGTGACTATCCACGACGCGATACCTATGCGCCGCAGAGTGGGCACTGCGGGCAACCAGAGCATTAAGCAGCGGCTCCTGCATCGGTATTGGCGGGCGGTCATGCCTCGGAGCGCGCAGCGAGCCGACATCGTGATCACCGACTCCAATCACTCGCTGGCTGATGTCCGGGCACATCTGAACGTGCCCGCGGACAAGATTCGCGTAGTGCTGCCGACGATAGATCCGCTGTTCACCGGAGAGCGGCCCGGAATCCCGCCGGCAGAGATGCGTTCAGCAGAGTCGTTCGTCCTCGCATTCGCCTCGACTGACGGGCGCAAGAACCATGCGGGTGCGATAAGCGCCTACCGCGCGGTTGCGACGGATCACCCTGGGCTGAAACTGGCGCTGGTCTGCTCGCACCCGAGCGTCCGCGCGAGAGTGGCAAGCGAGGCGGGCAACGGCGTCATTCCGCTCGGGCCTGTGTCTGCCGAGGAGCTTCTGTGGCTGTACAGGAACGCCCTGGCTCTGGTCTTCCCTTCCTTCGATGAGGGCTTGGGCCTTCCGCCGTTGGAGGCGATGGCCTGCGGGACGCCGGTAGTCGCGTCCGAGGGCGGCTCCCTCCGCGAGATGCTCGAGGGGCGTGCGGTATTCGTTGATCCTCACAATCCGGACAGCATAGCCGGCGGGATGAAACAGGTTCTGGAAGATCGAGCACCGCGCGCCGGCCTGTCCAGCAAAGGGCGGGATTACGCGTCCCTGGTCAGCCGCGAACGAATGGGCCGCGAGCTCATTGCCGCATACATGGAGGCAATGCACCAAGGGCGCGGAGTGATGGAGTGATGGAGTGACGGAGTACTGGGGTAATGGGACCCAACACTCCAGTACTCCAATACTCCAGTTCTGCGGAGGTCTGCGCTATCAAGATAGTGTTCTTGACCCAGCTCTGCCCATATCCGCCGTCGAGCGGGAGCGCCATCAAGAGCTACAACGTCCTGAAGCACCTCGGCGCGCGCCACGACGTCAGCCTGCTCACTTTCATCAGGAGTGAGCGCGAAGCCTCGTCTCTCTCGCATCTCTCGCCATATTGCCGCGAAGTAGACTTCTGCGTCGTCCGGCGCTCGAAGGCGCTGAATCTGCGCGATGCCTTGAAGTCTTTGCTGACAGGCACATCCTTCATCGTGACGAGGGATTGGCAGCCTGCGATGCACGCCAAGGCGCAGAAGCTCCTGAACAGGCGGCCGGACCTGATCTACGTGGATCACTTGCAGATGTTCCAGTTTGTGCCCGATCCGCTTCCTTGCCCGGTTGTGCTCGACGATCACAATATCGAGTGGCGCATCGTGGAGCGCTTTGCGTCGGCCGGCGGTCCGCCGCTGCAGCGGCTGTTTGCCTCGCTCGAGTGGCACAAGCTGCGGTCGTATGAGCTGGACGCCTCCCGCAAGGCCGATCTGGTGTTCACCGTAACAGCCCAAGACAAGGACGTGCTGGTGGCGAGCGGCATATCGCCGGAGAAGATTGCCGCGCTGCCCGTCGGTGTTGACACAGAGCGCTTCAAGCCGATTCGTCTTGCTGCCGACGACAAGAAGGTGCTGACATTCGGCACGATGTCGTGGCCTCCAAATGCCGATGCTGTTGCCTATTTTGTCAAGGCAGTCTATCCGCTCGTCAAGGGCAGGGTGCACGATGTGCGGTTCAGCATCGTCGGGGCGAATCCGCCGCGAGAAATCAAGGCGCTGGCAGAGCGGGATCGTACGATCAGTGTTACCGGATTTGTAGACGACATTCAGGCTGCCGCCCAGGGCACCGCCGCCTTTGTCGTTCCACTGCGCATAGGAAGCGGCATACGAGTCAAGATCCTCGATGCCATGGCGATGGGGCTGCCCGTGGTCACCACTTCCGTGGGCTGCGAGGGCATCCTCCTGCGGCCAGGTGAACACGCATTCGTGGCCGACACGCCTGGCGAATTCGCGAATGCCGTGGTGCATCTTCTCCTGAACCCAGACGAGCGCATGCGTCTCGGTTCCGCGGGCCGGAATCTGGTGGCGAGCCACTACTCCTGGCCGCCCATTCTGCACCAGCTCGATCAAGCCCTCTCCAGGTTTGCGACGAGCTAGCAACCTGCCTCCATTCTGCCATGCAACCTCATGGGCACCGTGCGTGCCGGTCTCAGCAAGTAAGCCTACTAATCCCTAGCTCGTAGTGGCACTAAACGCTAGGCATAGCATATGAGGTATATAGTAGGTTTTATCTTATACTGCTCCGGGTACGTTGTCCTGGGCGGCGTGGCACATACGGCAGTGAGCCGCTCAGTTCGAACGGGCACCGAGCGCTGGCCGAGCCGTTTTGCTGTGACCACCACTCTATTTGTGGGACGTTTGCGAGCTTTCATGCTTCCAGACGCCCAGTAGGCGCTGAGACCATCGGGAGGCTGTTCGATGCGCATACTCTTCGTGACCCCCTATGTGCCGTCTTTGATCAGGGTCAGGCCCTTCAACTTCATCAGGCAGCTTTCGAGGCGTCACGAGGTGTCCCTGATTTGCTTGGCGCAGGACGACTCGGCTGACGCCGATGCAATTGAGCAGTTGCGGTGCTGCTGCGAGAAAGTGTATGCGCTTCCATTGGCGAAGGGGCGGTCGCTCATCCGATGCTTCCGTCGGCTGCTAAGCAGGGCGCCTCTCCAGGCGGTGTACAGCGATCTTCCCGGCGGAAGGGCTTTGGTTTCCCAAGCTGCCGAGAGCGGCAGCTTCGATCTGGTGCATGTCGAGCACGTCCGTGGAGCGCATCTGGCTGAGGATGTGAGTCACCTCCCCAGGGTGTACGACTCGGTGGACTGCATCACGCGCCTGCTGAAGCAGAGGCTCGCGGACGGATGCAGCGCCTTCCAGCGCGCACTCGGTTACGAGGAATTGCTGAAGATGCGCTCGTACGAGCCGCGGGTGGCCGCTGCGTTCGACAGCATAGTCATTACATCCGAGCACGACAGACGGGCGCTCGCATATCTCATCCGGCGTTTTGCTGCTTGGCCCAATCCGTCTGGTGCTGCCGGCGTTGGCACTTCGCCGATAGCCGTGATCCGAAACGGCGTTGACAGCGAGTACTTCCGGCCTATAGACGTGCAGGCTCAGCCGGCCACCATAGTCTTCAGCGGCAAGATGGGCTATTTCGCAAATGCGTCTGCCGCGCTCCACTTCTACGGCCAGGTATTCCCTCGTATCAGGCGAGAGAGGCCGGATGCCAGGTTCAGGATCGTCGGAAGCGATCCGCCGGATGCCGTTCGGAGGCTGGCCAGGGACCCAGCCGTGGAGGTCACCGGCTACGTGCCGGATATGCGGCCGCATCTTGCATCGGCGGGGGTAGTTGTCTGCCCGTTGACGGTCGGCGTCGGGGTTCAGAACAAGGTCCTGGAGGCCATGGCGATGGCCAAGCCGGTCGTGGCGACTTCGATCGCGTGTAAAGGGATACGCGACGTAGTGGATGGCCTGCACCTGATTCGCGTTGATAGCTCGGAGCGAATGGCCGACGCCGTACTTGGCGTCATGGACAGCGAGGAGTATGGGTATAAGCTGGGTGAACGCGCTCGACGATTCGTTGTGGCGAACTACAGTTGGGAAACGGCTGTGGAGCGGCTGGAGGAAGTCTACGCGATGACCATCGATGTGCGCCGAAATCGTCTTCCCGCCGCCGCCTAGAGATCGGAGCAGGGAACCTGGAGGATACATTCGAGTGGGAGCGATAAACCGCGCGGTTTACTTGGAATCAGGCGAGAGGACCAGGATAAGCCCCTGGTATGAGCCGACAAAGCGCGCGCTGGATATGCTCATATCGGGTCTGCTCCTCTTGCTTGCGATCCCGCTGCTGATTCCGGTTTGCACAGCTATCGTGCTGGACAGCCGTGGGCCTGTGCTCTTTCGGCGTCGGGTCGTCGGAAAGGGCGGCCGCGCTTTCTACGCCTTGAAGTTCCGGACCATGATCGAGAACGGCGATCTGGAGGTTTCGAGCGACAGCCAGCTCGCAGAGGAATACGGCAACAATCACAAACTGCGACGTGACCCTCGGGTCACGCGAGTCGGCAAGGTACTTCGGAAGACCAGCATTGACGAATTGCCCCAGCTCATCAACGTTTTCCTCGGCCAGATGAGCCTGGTCGGGCCGCGGATGATTTCCTTTCCTGAGCTGGAGAAGTTCGGCCCCTGGCAGGACAAGATCCTCGCGGTCAAGCCGGGCATAACGGGTCTCTGGCAGGTGAACGGCAGGAGCGACCTCCCCTATGAGGATCGAGTCAGGCTGAATGTGTACTACGTTAGCCACCGCTCCCTGCCGCTGGACCTGAAAATCCTGGCGAAGACGATCCCGGCCGTCATCACCGGCCGGGGGGCGTACTGACGGCGCGTTTCATGATCCACAGCCGCTCATTGTCGGAATTGCTGGCTAATGTGAGTGAATTTCCAGGGCAATTCGGCGTGGCGTGGAGCCCCTAAACGCGAGACCGGTTACGTGAGCGCTCGCTTCACCGCCGAGCAAATGTCGCCGGTGATCTCTTCAAGTTCCGCCAAATCAGGGCCTTCGGCCATCACGCGAATCAATCGCTCGGTGCCAGATGCCCGGACGAAGACCCTTCCCCGTCCGGATAGGCGTTCCTCGCCGGCTTTGACGGCTGAGACTATCTCGGGAACGGCATCCCAGCCGTCCTTCTTCTTTACGGGCACGTTGATGAGGAGTTGCGGGAACTCCTCCATCTGCGCCGCCAGCTCGGAAAGCGGCTTGCCCGTTTCGAGCATGATATCGAGTATCTGGAGCGCGGTCACCATGCCGTCGCCAGTCGTGGCGTGCTCGGCGAATATGATGTGGCCGGACTTCTCGCCGCCGATCGCAGCTCCCGTCCGCCGCATCTCGTCCGAGACATATCGGTCGCCAACCTGCGTGCGCAGAAGGGCTATGTCGTCCCGGGCAAGAGCCAGCTCCAGGCCGATGTTGCTCATGACGGTGGCGACGACGGCCCTGCCGGGAAGGCGGCCCTTGCCGGCGAGCTGTCTGGCGCATATGAGCATGACGTGGTCGCCGTCCACCAGCTTGCCCTTTTCGTCAACGAGGATCGCGCGGTCGCCGTCTCCATCAAACGCCATGCCGATCTGGGCGCTCTTCTTCAGAACCAATTCCTGAAGCGCCTCGGGGTGCAGCGAGCCGCAATTCGCATTTATGTTCAAGCCATCGGGCTGGTTGTTAGTGGCCGTGACCTGGGCGCCGAGCTCCGAGAACAGCCTGGGGGCCAGGTCGTACACTGCTCCGTTGGCACAATCGAGGACTATCTTCATCCCGCCCAGGCGGCGCGGGAGCATTTGCCTGAGGTGGTCCAGATAGCTGTCCACAAGCTCGTGCGCGCGGTACATTCTCCCGACGCCGGCGCCTTCAGGGCGCGGAAGTTTATCGAACTTCTCAACCTGATCTTCTATCTCTGCCTCGACCTCGTCGGGGAGTTTGCAGCCATCGCTGCCGAAGAACTTGATGCCGTTGTCCCGCATTGGGTTATGCGAAGCCGAGATCACAATGCCCGCATCCGCGTGCATCATCTGGCTGAGGAAGGCCACTCCGGGAGTTGGAACGACCCCCGCAAGGTATACATCCACGCCCAGAGAGCATATCCCTGAGGCCATTGCGCTTTCAAGGATGTCGCCGGAGATTCGGGGGTCGCGTCCGATCAGCATCTTTGCGCCCTCGTGCTTCTGACGCAGTACGTATGCGGAAGCAGACCCCAGTTTCAAGGCCAGGAGGGCGCTCAGCTCGGTATTCGCGATCCCTCGTACACCGTCAGTGCCAAACAGTTTGTCCATGCGTTCCACCTTGGAGATTAAGTCTGTAGGCCTGTCGGATGACGAGGCACACGAGAAACTGTACCGCTTCTCTGGGGCGCTTGTCAACTTCCTACAAAGCAGGTGTGAATGCAACGCGATTATGTCCCCTGGTATCTGCAGAGCGATAATGTCCCCATGGAGAGAGGAGTAATCGCGATCACACAGAAGGAAGCGACGCGCTACGATGTGTTGAGGAGAGCGCTTGATGG
>Ga0307378_10002371_pt1 | contig 28996 bp, 27 predicted proteins | sample UN1MG_FD_202238 | JGI IMG/M metagenome (GOLD analysis project Ga0307378, IMG submission 202238) | Soil microbial communities from Risofladan, Vaasa, Finland - UN-1 | ecosystem: Environmental > Terrestrial > Soil > Coastal area > Acid sulfate soil | place: Finland: Risofladan, Vaasa | collected... | reverse complement strand
CACAGGCGGCGACAATGACCTTTTTATTGTTTTTGTTGAATATATACGCGAGTTTAGCGATGCTCGTGGTTTTGCCGGTGCCGTTGACGCCAGCGACCAGGATAACAGTCGGGCCGGTCCTGGCAAGACATAGCTGTCTGTCGCGTTCCGGCCAATAGCTTTTTATCTGCTCCTTAAGAAACGGTATAATATCGTCGGTAGTGGCGATTTGCTTGCTGCGATAAGCCTCTCGCAGTTCTGAGACGAGTTTGTCCGTTGTCTCGACGCCGATATCATCGCTGATCAGCGTTTCTTCCAGCTCGTCGAGCAGTTGTTCATCAATCTTTCTGCCCAGGCTCAATACCGAAGAGAGCGAAGAGCTGATTTTGGCCCGTGTTTTTTCTAATCGTTCTTTGAAAAATCCCGCTGTTTTAGTGAAGATTCCCATCTTTGTTTGCCTTTTTATAAAGATTCATTCTAATTTATATTAGAAGCTGCTTTAATGCTTCCAAATGGTTTCGGCTCAGCCCTGATAGTATCGGGATTTGAGATAATTTCAAGTCCCCTTTCATCCTCCCGTTCCTTTGGGGTGGGGCGGGATACTGAAATTGGCTTTGAATTGGCTTTGTTTTTTCGGCTCTCATGGAGCATAAAAACCTTATAATCCTTTGTAAATACTGAGATTGTATTAATTTCTGCCCCCGATAAATTGGGTTTGTTTTGCATAATTGACTTATAGCCACGAAGCCACAAAGATACATAAGAAATAAAGCAGGACCTTTTCTGACCCCGCCACAGGCCAGATGAGTCGAAAAAGGCAAAATTTACCATTCTTCATTCTCCATTCAATATTCTACATACGGCATACGATATACTAACTTAGTTATATATTATACGTATATTTAGGATGAATGTCGGGTGGAATTTCAAAAAATCTCCGTGACTTCTCACTGAGTAATTTTGCATATCTCGTATCTCGAAAGTTGAAGAGTTTAGCCGTATAGGATACGATATTTCGCATTACTTCCGTTTTCCCACATGATTGGTTCCATTCTTCGCAGTCTGCCGCTTTTAGTCCGGTTGGAAAAATTTGCGATTTCCTGTATTTGTTACGGGAAAAAAATTTTCTTTGACAAGTCAGGCGGTTCTGGTTAGATTCCCGCTATCGTCCTGCAATTTTTGAGTATAAGCTCACGCGTGATTCGTGCAGGATAAAAATGGGAATCCTCTAACAAGGATGTTCTGGTGGTCAGTTGCTTTTAGCATAGAACATCGATTCACAAAGGACGGCGGCGTGGTAGCTCCGGAAGTTGAAGAAATATTCGCTGACATACTTGAGCGTTCAAAAGCACTTGATCCTGCCAACACACGCAAGTGGTTCGAGCAATTGGCGGTTTTGCATTTCGACGGCGGTTCGCTCCGAGTAGGCTGTCCCGATGAGGCAACGGTTCAGTATTTGCAGGATAATTGCAAGAGCAGTTTCATCCGTGCGGCCCAACAAATAACCGGCCATCTTGTTACGTTGGATTTCAGTGTCGATGCCGGCGTAAAGGCCGATAGCGGCGATCGACGCTACCAGCCCAGCCTAAAACTCCACCCTGATTATACTTTCGATAATTTTGTAGTCGGGCCGAGCAACCGGCTTGCTCACGCCAGTTGTATTGCTGTAAGCCAATCGCCCGGCGATACTTACAATCCGCTTTTTATTTACGGAAGCTCCGGTTTGGGAAAGACACATCTTTTGCATGCCGTCTGTTTCGAAGCCCAGCGAAGGCTAAATAACGCGGTCATTCAATTTTTAAGCTGTGAAGATTTCGTTAACAGATTTATAAGGGCGATCGAGGAAGGGAATCTGGCCGGCTTTCAGAGCCAGTTTCGCACCGTAGATTTGCTGATAATCGACGACGTTCAGTTCCTGCGGGAACGTGAGCACAGCCAGGAGGAATTTTTCCATACCTTTAACGCCCTTTATAACAACGGCAAACAAATCATTCTCAGCGCCGACAGCGCGCCCGGCAAGATTCCTTCGCTTGAGGAGCGTCTAATAAGCAGGTTCAACTGGGGCCTGGTGACCAGGGTCGATCCGCCGAGCTACGAGACAAGGGTAGCGATCGTGCAAAAAAAGGCCCATGTTCGGGGCCTGAATATTTCCGATGAAATAGCCGGATTTATTGCTCGAAAAGTGTACGCGAACATAAGGGAGTTGGAAGGGGCATTGACCAGCATTTACGCCGTAGCGATGACTACCGGCCAGGAGATTGACCTTGAACTGGCTCAGACAGCACTGGAAGGGCAAATCGAGGCGACGTCCAAACACATAAGTATTACTGATATTGCCGAGGTGGTAACGAGCCATTTTGACGTTCGACTTACAGATTTGCAGAGCAAAAAACGCAGCCAGAGCATTACCGAACCGCGTCAGATTTGTATGTATCTGGCGAGAAATCTGACCAGGCACAGCCTCGAAGAAATCGGCGGCCACCTGGGCGGACGCGATCATACGACAGTGATGCACGCCTGCAGCAAGATAAATCAGGCCAAGGACAACGATCCCAAAATGAGCGTTTTGCTGAACGACCTGACAAAACAAATCACGCAAGCCTGACAAACTTAACCGCCCGGAAATCTTCGGCCTTGTCAGGCTCAATCGAGTCGATTTGCCGGATTGTTTCAATATGGAATTTAACACGTAAAGGTATTCTGAGGGCAGCCGTGTGATTAAGAACTTTTCTCTGGCAATTCCCTTTGCCTTCTTACCCATTTCTTTCGCCATGACAGGCTTATTGAGAAAATCGGCAATCCTGTCGGCGAAACCTTCAACATCATGGGGCTCGATCTGAAGGCCATTTTCATCGCCGGTAATGCGAGCCGGCAGCAATGTGTAAACAAGCACAAATATTATGAGGACGGGTATGCGCGGTAATGACAAATTTTCCGATGGCTAAAAGAGTTTTTTTGCGATAATATATTGTCCATCTCGTGACCTGGATTATAAGGAGCGAAAGAGCTTGGCATCGGAAAATGACAAAAAGAAGTCGCTTCGGGTAGCTCTGATTGCATCGGAGCATACTATCTGTGAGTATTCGATATTCCTGGAGCGTTTGCTGGTTGGTTTGGCGGACGAGTCGATTCCGGTGGCTCTGATTTGTCCGCCGGGCTTCAATCCGGGAACTGTGTTTACCGGCATAGCTGAGGTTATTAATTATCCGATTATTGATTTGCCTTTGATAGAGCGTCTGAATATCAGGCTGCTTACTGAGCGTCTTGCTAAATTTGAGCCTGCCATTCTGCATTGTCTGTGCGAAAGCGAGGCGCCACTTACAAGGCATTTGGCCCGTCGATTGGATTTACCTTATGTGTTGATGGTCAATTCGCTGCAGAACAAATGGCACCACCTGTCCATTTCGACAAAGAATTGTGCGAAAATTATTGTTCCGGCTAAAAGTATCGCCGCTAATATGGCGAGCGTTCATCCCCGCTTTGCCGACCTTATCGAACAGATAAATATAGGGACGTTCACGGCAGAAGGCAGTGGGTGTTTTTCTGAGGCTTCCCGGCTTGCGACCATGGTGGTGGCGGATCCTCTGGATAAGGCCGATGACTTTGAGAATTTGTTTAGCGTTATCAGGCGTTTAATGATTGACGGTTATGAATTTATGACAGTGATAGTAGGCGGGGGGCGGGCGGAGAGACAACTGTGGAAATTGCTGTCTGCATTGGGTCTTCTGCAAATTGTCAGCATTGTGCCCCGGCGTATGCCCTGGCGTTCGGTTCTTGCCGCGGGTGACATATTCATTCAGCCTCAGCCAAATTATGCCTTTGATCCTGTATTATTGGAGGCGATGAGTATCGGTGCCGCGGTTGCCGGGTGCACGGGTGGTGTCGATGATCTTATAATTGAGGACCGGACGGCTGTTGTGTTTGATCCGAATGACGAGATGAGTATTATGCGTACCCTGCAGCGGCTGTTGGACAGGCGGGAGTTCGCACGTAAGATCGCAGGAAATGCACAGCAATATTTAAGGGAGAACCACTCGGTCAGCAAAATGATTGCCGCTACGCTCCAGACATATTACGAAGCACAAGAGTAAATATATCGCTGATGAGAAATACTTATATTAGAGATGATTATGATTTTATGGGACGTCCGGCGGCGGTTATCGTACGAACTAAGCAAAATGAGTGCAAGAAACTGAGTATCTCAATAGTACAAGAGCAATAAAGACGATAGAAAAATTGAAAATGTTGTATCTGAATATGATATAGTCAGATTGGTTTATAGGTTAAGTCTTTCAGCGAAAAAGGAGAGTTAAAATGCTAAAGAGACAAGTCCTTCTAATAGCGATGCTTATCGGTTCGATGCTGTTGCTCCAGGGTTGTGTGGTTGCCGCCGTTGGGCTCGGAGCCGCCGGCACGATAGCGTATGTCCGGGGCGATCTGCAAGCAGTAGAGTCAGAGCCGATCGATGTAGTTTATGAGGCTTCCTTAAAGGCGCTCAATGAACTTGAGCTGCTCCCAACCAGAAAATCGAAGGATGCATTGGGGGCAGAGATTGTTACATATGATGCACAAGATAAAAAGATCACGATAAGACTCAAGTCAGCGGCAGAAAACATGACGGAGCTGTCCATCAGAATTGGCGTATTCGGCAGTGAGACGAAATCCAGGCTGATTTATCAAAAAATACGCGAGAATCTTCAGAAGCAGCCAGGGTATCAAAGAGTGCCATAATAGTTCATGAACAATCTATATAAAAGCCCTCAGTCGTGTGATAATCAGGTCAATTCGACATCGATTGGTTTATCTGGTGGTGCAGCGTCGGTGGCGGACAGCAGACTGCCGAGCCGGTAAGCTTCATTGAGCGCCGAAGGGTGTTTTTCGATATCGCCGAGGGCATCAATTTTATTGACGAATAAATTGGCCTCATAGTGCACCTGAAGCGAATCAAAATAAGATTTCATAGTTAATCGAACGCATTCGAATTGTTTTTTGCTTCTTGATCCCCCGACAGCGATAACCATAGCCCGGCGATCGTGCCCGGGAGTTATAAGCTCTTTTTTCAGCACATATTTATGTGCCCAAAGGCACTGGCAGCGGTCAATAAGCATTTTCGCCTGGGCGCAAACGGTCATAAAGAATACCGGTGTAGCGAAAATTATACGATCGGCGTCGAGGATTTTTTTAAGGAGCTGCTGATAATCATCCTGTACTTTACATAAGCCTGTTGCATAGCAGGCGTTACATTCTATGCAGGGGCTGACATTATAATCGGGTAAACGCACATATTCGGTGCCGGCACCCACAGACTCGGCACCGGCCAAAGCCCGGCGCAAAAGCAAATCGCTGTTGCCCTTAATCCTCGGGCTTGTCGATATTCCAAGAACTTTTAAACTCATAATTAATATTCGTTCGGATAAACACAGTCTGTATTTTTGCAAGAATATGACATAATCTTATCGTTAGAGCGGGCTATATTCAAGCTGTTTTTCGGCAGAGAATCAGAACATGAAATCTCTTAAAAGGAATCTTCGAAAAAATTCAAGATTTGGAACAAAGTTTGCCGATGGATAATACTGGATTGATAAATGAGTGGCTCTGACAAATGACCAATGCGGCCATGTTAGTCCAAGATTACTTTGTCTATCTTTGATATCGCACACAAGTTAGATTGTAATCCAGACATGGTAGTTAAGGGCTGATATAAAAAAGGAAAGAGCCACATAAGCAAAGGGAGAGCTCACAAAGCTCTCCCGTTTTTTTTAACTTTTCTAATTTCTCCAACCTCCCCTAATTTCGCCCAGGCAGAAATCGTAAATCACCCTATTTCTGGAATACAATTTTCCCTGCTACGATGGTCGTGTGAACGGAAAGGTTATCGTCGAGCAGGATCAGATCGGCATCCTTTCCCGCCGTGATGGCGCCTTTTTTATCCTGGAGTCCTAACAGCTCGGCGGGATTTTGTGTGACCATTCGAATCGCGATATCGAGAGGGCAGTTTGTAAATTCTATGAATCTTTCGAGTATCTGGCTGAGTCCAATCGCGGTACCGATAAGAGTGCCGTCTTTGTATCTTGCCGCTCCTGCTTTGGACTCGTATTCGATGCCATTATAGATGAACATGCCGTCGCCAAGGCCTATAGCCTGCATGCCGTCTGTAATTGGGAATGTACGGTCAGGCCCAAGCTTTTCATAAGCGAAATTCAGAACGGCCGGATGGATATGGACACCGTCAGTAATAACCTGGGCTGTTATGTGTTCAGACTGAAAGATAGCCACCAGCGGCCCCGGCGAGCGATGGTGGATCGAGGCCATTGCATTGAACAAATGTGTTACATGCGAGATACCAGCGTCGAATCCATCGAGAGTTTGCTCGTAAGTAGCGTTAGAGTGGCCGAAGGAGGCGATAATATCAGAGTTAACGAGAGAGCGGATGGTTTGTCGGCTCTTGGGAAGTTCCGGCGCAATCGTCATCATACTGAGATGCCCGTCGGTAATGTTCTGGATTTCATCGAGAATTTGTACAGACGGCGGGCAGATGCAATCAGGTTGAATCATCCCCTTTTTTTCCGTTGATATAAATGGGCCTTCGAGATGGATGCCGAGCAGATTAGCTCCGCCGAGGTCCCGGCCGACATATTCAGCCGCGAGAGCAAGGTGCCTATTGTCCTGATCTGGCTTAAATACAGTTGTGGCAAGAAAACCGGTGGTTCCAAAGCGAGCACAGGTTCGTGATATTGCTTCCAGAGCTTCCGGCGTCGCATCAAGGATATCGGCCCCGCCGGCACCCTGAATATGAATGTCGATGAAGCCGGGAGCGATGATTCTGCCCTGTGCATCGAGCGTTTCGTCGCGAGCAGTTCCAGGTTCGATTTGGCCGATTTGGGCAATGACGCCATTTTCTATGAGTACAGAGGTGGTTTGTTTGTTGTCTACAGCATCAAATAATCTACAATTAGTGATAACAAGTTTTTCTGGCATATTTATCCTTTCACAGCCTGCGAATAATCGAGTATCCAGTTATTTTTCTACCGGCATATCCGGTGAATCAGAAGAAGGTTCCTCCTGCTCTGTGTTCTTCTCTTCTGCTTGCTGTTCTTCATCTGCTCCCTTCTTCTCTGCTTTCTCCTTTTCTGCCTTCTGCTCCTCTGCCGCCTTGGTTAATATCTCAACAATCTCAATGCGACCTCTTCGCTTAGCCAAATCTAAAGGAGTATTACCTCGGTTGTCTTTAGCATTCACATCAACACCGCTGGCAATGAGCAACTCCACTACCTCTTTATGGCCGCCTCTGACCGCATAAAACAATGGTGTATTTCCTTTATCATCCTTAACATTTACTTCAGCACCATAATCCAATAATAATTCAGCGATATCTTTAAGGCCAGCCTTGACTGCATAATTAAGAGTTGTATTTTCAAACAAGTCTTTTATGTTAGGATCGGCGCCGCCCGTGAGGAGTAGCTCAACTGAATCTGTACGACCAGCCCTAGCCGCCCTTTGTAAAGCAGTATCTCTCAGGCTATCCTCACAGCTATCCAAATTTACGCCTTTCTCTATGAATGATTTGAGCGTTTTAATATCACCGATTGCAGCTGCTTCCTGCAATGACATAGGCACTTCTGGTGAATCAGTAAGAGTATAAATAATCCGTCGATCCACTCCTTCTCGTTTATAGCGATAAGGAGGAACAAAAAGAGGACTACTTGGCCATACTCGCGGTATCGGTTTCCCTTTAAAATCAAGCTCAGCACTTAAATGTAATAAGGCTAGCGGCTCAAAACAATCAAATCTTGTATAAATATGTCTCTTGCTTTGAACGAAAAATCCTTTATGAAATTTACTTGTCACAATATTATCGGCGATACGCCGAGCCATACCTAGAAATTCATTGATTTTTGTCTTCTTGTAAAGCTCAAGAAATCCTAAAAGACCATAAACTTCGGAACAAACTGTATCTATTTCTAGTTCTGGGTGCCCCTTTGGGCTGATTCCAATGTCCCCAAGACCATTCCCAATACCAATATTTCTTACTACATCCCATATAAATTCATCGCTGGTCGCCCCATAAGCCATGGCATATGCCCAGAAATAGTCTAAATCGACAGGTAAAGCCGTGGCGACGTCCCCTTTGTCTCCAATCGCAGACCTCTCCTTAAGAATATAACCTTCAATATTTGTACCATCAGTAATGATAGGGACAAATGAATTATCTCCTTTACGATATGATGCCTTGCCCCATGCGATTAATTCCTCTAGTGCCCATTGAGTAAATTCCCTGCCTTGCTCGCCCATCATTTCACCTATCAACAATATACTCATCCACTGATGAGGTTGTACATCTTCAGGATAATAGTTGTTTCGTTCCCCAGGAAAAATATAGTTAGGAAACACAAAACTGTGTAGGTCAATAAAATGTTCACGAACATCATCCCCTAATACATTCCAATTTAGTCTATTGTACTGATATCTAATCAATAACGTCTTAGGATGTCTAGTATCTATAAATCTCTTGATTAAACGCTTACTCCACACAAGGGGCTGCTCCTCCTTTGACAATTGATAGAGTGTGGCGGCTGCGTGGGCTAAACTGGTACCTGTATTAAAAAATCCTCCTGCGTTTCGCTTGCTCTGGAAAAATACAGGACCACCAATGTATTCATGTTTCCATGGTTCTTCGAGAGGAATTGAATAGTCAGCTATACGGTCAAAATCTAGATTTGACCAATCTAATACATGGGCAGACCAATAAGCACCTATAAATTTCTCTGTCGCCTCTGGATCTACTTGCCACATAAGTTCGTAATAAGGATAATGAACTTTTAAGATATGAAACTTAGGTGCAGCGTATTTGATTTCGTCCCTTTCAGCATCATAAGCCACATAATGTCCCCAATACAACAGCCCATTAGGTGCTCTCAAGTTCTCAAAGGCATACTTGATTGCCTGCATGGCTGCATCACTGTATTTAGGATCACCTGTAAGTATAGAAAGTCCGTCCAATGTCCGCAGTAGTGTCTGTTGAGAAGCAAAGTTGGAGAGAATCCATTCTTCAGTTTCAGTGGTTTTCGACAAATCACCCTTAGGGCTTATCCACTTCACCGGCTCGTGGGTGTGAATATTGACGCCGTCAACAAACAAAGGCGTATGCTTAGGGCCATAGGTATCCCGGCCATACTTAAGCACATTATCGGCAAATTCACGGACAGCTTCAAGGTATTTGCTATCCTCATTTGCCCATAAATTGTCTATAGAAAAACCGGTCAGTGTAATAAACAACAGAACGACATCGAGAATGAGATATGTTTTATTTTTACTTCTCATATCGTATCAATCTTATTATGCGTCATTACTCTTACGCCTAGCTCTTGCGGAGGAGAATTTTGCCGGTAAGCTATCAAAACTCCTCTAAAATGTCAAGGATTAATAGACTTGCTTGTGGCAATTACGGGCCTTGACACACTATGTGTCAAGGCGTATGATTGTCTGTAAAGGGATTTAATTTTTGGAGCAAATAGGATGACTGAGGCAGAAAAAAGCTGGGAAAAGAGATTGTCAGGTAAGCCTGATGAGCTTACGGTCGATTTTGTGGAGTCGCTGTCTATCGATAAGCGTCTCTACAAGTATGATATTGTCGGCTCGATTGCTCATGCGCAGATGCTGGCGGAACAAAAGCTGATTACTAAAGATGAGTTCAGGCAGATTAAAGACGGGCTGATCGAAATAAGTGAGGAAATCGCGGAAGGGCGGTTCAGCTTCGAAAAGCAGTATGAAGATATCCATATGGCAATCGAGGCGGCTCTGGTTGCGAAGACAGGCCAGGCCGGCAAGAAACTCCATACCGGAAGAAGCCGTAACGACCAGGTGGCTACCGATATTCGGCTCTGGATGCGCGACCGGATAGAGATTCTGCAGGCCAAGATTACGCTGCTTCAGAAAGCTCTCGTCAAATCGGCCGGCAGATATACGGAAGATATTATGCCGAGCTATACGCATCTCCAGCGAGCCCAGCCGATTGTGATTGCTTGTTATCTGTTAAGTTTCGCCGAGCAGTTCGAACGCGACTTTATTCGATTGAAGAACTGCGGCAGCCTGCTGAATATTTCGCCGTTAGGCAGCGGGGCGGTGGCCGGCTCTACGCTGGATCTGGACAGGAAAAGCACGGCCAAGCAGCTCGGTTTCTCCGATATAAGCTACAACAGTATCGATGCTGTCAGCGACAGGGACTTTTGCGCGGAATTTATTTTCGATTGTGCGCTCATCGCGACGCACCTGTCTCGCCTGGCGGAGGATTGGATCCTCTATTCGTCGAACGAATTCGGATTTGTACTGATTGACGATGCCTATTGCACGTCGTCGAGTATGATGCCGCAGAAGCGCAATCCCGATTTGCTTGAGCTGATTCGGGGTAAGACCGGTTCTGTTTATGGCTCGTTGATGGCGATACTGACGATTTTGAAGGCTCAGCCGTCGGGCTACAATCGCGATATGCAGGAGGATAAGGTCCACGTTTTTTCTGCTGCCGATACGGTGGAGGCCTGCCTGGACGTGGCTTGTGCGATTGTTTCACATACGAAGTTCGATACAAAGAGGATTTCAGCCGGCCTGGATGAAGGATTTTTGGATGCAACTGCTTTAGCTGAGTATTTGGTTGGAAAAGGTGTGGCTTTCCGTGAGGCGCACGGCGTTGTCGGCTCTTTGGTTGCCGATTGTGAGAGGCAGCAAAAGAAGCTGGCAGAGCTTACGCTGGACGAGTTCCAAAAGTATTCGAACCTGATAGAGCCCGATGTGTATGAAAATCTCGGTGCCGTGAATGTTGCAGGTAAATACGTAACGGAAGGTTCGGCCGGGCCGAAGCAGGCGAAAGAGCAGATTGAATACTGGAACAGGCAGTTGGGGCAGAGATGAGTGCCGGCGAAGATGAAATTACCGCCTGGTTTGCGAACCAGAGCCGTTTATCAGCAACTGATTTTCCGATAGGTATCGGCGACGATATGGCCCAGATCAGGCTGGGCAATGAATCAGTTCTTGTCACGACGGATATGCTGCTGGACGGCGTTCATTTCGACCTGCGGCAAGTGACTATAGAGCAGGCCGGGTATAAAGCGATGGCGGTCAGCCTCAGCGATTGTGCCGCGATGGCAACAATTCCTGTCGCGGCGGTTGTCTCCGTTGCGATGCCGAAAGGATTCGGCGGGGAAGAATTAAAGCAGCTTCACGCCGGGATTATCCGTGCGGGCGGGAAATACAATTGTGCCCTGGTGGGCGGTGACATAACAAGCTGGAAAAAAGAGAATCCGTTTGCGATAAGTGTGGCAATGCTCAGCAGGCCGGCGGGAAACGAGCCTGTAAAAAGATCGGGCGCGAAATCCGGCGATAGTATTTGCGTGACAGGTTCGTTAGGCGGGTCGGGTTTCGGCAAGCACCTGGAGTTTGAGCCGAGAGTCCAAGAAGCGATAAAAATCGCCGGGATGGTCAAGCTGAACGCAATGATTGATATAAGTGACGGGCTCAGCAGCGATCTAAATCGTATCTGCCGCCAGAGTTCAGTTGGGGCGGTCATAGACGCTGAGCGGATCCCGATATCGGATGAGGCCCGAACGGCAGAGGATCCGTTGAGTTCGGCGATAAACGATGGCGAAGATTTCGAGTTACTGTTTACTCTTCCGAAGAGCGACTGCCGGGAACTATTGGATAAGTGGAATGAGCCGGTACCGATTACTCGAATCGGCGAAATAACGGATTCTCGGAAAATGCGGATTAAGATGCCCGATGGCCAGATTGTGGATTTGCGGATCAAAGGGTTTGACCATTTGAAAAATTGACATGTGCCGAAAAGGAGGTATGAATTATGAAATGCCGGTCATTGATTAACTGGATGGTTGGATTGTTCGTGCTTTATGTTTTTTCCGTCGGCGTGTCGGGCGTCGAAAAGCCGGACAGGGGCTTGATTGCTCTTGAGCGTGAAGATGGCTCGGTTTTTCTGAGCTGGCGACTGCTCGATACCGATTTTGACGACATAGCATTTCAAGTCAAGCGGCGAAGTTCTGAATCTGCTGCCGATACTTCCATTTTGACGAAAGGCCAGCCGTATCGGGCAACGAATTTTTCAGACCAGACCGCCGGTAAGGGAAAAGCTTATATTTACGAACTGTATGAATCCGGCACAAAACAATGGCCCGGCGAAATCAAAAAATTGGGCGAGATCGAGATTAAACCGACAGGCCGGCCCATGCCGTATATCAGTATTCCGCTCAATGGCGATTACGATTTCCAGAAGGTGGGCATTGCCGATCTGGATGGTGACGGGACTTATGAATATGTTATCAAGCAGCCGAATTTCAACACGGATCCATACCAGCAACCGGGGTATTGGAAGAAGAGTACTACTACGTACAAGCTCGAAGCATATCGTTTGGACGGGACTATGATGTGGCGTTACGATATGGGCTGGTCCATCGAGGCGGGAATCTGGTATTCGCCTTGGATTGTTTATGATATCGACGGTGACGGCAAGGCCGAAGTCTATTGCAAGGCCGGCGAGGGCGACCCGCGCGATGAAAAGGGGCTTGTCCAGACCGGCCCCGAATACCTGGTCAAGCTTGACGGCCAAACCGGCAAGATTGTATCTAAAATGCCGTGGTTGAGCAGAGATGGATTCTCACAGTATAACTATTACTGCCGGAACTTTCTCACGGTGGCATATCTCGACGGCAAGAAGCCATCGCTGATTATGCAGCGGGGCACCTACAATCTTATCAAGATGCAGACATTGGATAAGGACTTCAATCGAATATGGTACTGGGAATCACCGCAGGAAGAGCGAAAATACGGCGGACAGAGTGGTCACGGATTGATCAGTGCCGATGTTGACGAGGACGGCAGGGATGAACTGGTCATCGGGGCGGCAGTGTTGGACGATAACGGCAAAGGTCTCTGGACGCTGGAGATGGGACATCCTGATGCTTTCTACGTCGCCGATATCGATCCGAGCAATCCTGGGCTGGAGATATTTTATGGGATCGAGCCGCGACAGAAGACCGATGCAATTTGTGTAGTTGATGCAAAAACCGGTCGCAAACTCTGGGCGCACAAAGAGCCCACCCGTCACGTTCACGGCCAGGGAATGGCCGCTGACATACTTGCCGATTCGCCCGGTATGGAGGTTTATGCAGGCGAGAGAGATTTGAAGCAGCGATGGCTCTATAGCGCCAAGGGTAAACTCATTAAGTTTTCGGAAACCGGTACGCTGAACCCGCGTGCTCTCTGGTGGGATGCCGATCCGCAGAAGGAAGTTGTCGTATCGGGTGCCGTCCGTGATTGGGGCGGCGAGCCCATGCAGCGTCTCGAAGGCCAAATCATCGCCGTCGTCGATTGTCTGGGTGATTACCGGGAAGAGGTTATTACAAGCCTCAAAGGGGAGCTTCGCATTTATAGCACAACCGTGCCGACAACCGGCCGGCGTGTTTGTCTTATGCAGGACCATCAATACCGCTTGGGAATCACTGCTCAGACGATGGGTTATTACTATCCGGCCCAATTGGGAAAATGATTATTGATTATTGATAAATGATGATTAGCCTGTGAGCATGGATTTTACTACTATTTTAAATTCCCCTGATGAAACTATTGAGTTCGGTCGAAGGATTGGCTTACAACTCAAAGGCGGTGAGGTTGTTGCTATCTGCGGGCAGTTGGGCAGCGGCAAGACGCACCTGATCAAGGGGATAGCCGCCGGAGCAGGTGCGAAGGACCAGAAACACGTCAATAGCCCCACATTTGTTATAGTCAATGAGTATACGGGCAGGCTGGATATCTACCATATCGATGCCTACCGGTTGGATTCCGTGTCGGAGTTTGAGATGCTGGGCTTCGACGATTTCTGTTATCCGCAGTCGGTGGTTTTGATTGAGTGGGCCGATAAGGTTGAATCGGTTCTGCGGACGATGGATTACATTCGGATAGAGCTTGAGCACACCGGCGAGACCAAACGAGCAATACACATCAAAAATACACCCCAATATATCAATTATACAACTTGACTGGGTTTTGGATTGTCATGCTGAATCCTTAGGCTTTGCTCAGTCGTAGAGTGGGCCTCCTTTGGGGATGCCTTGCGGTATTGGCCCACCGATTCAAAATGGTGGGGCGAGCCCCACACTACCATGCTATTCTGTCATTCCGGCCTTGGTACGTGTTTAGCCAGAGAAAAACCATCCCCATCGGAGATAAACGACAATCGGGATGAGGCTGCCACCCAATAGGATTGATGGAAAACGGGTGGCAGCCTCAAAGCCGCAGGCTTTGGGGATGGTCGAGAATGCCAGAGGCCGGCTAAACATGTACTGGCCTTTAGCCGGAATCCAGAAACACAATAATGGATTCCCGCTTTCGCGGGAATGACAAAATGAGACAATTACTTTTTAGAAACGGCACTGGAACGTCCCTTAATTTGGCACGGGGGATTTTATTTCTTATATTTTCCTTGGATGCTTATGCAGCTTTCTTAAATAGCGGCATAAAGCGATTCTCGGACGTAGAACATCGTATTTCTGATGTTGTTGAACAGATTGAATAATTTATTGAAGTAATTGATGCAGCTAATTGTTCAAGTTTCGTTAATTTCGGGAGGATTTACGGCAAAAAGAAGTTTAGGCGCAGTTAAGTTGTGTATCGATTAGGTCGATACCATGTATCGTGGAAGGAGCGAGTATATTGGATGTTGTGGGTTCATCAAATAAGTCAATTAACTATTTTTCTTAAAAGGGGCAAAAAATGAAAGCTAAAAACAGCGGTTTTACATTAGTCGAAATTCTTATCGTAGTGGTCATTCTTGGTATTCTTGCTGCCATCGTGATTCCTCAGTTCACCGAGGCCAGCACCGAAGCCAAAACGTCGAGTCTGTGCACGGACCTTCAAACGATGCGTTCGCAGATTGAGCTGTACAAGATTCAGCACAATGACAATAAGCCTAATATGACAGTCGATGAAAACGGCGACAATGCTCTGACGGTTGTTACCTTGATTAACGGTACCGTCACTACGTCTGGCACTCCCAACTCTTATGGTCCATACATCCAGAAGATTCCGACCAATCAGTTCACCGATAGTGATGCAATTGCTCAGGGCATCGCAGACGCAGTTCCGATAACCGCGACTGGCGGCTGGTACTTCAACACCAATACCGGAGCGTTTCACGCTTGTGACACTGATGAACATGCGGGTCTTTAGGAATCTAATGGGACTGAGTGAACCGTATCTTTCTATGCGGCAAGTTCGGTCTTGAGTTTCCAACAATTACAAGATGAAGATAAACAGGCTGACCTTGCTGAGGTGATTACCGATAGCGGGTCAGCCTTTTTTGAACAAAGTCAAAGGAGCAGGGTGATGAGAGAGGAGAACCGGTTCTCGTATATTGAGGTGGTGACCGCGGTGATCGTGTTGGGCCTGGTTGGAATGACGGTTTTTCCGAAGTTTATCGAAGCTAACGAAGAATCCAGGACCGGCGAGTTGATCGATGGACTGCAGACGGTGCGTGCTCAGCTTGCCTTATACCGTGTTCAGCACGAGGATCGATATCCTCCCACCCACTCGTTTGAGGGTTTTAAAAGTGCGATGACGACACGAGTCGGGCAGTGTGGTCCGTATGTCAGGAAGATTCCTGTGAATCCCTGCAACGGTCTTGATACGATTCGGTTTAACGGTGAGCCGGCTGGGGCCAACCAGGCCGGCTGGCGGTTCGATACGAAGACTGGTTTGTTCCAGGCCGACAACAATGCTGCATATGCAGCTCTTTGAAAGAACCAGGGAATATGTGAACGGCGACATGGTTGGGAACCGATGCCAATCATGTTTGTTTTTAGCAGATGGGTCGACCATGCTGAGGTAATTACCGATAGCAGGTCAGCCTTTTTGATGGGGGAAACATCGGAGTAACAGAAAGGACAGGTGATGTGATGAGAAAAGAAAGAGCTTTCACGCTTGTTGAGATTCTGGTCGTTGTGGTTTTGCTTGGCATACTTGCTGTAGTAGTCCTTCCATTGGTCGCGGGCAGCTCGATATCGGCTAAAGAGAGCGCTCTGGCAATTGATCTGCAAATGATTCGAAGGTACGTTCTGGTTTACAAAACCCAGCATCTGGAAGTCGGGCCCGGTTATCCGGATGGCGATACGACTCAAGCACCAACTGAGCCGGTTTTTATCGCACAGACTACAATGTCAAGTAATTCAAGCGGTCAGACGGCTGATGTAGGAACTGCGGGTTTTGTGCGGGGTCCTTACTTGATGAAAATACCCGTTAATCCGATGAACAATCTAAGTACGGTTCTGATGCTTGGTAACACTGATGATTTTCCTTCGAATGCCGACAACAACTACGGCTGGATATATAAGGCGTCTACGTCGGAGGTCCGAAGCGATAGCACCGGAACCAATGACGGCGGGAAACCATACTATGATTACTAACGGCCGAACTCATTACTGCACAAGCAGGCGAGGCTTTACACTTGCTGAAGCGATGATGGCCGTAGTAGTGTTGGGTATAGCGGCAGCGAGTGTGCTGCTTCCCTTTATGAGCGGGGCGGCCGTGCGGGCTGAGGGCATTAACAGGACTATAGCCGCCCGCTTGGCAAGCGACCTGATGGAGCAGATCCTAAGACTGCCGTTCCATGATCCTGATGACGAGACTTCCTACAGTCCGGGGCCGGATGCGGGAGATCTCGACAACATTGACGATTATCACGACTATATCGAGTCCCAGGGGCAGGTGAAGGATGCCGCCGGAGCAGTGTTTACTGATCCAATGTATACTAATTTCAGCAGGAATGTGACCTGTGAATATGTATATGTGCCGCCTCAGCCGGTGGAGAGTGATCCGGCGAAGTGCGAGTTTATTCGAATTAAAGTACAGGTTGACTATAGCGGTAAACAAATGGCGACCATCATTCGGCTGGTGAGTGAATGATAAATAAGAAATACAAAAAAGGCCTTACACTAATTGAGCTTCTGGTCGCTCTGATTGTTACAAGTATCGTTCTGACCGCAGCAGTGACGTTAGCTTACGCCCTGGACACGGTAAATGATTTCACAGACGAAACGAGTAAGAAGCAGGCACAGATACGTTTCGCAACTGTGAGGATTTCGGACCTGATTCGGCATTGTAAGCTTATATGTGGCACACCCGGGGGTCAGTTGGCTGTCTGGCGGGCCGATGACGGTGACGGGCAAATCAACATAAATGAATTGGTTTATATCGAGCGAGGAACAGAGAATGGTTACCTGAGGCTTTGTGAATTTCCTTCAAACGACACCTCGCCGGTGAATTTGATCGATATTGAAACGCTCTCAACGAGTGGCTACGACGTTACGTATGTGCCGTTAATACCGCAATGCAGCAATGTGCAATTTTATCTCGATGATCCGGATTCACCGCCGAACAGCAGATTTGTGACTATTTCATTTGACGTTGATGAGAACGGCATTGCTCGCCAGTGCCAGATAAACGCCACACTTCGCGGCTGGGCGGGAAACCTGCTCGATGGCAGTGGAAACATTGTAAGTGATGACGATTAATATGAACGCAAAGAATAACAAAAAAGCCAGGCCGGGGGTCGCTCTGCTCGTTGTGCTGTTTATCGTTATGGCAATAACGATTTTGTCATTGGGCTTTGTGTCGCGGAGCGATGTTGAATTGGCCTGTGGCCAGAATATGATACTCCGAACGGAAATGGATTATCTGGCCGAATCCGGTTTAGAGCATGCCAGGGGGCTTATTCTGAATCCGCAGGATGTGAGCACCGAGTTCTGGATGGGAGGCACGGATTTGCAACTGACCTCCGGCAGCAACTTTTACGATGTCCGGGTGGATCGTGATGCAAACGATTTATGTAATTATATCATAGACTGTAATTCTTATCGTCGTGCGACGGATGGCAGCGATATAGGCCGAAGCAGCTTGCGAGCTGAGCTTCGGCTTGATCCGTGCATCGCTTACTGGGTCGGTTCGAGCACGACGGTTTCATCAGCAATGATAATCAACGGGGACGTCTATTGCGGCGGCAATTTGACGAATAACCACACAATAAATGGCGATGTGTTTGCTAATGCTTTGAGCGGGAGTGGGACTATAGCCGGGCAACAGAAAGCGGTTGGAGATTTATCACTGGCCTGGCCCCGAATTACGGTTGAAGACTTCACTTCGAACTATCCCGTACAAATCATAGATGCCAACAGTCTCTCTGGTGAGGCGTTTGGTCCATACGACCCTGTGCGAGTATGTTATCACAACGGCGACCTGGAGTTGGCCGGCGGAGTCCAAATCGAGGACATGCTGATAGTTGACGCCAATTTAACAATAAGTGGAAATGGAAACGTTATCACGGCAGGAAAAAATTTGCCGGCACTTTTGGTAGGCGGAAATCTGATAATAGAAGATGGTTGCGGGTTGGATGTTTACGGACTTGCCGTCGTTAAGGGGCAGACGCAAATAAGTGCCGGTGCTGCTGGTGTTAACATAATTGGTGGGTTGTTTGTCGAAAATGGCATCGTAGGCGGTGGTAATATTTCCATAACCGCTGCGCCGACAAAGACGGCTATTGTGGTTTGGTCCGAGGTGGGTATCGCAGAAAAGTGGGGACAAGCGGCCGGTGCGTTTTATCGAAGTATCGAAAGAAGATAGAGGCGGCTTATGCGGCTTCTTAACGAGTCTGCATGATGAATTTCTTATCGGCCTTTAGGTGCAATAAAAAGAAAAAATCGGAATATGTTGAGAATAACAGCATCATGTTGGAACGAGGCAAAATATCGAAATAAGGGATGGTTGCCGTCGTACTGTTTTGACGATTGTACCAATTCTATTGGTCTTGACTGTAGAAAGTATGAGAAATGACATTTATATCGTTTTCTTAGTGTCCAAAAGACGGAATGTGTGAGGGAAAAACTTGTCTGTTATATAAGTTTTAAGAGGTCAGATAACACTAAAGGTGTATCGATCTGTGAAGTTGGATGTTTAGTCTGGTAAAGATGCATCTTAAACAGGACGAAAAGAGAACGGAGGAGGGTGATAATGTATCGGCACAGAATTAGGAGGTTGGTTAAAATGCCTGGTTTAACATATCAGACAGCGAGGCTGCATTGTCCTTGTGTCGAGGAGGACACCAGACATAATTTGCGCAGGATAAGCGGCGGTTTCACTATGGTAGAGATAGTGATAGTGGTTGTGATAATCGCAATAGCTGCGCTGGCGGCGGTACCAATGATGAGTTCGGCAGCAAGTTTACAAATACGCTCTGCGGCAAATATGATCGCTGCCGATCTGGAGTACGCCAAAAGTATGGCAATCAGCAGAGGGCAGTATTTTTATGTTGTATTTAATGAGAGCACAGATAGTTATCAGATAGAGGATCAGGACAGCGTTGTTATACAACATCCCGTGAAAAAGGGATTTCCTTATGAAATTAACTTCCAAAACGACAGCAGGCTGAGCAAGGTTGACATTATTAATGTGAGTTTCACGGATTCAAAAGTTCGATTTGATTTCCTGGGAAGTCCCGATAACGGAGGTACTGTTATCTTGCAGGCGGATGGGACGACCAAAACGATTACAGTAGAGCCTGTAACAGGATTTATCTCGATTCAGTAAAGAAGAGGGAAATAAGTAAATGGTATCCTGGGGTTTAAAAATTCGAGGTCAGCAGCCGATTGGGTTGGACATTGGTTATAACTCTATCAGGATGATTCAACTGTTGATCGATGACGAGCAGATATCTGTTATTGCGGCGGATGAAACTCATATCGATGCCGGCGTAAACGATGACGAGCAGGCAAGAAGAAGCTTTGTTATTTCGGCGATAAAACGGATGCTTGCAAATGGCAGCTATCAAGGCAGAAATGTCGTCTCATGTTTGCCGAGCGGCAAATTACGAATCACCAGCCTGCGATTGGCGGAGGCGGAAAGATATGACATCGAGCAGGCTCTGAGAAGGGAAGTTACCCAACGGTTCGGGTTAGATCCCGATAAGGATGCTATGGACTATGTGGTTGCCGGCAGCGTTCTGCAGGGTGACGAGGTTAAGAACGAATTGATTTTATTCGCCACAGATAACGAAACGATAAAGAGCCACATTGAAATGCTTGAAGAAACCGAACTGATACCTGTGGCAATAGATAACATTCCATGTGCGTTATTCAGGAGTTTTGAGAGGTCGCTGAGACGTCAGGAGGATAGAGAGCGGACATCTGTTTTTGTGGATGTAGGAAGCTGCTTTACGACTGTTGTGTTTGGCCGGGGAGGAGAAATTAGTTTTGTAAAACAGATCTCGATCGGCGGACAAAATTTTACGCAGGAAATCGCAGCAAAACTGGGTGTTAATGTTAGTGAGGCCGAGACGCTGCGAGAAGCGCTTCGGACGGATCCGGACCTTTTCTCAGGCAAGTCGGACCTGGCGGAACAAACGCCTGCCGAGAACCGGCATAATGTGGACCCATCGACCCGACAAGTGATGGTTGACGCGGTAAGTGCGGTTGCCGAGGACCTTGCAAAAGAAGTGTCCTTGTGTCTCAGGTATTATACGGTGACATTCAGAGGCAAGCGTGTTGAACGGGCAGTTTTTACAGGGGGTGGAGCGTACGAAGATATTTTACTTAATGTATTAAAGCGCCGATTAGCGGTTGAGATTGAAGTGGCCCAGCCATTGAGAGGTTTTGATTTGTCAGGTGCAAGAACAAACGTACATTTTAATAGTAGCAGGCGTGGCCTGTTTTGTGAGTGGGCGGTAGCTGTGGGGCTTAGTCTTAAGGGATGGGATAAAATCAAATGTGGCAAACGTCAGGCGACATACGAGTTACGAGAGAGTTATGAAAGAAATTGATTTTCTTCCAGAATGGTACAAAAGCGGCAGACGGCGTCAGGTCAGTTACCGCACGCAATACATCGCAATAGGCGGTGTATTTGTGGTAATGGTAGTGTGGAGTTTTATTACCACACATTCGATTTCGCAAGCCAGGGCCCAGTATGCTCAAATGGCCACAAATCAGGCTCAGGCGGAAAAAGTTTCAGCTAAATTGGCTGAGCTTGAAAATGAAATGAGAGTGTCAAGAAAAAACGCTGAATCCATAGAAGAAATAGATTCCAGGATTGATGTCGCAGGCGTTTTAGCAGAGCTGAGTTTTTTGATTGATGAAAAGATAGTCCTTCGAAAAGCGGAGTTTATCGCAGAGAAGTTTCTGGACGAGGATGATGTCAAATCATCTCCAGCCGCGGTTGTCAGGGCGGTCCGAGCCAACTTGAGCAATAAGAAGGAACTGCCGCTTGGTAATGTGCGATTCAAGGTAGTGATAGCCGGTGTTGCGGCGGATGCGAGCGATGTGGCGACTTTGATGTGTAAGTTGGAAGACTCGCCGTATTTTTGTCAGGTTGTTCTGGCCTATTCGCGAGGAGATGCCGAAATCGAGATCGAAAGAGCATCTTCATCTTTCGCTGAGACAGATGTTGCCGGAGGGGCCGTAAAAAGTAAAGATCGTGTTCGCGAGTCCGGAGTCCGAGGCAAGATTCAGATAAATGAGTTTGAGATAAATTGCTATTTGGCAAATTATCGTGAGCTGTAAAAGGTGAAAAGCAAAGATGGTTTTTCGGGAACGACAACAATTAACGATATGTATTGTAGCCGGAGTGATTGTGTGCGTGTTTGTGCTGTTTGGGTATCTGCCTTTACGTAAGAGAATGAAGGTTGTTAATCAGGCCAAAACTGCACAGACACTTGCAATTGCCAAAGGTGCTGCGGATAGCAGGCAACTGCCTCTGCTCAAGGAGCAATTGCTGAGGCTGCAGAACAAGCTTGGAAATTATAAGGCAAATATACCTGAGAAAAATACCTTTGGCGGATTTTTAGGCAGCGTTACTGATTTGATGAATGAAAACAATTTGAAAGAACAAGAGATCACACCCGGCGAGGAAGTGAAAGCTGACCAGTTCAATTGTATTCCGGTTAGTATACGCTGTAAGGGTGAATTGGCGCAGATATTCAAGCTCTATCGCCAGTTCCAGACATTAGACAGGTTAATTCGCATAGAGCAGGTAAAGTTGTCTAATGACGGCGGTTATAAGGGCCAGGTGAGTATGGAGACGAAAGCAATTATCTATTATAGAGCAAAAGTCGGGTAAGGATAAGAAGAAGGTAAAAGTCCAGATGAGACAGAAGGTGATAAATCGCGGCGGCCGGGCTAACGGGCTTATCGGTCAATTGACGGCTGAAAAGAAAAAGGCCGTAGCAGCATCATGTTTGGTTGCTGTGATGGCCGTTATGTGGGTCAGAGTGCTCACTAAGCAAGCGCCGGAGGCGGCTGAAGCGGCGTTTGTGACAGAGCAATTGAACGCCGAAGGCGCGTCGGATCAAAAATTAAATGTGTCGTTTATCGAATTGCCGAAGATTGCAGGACGTAATGATGTAATCACCAGGGACTTTTTCGCATCGAGTGACTGGCGGCACTTCGAAGGTGGACAAGAGCGGAACATAGCTGTTATAGAAGAAGTAAATGTCGTTTCAAAAAATGGTAATGAAGAAGTAATAAGAAAAGTTGCAGAGAAGCTGAAACTGGAAGCAATAGTAGTGTTGAGCAATAATCCCCGGGCTTTTATCAACAATAAGGTGATATCAGTGGGCGAGAAAGTGCTCATCCGTGATGGAGTTGATATATATGAATGTGAAGTGATTGAGATAAAAGAGAACATGGTGGTTATAAAGTGTAGAGAAGCAGAAGTAACGTTGAAACTTACGCAAGTGTCAATGATTAGTAATTGATTGTTATATGATGAAAATAAGGAGCCAAATTATGTATTGTGATAAAGTTACGAAAAACAAGACGAAAATACAGAAAAGCTTATTTGTGTGGGGCTTTGTGCTGATAACGCTGATAGCGACAACAGCCGCTGGTGCGAATACATCCACCGGTCAGCCGGCCCAGATAATTGACAAGTTCGAAGTCGAAGAAGATTTTGGCGTACGCAAGGCTTTGGCAATGCTTGGCAGTCTCTGTGACAAGAACATCGTGCCATCGCCTAATGTCGACGGTGTATTAGCGTTCAGGAGTCTTAAGAATATTACCTTCGAAGAGGCTATGGATGCCATTTTGGGCGACAACTTCAAATATGAAGAAGTGGGCAAGCTGATCAAGGTATACACCAAGGAAGAATACAAAAAGATGAAGGAAGATCCGGCGCGGATGGAACACAAGGTTTTTACTTTATATTACATCACAGCCGAAGAAGCTGCAAAGCTTATTTCACCTGTTCTCAGTGGTTCTCCAAATGCAAAGATTGAGAAGAGCACAGCGGCAGAGAAAAGCATATCGAGTGGCTCCAGCGGGGGCACCTCAGGTGCGGGTTCCTCGTCCAGTTCCGGAGGAGGCAGTAGTCGTGGTGGTGATACGATGGCGCTGAACGATATGATCGTCGTGTATGACTATCCTGAATACCTCGACAAAGCGGCAGAGGTGATAAAGTTGATAGACATCAGGCCCAAGCAGGTCCTCGTCGAGGCTACTATCTTAAGTGCTGTCTTGACCGAAGAAACTAAATTCGGTATCGACTGGAACTTCATGGCAGGCGTTGGTCTAACCGGAACTAATACAACACAAGATTACGCCAGCCCTGGTGGTACAACTGATATAGTAGATAGAGGTACAGCGGGAAGTTCGCCTATCGGACAGATAGCTCAGGATGGCTGGCATCAGGGTATTGTGGGAACGCCGGCAGAAACTTCGGGCTTTGCTACTCAAGGAATAGGTGGTCTTAGAATAGGTGCGACCAGCGGAAATATGGCAGTTTTCATCACCGCGCTGGAGAGCGTAACAGACGTTACTATTCTGGCGAATCCGAAGATTCTTGCTGTGAATAAGCAAGAGGGATATGTTCAAATTGGAAAAACGTTGCATTACCGCGGAAGCACTACCATTGGACAGGGTGGTGTGGCCTCTCAAGGTGAAGATATATCTCTTGATACTGGTACGGTGCTGTCATTCAGGCCATATATCGGAAACGATGGATATATAAGGATGGATATTAGCCCAAAGGATAGTTCAGCTCAGCGTAATGTTGACAACCTGCCGGATGAGACCAAGACCGAGGTGAGGACTAATGTCATAGTCAAAGATGGCGAAACAATTGTGATCGGTGGTTTGTTCAGAGATGTTGTAACTACGGGTCGGTCACAGGTTCCTATTCTTGGAGATTTGCCTCTTGTTGGGGGTCTTTTCAGAGGAACAAATGATAAAACAGAACGACAGGAGGTAATTATTCTTCTTACACCTCATATTATAGTAGAGCCGAATGAAACTGAGGGTGCTGCAAGGGCGGTGGACATCAGCCGTAAACGCTTTGGTGCCAAAGACGGGCTGCAGTGGATAGACAGGGCCAGATTAGCAGAAGATCGCTACGCAAAAGCTGTTAGCCTATACAACCAAAATGACAGTATATCAGCAATGAAAGAGCTCAATATTGTACTGAATCTCCGTCCGACCTACCTTGAGGCGATTCGTCTGAAAGAGAAAATCATCACAGAGTCAAGTCCTGAAGAGGCCGAAAAGCTCGAAAGGATTATGCTGGAAGACATTGATCGCGAAAATACTGCCAAATGGCGTAGGAAATGATCTTTGATTGTAAGTCAAAGCACGATTTGAAGTATGAAGAAGGATGGAGTAGTTGTTTTGAGACTTGGAAGAAGCTTATATTTGATAGTCACGATGGTAGTGGCGTGCTGTATGTTTATAGCGACTCTTGCCGTGGGGCAGAATTCTGGCACGGAAGAGGGTGTGCTTCATGCCGGCTATGTTGTGGCGGTATGTAGCGTTTTCGTGGCTGTGGGCGTGATTTTGCTTGGCTGGTCCTGGTTAAGACTGGCCGGAGCGGTCACGTCCATAGCCATGCTTATTAAGCATGACAAAGCAAATGCTGCCGGCAGGGACAAAGGCTTCTTCGCTTACCTCAGAAAGGCAAAAGTAGACGAGTTGTGCAAAGCTATTAACGAGCATTTCAACGATAGCGCCGCTCGCACTGCCGAGCACGACAGGCAAATCAAAGATTTTCAGATTCAGATTCAATTATCTCACAAAAGAGAAAAAAACGCGGAGGCGATTATATACAGTATTCGTGATGCTGTCATCGTTGTTGATGAATATGACAGGCTTTTAATGGCGAACGAGGCGGCAGGGCGACTTTTTAAGTTTGATTTTAAGAACTCGCAGCATCGGCCTGTCTCCGAACTTATCGGTGCGGAACACGGTGAATTTGCAGGTTTTTTAAGTCACAGCAGAAAAAGTAAAAGCCGGGCAACCAGGCGGGAGATTGAATTTATAGAAGATGGAGATCGGGAAAATTTTGATTGCATTGTTTCATGTGTTTATGACCAGAGCGGGCAGGTTTGCGGGATTGTGGCGGTTCTGCACGACATCACACGTGAGAAGCAAATTCAGCAGATGAAAAATGATTTTGTCAGTCATGTATCGCACGAACTAAAAACGCCTCTTGCTTCTATCACAGCCTATTCGGAAATGCTTGTTGATGGTGAAGCGAATGACGAGCAGATGAGGAAAGAATTTTATTCAGTGATTCAGAATCAAGCCAAGCGGTTGAGCCGGCTAATCGAGGACATCCTGAATACTTCGCGTATTGAGTCGGGCTTGATAAAAGTGAGCAAGGAGCCGGTAAGCTTGACAATGCTCATAGAAGAGCAGTTGCAGATGATAAAAGGCTTTGCTGAAGAAAAGAATATCGAGATCATTGGGCAAAAGCCGATCGTATTCGACCGGGTATATGTAGACAGGGACATGATGTCTCAGGTAATTATTAATCTGCTGAGTAATGCTGTCAAATATACACGGTCAGGAGGGACAGTCAGGATTGCAACTGAAGTTGACGAGGTTGCATCTTTGGCGCGGGTAATTGTCACTGATACGGGTGTAGGGATCCCGGAAGATGAAATTGAACATGTCTTTGACAAATTTTACAGGGTTGGCGCCAACGAAAAGCAGGCGAACGGAACAGGCCTGGGCCTGAATCTTGTAAAACAAATGGTAGAAACGGTTCACGACGGCCGAGTGTTTGTTACGAGCAAGGTCGGTGAAGGGAGCACTTTCGGCTTTGAGCTGCCTTTGGCGACAAGGCAATCAGCCGGAATAGTGTAGAAATTGTGGAAAACACGCGAATCGTGCGATTAGCGCTGCACGATGAAAGTCAATTTTGTGTGGAGGCAAGATAATGGCGGACAAGAGAGTTTTAATTGTAGATGACGAGATACATATCGTTCATGTAGTGGCTATTAAACTACGTAATAACGGTTACGAGGTCATTTCGGCAGATAATGGCGCCGAGGCTTTTGATCTGGCGCTAAGGGACAAACCGGATATTATCGTTACGGATTTCCAAATGCCGGTTATGACGGGCCTGGAACTTGTAGAGAAGCTTAGGCAGAACGAGGAAACGAAAGATATACCTGTGATTATGCTCACTGCCAGAAGCTTTGCTATTCCGCAAGAGCAGCAGGAAAATTTGCAAATATCGGGATGTCTGAGTAAACCTTTTAGCCCGAAGGAGCTGTTAGGGAACATCGAAGACATTCTATATGAAAAAGAATTAGTGACGGATAATTAACGACCAAGAAAAATCAGTAATTCCCTGGAAGCTATGTTGGATACCGGAAGGAACACTTTAGCCACCTCACAAATATGTGAGTTGGAAGGATTTGGCGGCAGAATAAAGAAATTCGGCGTCAATTTTGCAGTTTTTAATGCTACAGGTGAGCTTGTCTTGCTGTGTGAGGGCGAAAGATTCAGAAGCAGCAAGGAACAGTTAACCGAGTGGGCCATGCAGGCTTTGGACCAAAGTGGTATGAAAAGCTGTACTGATGCTGCCGAAGTGTCTGTCCGGCGATTTGGCGATGAAAACACTGCCTTAGGTGTTGTTTTGAAATCCGCTCGTGCCTGTAACAAGAGCCGTGGCGCTGTTGGAACAGCTTTGATTGACTTGGGTGATACATTGTCAGCTCCTGCGCATAATGTGTCATGTAATGAAGGTGACACCGGTCCGGTTCGAATAGATAGCGAGTGTTTTGTTGAGATGCTCAGGCTTTTGGCGGAGAAATTCCAGGCTGAGATAAAAGCCGAAGAACAAATTGAAATGGTCGGTACGGAACTGTCGCAAACCTACGAAGAGCTGGTGCTGCTTCACAGGCTCAGCACAAATATGAAAGTTACTGAAGCAGACTCCAACTTCCTGCAGATGGCTTGTGACAGCTTGACTGAAATTGTTTCCGTTGAAGGTATCGCGATACTGCTGGAAAAGTCCATAGATGACGAACGGCATTGGGTTATAGCTGCGGGTTCGGGTTTGATTGATATAGATGAGCAGGCGGCCGCTATTCTGCATAGTCGGCTGACGGATGATATAAACAGCGGCAAAGAAGCACTGCTGGATAGCGAAGTAGATTCGTCTTTCAGATACGATTGGCCGAGCCGAATAAATAATATTATTGCAGTACCTTTATTCGGCAAAGATAAAGCGGAATCTCATTTTGCGGGGAAAAATAAAACCTGCAACTCTATTATGGGATTTATGGTCGCTATCAATAGAATCGGCAAACAGGATTTTGACAGTACCGATGTAAAACTGTTTAATTCAGTGGCCGGCGGTTGTGCCGTATTTATCGAGAATGGCAGGCTGTTTAAAGACCTTAAAGAATTATTCATCGGTTCTCTTAAGGCCCTGACAAGCAGTATTGACGCCAAAGATACGTACACCCACGGCCATTCCGAAAGGGTTGCATTTATTTCTCGGTGGATCGCCGAACATCTCTCCGAGCAGGAACCTCTGGAAGAAGAACAAATACACAAAGTTTATTTGGCCGGCTTGCTGCACGATATAGGAAAGATAGGGATTGAGGAAGCTGTATTGCGGAAGAATGGCAAGCTGACAGAGCAGGAATTCAGCCGTATCAAAAAGCATCCGTCGATAGGAGCAGGTATTTTACGTGAAATACAGCAGATGCGCGATATTGTGCCGGGTGTATTGTGTCACCACGAGCGAATCGATGGCAGGGGTTATCCTAATGGTTTACCTGGCGAGAAAATACCCCTGACGGGAAAAATTGTAGGGTTAGCGGATAGTTTCGATGCAATGACGTCGAAGCGTACATATAGAAATGCTATGACAGTGGAACAAGCCCTTGCGGAGATAGAAAGAGGGTTGGGTACGCAGTTTGATGAGAAACTCGGCAGGATATTTCTTGAAAGTGATGTCTACAGGCTCTGGGATATTATACGGGATGGTTTCGGCGAAATTTGCGGCAGCAAAAATTCCGAGGAATATGGTACTGCCGCTGTGGGGACACTAATCAGATGAAAGTCAAAATACAAGATTATAACGATGTTACGGTTGTTGAATTGCAGGGTGAGCTGGATGGCGATGTTGCCGAATTATTTCAAAATACAATCACAAATATTATCGCTAAACATAAGACATGCATAGTCCTTGATATGAGCGGTGTTGGATTTATCGATAGCCAGGGATTGGAACAGTTGCTGTGGTCTCGCGACTACTGCAACGAAAACAAACGGGAGCTTAGATTAGCGGGCCTTGATGAAAACTGCATGAGAATTCTGGAAATTACTCAGCTTGAAAACGAATTTGACCACTATTCGGAACTTACTGAGGCGGTAAAAAGTTTTGCATAGGCAACGAAGTCGAATCATCTAATAGTTCCCGGCTAAATATGAGATACGAGATATGAGCCAGATAGCAGTTGAAAATAAGATGCAGCTTGGACAGCTATTACTTGCGCGTGGCATCGTAACTGCTGAGCAGATTGAAAAAGCTCTCGCTGAGCAGAAGGATAAAGGCCACCGCAAGTTGCTCGGCGAACTTCTGGTGGAGATGGGTTATTGTACGGAAAACCAGATAGCCTCGGCACTGGCTCAAGGCTACGGTGTGCCGTATGCGCAAGTTACCCCTAAGATATGTGATCCGAAAGTGATCG
>Ga0307378_10002370_pt1 | contig 28998 bp, 24 predicted proteins | sample UN1MG_FD_202238 | JGI IMG/M metagenome (GOLD analysis project Ga0307378, IMG submission 202238) | Soil microbial communities from Risofladan, Vaasa, Finland - UN-1 | ecosystem: Environmental > Terrestrial > Soil > Coastal area > Acid sulfate soil | place: Finland: Risofladan, Vaasa | collected... | reverse complement strand
AATGGGCACATAATCGGCAAAGAGATGTGCAGCGTTCTGGGTATCGAGGATGATCATCTCTTCAGGCACTACCACAAAGAAAAAGGCGGTTTTTTGCTTGTCCGTGAGGATCTGCGATGAGGTGTTGATACGATCTTTGATAAACAGGAGTTCGCTGAGAATTTTGTCTTCTTCCTTCTCCTGGCCGCGCTTCATCACCGAGGCCATTCGATCGTACTCGGCCATTTCCTGTCGCAGTCCTGTGATCTTGTTGATCCACTCATCATAGATGCGGGCCATCTTCAGGTAATAGAGGGCATGGCCAAGGGGCACCAGGTCATAGATGTAATAGTCATAGCCGCCCTCTTTGATAATGTCCACCACAGCGTCAAAAATGGCTGACTCTTCCATAGCAGGCTCTGAACCCGCTGCCTGAAGGTAATTTTCGATCTCGTCAGGCACTTTTTCAAGGCCGTACATATCCAGAATCTTCTGGCGGATTTCCTGCTGGTACTCCTTGATGCGGCGATCCGCATCCACCTCCTGAGCCCAGAGGTTATCCATGATCTTCACCGGCCCCCGACCGAAGATATTCTGCTGAAAGATATCTGTCAGACTGGCCTGGGGGTCTACGGAAAAGACCAACACCTTCTTACCGCTCTTGGCCAGCCAGTAAGCAGTGGCTGCCGAGAAAGTGGTCTTGCCAAGGCCGCCTTTTCCGCCAAACATGATGTAGCGGCGGTCAGGGTTTTGCTCAAAGACCTCTTTTAGTGACATATAGTTTGCTCCTTCGCCGATAGGATTCGATTCTTGCGTTTTACAGATCTTTCTATTTAGGGATTAGGGATGATGTAGGATTTTTTCATGCTCTTCGATCCTTGTCAGCGATCATCTCTATTTTGTTTTTAACTCTGAAAATATGAGCTACACTCTTGAAAGAAAATTTTCCAATACAAAAATTTTTCTTCTTCGAAAAAACACAGGACTCTCAACTATTGATATCGCTTTTAAATTCTCATACCCTGAAACAAACCAGGGTTCTTTGCATGAAGGTACATCCCAAACCCAGTTTGGGGTTTCAATCCCCATTTCATCACACAAATATTCTATTGTCGAAGCTAATAAGGAATCGAACTTTTCGTTACTTAGGGTGAAAGGCTTTTCAATCAAACTTAGATCATGTGTTCGTCTTAAATCATCTACAAATTCCATAAATGGAATCCGCCAGTTGTTGCCACTTTCCAACATCGCTGTCTTAGCTTCTTGAACCGTCCTGTATTTCATCAAAAATTTCCTCTAAGAAGAATTGAGTTGCAGGTTTTATAATCCTGCGGGGATAATATTTATCTATTATTTTAAACACTTCTTCGATAGATTTGATAGTTAATTTTTTGATTAAAAACTTAATATCTTGACTGTCGGTTCCATCGATTCTGGCTGAAAGCGATTTCATTGCAAGCATATATTCAGAATCGGCAACCATAACAACTAAATGAGACAAATTAAGAAATACTTTTTTAGGATGATCAACAATAAAACCTTTAACCCCGTCATTTAACCAATCATCCACCAATTCATATTCATTTGAAATTTCTTTGGCAGCTTGTCTTATGATTTCAGCAGGATGAAAGGAGCGGCTTTTCAGGTCATGGCGTCAGTCAGGTCTTTCTCCCGCAGCATTCGGCGCTTCCATGTGCTGATCTGAGGCACCACATAAGGTAAGAGGCGCAGGGAATAGTAAGGCGGCAGGATGGGCACACCCAAAAGGTCACCCATAGTAATCAGGATGAAAAGATGCTCCATACTGGCCCGTGTCTTCATGGCCTGGCGGGTCATATCGTGGGCTGCCATACCATAAACCAGCTCTTTGGCCCTGCCCAGGACTTTGCCCAGGAAACCTTTTTTTGGTTCTTCTTCCGACATGATGATTAACTCCTCTCTTAATTTTAGAGTAGTGACTGCTGATTACTGACTATTAATGAGTGACCACGGCTACTTAATTGTCTTTTCCTACAGCCTAAACAACCTAATCAGGGGGCTACCCGATGCTCTCCCCGTGTGCCAGGATATCGACTATGTCACGCTCGCGCAGCATACTGGACCGCCAGCGGTTGATCGAGGGGAGAATGTAGGGAAGGAGGCGTAAGGAGTAGTAAGGCGGCAGAATGGGCAGGCCCACAAGATCACCAAAAAGGGTAAGCATGAAGAGCCTTTCCGCATAGGCCCGCTCCTGCTTCAGGCTGATGACAAACCCATAGGCAGTCATCCCATACCAGACGTCACCCAATATTCTGGCCCACCTGCGTACGGAGGCCGTTATCCTGCCTATGGTATTTCCAGGCATTCCTTCACCTTCACAATAAATTTTATAGCCTTTTCTCCCCATATCTCTTCCCTGGTCAATGAAGAGGTCATCAACAGAGGATATCTTTCCTCAATATATATAGATAGAGTTCTATTTTGGGTGCTTAGTCAATATTGAGGCTATTCACCTTTGGGCGCAGGCGAAACGGCTGCGCTACCCAAAAAGGTTATTTTTTAGCCATTCGCAGTATATCTTAATCCTTACTGTGTACTTTCTAAGAGTATATTACGTCAAGGTTTTTTTGTATAGTAGTTTTTCCTGCTCAACAATTCCTTTCGTATACATATCGTATATCAAGTTCATAAGCTCATATGGCTTCGATCACTTCGCCAGCTTTTATCTCTATAGATTTCCAGAAGTTAAGTTTTAGTAAGATATTAAAAGTTTTGGGAAGATGGTTTGGAAGAAACCCTTTTTCAAAAGGGTTTCTTCCAAGAAGCCTTCTAAAGTCATAATCGTTATTCCTGGCCATCACGGGAATCCAGTCTCTTAACCTCTTAACCCGCAACCGGCCCTGCCGGACTGGTTGTCTGGGCTGTGGTCTTTTTCTTCAGGCGAAGATAGGCTTTCCAGCCTTCCCAACCCAGATAGAGGGCCGCAACCACCAGGAAGAGGGCAAGGAGAACCAGAAGCCCTGCGCCGATAACTGCCAGTCCGCTATAGCCGGGCTTGGCCCAGTTGGGTGCCACTATCGTGATGTACAGGTTCCAGGCGGTAATCAGGTTGGCAAAGATCGTGGTCACATACATAAAGAGCATGGGCAGGCCCACCCACATGGCCTTTTTCCCCTCCGAAACCAGCCAGATGGTGACCAGCATAAGGGCCAGAGAAGCCATGAGCTGATTGGCTCCGCCAAAGAGTTGAAACAAATAGGTGAAAGTGCCTGAGAGCACCACAAAGAATACCAGGGCCGATGAGATAGCTGTGCCCACGTGGATATTGCGCATGAGGGGGAGGCTATCGCCTATCCACTCGGTGAGGGAGACGCGCATAAAGCGGATGGCAAGTTGCAGCACAGTAATAATGATGATCACGAAGGCGGCAAAAGCCATTGAAGTGCCGAACTTCGGGTCCAGCCCGAATATGGAGAGGAAGTTGCCCACGCCCTCGGCAAAGGCCGCAGCTCCGCCGCCTTTACCAGCCACGGATATGGCCATAAGGGAAAGAACAGCCAGCAGCATCTCGCTGAACATGGAACCTGAGCCTACGGGCAGCGCATCGGTTTCGTTTTCCAGTTGCCTGGCCGTGCCTACGGTAGAGATCAGGGCATGCCAGCCTGAGACAGAACCGCAGGCAATGGTGACAAAGAGCATGGGCCACATCGGCTGGAGCGCACCCTTAGCCCCCACATTCCAGGCTTTATAAGCGGGTACGGTGAAGGTGGCCAGCTCCGGCCTGACAAAAACGGCACACACCGCACCCACAAAGCCTCCGATGAGGGTAATGGCCATTACCCAGAAGCCGATATAGTTAATAGGTTGGGCATATCGCCAGATGGGCAGAGTAGCACCCAGGTAGCAAAAGGCGATAGTGAAGAGCAGCCAGAAGACATAGCTGGGAGTGATTTTCAGGAAGCTATTGGCTATGGGGTCAAAGACCGAATAGAGTGGCTGGCCTCCGGTAAGGCCATTGAGTGCATTGTTCAGGCCGTTTACCAGGCCGCTGACCTGTTTGGTCGGGCCAAGCAGGATCGCCGCAAGGGTCAGACCCACAATAATCACCGTGGTTATCCCAAGGCCCATCCTCCAGCGGTAGAGCATCTGACTGCCCAAAAAACCGGCCAGCATCAGGACAACAATGCCCAGCGGCACGCTTGAGGTGCTCGATAAAACGGAAGCCATTAAATTGCCGAAAGCCCCGGCTACAACGAGAAGATAGGCAAAAATAAAAATTAATAAAATAGTGCGGCTGCCTGGAGACATCAGCTTGTGGGCCGTGGCGCTCAAGGAATCTCCATCCCGGCGCACGGACATCATCATGCTGCTGTAGTCCTGTACCCAGCCGATAAAGGTGACTCCCAGAAGCAGCCAAAGAAGCGCAGGCAGCCATCCCCACAGGCTGACCGCAGCTATGACACCCACAATGGGGCCTGCCGCAGCTATGGATTTAAACTGGAACCCGTACAGGACATAGCGGCTGGCCGGAGAAAAATCCACCCCATCCATATACATCCTGGCCGGTGTAATCCTCTTGGGATCGGCTTTCATGATTTTTTGATCAATCTTTTTGGCATAGTAGTTATGGCCCAGATAGAAAGTACCTGCACCAAGGGCCAGAGCGAATAAGGTATTCATGATTTTTCCTCCAGGGGCAAGGGGTTTATTCAGCGGTCAGGGAGGTGACACTGCTAATCTACGTTAATAATGCTAACATTATGGTTCCCTTATTTCTTAAATATGAGTGGATAGTTTTCCGGATGCCCGATGGAATCAATCTTTATATCTATATCTAATTCTTCCCAACATAAATGGTTTGGAGGAAGGTAGGTTACATTGAAAATTTTATCCACTGTAGCATCTTTAAACAGAGGAAATTCCTTAAATGGAACAAAGTACTCTTCCCCTTCAATAAATATCCATATTCCGTTTTTATTGATATCGATTACTTCACATTTTGAAATGTTTGTTCCAGAGCTCACTAAGCTCATGCTTTTTCGTTCCGACAATATCGAGGACTCCTTGAGGTGTTTTTCTTTTACTCCCTAATTTCTCGCTAATTTATGCTAAAGCCCACTTTTGTAATATCTCCTTGAATTTCGCAAATGCCTGGTCAGAGCATCCTTGAAGAGAAACAGACTTGGCCAATTGCTCATACAAAGAAGACGAGCGCGGCTTTCGCACCTTGCGCAGGGCCTGTTCAATCGCCTTCTTGGGATCGCTTGGCTTCGTCATATTCTCCGGCCAAAGTCCCTGGCTGCATAACCAGGGCCGAAGCTTCGGCTGCTTTCCTTCCCATCCAAGACATCGATCGACATGGGGCGAACTGCTCCAAACCCAAATCTCCAATTCAGGGTCCAAGACGATAACAGCCGCCCGGTCATTCCACCCTGCATCAGACAACCGTCGTTCAACGATCTGTTCTAATGATTCCCTTGGCTGGGCTTCCTGCCCGCATCCAAAGCGATCAAACAAGACCAGTGCATGGGCATAGAGGTCCGTCCAGGGACGAAGAAAGTTATGGCTATCGAGAAAGCATCCGGAATCGCGACAAGCATGTACATAAATTTTAAATTTCATGTGACGTATGTCGAGGGCTTGGGTCCGGGACAGCAACCCCGCTATAACTGCTTCCAGATTCTTATCCGGAACCAGAACAACCAGATCTGATTCCCACCTGCTCATCCGAGGACACCTCCGGCGAACAGTACGCCCAAATTGGTTTCACCCTTCCAATTGCGAAGATTCGGATGCTCTTTTCCCCTGATAATATCAACGGCACCGCTGTCTGTTTTTGAAAAGCATAAGATTTGTTCGGGGGCAGCCAGACTGAGAATCACCGGAGAATGCGTCGCCAGGAGAATTTGCGCTCCATAGACCGAAGATAGGGATTGAAACACGGTCTCCACTGCACGTGGATGAATGCCGTTTTCCGGTTCCTCGATGAGGTATATACCGGAAAAATTGGGAAGGTATGCCGGAAGGGTGAGGGCCAGAAGCCGCAAGGTCCCGTCCGAGGCCATCCATGAAGGCACTTCCAAGTCGCCTGAATAACGGATTTTCAAATACCGGTGCTTATCGTCGGGTCTTTCAACCGTGCGTATATCTTCAATGTCAGGGAGTGCAGTGCGCACATGATTGATCCATTCCCTGAATCGCTCTCCTGACGTGTTTTTCAGGTTTTCAATCACCCAGGGGAGATTGGAACCATCCGGTTTGAAACCTCGCGGCTGCCCAGGGGGGCTTGCCTGGCGTATTAAAAGGCTGTTCAGCATTAATTGCTGTACTCCATCGGTCAGGAGGTCTTTGAGCCAGGTAGCTACCGGAAACATGGACTCATCCGCAGGCAGATTTCCAAGGGCTGATTTACGGGGACCTAACTTAAAGGCAAGTGCCCAAACTTTGTCCCCGTTCTCATAAACTTCTGAGTAGAAATTAACAATCTCATCAGGACTTTTGTTAACCACAGCCCTGAAATTTTCCATCCTTATCGGATTGATCAAAATGTCCGCTGGCGTGGGTTCTACAGGGAAAACGGTCTTTTGTTGTACATGCTGGGGGATCTCATCTTCCTTGAGAAAAACCCTCTCAGCCAAAATTGATAGTTCCTTATCCTTGCTCTCAAGACCAATGCTAACCTCATATCGTATAATCGAAAACGCGGGTCTGGCAATCTGTTTCCGAAGATCATCAGGAATTGCGAGCTCTACAGCCAGTTCAAATCTATCACTCGAGTGGTTCCAGACCAGGTCCTCAAAATTCTGCGTCCGACTCCGAATGGCAACATCCAGACCACTGGTAACAAGATCCTTCAGAAAGGCCACTACGTCAAGGAATGTCGTCTTTCCACTGGCATTGGGACCAACGAGCACTTCAAAATTATTCAACCGTTGGTTAATGTATCGCAAGCATCGAAAATTCAATGCCTCTATCCTGCAAATCATAGGGGTTTTCTCCTCAAATTGGTAATATTTAATTATACCATAATTTTGATGCTCTTCGGCTAATACTTTGATAATGAAATTAGTTAAGTTCATTGCAATTATTGGTTAAAATGTACTATGTAATCTGTCCCAAAATTGAGATTACCACCACAGATATTTTATAATGTTAGATAATAATCATAAAATTTTATTATCTACCTTATTAAATATCCATAGAAATATCTATAGGCATAATCAAAGTATTAGCCGAAGGGCATCAATACTCCTTGATAGTCATTATATTCTCCAGTTTTGATTAAGAATTCCTATTTAGTTAACCCAATCCTTGCATATCAAAGCAGCCTGCTCCAAAACTGTATCAGTCGCCTTCTTCTGCATATCCGGCGGGTACCCGTATTTCTTGAGAATCCTTTTCACCATAACCCTAAGCTTTGCCTGGACACTCTCTTTTATTGTCCAGTCGATTGTAACGTTCTTTCGGACAGTATCGACAAGCTCTCTCGCAATGGTCCTCAATGCCTCATCACCCAAGACCTTGACAGCGCTGTCATTCACTTCCAAGGCATCATAGAAAGCAAGCTCCTCTTCATTGAGGTTTAATTCTTCTCCCCGGTCATTTGCCTTCCTCATCTCCCTGGCAAGCTCAATCAATTCTTCAATGACTTTGGCAGCCTCGATTGCTTTGTTCTGGTAGCTTTTTATCGTCTTTTCCAGCATCTCAGCAAATGACCTGCTTTGGACAAGGTATTTTTTCGACCTTGACTTGATCTCATCGTTCAAAAGTTTCTTGAGGAGTTCCAGGGCAAGGTTCTTGTGCGGCATGCCCCTGACCTCTGCCAAAAACTCGTCGGAGAGTATCGAGATATCAGGCTTCTTGAGTCCTGCTGCTGCAAAGATATCGATCACTTCATCTGACGAGATTGCCTTAGAAATTATCTGTTTTATTGCAGAATCAAGCTCTTCCCCTGTTTTTCCTTTGCCGGTCTGGAATTTTGCGAGCCGTGCCTTGATAGCCTGGAAAAATCCTACATCATCACGAATCCTTAATGCCTCTTCATGCGGCACAGCAAGAGCAAAGGCTTTTGATAACTGCACAACATACGCTAACAATCTTTCCTTGCCGTCTTTTTGCTTGAGGATATGCTCCACTGCCATTACCATGATGGACATCTTGTCCCTGGCAGAGGCTGTAAAGAATCTCCGGTAATCAAAGCCGTGGAATAGCTGGGATACAATCTCATATTTTTCGAGCATGACCTGGACAGCATCGTTCTGGGCAAAGGTTGGCTTTCCCTTGCCTCCGCTTTCAGTGTATTCGGAAACAGCCTTCTTTAATTCATCCGCTATCCCAAGATAATCAACCACAAGCCCGCCGGGCTTATCCTTATAGACGCGGTTCACCCGTGCTATTGCCTGCATCAACCCGTGGCTTTTCATGGGCTTATCGATATACATCGTGTGCAGGCACGGAACATCAAAGCCTGTAAGCCACATGTCCCTTACTATGACAAGCTTAAGCGGATCTTTCGGGTCTTTGATTCTATCTCCGAGATTTCTTCTCCTTGGCTTGTTTCGTATATGCTCCTGCCAGACTGCGCCATCATCGGCAGAGCCTGTCATGACCACCTTAATCGATCCCTTATCATCGTCCTTGTGGTACCATTTGGGCCTTAGTTTTATTATCTCGTCGTGGAGGTCAATGCATATGCGCCTGCTCATGCAGACAATCATTGCCTTGCCCTCAATAATGCCCTCGCGCTCTTCAAAATGCTTTACAATATCCCCTGCAATCTGCTTAACGCGCTTTTGTGCTCCGATAACAGCCTCAAGCCTTGCCCATCTGCTTTTCAGCTTCTCCTTCTTTTCTACCTCTTCGCCCTCGGTCACTTCCTCGAATTCAGGGTCAATCTTCGGCCTTTCTTCATCTTTCAGTTCAAGCTTTGCAAGCCTGCTCTCATAGTATATCCTGACAGTTGCGCCGTCTTCCACTGCCTGCTCAATGTCATAGATATCAATGTAATTCCCGAATACTGCACGAGTATTCTTGTCTGTCTTTTCAATTGGTGTTCCGGTGAACCCAATAAAGGAGGCATTGGGCAGGGCATCCCTCATGTGCCTTGCATAACCGTCGATAAAATCATACTGGCTTCTGTGTGCCTCGTCTGCAATGACAACAATGTTCCTTCTCTCGGAAAGGAGCGGGTATTTGCCCCCTTTTTGTTCAGGGAAAAATTTCTGGATTGTTGTAAACACAATCCCGCCTGAAGCTACTTTAAGATATTCCTGAAGATTGTCCCTGGAATCTGCCTGGACAGGCTGTTGCCTCAGTAAATCCCGGCACCTGCTGAATGTCCCGAAGAGCTGGTCATCAAGGTCGTTCCTGTCAGTCAGGACAACTATCGTCGGGTTGTCCATTGTCAGGACAAGCTTGCCTGCATAAAAGACCATGATCAGGCTTTTCCCTGAGCCCTGGGTATGCCAGACAACACCGCATCGTTTATCGCCTTTCGGCTGGGATGCCTTTATTGTCGTTTCTATTGCCTTGTTTACTGCATGGTATTGATGGTACCCTGCCAATTTTTTGAGTATGCTATCCTGTTCTTTTTCAAAGGCGATGAAATGTCTTATCAAGTCAAGGAAGATCCTTTTCTCAAACATTCCCTTGAAGAGAACCTCTATCTGTGGGATTGCGGTAGGAGCCTTCTCTATGCCGTCGATAGTTTTCCAGGGCGAGAACCTTTCCCTGTCTGAGGTAATGGTACCTGCTCGTGCCTCGCATCCGTCACTGATAACCAGGATTTCGTTGTAATGGAACAGGGAAGGGATTTCTGATTTATAGGTCTCGAACTGATAGAAAGCACTCCTTACTGTTGCATTTTTATCTGTGGGATTTTTAAGCTCAATGACAGCCAGGGGCAGGCCATTAACAAACAGGATGATATCCGGCCTTCTATTGCTGTTATTCTCGATAATAGTGAACTGGTTTACAGCCAGGAATTCGTTATTCCTTGAATTCTGATTCTTGAAATCAAAAAGCCAGACCTTATCACCTTTTATCCGTCCGTTCTGCCTGTACTCAACGTCAATCCCATCAACAACCATCTTATGGAAATGCTGGTTATTGATGACAAGACTTGGGCTTTCATTCCGAAGGATTTTCTTTATTGCCTGCTCTTTTCCTTCCTTCGGGATGGAGGGATTGAGTTTGTCTATAGCCTTTCTCAGCCTACCGTCAAGGATAATATCTGAATAGTCATCCCTTTCAGGCTTTGCTCCGTCGGGAGAAATATCAGGGCCGTGGATTATCTTGTAGCCAAGCTCATCAAGTATATCCAGGCAGGCTTCTTCGACTTCAGATTCGGTGATTATGTGGGGCATCTTTCCCTTCAGAACCCTTCAGAACCTTATACCCAGAAGGCCCCCGTTATCGGTGGCATCAGTCAAGGTTAATCTGACATATTTATCAAACTGGAAGGTTGGGCTAAAATCTTTTGATGGGATATTATCAGAATTCATCGTGCATATATATTGGAAGCCAAGCCTTTCAGACTCTTTTGCTGCCAATTCTAAGGCTAATGCTTTTTGTCTTTCATCAACGTCTGCAAAAATGATGCTGTCGTGTATAAGCAGTCCGTGACTATTCTCCTTTTTTGACCAAAGCTGGGCCAGCATAAGGTCATAACAGAAGATTTTCATATTGCCAATTCCGTGGCTGCCGGACCTTTCAATCTTTACATTAAACTTAAACCCTGTTTTTGAAATATCGATCGACAGAATACCAGGCCGCTGATAAAGGGCTTGTGAATTAGAATTAAACAGTAAAATTGCCCTCTCTTTTTGTATTTTTCTCTCGCTTAAATCCGTAATAGCCTGTTGCTGTAAAATTTCCTGCTCGACTACGACCGCGCTTCTACCTTGTTCAAATTTCCTTAAGTTTTCAAGCTTAATATTAACGTCCTTAAGCTCTGCAACGGTCTTTTGGTGATTATTTTGTAACTGGGTATATTCTTCTAATGCCCCATGCTTCTTCAGGATCTGCATCAGCTCTGCACGCTCATCAGAGAAGCTCTGGATTTGTTGTTCTCTATTAGCAATTCCATTCATTATTTGTTCCATCTCGTTTGCCAGGAATTCTTTTCTATTGGCGACCACTTGCTTATGGAAGGATAATACCTCATCTAACCTTTGTTTTATAGAATCCGGTAATACCAACCCTGCCTCTTGATAAACCCTGGTTACTGATTCGGGCTTTGCTTCAACTTCTTCCTGCAAACTTTTCTCGTAATGCTCAAGAAGCCTTTTCCCATCGATATTTGAGTTACTTAGCTCATGAATCTTATAGGTTAATTCATTAGCCCTGTTCTCGATCTCTTTATATTGCGGGTGAACCTTAAAGCTGTTTAATTGCTCCTCTTCCTCCCTTACCTGGGATTCCAGTCTAATTTTTAACGCCTCAATCTCTCCTATACTGCCAACAAGATTAGCAAGAACCCCTGATTTTGCCGCCTGCTTTATCTGATCAAGAATACTCATCCTATCTTTAAGTACTTGCCATTTGGCAGCATACTCCCAACCAAGGTCCAGTAAAAATGCATTATTTATCTGCTTGTCCCATTCTTTTTGATTCTTATATTGCTGGAAAGGATCAAGGAAAGCCCCACTTTGTCCATTATGCCTTATGAAATAGGAAATCAGGCTTCTAAATGTAGGCACATATTTCATCTCATCATATGAAGGTTCGAGCCCAAGCATTAAAACGCCTAATACCCTTTTCCAATTGCTGTTAGTAATTATCTGCTTTCCATTTTTCTTATCCAGTTCTGGTTTTATAGGCCAATCTGAGCAATCACCTTCTATAACTACCTTATTTGCCTTTGCCAGAGTATTTCGCGTTACAGCATACCTTTTACCGGCTAAATCAATGTCTAATGTAAAGGTCCAATCATTCAATTCAGGCTTTGATAAGGTTTCTCCCTTATTGCCACCCAAACAGAAATGTATAATCTCAATTAAGGTTGACTTGCCAAGGCCATTTCTGGAATCTTTCTTTGTAGATTCCTTAGTTCTTTCAGCAAGAATAACGTTAAATCCAGGTTCAAACTGGACATTTTTGAAGGATGCCTTATCACACGTAATTGAATGAATCATCTTTCAATCTTCCTTAACAAACCATCTCGGAAGTCAATCATTCCTAAGATAAATAAGAGATCCAGCCCAAGAGTAAACCGCTCAAAGGTTCTTACTTCCGACGAGGTACGGGCTTCATTCCATAATGAGGTAACGGTTTTATCTCTGTTCATACAATTCAAAATCGCTGCCCCTACCCCCAATAAAGAATTTGATAAGTTGATATGCTTTGTCGGAAGGATCATTTCTCGAACACCTCACATAGCTCAAACAAATACACTAAGACTGTCAGACCGGCAGCTCTCTCTCTGAAATCATTGCTTTTTCCTGATGCGAAGTCAAAGAGACTTAAAAATAATTCATCCCCTAAAAGGTCTTCTTTTTTCAGGCGTTCGTACTCCTCAACAAATCTCTGCCTAAGTCGCTCTCCAAATTCAGCATCAGGACAGTTATCAATAAAATGCCGCACCTGATTGACCTGTGTCATTCCCATTGTTATTAGTCTTTCTATCTCTCCTGAAAGAGAATTCTTTTTAATTTTTTCTCTTGGCGGAATAGTTATAAATGATTCGCTGGGAATAAACTGGCCAGAATTTAGATACCTCGTAACAACATTTAGCTCAGCAAAGGTAACATTTATTACCTCTTTTTCTGTGGACTCGTTAATCCATTTTTCATGCTGCTTTTTGATTTGGCATAGCTTTTCGACGGTATAAGTATTCACCTGGTCATCAATCATCTTATGGCAGTTCCCGCAGACTAGAATCAAATTATCGTAGCAACCACGTTCTTTATCGGTCATGTTAGAATCATAGCGGGCTGAATTAGGATTTTCACCCTTTATGTGCGCCATCTCTCCAATTATGGACTCGTGGTCATCTTGGGTTTTGTTGATAATAAGATCCCTATGACATTCTGGAATAGCACACCGGTTGCCACTTCTTAAGCAAAGGATTTTCTGATCTGGAAGAGGAATGTATCCACTCATTTTCTATCCCGTAACTTTGACTCTTATTTTCCCTGACATTAGCTTGGGGAGGAGAGAGTCGCGGATTTGTTGTAGTAAACTAATTTCTTGTGTATTGATCTCTTTTTTATCAATTAGCTTGTTTATAATGTTTAGGAAACTTTTTAGTATGTTTTCAGTTGGAATAACAATATTTAAGTTATTTAACCCATTAATAGTCAATGCTTGTTGAGTACTCCCTATGGTTATTGCTTTTATTTGTTGTTTCGTACACTTAGATTGTAACCAATAATAAATGAATTGGCCATTCATGTTTTTTTGGTAATTTCTAAACCATGTCAGATTTCCATCTTTGAAATAAAAATAATCGTTTTCCTTTACAAGATATGGAATACCTATTGTTCCTACTGATGTTAAAAGTATATCTCTATTCCTTGGAACACCATATTTTTTTTTAACTTCCTCATACCTTGCCGGACTTATGTATAGTTCTAAACTTATATCTTTACCAGAATATAGCTCAATTATCTCTTTAGACCTAAAAAAAGGTACTCCCTCTTTTTGATATTCTGAGAGAAAAATTCGCTTACTAGAAGTAATTTCAACTACATCACTTAATTTTCCTCCCTCCCATCCTCTTGGAATCTCCTCTTCTAATTCCTCATTATAAACCATTTCCCCACCACTTGATTTATATGGTTTGCCTTCCTCATTCGGAAATTCAAAGTCAATGAACCATCGCTTAAAGATTGCCTGGCCAATTGCTTCGAGAGTTTTATTCATCCGATGATTAAGTTCGATTTTGGAGTCTAAGTCGGAGAGGATTTTGGCGATTAATTCTTGTTCATAAATGGGAGGTAAAGGTATCATAAGTTCTGAAATTGTATTTGCATTAAACTGGGGTTGTGCACCACCACTCACTAAATTATTTGCTTGATACCAATATGTCCTGCTTCTTGAAAATTGAAAAAAGAAATAATTATCGATATATTTTTTATCTAATAAAAATTTAATTAAAAATCCTCCATAAGTTGCATGAAAATTTTCTTTAAAAAGATAGGTCTTGCCATAAGTTGCACCAGTTCTTGCGACTAAAACGTCTCCCTTCTTTAAGATACAATTCTCCTTAACTTTTTCTTTACCAACAAATACTAACCCATTCTTATTTAAAAAACCATTATTATCAATGTCAGTTATTCTTATATAAATAAAATCTCCAACCGGTTTGGCACTTTCACCAAGACCGTATTGAAATTTAGATATATCTCCTATTTTTCTTACATCCCAATCTTCAGGGATTTTCCCTATTTCAGTTTGTTTAAACTTGGTTTCTTTCTTCATATTTTAAATCCAATATTCTCTAGATTCTTCCTTATCTCCTCATCAAGCCTCACCGATTCCTTCATCTGCTCCGCAAGCTCCGAGTTCAGCCTCTCCATCTTCTCCTCAAACACTTCATCATCTTCCTCTTCCTCTTCAACACCGACATACCTTCCAGGAGTCAGTATATGGCCATGCTTTCTTATCTCGTCTAATTTAGCAGCCTTGCAGAATCCCAGCACATCCTCATACTTGCCGCCTTCGCCTCTCCATGCGTGGTAAGTCCCTGCAATCTTCGCTACTTCCTCATCAGTAAGCTCTCTATGCCTTCTGTCAATCATCTGGCCCATATTCCGGGCATCGATAAAAAGAACCTCGCCTCTTCTATCCCTGAACTTATGGTTTTCTTTATCACGGCTCACAAACCAGAGGCAAGCAGGAATCATGGTATTAAAAAATAACTGTGAAGGCAAAGCCACCATGCAATCAACAACATCAGCCTCGATGATGTTTTTCCGTATCTCGCCCTCATTTGAGGTATTCGAGGACATCGAGCCATTGGCAAGGACAAAACCAGCTATTCCAGTTGGAGCCAGATGATAAATAAACTGTTGCACCCAGGCAAAATTGGCATTCCCGACAGGAGGCACACCATATTTCTTCCACCGGATATCTTCCCTTAATGAATCCCCTCTCCAATCGCTGTCATTGAAAGGAGGATTAGCAAGGATAAAGTCCGCCTTCAAATCCTTATGCAAGTCATTATGGAAGGAATCTCCCCACTGGATATTTGCATCTATGCTCCTGATCGCCATGTTCATCTTGGCCAGTCGCCATGTGGTCTGGTTTGATTCCTGGCCGAAAATGGAAATATCTCCTATTCTGCCTCCGTGTGCCTCAATAAATTTCTCGCTCTGGACAAACATTCCGCCGGAGCCGCAGCAGGGATCAAAAACCCTGCCCTTGTAAGGCTCAAGCATCTCGACAAGCACTTTGACTATGGATCTTGGAGTATAGAACTGGCCGCCTTTCTTACCTTCTGCATCAGCAAACTGCCCCAGAAAGTATTCATAGACCCTTCCCAGAATATCCTTGCTTCTGTTCTCCGAGTCTCCAAGCCCGATAGTGCCTATCACATCAATAAGCTCTCCAAGCCTCTGCTTATCAAGTGCTGGCCGTCCATAATTCTTTGGCAAAACGCCTTTTAGGATAGTATTGTCCTTCTCAATCTCATCCATTGCATCATCAAGGAACTTTCCTATCTCAGGCTGCTTTGCATTCTTCTGCAAATAACCCCATCTTGCTATCCGGGGCACATAAAAGACATTCTCTGCCCTGTACTCGTCGGGGTCTTCAGGATCAGCTCCATTTGCCACATCAGCAGTAAGCTTTTTGTGCAGTTCATCGAAGGCGTCCGATATATATTTCAGAAATATCAGCCCAAGGACAACATGCTTATACTCAGCAGCATCCATGTTATTCCGCAGCTTATCCGCTGTCTGCCATAGCTTGTGGGCAAAATCCAGTTCAACTTTTCCATTGTTATTGTTGGCCATTCAAAGCAACCTCGCAAAATTTAGAATTGACTTATCACTTTATCAATCCCCAATTGTTCATAAAGTAAGACATTTCATTCTCGTTACGCTCATGTCTAGGAAGTGCGTATAGGGTCATTTTTCGTCACCTCTGTAGCACTTTCCCTTCCGTAGCACTTTCCCCGTCATTCCCGCGAAAGAGGGAATGACGTTGAGGCTCTTTTTTAAAAGTGTCCGGCGGAGAGATCTAGCAAAACACAGAATTTAGACATGAGCGGTCAATTTTAACAAATTTATTAGTTAACCAAGAATAGAAGCGAAGATACAACCTTTTTGGTTTATGGCAGACCCTCTAAAGCAGCCTCTCATAAAGATGATAGCAAGTCAATTAGCTTTCATTTAGTATAAAACTATCTGGGTATCCGTTTGACTCCAGTAATTATATGGTTATTTTATTGAATTATATATAATACAATCCTTTAAGTGGCACTCCACGCTGCTTTAATAGTTGTGGATGTGACCATTTGCTCTTTAGTTGGCACCATCCGCCGCCCCTTATGAAAATGCTTAACCTTATAATCACTACACATCAAATTTCTAATTCGCTCAAGCGCAACCCTTGTGGAGACTCATCAGGAGCGCTGTATGTTCTCTTCTGGATAAATGTACGTCCCTTTTATCCGGTCTTTATTCCCCAGAAAAGCCATTCAATCAGTCGGTCTAGAAGAAGCATCGGTTGATATAGTATCCGAACGAAAAAGGTATAAGAAGAAATTTATTATTTAAATATATAAAATACTTACTGGAGCCAAGCGGATACCCAGATAAAACTATTATTAGACTTATAATTATTTAACATTTTAGCTCAATATGGGGGAACTTTCAAGCAAAAATCAAGATATTAAGTTTTTGGTTAAAAGATTCCAATGATATGGGAAAATGTTCATTGCATAGATCTCCCCTCTTACCTGGTTCATTGACTTTACAATGGAAGTTAATAAAAAAGAGCTACCCCCTCCCCCTTTTTTTACCCAGTAAACTCCAATTAAATTCAGGGCAAATTCCCAAGGGAAAATCATCCCTAGTTTTAGACTTTTTTAATTGTCACTCGTGGGGAATTTTAATTGTCGTCCATCACCCCGCACACGGCATTAGCCCTTCCTTTGCCCATAACAGAGCAAAAATAATTCGTCATCATAAATCCGCCATAGTAAATAAAAAGTTTAAGGGTTAATTTTGGTAATGCACGAAAAGAGATAGAAAAGAGTTATTTTCTATATTAAACTTTTAGTATTATATAATAAGGAGAAATCGAATGAGGAAAGTTGTCACATCTCTCATCATATCCAGTCTCATCATATCCAGTCTCATCATATCAAGCCTTTTAATTCTGCTCCTGTGCCATTACGCCGGTGCAGAATCCTGGGAGCAGGTTGTCACTAACGGATTCGGAGAGGCGAGTAATGATTATGCCTGGAGTATGGCTGCTTTTAAAGGGAAAATTTACATTGGGACACTTAACTTCTTCAAGGGAGGGGAAATCTGGCGAAGTAGCACTGGTGATCCGGATGATTGGCAGAAGGTTTACAATTCCCCTTCTTCCTTATTCAGTAACATAGGGGTACGTAATCTTTATGTTGATGGTGATGAGGCCATGTATGCGTGTACGGTGAATTCCAACGGGGCTGAGATTTTGAGAACAACGAATGGGCAGCGATGGATACCTGTTGAAAATCTTGGGAAACGGGACAATGCCGCTTTTCGCTGCATGGTTCGGTTTGGTGATTATTTGTATGCGGGAGCTGGAAGTAATGAGGCACAACTCTATAGGAGTAAAAACGGCTTTAATTGGCAAATGGTCAACGCTAACCCAAGCTTTACTTCTACCAAGGTTTTTGACCCGAACGCGGGCAGCGATGTTACCAATAATACCATGATTGGGGAATTGGAGGTTTTTAACGATCAACTTTATGTCTTTACCTGGACCAGGGAGGTTAAATACCAGGATATCGTCGAGCATATGCTCGGTCTTACTATTGAACCCTCTCGGAGTAACCTCTCTCGGGGTAACTCCTCTCGAAGTACCCCCTCCGCTGCCGCCTTTGAGGTGTGGCGAAGCAAAGATGGAGTAAACTGGGAGAAGGTGGTAGGTAAGGATGATGCTTATGGGAATGGCATGGGTTTATGCCTTCGTGACCCCGATGCAGGCTTGGATAATGATGCGATAATTTCAACCACGGTTTTCAGGGACCAATTGTACGTAGGTACGCTCAACTCCAATGCGGATACAGCTATCTGGAGAACATCCGATGGAACGCAATGGACCAAGGTCCTGGATTTTTTTGACCTGGGAGAGAAGGCCAATTATTACGTCTGGCGCATGATTCCATTTCAGGATAAGCTCTTTATTGGCACCATGAATGTCGGGCCGTCTAAAGAGAACCCCGATGTAACCGGATCTCAAATTTGGGCATCCTATTCCGGTGATCCCGGCACTTTTTATAATCTTGTCCACAATGGCTTCGATGGAGAGACCTGGTCCGATGGCGCGAATATAGAGATACCGAAAAATATCGGCATCCGCACCTTTGGCATCTTTCATGATACGTTATTCGCAGGTACGGCAACCATAATCAGCACCCCAATAACCAAACGCCAATCAGATGGGGAAACACGCATTGCAGGCCGCGATATCGGGTGTGAAGTCTGGAGAATAATTCCCGATACCAGCTCCAGCCTCAAGAGCAAATCTTCACCATATCCTCTGAAGATGATCCTGCAGCCAAAAGAGGAAAAGGCGATACTGCCTTGGCTGCTTTAGTTAGATGAGCAGGTACAGCAATATCTTTCCCATCCCTAGATGCTATTCTTATGATTTAAAAGCCAAGCCATCGGGGAAAACGCTTAAAAACGTTTTTCCCCGTTAGCGGCTTTTGGCAGCATGCCGTTATAAAAGAAGAATTCCGAATTTTTACTCTGAATGTCCGAAATGATGATCATCATTGAGTTTTATTTAGGCATTGGTTTTGAGATCGAAAATAAATGATAGTAAAACCTTTTGCTTTATATAAAAAACTTGACCATCAGGCAAAGATTTTCCTGGTTCAGGGTTGAAGATTCCAGGCATTAATGCTATGATTCGTATTTTATGATGCAGTTTTTATTCTGTTTATTTTTATGGAGAGAGTAAAAGACCCTAGCCTTCATACACTATTCGAAGAAGTGGTCCATAAAGAGTAACCGTGAGACTATCCCAAAATACCTAAAATTCAGGTTTGAAATTGTGTCCTAAACAACAATTTCAAACGGTTAGTAAAGACATAGCAAATTTTTGCATGTGTAGCCATTATAACTTGTTACCGTATTTTGGGATAGGCTCATCTGAAAGATATACATCTGGTGCTAAAGGGAAAAAGATGGAATTTTTTCTTTGTATAGTTGGCATGGTTTTCATTATTGAGGGAATCCCCAACTTTTTATTTCCGTTTGCATGGAAAAAAATGTTGCTGAGAATCGATGAAATTCCTGAATCCATGTTGCGTGTACTGGGCTTAGTGAGTATTCTCATCGGATTGGCTATGGTTTACTTAGGTAGGAGATAGGGGTCATGGAATGTTGCAAAAAGCCAGCTAATGCACCTACATGTATGAATCATGACCCATGTATGAATCATGACCCATCCATGAATCATGATTCATACATAATTCATGATTCGGTCAATGTACCTCAGATAGGGCCGAACAGAGAGTGTACATCGGTACCAATAATAAAGAAGAAGGAAATGCGAAAGGTAGCTGTCGGCTTGTATTCGGGGGGACTGGACAGCATTCTGGCTGCAAAGCTGATTGTAGATCAAGGATTTCAAGTAATCCTGGCAAGATTTATAAGCCCTTTTTTCGAGGATCGCCAGCCCGATGTCAGTATCCTGAACAGCATTTTGCCTGCCGAATCATTTTGTTTGCGCGAAGTGAGCCTGGGTGTGGACTTCCTTCAGATGATCCTATCACCGGAATACGGGTATGGAAGAAATTTTAATCCCTGCGTGGATTGCAAGATTTTTATGGTCAAAAAGGCAGGGGAGATTTTGAGGGAATGCGGCGCAGCGTTTGTCTTTACGGGAGAGGTGCTGGGCCAGCGTCCGATGTCGCAGCGCAGGGACGCCCTGCATATCATTGGAAGGGACTCCGGTCTTGGCAGATATCTTTTACGTCCCCTCTGCGCCCGATTAATGCCGCCGACTGCGGCTGAGGAGAGCGGGTTAATAAGGAGGGAGGCTCTGCTTGATATTTCCGGCAGATCCAGGAAGAGGCAAATGGAGTTGGCCAAAGAGTTTGGTATATCCAGCTATCCAGCTCCGGCAGGCGGATGTCTGCTCACGGACGCCAGCTTTGTCAGACGCTTTAAAGCGATCCTGGCGGAAAAGAATGAAAAGAATGAAAAGAATGATAAGAATGATAAGAATGATAAGAATGATAAGAATAATGATGACCAGATAATATTTGAAGATTTACCCTTGCTTAAGGTTGGAAGGCATTTTTTGATTCGACCTGGGGTGAGGCTCATCGTTGGAAGGAATTATGCTGAAAATCAAAAAATTTTGACTCATGGGAGGAAGAACGGCTGGCTCTTTCGGGTTATGAATGCACCTGGCCCCGTATCTTTGGCCCAGGGGAATCTGGAAGATGCCGACTTTCAGCTTGCAGCTTCCATTACAGCTCGATACAGTGATGCAAAAGAGAAAGATGGTATCCTGGTAGGTTTTGGATTGAATGGAAGCGGCAAATATCGGGTCTTGACGGTCTCTCCGATTGAGGATTATATTTTAGATCGCTATAGAATTTAGAATTTAACGGGGCATTTTGGCCCTTTAGTGCTTGATCTTACTTCATTAAAGGCTCGGAGCTAAGGCGAGAATTGCTCTGGGATTTTGATCCGGAAGGGAAGTTTCATGAAACTAAGAAAACAGCAAATAGAGATTATTGCAGCCAGGATCATTGATGAGCTCCGGCAGAAGGGAGCATTGGAGGTAGAGGACGAGAACAAGGCCAAGGCATTGGTGAAAAAGGCTATCACCGATGACCTCATGCTTGAGGACAAGCTCAATGATGAAGTCAGAGAGTTGTTAGAAAAAGTCTCTTCTGAAATACGTCAGGGGAGTGTGGAATATCACAAGATGTTTCGATTGGTAAAGGAAAAGTTAGTCAAAGAGAAAAACCTGATTTTATAAAAACTCCTTTCCATAAAAGAGGTGCTAAATCATGAGGTTAAGCAGGGAAAAGATAAATCAGATCTCCCACGTAATGATGAAAGCCTTTATGCGGGATGAAAATATTGAAATCTTTAGAGATGAAAACGATATACGACTTGAAATCGTGAGAATTATTACTGAAGAGCTGAAAATAGAAGAAGCCTTGGATCAAGAAGTTCGAAAGAGGCTGGAGAGCTATAAACGAAAAATGGTTGAGGGAACTGCGGAATGGGAAATCCTCTACCAGAAGATCTATGAGGAGGAAGCGAATAAAAGTAAAAGATGATGTGCTTGATTTATTTATTACGAATAGATTTTTAGCAAGGTTGTAAATCCCACCGAAAAGACGTATTACTTTTCAAACATATCACCATCGGTTTGATTGGTGGTATCCGGTTTTTATCTTAATTTTCAGCGCAAACCGTAAAAAATCAGGGAACAGATTCTGTTCCCTGCCCGCGTTGTTTTCTGCCGCCCCAGCGCGGCGGCGTGCCAGCGATTTCGTGAATCAATAATTAATCACTTATCATAATCAACCATGCATCATAATCAACTAAATAAAATTCACGAGAGAGGTGAGCTATCCCAATTTTTGGACTAAGTGTTTACGATGAAACTCGCGGTTTCCTCCGATAAAAAAATTTGAGACCCCAGAAAAGGATTTTTGGAATTTTTACTATAGGGTACCTCCCTGTGTTAATAAATAATCAAGGTTCATATCAGGGAGGTGATTTCAAAAAACAAGCTGCGAAGATGAAAGGAGCGTGTATGAACCAACTAGGGAAGGGGGCAATTTTTGAAATAAAAGATAATAAATCATACAATTACTTATAGGGAAAGAGAATAATATTATTGACAAACAGGTGGAGAAAGGATATAAAATTAGAGAATCGATATGTGCAGTCTAAGTTCCAGTATGGAAACGGGAGTGAGGTAAAAAAGTAGGGATCAAGAGGGTGTTTATATCAAAAACGGTTTTTTATTCAATGCATTATAATTAGGAGGGGGAAAATATGAGGAAAAGAAGGGAAAAAGCAGGGATTGTCTTGATGACCGCATTACTTATTGCTCTGCTGTTCTCCATTGCCGAGGCAGCCAATGGACCGCTTTCGGCAAAGGCGATTGTGAGCCATGGGAAATTACAGGTGATTCCCATCCAAGGGAAAGAGGTGATTTATGGGAATGGGGAAACTGATTTTTTGGTCCTTCCTCAGACAGTTTTGAAGTCCCTGGCTGGAACATGCATTATTAAAATAGGCGAGATCCAGTTTATTCTCGACGAGAATGACAGTTTGGCCTATGAGTCGGAAAACGACTTGACATTCAGGTGCGTGGACGGATCGATTGAGGCGATATTCGGCGACAATACCCGCAAATTAGGACGGGGTGAAGTTGTAGCCTTTAATTCCTCATCAAGGGGAGAAGACTTTCAGAATGCGGTAAGCAGGGCAAGATCTATAGAAGTACAAAAATTTGGCCCGCTTACAACAGGATCTCTGTCACCTACTAGTCCCTCCCCTATTCAGGGTGTGGCATTCACGCATAACTCACAGTGGGAAGACTGGTATGGGGGAATCGTGCCAATCCCTACATGGGCAAGTAAAAGTCCAAGTGTAAGTCCCTACTGGTGAGATCCCTTGATGTAGTGGATCAAGGCAAAAATCGCGTATTTACACATCTTTTGAAGGTTTTAATCTCCATCTTTGTTTTTTATCCTCTGAGTTTCAGCTTCTCAAAAAAAGAGTGGTAGAGTAATCTTTGCACTCGCAAGATTAAAATTAGGTACATCAAATCCGGAGTAAGAGCTCGTTTCGTTTCACGAAGATTTGTTGAGGATTAGAATTTCTTATCCGTTCTTTGGGATGAAAGTGGGCGTAATGCTTCTGATGGAGACAAAGTGGGGGGGAGGAGATGCTTATTTTCTTCCCGAAGATTTGAGTCTCATCTTGAAAAAAGATCAAGTCAGAAGTTTTTTCCTGCACATTTCGAATATTGTGAGAATGAGTCAAAAGCTTACAGATCCGGTATTGTCGAATGGTTTTTAAATAAGTAATTAACTATCAGCGTGTTTTGGATAATATCGTTATTTTTATGAGTGCTATCTATAAACAACTATGAAAACACAAAATATAAATCGCTGAGAGGAGGAAGGATAAGTGGAAAATAGATGGCTTCGAATGTTTTTATTCCTTGTTGTTATTCCTGCGTTCTTAGGAATTACCCTAAAAGTCTCGTCAGCAAATAAGCTGAGTAGTTCGCCTTTTTTTCTTACCGAAGTGAAGGCATTCCGTACAAGCTCTCAAGCAGTTTTGATTGGCGGGGATCGGGCGGTAAATGATGGAAGTATGGTGAGGGCGAAGCAACTGTATGCTTTTCCTGATAATATCGTAGCTGGAATAAAGACCAATACTATGCCCGATATATCTTTACTGGTAGAGAACGTGGCCGGCAGATTGGTGCAAATCCAAAGGACCACTAACAGTGGATGGCCAAGGGATCTAACCGACAGAATCGCAGATCCATCCGATCCTGAGGACGTGCTGCCAAGTAACTACGGAACTGTCGGTATGGGACTGCTTATGGCTTATAAAATGGATGTCAAGCTGGTGAATAATATAGTCACAGCGAACACACCGAAGCTGAACAAGGATTTTCTCACTGCTGCTACAAATGCAGGAGATGCGCTGGAAGGGATGGATGCCGATAGTCTGGTTTCAACGGATATTATCTTCCTGTATGGCTTATCCAAGGTGTATACCAGCCTGAATAATACAGTACTTGCTGCAAAATACAAAGTTGCCGGTTTAGACAGCCTTAAGAATTTTATTACCACTAGCGCCGATGATGTCTACACGTATTATGATACTCCTGTAGAGGGTGCTAATGTTGAGCTTAAACAACTTAAGCTTTGGCAATTGGCCAATTGGGTAGAAGCCGCCAAATTGTATGCTTTGGATGGAGACACGAGTGAAGCGGATGTGACGGATCTGAATAACTGGGCAAATGAACTGATGGTAAAAATAGTTGCCTGCCAGGATCCTGCGGGTGGATTTTACTATGAAAAGACTTCAGTTAGCCCAATTACGTACTCTGTGCGAACAGCAGGACATGCCAAAGTGGTAGAAGTGCTCAAGCGGTTCTACGCTGATGATTATCAAGCCAAACTCAAAGATGGGTTGGCCTACTTAAAGGGTCTGCAGTATGACAAGGCCTATGTGTCCAACAATGACGTTCCGAAGATGCGTGGCGCGTTCTATTGTGGAGGATACACCGTAGTCACTACCCCTACTGCAGGTGATATAAACACCTTAACTCCCTGGAATAAAGTTACTCTGCAGGATCAATGTTACGGGATACAAGCTATGGCGTATAACTTCCAGACTACCTGGAAAAAGCGCGACAATTACAAGAATACTTACTGGGGTGCAAACTACCTGATTAAGTCAATGACGGCTGTGGGACCTGAAAACTATGAGGTCTTCGTGGATCGTGTGGATTTTGATCCTGCCAGCGATATCAATACTGATACTGCTGCTGTACCACGGACCGATCGCAACAGCGAGGCAATCCAAGCCTTGTACTATAGCTGTAAAGAGGGTGATGTTACCAGGTCAGGAAATATTACAGCTTATAATGCCCTGGAAGTTCTCAAGGCGGGTATTGGCGTCAGAGAACTGAATGGTCCTGAGATTGTCGCGGCAGATCGCCATAACGACGGCGTGATCAACATCGATCCTGTTATTACCAATAATGATATAGATGCCATTTTGAGTGACGCTGTTGGTGATCATCAGCCAATTCACAGTTTCTTAGGCAATTAGGCAAATAGTTTCAACGTGGCATTATTAAAGTGGTATTACTAGTGCATTGTCAACCCAAGATTGATGGGTTACACCAGCCGTAAAGCTGATACATGTTATACCCCCACTAAACCTCCCCCATCAAGGGGGAGGGATTTGGAAGGCTCAGCTCATCGACTAAGTCTCTACCCATCAATTCAGCCTTGACAGGGTACTAGGGTGAATTGGAACATGATCTTAAATATACATCCAAATATATTATTGTTGAGAAATTGCGAGAGGAGGATTTAGCTTTGGCTAAATTAAAATTTTGGTTGATACCAGGCATCGTTTTAGGTCTCGTATTATGTTTGACGTATAGCCCCGGATGGGCGGCAACAAACTACGTTTTGCGCACGACTCCATCGATTCCCGTAAAACTGGGTGGTGACGGAAAAGTGAACGTTCCCTTAATGTTTAATTCTACTGAAGGTCTGCAGAATTTTACCTTAAGAGTGACCTATAAACCCGCTTATCTGACACCACCATCCGATGCGGATATCGTTACCATTATTAAGACAGCTTTTCCCGAGTTGTTTGTCAAAGCCCATAAACAAACGCCTGAGACGGTCGATGATACCAACAATGTGCTTATGATCGCTGCGTGCGTTAAGGCAGATAGTGCTACTGCACTGAAGCCATGGTCTGCAAAAAGTAATAAGGAGTTTTTGACTATTCCTTTTACCGCTACTAACAGTGTAACAGCCACTACTCCTACGAATGTCACGATTGATGGATTTGCCGGTAAGGGGCAGGAATTGAGCCAAACCACGGCAGCGATAACCTTTAGTCAGAATCTGTGTACTGTAAGTGCTAACCTTCAAGGTGCAAATTTGCCGAATAGCCTGAGTTATACTCTCAGACTCTGGGGTGGGCCAGATAATGTGGACTACAGAAAAGAGGTGTCTACTCCGTCAGCTCCTACCTCATGGCTGGATTTTACACCCGTTAAACCTGGTGACTACTGGTTGGGGTTGGAGGGGTGCAATGGTTATAAATGTAATTCTGTGCAGATACCGATAGGTCCGAGCCAGACGGCAGTTTCAGCATCTCTGACCTTGGAAAGAATTAAGGGGCGAGTTGCTCTCGTACGGAAAATCGTAGGCAAGAATCTGCAACTTAATTTTGCCTATAGAGATTTCGATAATGAGATAATCGACTGGCCTACGAGTTCTACTCTAGCCGAGAATGTCAAATTGACTCTGAAATTTTTTACGAACGGTAATACGGATAATCCAGGGACCGAATTCACCTTTAACCCAAATGGTGAATCCTGTACATTAGAGGATACGAAGTTTATTGTAACCCCTCACGTAGTAGTTAACCCAACATCGGAAACGAGCTTATTTGGGACAGATATCAGTTATATTTCGATGACTGTTGATCCCGCTGCGTACTACCTATCGAAGACGGTGGTAAATGATACTACGGGTACGCCAAAGTATAACCGATATACGTGTTCCTTTGCAATTTCAACCTCAACCTCAGCGGCTCCAACTCAGGCCTATACCGATGTGGCTAAGCTCAAGATGGACGTGGATATTCCTATTGCTTCTGTCGTTTCCGATACGAAAGCGAGTATAGGCCAGGCTGTTACCAGCTTTACAGGTAATGAAAGTCAAACGGCCAAGGAATTAAAAATTAAGTCGAATTTTTATCTTGATAATGATGGAACAGCAGGGTCCCAGAAGGTGATTGAAACCACTTTTAATGCCGCCGCTATGAGCACTAATTACCTAAAGGTGGCCGGGACCGGCGAGGGGACGACAAACCCGGCAGTGTTTGTCGATCTGGACACGCTGAGTACAAAACGCTTCAATCTCGCGGTAGAGCTTATACCATGTGAGAGTGATGCCAATATTACGGTAGTCAGCATCAACTTTTCCGATGAGCTGGGAAACTCCTATGAGTATGATCCTGATCCTAATAATGGTGACAGAGCCTCGGCTGGTGCACTTGAGTTCGATGTTCCTTTGCACAAAAGTATTCAAAAGATTTACATCCCCCAATATACTGCCAGCACTTCAGAAGCCCTTTGTGAGGAAATTTACACTCAACGACTGATAACTCTGAAATCACAAGATGACAGCGTTGGGAATACGGAGTATGTCCCACCTGAGGCGGGTGCTCCCGATCGCTATGGAATCTATTTCCAGCGAATAGGGCATGCCCCGGAATTATTTATTCCTAATGGAGCTGATGGTGAAAGTATAAGCGTTATTTATAATAATGGACTATTCTTTGGCCATCTAATAAGCAAGCATTCAAGTTCATGGTCGAATGTGACCACGGAAGATGCAAAGAAGATGCCGATCATTAAATCAATAACGGCCGTTTCTTCCCATAAAAAGGCTGACCACTGGTACGAGTGCTTCATCCAGTCGGTTCTTCCGAGGTTCCTCTTTAAATAGCCTTAAATAGCCTTGATAGGCAAACGGATTAATCAAAGAGGTGAAGGTCTCATGAGACCTTCACCTCTTTTTTTTGGGGGGAGGATTAAACAGCTAATAACCCCTCGGTTGAAATTTCTTGCCGAGATAAACCAAAAAGTGCATAATCAGAATTCAGAAAAAGTTTCCTCTCTAATCTTAAAAAAGGGGGGAGGGCGCATGTTAGGGGCTATTCAGCGGGAAGAATTGCGCAAGGCATTTTCTATTCCTGAGCGATATGAGATTTTGCTGGTTCTGGCCCTTGGGAAACCGGCCGAGCAGGTGGTTGCCGAAGACGGGTAACTACTCAGGTAGATAGGTTGTAGGCATTTAGGCTGCAGGAAAAGACACTATTGGCGGGATAGGCAGGATGTGCACCATGTACCGAAAAGATCTCTGAAAGGTATTCTCTACAGGGAATAAAAAAAGGGAATAAAAAAAGGGGAGTAAAATAAGCCACACGTTATTTTCTTAAGGGGAGTTGACCTATGAGGAGTCGCTACGAGCAGGAAAAAAAGGTAGGTATTGAAGCTATCATCAAGGCTGCATCTTTATGCCAAAAGGTACAAAGAGAGATGGTTGGCTTTACGGAGAAAGGGACATTGGAAAAAGTTGACCGCAGCCCGGTTACGGTAGCTGATTATGGGGCACAGGCCATTATCTGCCGTGCACTAAAGGAGGCATTCCCGGATGAAAGCATTGTGGCAGAAGAAAATTCTTCCCTTCTGAGGCTCCCTGAAAACAATCCGCTGTTAGAGCGTACTGCCCGCTATGTAGAGCAGATCCTTGGAGAAAAGATCGACAACCAGGCCATATGCGATTTGATCGATCTGGGAAATGGGCAGCCTGGCCACCACTTTTGGACCCTCGATCCAGTTGACGGGACCAAAGGGTTCTTACGGGGAGATCAATATGCCGTTGCTTTGGCTTTCATTATGGACGGCAAAGTGCAAATTGGCCTTCTGGCCTGCCCGAACCTTTCTTTCCGCTCGCCCGCAGGCCGCACTATGGATGACAGCACCGGGGACAGCCCGAATTCAGGAAGTGTTTATGTCGGGGTGGCAGGGGAGGGCGCTTATATGATGAGCCTTGATCTTAAGCAGGTCTTGCCTTTGCAGGTTTCTACAGTTGAAGATCCTGGTAAGGTCCGTTTTATCGGAAGCTATGAGTCCGGTCATGCCGATCTTGATGCCCAGCAAAGAATTGCTCAAAGCCTTAAAAACGCGATTCCTTCCCTGGGTATGGACGGCCAAACCAAATATGGCATGCTGGCCAGAGATGCTGCGGATGTTTACTTGCGCCTGCCTTCACCCGAAACTCCGAACTATTTTGAGAAAATCTGGGACCATGCAGCCGGATCACTCATTGTGGAGGAGGCGGGAGGAGTGGTGACAGACATCAATGGCCATGCTCTTAATTTCATGCTGGGCAAAAAGCTGTCTGCCAACCGGGGTATTGTGGCTTCCAATGGTAAGATGCACAAGGCCATTATTAAGGCCATCCAAGGGGTGAGTGCATAGTGGTTAGTGGATAATGGTTAGTGGATAATGGTTAGATAGGGTAGGGGATAGTATACTTCGGAGTAAATA
>Ga0307378_10002369_pt1 | contig 29024 bp, 25 predicted proteins | sample UN1MG_FD_202238 | JGI IMG/M metagenome (GOLD analysis project Ga0307378, IMG submission 202238) | Soil microbial communities from Risofladan, Vaasa, Finland - UN-1 | ecosystem: Environmental > Terrestrial > Soil > Coastal area > Acid sulfate soil | place: Finland: Risofladan, Vaasa | collected... | reverse complement strand
CGCGCAGCGGCTCGACGGCCTCAGGCCTTGCCAGCGTTACCGTGCAGCCACCGAATCCGGCGCCCGTCAGACGTGAACCGAGCACCCCTTTGACACCGCGTGCGATCTCAACCAACAGGTCCAGTTCCGGCCGGCTTACCTCGTAATCGTCTCGTAGAGAGTCGTGGCTGGCGTTTAGGAGTTCCCCGAAGCGGACCAGGTCGCCGGCCTTCATCGCTTCGGCCGACTCAAGCACCCGCGCATTTTCGGTGATGACGTGTCGGCATCGGCGGCGAACGGTTTTCGGCAGCGCCGCTTTGTGCGCCTCGAAAAGGTCAAGCGACACGTCGCGCAACTGCTCGATGGATGCATCGAACTTCCGCAGGCGGCCTACGCCTTCCTCGCATTGGCTGCGGCGTTCGTTGTACGCCCCTTCCGTCAGCCGCCGCGGGACGGCCGAGTCAATGATGATGACCTCCACCTCGTCCGTGGGCAAAGGCATGGCCTGGTAGGAGAGGTCGCGGCAGTCCAGGAGGATGGCGTGGCCCACGCGGCCGTGCAGACTGACGAACTGGTCCATGATGCCGCCCCGGACACCGACCCGGTGTTCAGCCTGTTGGCATAATTGGGCCAATCGGCGGGTCGAAAGACCGTGCGCTTCGGCCGCAACGCCGGCCGGGCCCGCTGGCACGTCCGGCCTGGCCGCTACCAGAAACGCTAGCGCGGACGCCACCTCGCAGGCCGCGCTCGAGGAAAGGCCCGACCCGATCGGCACATTGCCGTCTAGCACCGCTCTGAATCCTCGGAGCCCAAGGCCCTCCTGGGCCAGCACCTCCGCCACTTTCATCGGATAGCGGAGCCAGTGGGGCGCGTCGGGCTGTTCGGTCTGGCTGAACGAAAACTCGGCGCGCTGGCCAAACTGTTCGGACCAGAGGGTCACGGTCGGCTCATCGCGCGGCACAAGGGCCAGCCGGACGGCGACATCCAGCGCCATCGGCATCACGAAACCGCCGTTATAGTCCGTGTGCTCGCCGATGAGGTTCACGCGGCCGGGCCCGCAGACGACGCGCACGGGTCCGTCGTCACCGAAGATTCCCCGATAACGGGCTTCCAGGTCCGCCATGGAGTTTTCCTCAAAGTTTGCACGTGGCGGCGAGTTTAGGGCCGCCGCCGCAACCATGTCAACGTCAAACTCCGCGGAGGTCGGCGGTGGGGTGTGTGACCGCAGGTTCCGGCGTCGAGCGGATTCGGGGTGGCATGGGCCGGCCCTTTTCCTGCTCCTGCGGCCGGGTTGCAGCAGATTCCAGTAAACCCGTCGCGCCCTGAAAGCCGATAAACGAAGGGCGGCTGTGCACCCTGCCGCATCCCGATCAGACACGAGGGGAGTGCGTCCCGTGCGTAGGGCCAAGAGCGCCTGTCAACTTTCGCTAATGAAGGGCAGAGAGCGTTACCTCGTCCGGTGCGGCGCGGGGGATGAAGAGGAAGCCATCGCCCAGTTGATGCGCTGGGCGGAGGACCCCGATTTGGATTTCGACTGGTTCGACGCGGCGGTCCTGTCGCGCCAGGTCAATCAGCGCCTCTTCAGCCGCGCGCTCGGCAACGAGGCGGAACCCGAAACCCAGACCTGAGCAATGACCGATTCGCCGATTCCAAAATTTCTGGCCTACCTGGAACACGAGCGGAACTTCTCCGTTCACACTGTGCGTTCCTACGCGGCGGACCTGGCGCAGTTCGCCCGGTTCCTCAGCGGCCCGGGCGAGGGGGAAGCGGCAGCCGAGGAAGCGACGACTGAGCAGATTTGCCGCGTCACGCCTCTCGACCTGCGGCGGTACCTCGCTGAACTCCGCCGAGCCGACTACGGCCGGGCCACCATCGCGCGGAAACTCGCCACGCTTCGCTCGTTCTACAAGTTCCTCGCACGCGAAGGCCTGGTCGAGCGGAACCCCGTCTCGACGGTCCGAACGCCGCGCCAGGAGAAGCGCCTGCCAAAGTTCCTCGAGCCGGACGAGATCGAACGGTTGCTCGCCGCACCAAAGGGCGACGACCTCCTGGCCCGCCGCGACGCTGCTATCCTCGAGGTGCTCTATTCCACCGGCATGCGCGTCGGCGAACTGGTGGGTTTGAACCTGGAGGACATCGATCCAATCGGCGAAGTGGCTCGTGTGCGCGGCAAAGGGCGCCGCGAGCGCCTCGCGCCGCTCGGTTCCTACGCGGTTCGGGCGCTCGACCGGTATCTTGCTGCGCGCGCCGAGGCTGATGTCCGCGACGCTGAAGCGGTCTTCATCAACCGGCACGGCCGACGGCTGAGCGCCCGTAGCGTACGGCGAAACCTGGCCAAATACCTGATCATCGCGGACCTTGACCCCAGCGTCTCGCCGCATACCCTCCGCCACTCGTTCGCCACTCACATGCTCGAACGCGGGGCGGACCTGCGGGCCGTCCAGGAACTCCTGGGCCACCGCAGCCTCTCGACCACCCAAATCTACACGCACGTCACCGCCGGGCGACTCAAGGAAATCTACGAGTCGGCCCATCCGCGGGCCAACTAGACCGGCGGCCTCGTTCCGGAAACGAAGGAGCAGTAACCGCCATTCGCGACTGAGGGCGCAAACGCTACTCGGTCCACGGCCCGCCTTTGGGCCAGGTTGGTGGGCTACCATCTTGGCGCGCAGCCTCCAAAACGGGCAGCAAAAACGCGCGCAGGTGTGTGACAACCGGGCCCAACGCGGGCGCGTCGCCGGCGAGTCCGTGGCGTTCAAGGAAGCCGCGCCACTGGGCGGTGGTATGTGCGTTCGCGGCGAACTCGTTTGTGAGAGGGACCGGCGCGTCGGAAGGAATGTCCGTGCGCCTCCGCGAGAACGTCGCCCGCACCGCTTCGGTCAGAATCTGGCCGTCAAACTCGAACTGTCGCGAGATCGTCCAAAGGTCGTACAGATCTCTTATACGGCTGAACACGGGGCCGAAGCGGACTATCGTCTCCAGTTTCTCTGCGACAACGGTCTCAGGCGGATAGACCCGCACTTGCGGGGCCGGCAGGTCGCCCAACAGCGTCGGATAGGTCTGCTCCGACGGCTCGGGGGTGACCGCGTCGCCGTACCCAACGTCCAGTTGCACCGATATCCTGGCATTGCCAAGCCGAGCGGTTATGCGAACGTGCAGCCCAGGATACTCCTGATTGCCGCGGATCTCCTCCACGCGGACCGAGTCTGAGTCAAACGCCAGGCCATCTGGGGACACCTTGGTTTTGCAAACCGCGCGCACCACATCCGCCAGCCCTGCCTCTGAAGGACTGCCCGACGCAAGCAGATCGAGGTCGCGGGTGGGTCGGTAGGTCTCGCCCCGCCAAACGGCAAACAACGCGGCGCCCTTAACGACGAACTGCTTGGCGTGCCAGCTCTTGGAGAGCCGGTAGAGAAAGCGCTCGATCCCGTACCGCGTTAGGATCAGGTTGAAGTCTTCGTTGTGTTCCCGGCTGCGGTTGAGCAGGCGCTGCCGAACCGAGGCGGCGAGGTCTTCGGGGCTCACGTCAGCGACTCCAGGTAAGGGCGCATGACGTTGGTCATCCGGCAGATCTTCGCATAGCGCCAGAGGTCATCCATCGTGGCCCGTCGCTGGCGCCAGCAGTCGCGAAGCGCCTCGAGCGCGACATCCAGTCCGATCTTGCTACGGTACTTGAAACAGTCGACAACGGTCTTGGCGGGGCTGTAGACCTTCACAGTCACGCCTTCTATTGTATGCTTGTCAATCCCCGCCATCAGAGCCTTGCCTGAGGACCTAACTATGCGCAACCTTGGGTAACTGACACGTGGCACCTCCGCCTTGTGATCGATTGTCAGCCAGACCTCTTGCGGGTTCTGCGTGCCGATGTCGTGGAATCGCAGTGCGCTAAGAAGACAAATCACTCCGCGCGGAATAGACTGCGCGGCTAGGGCGAGCGTGTGTTGCGATGAGAGATCCGCACGAGCGAGAACATATAGCCCACGTGCAACGCGCACGAGAAGTCCCTTGGCGCACAGGCGTCGCAGGCATTCTCGATGGATGCCGCGCGCTTTGAGGTCGCGCGGGCGCAGCACGCTCTTGCGGCGAACCATTTCCACAACCACATCGCTTGCCGAACGCTTTCTCGCCATGTGTCATTTTCCCGGCAGTTGCACACTTTTGCCGGGATTTTGACACGGCACCGCGCGCAAGTCAAGAGCATTTGCAGGCGATTGCCTCCTTGGAGCACGTGCGCCGTTCTTGCCTACGAGCGGCCCCCTCGTGGCGTACATGGTAGTGTCCTCGCCGCTATTCTTAGCCCTAGCAGGCTTCGCGGCGACGCTGGTCATGGTAGTGCTGGTGCTGATGGTGGTGGTGCTGCTCGTCGCGGCGAAGGCGGCGGCGTCACTCATCACCAAAGGAAAAAGGTCCTCATTTGACCTGAGTCAAGGACTCCCCGGCGGTGGTATATGATGGCAACGGAAGCGGACAGGAACCGGTGCCAATACGGAGGACAGAAATGAGCCGGTCCAAGACCGTGAAGCGCAAGGTCGTCAAGATCGGCGAGCGGCTGTGCAACGAGTGCGGGGCATATGTCACACCGTCCGCCGGGGGGCCATCGAAATCACCTGAACCAAGGCCCCCATCCCCCGTGAAAACTTGTGCCCCGCGCGTTTTCCTTGACGGGCTCCCGCCGGGTCCCTAGGTTGCCCGCATGCCCGGCGCTTCGAATCGGAATCCTGAGGTCATCCATTTCGCGTATGGCGCCAACCTGAGCCGCGACCACATGAAGTTGTGGTGCCCGGATTCGCAGCCGCTCGTGCCGGCGGCGCTTCCGAACTACCGGCTGGCGTTCCGCTTCTGGGCGGACATTGTGACCTCGCCGGGCGACGAAGTGCCCGGGGCCCTTTACGCGATTGACGGCCGGGACCTGACGGCCCTCGACGAGTACGAGGACTGCCCGGACCTGTACGGCCGCACTCACCTGACGGTCCGGACCGAGGCGGGGCCGGTCGAGGCGCTCATCTATCAGATGCGTCCCGGCTACGCCTTTGCCCCGCCGGCGCCGGATTACCTGAACCTCATCAAGCAGGGTTACGAGGACTGGGGCCTCGACCCGAACCTCTTGCCCGGAACTCAACCAATTGACATGGAAGGGAGACCACATGGAATCCCGCAAACTTGGCCGCAGTGACGTTGAGGTGTCCGTCGTGACACTGGGGGCCTGGGCCATCGGCGGATGGATGTGGGGCGGCACGGACGACGAAGCGGCCATTGCCGGCATCCGCAAGGCGGTGGACCTCGGCATGACGAGCATCGACACCGCTCCCGTGTACGGATTCGGCCACAGCGAGCGAATCGTCGGCCAAGCCGTGAAGGGGCACCGCAACGAAATCCAGCTCCTCACCAAGTTCGGCCTTCGCTGGGACATCGAGCAGGGCACTAACCCCTTCCATTCGACGCTGCCTGACGGGACGCCGGTTACGGTTTGCAAGTACGCCGGCAGGAAAAGCGTCATCGAGGAGTGCGAGCGGAGCCTGAAGCGACTCGGCACGGATCACATCGACCTGTACCAGCACCACTGGCCCGATCCGGCCACGCCGATTGAGGAAACGATGGAAGCGCTCGACAGGCTGCTCAAGCAGGGCAAAATCCTGGCGGCCGGCGTCTCGAACTACAGCCCCGAGCAGATGGCCGAAGCGCAACGGGTCGTGCCGCTGGCGTCCAGCCAGCCCCCCTACAGCATGATTCGCCGCGACATCGAGGACGATGTCCTTCCCTATTGCCGCGAGCATGGCATCGCCGTTTTAGTTTACAGCCCCCTCCAGGGTGGCATCCTCACGGGCAAGGTCACGATGGACCGGGAGTTCCCGGAAACGGACCTGCGGCACAATAACCCCTATTACACGAAAGAGAACCGGCGACGGGTGCTGGACTTCCTGGAGGAGATTCGGCCCATCGCTGAGGCGCACGAGGCGACGCTCGCGCAGGCGGTCATCAATTGGACGATCCATCGGCCGGGCGTTACCGCCTCGCTGGTCGGCGTCCGAAACCCGAAGCAGGCCGAAGAAAACGCCGGCGCGGTCGCGTTCGAATTGACCGAAGAGGAAACCAGACACATCGACGACCTGCTCGGGAATCTCCAACTGGAATTGTGATGGCGGCTGGAGACGCTCCCGGGCCGCAGGTGTCTCTTGTAACTGCATTTCCGCCAGGGAGGGACCGTCATGGATTACGTCATCATTTGGCTGATCAACAGTGTTTTTCTCTGGGTCCTGCTCCTCATTGCCATGCTGATTACGCGGAAGGTGGGCGATATCAGTTTTCCTCCCTTGAGGGAGCTCCTGTGGAAAGCCGCGATGGTGTCGCTCGTCACAGAGGCCGTGCTGATGGCGCTGGTGCCGATCATGTGGTTGGGTGGGCCCCTGGTGGCTTTCGGGGTTTTCGCGTTGCTCATGATGAAGTTGTTCGAGATGGAGTTTTGGCAGGCTTCCGTGATCGCTTTGGCCACTCTGTTCGTTTACGTTGCGGCAATATTCGCGCTGCACGGGGCGCTGGGTTGAGCCTCCTGCCATTCGCTCTTGCGCCCTGCCTTGCGCCGCGCTACAACTCAAGCGGCGAGACGGAGTCGCCTTTGGCGGCTTGAAGGGCAAGGAGGCGCTCGCGCTGGGCGGCGAGCGTCTCGAACAGAACGTCCGGCACTTCCTGGGCGTCGTCGCGGTAAATGCTTGAGATTCGCTCGATCTTCGCAAGGGTTTCCGGAATCCGAATCGTGAACTGCTCCACGTACGCGTCACGCGTGTAACTCTTCCCCAGCAGTTCGCGGAACAGGCGCTTGAGGTCCTCGTAAAGGGGAATGAGGCCGGTCGGCGCCCTGGCCGCCTCGACGTCGCCGTGGACGCGCAACTCCATCCACTTGACCCACACGTGCTTGTCGCGCATGCCGCAGAGATAACCGGCGTCTTTCCCTTTGAGGAAGTAGTTGACGGCAAAGACCGTCGGCACGCGCTCGAGGTTCCGCGCGAACTCCAGGTGGTTCCGGATGTACTTGCCGAACGGGATGGCCAGGAAGTCCAGGTTGCTCATCAAGTTGAAGGTGCGGACACCCTCGGCGCCGAGCGTGGCGGCAGTGGTTTCGCTTTCCAGGGCCGCGCCCATCGTGACGACGCCATGCGCCCAATCGAAACTCTGCTGGACAGGGACGCTGGTGTCGCTGTCGCGCCCACCGTAGATGATGGCGCGGACAGGCACGCCCGCGGGATCGTCGGCCTGGGGGTCGCGGTTCGGCAGGGCCTCCAGCGCCACCGTGTAGCGGGCGTTTTTGTGCGATGGCTGGATCTCGTTGCCCTCCAGATCGATCTTCCCCTCGTACCAGTCGCCGGAATGGTTGCGGCCCCGACTCGGGGTCGGCTGGCCCATGCCGAGCCAGTAGGGCCGCCCGTTCTTGACGAGGACGTTTGAAAAGATGACTTCGCCCGGCCGCGTCAGCACCTCGTGAATGACGGGGTCGTCCTCGGGGTTGACGTCGCGGATGATGCCGAAGACACCCGATTCGACGTTGGCGGCCCGGGCCTCGCCGTCGATGGCCCGCAGGTAGGCGATGTCGTCGCCGACGATTCGTTCGCCGGGCAGCATGGCGGTCGATGTCTTCCCGCAGGCGCTCGGAAACGCCCCGGTGAAATACGTCTTCCGGCCTTTCGGGCCGCGCACGCCCATGATGAACATGTGTTCGGCAAGCCAGCCTTCGCGGTCGGCCTTGCGGATGGCCAGGCGAAGGGCCAGTTTCTTCAGGCCGATGGTGTTCCCCCCGTACTGCGTGTTGACGCTATAGACCATGTCCTCGGTGATGTCGATATAGACGCGCCGCTTGTCCACGTCGGCGCTGACGCCGTTCTCGAGCCGGCCCGCCGAGTGGAGGAAGCGGAAGAAGTCGCCCCGGCCCCCGCTCCGCTTAAACTCTTCGTAGCCCGGCCGGTAAAGCAGATCTTCACTGTGTGCGACGTAGGCCGAGTCGGTAATCTGAACGCAGGGAATGCTGAACGGCGAGTTCGTCGGCCCGAGACAGAAAAAGCGCACGTACGCCTGTTTGCCCTTCATTGCACCGGACAAGAAACCTCGGATTTCCTTTAGCCCCCTTGCGCGATCAATCGTGTTGAGCCGCGAACCGAGCGTCGTCCCTTTCGCCAACAGGTAGCGCGTCGCCTTTTTGTCGCGCGCCTGATCGTAGTACCCGTCGAAATGAACGGTGTGACCTTCAACGGCCAAAGGCGTTTCCTCGTTCGTTTCGACGGCGCGCCGGCGGATGTATGCGACGTCGGCTTCGTCGTCCGAGCAAACCTTTACGGAATCCGGTCGGCAAAGAATCACGGCGTCCGCGATGAAGGCGTTCAGCTTCGGGTTCGCCATCGCTTCGAGTTTCGCCAGGCTGTCCTGGTCGAACTTGTTTGCCGGCGCGCTCGTGTGTTTCTCGTCCATCCGTGCCTCCGCCTTCTTCGCCGCCTCGTCTGTTTCAGCGCTGCCGCGCAAGGACGCCGCCGCGTGCCCGTCGGAACATCCCGTTGGTCCCCAGTGAATTGAGGCCCGGCAAGGCCGGGCGTTCAGGGACAGCAGTATAGGGGGCCAGTGCCTCGGGTGTCAATGCTTCGGGTCCTCCGGCGCGGCATGGCCTGCCGGTTCGGCCTCCGGGGCCCCGCAGCATACAAGGACATGGGGACCGGACGGGGACCGTCCACAAGACCTTGCTGCTGCTTGAACTAGAGGTTCCGGGCCGGCGGAGGCCTTCGGCGGTGCCGCTCGCGGGTAAAAAGGCGGGGAGATCCGCCAGTCGCGTCGGATCTCCCCTTTGAATTCTTCCACGCTGTCACGGTCGGCGATGACCGGACTTTACGTCCTACTTCCTTTTCTTCTTCGTTTTTTTCTTGGCCTTCTTCTTGCTTCTCTTTGCCCGTTTCTTCTTCACGGGTTTCTTCCGGGCTTTTTTCTTCTTGGCTTTTTTCTTCACTTTCTTCTTTGCCTTCTTCGCGACTTTCTTTCTCTTCTTCTTTGCCATCCGCGGTCCTCCTTTTTGAGAGACCCTGTTAACCTCTCTCATTCTCCACCAGACATCGCCGATAACTTGATGCTAGAACCCGCGCGAAATCCTGTCAACAACTTTTTTTGGATTGGCGCGCTTTTTTTTCGAATCACGGTTCACCCTCGCTCTGGTCGCGTTATCGGTTGTGGCAGGCGCGGTTCTTGAACAAAAGTGCCGCCCGGTGCGCGCGCTGAGCGCCCCGCGCGATCATGGTTCGTGCGCCGGAACGCGCAGCGATTCGACGGCGGCGCGCACCATCGGATCATCGCCAACTGTTTCGTGGCGCACGTCCGCCTCCGGCGCCGTCACGTCCGGCGCCACGCCGCGCCCGTCCAGGCACCGGCCCTTCGCGTCATACGCGCGCGCAATGGTTACGACGACGGCACTGGTTCCCCAGTCCACAGGCAGGCAAATCTGGACGGCGCCCTTTCCGAAGGTTCGTCGGCCGACGAGCAGCGCGCGCCCCTGCCGCGACAGCGCCGAGGCCACGATCTCCGACGCACTAGCCGTCCCCTCATTCACGAGGACCACAAGCGGGCCGCGCCACGCCTGGCGGGCGAAAAGCGGCGTGTCATACCGCCAAGTGGCCCCCGGCATCCGTCCGCGGGTCTGTGCGACCCGCCCCCCGAACAACAGGCCCGCCACCTCGACGGCCGAAAGGAGCAAGCCGCCCGGATTGTCGCGGAGGTCCAGCACCAGCGCCTCGGCACCTTGGTCGGCCAGGGCCCGCACGGCCCGGCGCAACTCCTGCTCGACGCCGGAGCGAAAGGCGGTCACCCGCACGTAACCGATCCGGCGCTGCGGGTCGATCATTTGGACGTCCTGGACGGCGGGCACGCGGACGGCCGTGCGGATGAGAACGACCTCGCGCGGCTCATCTTGGTCGCCGGACCGAACGGACAACGTTACCTTCGTGCCCGCCTTGCCGCGCAGCCGCGCGGAGATCTCGTCCAACGTCAGATCCGCCACCGGCTCGCCGGTGACGCTCAGAACTTCGTCGCCCGCCTCAAGGCCGGCGCGCTCAGCCGCGCCGCCTTTGAAGACGTGCTCGATGACGACGCGCCCGTTGCGCCTGGCGACAGTCGCCCCGATCCCGGAGTATCGGCCCGTCCGTTGCGCGTCATAGGCCTGCAACATGTCGGGCGTCAAGAATCGCGTGTATGGATCGAGGGCATCCATCGCGCCGAAGAGGAACTCGGCGACGACGGCTCCATCCGGCAGGCCAAGCATCGCGCGGTTCTTCTCCATGGCGATGGCCAGCCAGTCGGCGGCTTGGAATGCGAACCAAGGATTCGCGGCGCCCGCTTTGAGGACCAGAATGTCCAGCGCTTGGGCGAAGCGTTCGCGGCGTTTGGCGTCGGCTGCCGCGCCGAACCGCTCGCGGAACGTCGGATTCTCAAGCGCTGCACGCAGGCTTTCAAGACCCGCCACGACCAGGTCGCGGTAGGAGACCGGTTCGACGTAACACCAGACGACCGTGCGCATGGCGTCGGCGTAAACACACCGACCGGCCCAGCCCCTCATCTGCCGCGCCGAGTCGGCCAGCGCCTCGTCCAACCACCGCCGGGTGATGTTGGCTTGAAGGTCGGCGGTGGAGTGCAGAGGCCTCTGTCTGGCTGCGGGCGCGGAGGCCTGCTCGGTCGCGTCGGTGTTCTCCAGCGGAGGCCCTTCGGACGGGCCGCGCTCGTGCGCCGGCCAGTAAGCCCCCTGAGGAAAGACGGCGCAGCCGGCCGCCGGCAGCAGCAGCGCCAGCCCGACCACAAGAGACAGCAAACGAACGCCGGCGCCGCCGGGTGACGCCGCGACGATGTGGTGGGCCGATTCCATCACGTATCCGAATCCCGAAACAGGTTCTCGAACTGTCGCCGCGCCTCCTCGGCCGAGGGGCGTTCCTCCGCCTCCGCCTCCGCCTCCGCCTCGGGTGAGCCGACTCCAAATTCGAACTCTTCACAGAAGTTTTGTCCGCGCCGGTCGTGGACCGGGTCGGTCGTCGGGATGCGGCAGCCTCCAGTCGCGGCGTCAAAGTGTCGGCAGTTGATGCACGTGTGGAGGTAGGCGGCGCATTCCGGGCACTCGTCGCGAAAACCGATGCGGCCCTTGGTGTCCCACTCAGCCCCGCACTTCGGGCATCGAATCCTCATGGCTCATCTCCCCCGTTCATCACACACGCGCAGGCGTTCACACCGGTAGGCCCTTACGCGGGCCGACCGGTCCGGTCGAACGCCTCGGCGGCCAAGGCGGCACCCAGGATTCCCACATCGCCGCCCAGGGCGCTCCAGCGGATCTCGCAGGCGGCCGACGCCCGTTCGAAAGCAGACCGGCGGACGCCGCGGCGGACCCGTTCGAGGAACGCATCACCCGCCCCCATCATCCCGCCCGTCAGGACCACCTTCTCGGGGTTCAGGACGTGCAGAATGCTGGTGATACCCGAGGCGAGGTAATCCGCCGTCTCTTCGACGATGCGCGTCGCCAGATCGTCACCCGCCTCGGCCGCGCCGAACACGTCCTTGGCCGTCATGCCGGGCGCATCGGCAAGGGAGGACGGTTCGCCCGCCTCGATGAACTCTTGAGCGCGCGCGACGACGGCCGTCGCCGACGCGTAGGCTTCAAGGCATCCGCGGTTCCCGCAGCCGCACCGACGGCCGCCGTGCTGAACGACGATGTGTCCCAGTTCGGCGCCGGTGTCCGTAGCGCCGCGAAAGAGGCGCCCGTCCAGGACGATTCCCCCTCCGATGCCGGTTCCGAGCGTCAGGAGGACCATACTGGCGACGTCGCGCCCCGCGCCGCATCGGAACTCGCCGTACGCGGCCGCATTGGCGTCGTTCTCAAGAACCACGGGCCTGCCGAGGTCCTCGGCGAGGCGCTCGCGCGCGGCAACGTTGCGCCAGCCCGGAAGGTTGGGCGCCAGGAGGACGACGCCCGCCTTTGTGTCGAGCGGTCCGGGCGCGCCGACGCCGACAGCAGCCACATCCGCGAGGTTGAGCCCCGCGGTTTTGCACAAGCGGCGGACGGCCTCGGCGATGCGCGAAAGGACGTGCTGCGGTCCGCGGTCGGCCTCGGTCGCGCAGGATTGGCGGTCGAACATTTTGCCGTCGGCGGAGACGAGCCCCATCTTCAGGTTCGTCCCGCCCAGGTCCACGCCCACGTATCGCTTGGTCATCGGGACTCCGTCGCCCCGGTTTCGCCCGCGCGGGGGGGCTATTTTTCCTCGTTCGGCGTCGGTCCGAGGGCCTCACGCCAGGCCGCGATTTGTTTCAACCGCTCCTCCTGCGGCGCCTTCGGGTCGTACGCACGGTCCGTTCCCCCCTCGGGCGGACTCACCGCTTCGAGCGCTGCCAGGATTCTCGCCTCGACTTCCGGGCGGCTCTCTTTGACGGCGCGCTCGATCGCATCGAGGAGCCCGACGACCGCCGGCCAGCCGACTCGTTTCAGGGTTGCCGTCGCAACCCCCACGCGCTCCTCGGAACCGTTCAAGTTGGCGATGACCCAGGCGATGGTTGCGTCAGTCGCCCGGTCCTTCAGCCGGTCGAGGACCGCTGCCTGGTCCGCGACGCCCCAGTCCGGCCGCGCCTTCTTGAAGGCGTCCAGGAGGCCGAGCGCCTGCTCGGGCCGGTCGGCCTCCAGCAGCGCTTCGGCCCTCGCCACGATGGCCTGGACGAGCGCCGCGCGGGCCGCGGGCTCCCGGTCGTCCATCACGTCGGCCAGAAGGGCGGCGGCTTCCGGATAAGGTCCCTTCGACAGGAGAATCAGGCCCAACCGCTCTTTCAGTTCGCCTCGGCGCTCGGGGTTCTCGGCGGGCGTGTCGGCCAGAAGTTGCCGGAGCACCGGGGCCGCCTTCTCCGGCGTCCCGGCGGCCACGGTTGCGTCCACCAGTTTCTCCAGAAGGACCTGCAATTTCAGGCTGCCCGCGGCGGAGGCCGGATACTTGGTCTGGGCGATTTCATAGAGGGCGGTGGCACGCTGCATCATCTCGGTCCCTTCAAGGGCGAAGAACAGGTCCCCTAATTCCTGGGCGAGGTCCGGCGTTTCACTCGCTGTCGCCAGCGCCTGAACCGCCGTCCAGAGAGCGTTGCGCACGCCCGGGTCGGCTTCCGCGCCCGCTTTGAGGCGCTCGGCCATTCTTCGGGCGGCCGCCGGTCCGCCGAGTTTCGCGAGGGTTGCCGCCGCCGCCTGCCGGACGCCTTTATTTTCATCCTGAAGCCGCGCCGACAGCGCCTCCACCGTTTCGGGTGCGACCCGGCCGAGGTTCCCGAGCCCCTGGACCGCGCTGAACCGGACCCCCGCAGCCTTGTCCTCCAGCGCCGCGGCGAGGACCGGCTCGGCGCTGGCGTGCGCAATCTTCGCGAGCGACCGGCACGCGGCCTCGCGGACAAGCGGGTCGGGCGAGGTCCGGGCCAAGCGGCGGAGGGGGTCGAGCGCCGACTCAACCGCTGCGGCGCCCAGCGCGCTGCGGTCGCCGATCGCCCCGAGCGCGCCGGCGGATTTAATCACCTCCACCTGAGAAGGCGAATCGAGCATCGCCACCAACTCCGGCACCGCTTCGCCCGTCTTCAAGGCGCCGAGGGCGGCAGCGAGGGCAGCCCGCACCTCAGGCGACTTTTCTGTGTCCAGGCGTGCCAGCAGCGTCGGCCCGGCGGCGGTTTCCTGCCAGGCGGCCAGGGCCTCGGCCGAGGCGGCCCGGACCGCCGGGGCTTCGTCGCCCACGTGCTTCAACAGGGCCGAACGCAGTTCCTGGTAGGTTTGCTGGCTGCCGTCGTTCGCGCCGAAAACCTCGCGCGCCAAGGCCGTCGCCTGTCGCACCGCCACGACCCGCACCTGAGTCAGCGAGTCATCAAGGTGCTCCTGAATCAGGCGCGCCTTCTCCTTCGTATCCGCTCCCTCGTAGATTTCTTTGAGCAGGCGCGCCAGCCTCGACTCGGCGGCATTCAGCGCGGTTTCGCGCTGGCGCAGTTCGGTCCGAAACCGGCGAACGAGGCCCCGAAGAAAGTCCGCTTCCGGCTCGTCCTTGTGATGCTGCCACCAGTCGGACCAGTCCCGATGTACATCGGGAGCCGAAGCGCCGGCTTCCGCCAGGCCGGTCATATCCGCAAGCGCTTGAGCGGCGGCGACAGCCACCTCGTCTTGCGCATCGCCGGTTGCCTCGACCAGCGCCGCCACGGAACGCTTGTCCACGATCTGAGCCAGCGCCTCGACCGCCGCCAGCCGCACGCCCGTCCGCTCCCTCGAATCCGCCACAAGGTCTTTCAACCTCGCCAGCACCTTGTCGTTGCCCTGGTAGGCGCCGAAGGCGAGCGCCGCAGACCGCCGCATGGTTTCATTGTCGCTTCGGAGGAGTTGGAAGAGCGGATCGATGAAGGCTTCGTCGGCGGCGCTGCGCGCCGCAAGGACACCGAGGACGGCCTGGCTTGCCTCGGATGGGGTGGAGAGCACCTCGAGCAGGATGGTGCGCGCGGCATCGCTGTTCTTGTCGAGGAGGCCGGCGGCGGCGTCGCGCCGGGTGGCGGCTGTCCGGTCCGGGCCGGTCAGAAAGTCACGGAGGCGGGCCAACTCAGTTGTTTCCGCATCGGTCGGCTCGGCGGGCGCTTCGGCGCCGCTCGCCGAAACCGCTACGATGAGAAGAACGTTCGCCAGCGCAAGGCCGGCCATGAACGCGACCGACCGGCGCATCGTGGCGGATGTGCCCCACGCCATAATGCAGCCCTTTTTTCTTTTCCCGGGCCTCCAAACGGTAAACTACCGTTGAAGGAAACAACTGTCAACCGCAATTGGGCTTTGGGAACCGAAAAGGGACCTTGGACCGGGTTATCGGACTTTTGCTAAAGCCTTCCCCGCAGCCCGGACGATGAGGACGATGAACGGGGTGCGAGGTTCGACGCGCGGCGCAGCGTCCGCATTTTCCCGGCGGCAAACCCTCTCCGCAAGGAGCCGGTGTGCTTCAAACCGCTGCCAATCCTATCGACGCCTTCCTGGACTATCTGACCGTTGAGTGCGGCCTGAGCGTCAACACGATCCAGGCCTACCAGCACGACCTGGGCTGTTTCGCCTCGTTCGTCAAGGCCCAAGACAGCGACGGCTGGCAGCAGGTCCGGGCCGACCAGGTCATCGATTTCCTGACAGCCGAAAAACGCGAAGGCAAGGCCGTCGCGACCGTCAGCCGCGCCCTCGTGGCCGTGCGGATGTTCTTCCGTTTCCTCGCCGCCGAGGGCCTCATCGAGCGCGACGTGACCGAGCACCTCGAAAGCCCCCGCCTCTGGCAGAACCTGCCGGAAGTCCTCAACCGAAAGGCCGTGGACCGGCTCCTTTCGGCGCCGGATCCGGAACACGACCGGTGGACGCTGCGGGACAAGGCCATCCTCGAAATGCTCTACGCCACGGGAGCCCGGGTGAGCGAGGTGGCGGACCTGAAGACCGACAGCGTCAACGCGCAGGTCGGCTACGTCCATTGCATCGGCAAGGGCCGCAAGGAGCGCATCGTGCCGGTCGGCCGCCGGGCGCTCGACGCGCTGGCCGCATACCTTGAGAAGGAGCGGCCGACGCTCGACCGCGGCGGCGAGCCATATCTTTTCCTCACCCATTCCGGCCGGCGCATGGGGCGCGAGACGCTCTGGCGGCTGGTTAAAAAGTACGCCGTCCGCGCCGGGGTCTCGCCACGCGTCAGCCCGCACACGCTCCGCCACTCCTTCGCGACGCACATGCTCGAGGGGGGCGCCGACCTGCGGGTCGTCCAGGAAATGCTCGGCCACGTGGACATCTCGACGACCCAACTCTATACCCACGTGGACCAAAGCCGCCTCAAGGCCATCCACAAGAAGTACCACCCCCGGGCGTAAACCTTCCTTCGCCTGGTCCGCCTCGGTTTCCTTGACGGCTCCAACGCGGAGCCTATAATCCGCCCCTGGCAGGTTCGAAGCGCAAGGAGCACACGATGGCCCATCCGAAGATCACGATCGTGGGGGCGGGGAACGTCGGGGCGACGTGCGCTCTGTGGGCGGCCGCGCGGGGCCTCGGCGACGTTGTCCTCGTGGACGTGGTCGAAGGGCTCGCCGAAGGCAAGGCCCTGGACCTTGCGCAGGCGGCGCCCATCGCCGGCTTCGCGCACAAGATTACCGGGACGACCGACTATGCCGCCACGGCCGGCAGCCGTCTTGCCATTGTGACGGCGGGCCTTGCGCGGCGGCCCGGCATGAGCCGCGACGACCTCCTCGCGAAAAACGCCGGAATCGTCTCCGGCGTGGTCCAAAGTCTCGTCCGGGCAAGCCCCGATGTGACCCTCATTATCGTCTCGAACCCGGTGGACGCGATGACGGCGCTTGCGCACCGCGCCAGCGGCCTGCCGACGAGCCGCGTCGTCGGCATGGCGGGCGTCCTGGATTCGGCCCGCCTGCGTGCGTTCATTGCGATGGAAGCGGGCATCGGGCCGGACCAGGTCGAAGCGCTCGTCCTGGGCGGTCACGGCGACTCGATGGTCCCGCTCGTCCGCCATTCGACGATCGGCGGCCGGCCGCTGGCCGAGCGCCTGCCGAAGGAAACCATCGAGAGAATCATCGAGCGGACGCGGGGCGCCGGCGCCGAGATCGTCTCATCTCTTAAGACCGGCTCGGCGTTTTACGCCCCGGCCGCCGCGGCGGTCGAAATGGCCCAGGCCATCCTGCGCGACGAGCGGCGCGTTTTGCCGTGTGCCGCCTATTGCGACACCGAATACGGCGTCGGCGGTTACTTCGTCGGCGTGCCCGCGCGCCTGGGGGCGGAGGGCGTGCTCGAGGTTGTGGAGTTGGACTTGACCGAGGGCGAGCGGGCCGCCTTCGCAAAAAGCGTCGAACACGTCAAGAGCCTTGTCGCCAAACTGGACGGCCTAGGCGCCTGACTCCAGCCCCAGCCCCCTGCCCTTCGCCGTTTTTCCTGCGGTGACCCCGGTGCGCCTGCCGTATATAATAGGTAGAAGGCACCGACTCGAAAGGAGAGGCCCATGCGTGCCGGAACGCTTAGCGCGGCGCTGGCGGTCATCCTCGCCGGGCACCTCTGTGCCGCCGAGAGGCCGACGCATCTCCTCCTGGAATACACCGAGCGACTCCTGGCCCTCGAGGATACGGCCCAAGCCCACGCCGAACTGGCGATGTGGTGCGAGGCGAGCGGCCTCCCCGACCGCGCTACCATCCACTGGCAAGAGACCCTGAGCCGCGACCCGGAGAACGAGGAGGCACACCGAGCCCTGGACATCGGGCGGCAGGAGACGAGAGGAACGCAGGAGGCAGGGCCGGTTCTCAAGGCAGCCCCGGCGATTCTTGAGAAGCAGCGGGCCCTGGCGACGGAAATCCGCGAGATTGTCCGCCGCTTTCTGCTCCCGACGGATGAGGAGGCCTGGGCCGAGGGCCGACGCCGCATCCTCAGACTGAGTGATCCGGCTGGGGTCACACCGCTCAGCCGCATCCTCGGCGAAGGAACGGTCGCCGAACGGCGGCTGGCGGCCGAGGCACTCGGCGGCATCCTCGGCGACGAGGCCCGCGAAACGCTCGTGCGGATGCTCCTGACCGACGGGAGCAAGGACGTGTACCTCGCCGCCCTTCGGAGCCTAAAGAGCCGCGCCGACAGCGCCCGAGTCGGCCCGCTGGTCCGGGCGCTCGGCGGTTCGAAGGGCGCCCGCCGGCGAGCCGCCTACGCCCTCGGGGAACTCAACGCGTGGCACGCCATCGGCGCGCTCATCGGCCACCTCAAGGCCCCCGAGCCCCGCGTCGTCAAGGCGCCGCCCGAAACGAGCGGCAGGGGCGCTTACATCGCCGTCGGCACCGTCACGACCTATGTCCGCGACGCCGAGCCGGTGGTGAGCAACGGCGCCGTCGCGTGGAACCCCGTCATCGGTGCCATCATGAGCGGCGCCGTCCTGAGCGTGAGCAATGTGCACGTGACGGGAAGGCGCACCGTCATCCGCGTCCTCGCGCCGCAGCCCGTCGTGCTGGCTGCCCTCAAGAAGATCACCGGCGAAGACTTCGGCTACGACGCCGAGGCGTGGCGCGCCTGGCGCCGGCGCGTGAAAACCGAACGCTGAAGGCGCGAGACGAGGTTCTCGCTTCAGCACCCGCTCGCCATGCTGCCCGGCCAACTGGAGGGGCAACACGGCTGTCCGCCCGGCTTTCGGCCTTGAGTCACCGCCCCCGGCTCGATATATAATTAGGTAAAGGTTGTGCCACCAGATCCGGCGTTCCCGACTCTCGAAGGGGCGTCTCTTGGGCAAACGAAGCGCAGTCCGGGAATGGTTGGCAGTTCCCCGCTTCTTGGCGGGCGCCGGCCTAATCATTCTGGCCATATGGCTCGGTTCACTTGCCCTGGCCGGCCCTGGCCATGTTCTTCTGCTGCTCGCCCTCCTCATTTTCGCGGGCCTGGTGTTCGCTTGCGGCATGCGGCTGATTGCGAAGGGGGGGCTCGCCCTGTTTTCGAAAGGACCACTGCCGGACGAGGGCACACGCCTGGAGCAGCAGGCAGCGCGGCAGGGCCTGCCTGACGACCCTCGGGCCTATCAGAATGGTGGCCTGGTGGCGGTTGCCACGGCGCGAACGGAACCGGAAGCCGCGTTAATCGCCCGCATGCTGAACCAGAACGATATTCCAGCCTGGGTGGACCAGCCGCACACATCGGTCACGCTGTGGCATCTGCAACCTGGCCTGACCCGGGAAGGCGTGCGGGTACTCGTGCCCTTCGGCCGGCGTGCGGATGCCGAGACTCTGCTGGCCGAGTTCCGCGCCGGTCGCCTGGCCGATGAAACGGACGCTCAGGGCACCGGCGATGCGGGACCGCTGGAACCTGCCGAAGAAGAGGACCGTGAGGCGCGCGCCCGCGAATTGCAGCGACGTGCCCGCGCTGTTGCGCTTCTGACCTTTTTTCTTTTCCCCTTGGGCCCCGTCTTCTTCGTGTGCGCCGTCGTCCTGGCCCGCCGCGTGGTGCGGGCCGCGCGCCAGTGGGGGCCCTCCCCTGCCCTTCGGTCCGCCCTTTTCTGGTGCATGGTTGCCATGGGTCTGGCTGTCTGCGCGACCGTTGCCTTGGGGCTTATTGTCCTTTCAACCGCCTTCTAAAGGGGGGTCACATTTTCCCAACAGCCATCCGGCCGCTCCGCCGGCGATTGCTGCCCCGCCCTTCCGAAAAAGCCACCGAAAAACCAAGGTGCGCGCAACGCCGAGCCGCGGGCGGGGCGTCTCCACGACGGCTTTCCACCCGTCCGGCCGCCGCCACACTTCCGGGCTGGATTCTACAACCTGGCGCGATAGAATATAAAAGAAAGGGATATTGCCAGATAGAGGAGGTGGTTCATGGAAAAAGCGACTCAGTTGAGCGTCGCCATGCAGAACATCCCCGGACAGTTGGAACGCCTGTGCCGCATCCTCGCCCAGGCCGGCGTCAACATCCGGGCCATCTCGGTCTCCGACGCAACGGACCTCTCGACGATCCGGCTTCTTGTGAGCGACCCCAGCGCCGCCCAGGAAGCGCTGCGTGAGGCCGGATTGCCGCCCCTGGCCCGCGACGTCCTGGCCGTCGAACTCGATGACAAACCGGGCGCGCTCGGCGAAGTGGCCTCGCGACTCGGCCGCTCCGGCATCAATATCCAGTACGTCTATGGCAGCGGCGACAGCAGCCGCGGCAAAGCGATTCTCATTTTCGGCGTGGACGACGTGGACCGCGCCCGCCAGAGTCCGACCTGATCCATGACGCCCCGCCGCCCATCCGCGAACTTGAACCCGCCCGGAAGGCCGGGCAAGTGGCCCGCCGACCGGTTGGCTCGCCTCCTGCGCGACCACGTAGCGCCCCTTTCCGACGACGTTCTTCTCGGCCCGCGTATCGGCGAAGACGCCGCCGTCGTGCGCGTCGGCTCCGAACGCCTCGTCGTCGCGACCGACCCCATCACGTTCGCCACCGACGCCATCGGCCACTATGCCGTCGTCGTCAATGCCAACGATGTCGCGGTCACGGGCGCGCGGCCACGGTTCTTCCTGGCCACGGTCCTGTTGCCGGTGGATGCGGATGACGCGATGGCCGAGACGATTTTCTCTGGCATCGCCGAAGCCTGCCGCGCGCTCGATTGCCTCTGGGTCGGCGGCCACACGGAACGGGCGGCCGATTTGCACCGGCCGGTGGTCGTCGGGACCATGATCGGCGACCTCGGCGACCGGCCCCTTGTTTCCAGCGGCGGCGCGCGGGCGGGGGACGTCGTCCTCATAACCAAGGGCGCGGGCATCGAAGCCACGGCCCTCATCGCACGCGAAAAGGGCGCCCAACTCGCCGGCGCCGTCGGCAAGGGCATCCTCGCGCGAGCGCGCGAGTACCTCACGGACCCCGGCATCTCGATCGTCCCCGAGGCCCGCATCGCGTGCGACCGGGGCGTCCGCGCGCTTCACGACGTGACCGAAGGGGGCGTCGTGACGGGGCTTTGGGAAATGGCGGAGGCCGCCGGCCTCGGCCTCCAGGTGAACGCAGACGCCATTTTCGTCCGCGACGAGACGCGCGCCCTCTGCGAGGCCGCAGGCATCGATCCCCTGGAAGCGATTGGGTCGGGATCGCTCCTCGCGGCCGCACCGCCCGAGAAGGCGCCGGAAATCCTTGCCGCCCTCGGCGAGGCCGGCATCCGCGCGGCCCGGGTCGCCACATTCGGCCCGCCCGGCGCCGAGCGGACCATCACCCGCGCCGGCCGCACTGTTCCCCTTGTCCCACCCCCCACCGATGCCATCGCAAAACTCTACACCTGACGTCGGCGCTATTGGCGGTCATTCCATACAGGCCGTTCGGCGCTTTCGCGCTTGACACGGAAGAGCAGTCCCGGCATACCGTGTCGGCCACCGCGCCCTTGGGCGAAGGAGATTGGCCGTGAGTTATGAACGCGGCATGGCCGCCATCCGGCTGGAGGCGCCGGACGAGATTCCGCACACGCAGTACGTCACGCACCCCGAGTGGGTCGGGCAGTTGCGGAAGCGCGCCGGCAAGCCCGACGCCGACGTCGCCGAACTGCTGGACTTCGATTTTCGCTGGTCCACCGCCGGCCCCAATATCGGGCGGGGCCGCTGGACCGATATGGGCCATGCGGTGTGGATGCCGGACGGCAGCGACTGCCGCCCGAGCGTCGAGTCGCCCTTCAAAGATGTGGAGGAAATCTATCGTCTGGATCCCGTCCAGGAATATGGTCCCGTTGACTTCCAAGCCCAAGTGGAAAAATACCAGGCATGGTATGACGAGGCGCGCCGGGGCACGGGCGTGATTTCCGGCGGGACATACAAGTCGGTGATCTCATATGCCATCGACGCGTTCGGATGGGAAAATCTCCTCATGGCCGCCGGCGTGGACGCGGAACGCTTCGGCCGCGCGCTAAACCGTTGGGCGGATTACCTCCTGGAAAACTACGTCAAAGCCTGGGCGGCGACCGACATCGAGGTCTTCCTCACGCACGATGACATGGTGTGGACGAGCGGCGGATTTCTCCAGCCCGACTTTTACCGCACCTACGTCTTCCCGAATTACCAGCGCCACTGGGACATCGTCAAGGATGCGGGCAAGAAGGTGCTGTTCTGCTCGGACGGCAACTTCACCGACTACGTGGACGACATTGCCGCCGCCGGCGCCGACGGCTTTATCTTCGAGCCGACCACCGACCTCGAATACGTGTGCAGCAGATATGGCCAAACGCACGTCATCATCGGCAACGCCGATTGCCGCATCCTCACGTTCGGCACCAAGGAAGAGGTCCGGGCCGAGGTCAAGCGCTGCATGGACCTGGGACGCGATTGTCCCGGTTACTTCTTTGCGGTCGGCAACCACATCCCGCCGAATGTGCCGGTCGAGAACGCCGACGCGTGCATGGAAGCCTATCGGGCGATGCGCCGGCGGTAGCGCCGTTCAGAGCGCGGCAAGGGACGCGAGGCCGGACTCCATCAACGGCGTGGGACCCGCTGCGTTACCTTTCCTCCATCCTCGCGCGGGCTTGTTTCCAGCGGTCGATTTGGGCGACGATGTGGGCGTGGACCTCCTTTGGCCGGCGGACGTGTTCCCAGGTGTGCGTTTCCGTCCCGGCCCGGGCCGCGTCGCACCGGAAGAAGAGGGTCCCGATGCCGACGAGCCGCTGAAACGCCGCTTGGGCCACGAAACTATTCTCAATCCTCTCCAAGCCGACATACTCGACGCGGACGTTAATCACGCCGCGCTGCTTCAGGATTCGCCGGTCCGTGAGGACGTAGGTGCGGCCGAGCCACTGGAGGAACCCTATGACAATTCCCAGACCCGCGACCCAGACGCCGATGATGAGCGCCAGCCGATACAGTTCGCCCATCCCCTGGATCGCGTAGGCGAGGACAATCAGCGCGAGGCCGGCGGCGGCGATCGGCGCGCTCACCAGCGCCACATACCACAGGGAAGGCTTGAGTTCGAAGACAACGATCTCGGCCGGGAGCAGCAGCGAGGGCGAGATGATGCGCGTCCGGGCAGGCAAATCCTCTTCCAGGCCACCTGCCCCTCCATCGGACTTGGCGGTCAGGGGCGTCGGTCCGGATCCGCCTAACGCGGACGGTTCGGGCGCGGCACCGTGTTCCTTGCCGCGCTCCAGCACGCCTGCGACAGGACCGTCGGTCCACTGCGTCTTGCCCATGCGTGCGGCTCCTCGCTGTGTTCCGCCCGGAGGATTGTAAAGGGTGGCGGGGCGGGTTGCAAGCCCCCGGCGCAGCGCCTCCAACTAGCCGCGAGCGGCACACTCCACGGGGCGCCGCCCGTGGGCGATTGGCACACACATATTGCGCATGGCCGATATGTTGGCGGGCGGTTTTGGGTGGAATTTGGCGGATTTTGGGCCGATTTGGAGGCCGAATCGGGCCTGGAGCTGGCGCCAAGGGGGTTTGAGGGCCGGAATGTTAAGATGGGCAAGGCCGAATCGGGCGCTTTTTTCGACTTTTTTTCACTTTTTTGTCGGAATTGGATGCAAATTGGCCCTTTTTGACCCCCTTTTTGCCCCCTACGCATGCCGATGTGATGATGCGTCCGAGGGCGTGCTTCCGCCCTTCCCATCGGCGCTGCTCCATGCGTCCGTCGGCCCCGGACTGCCAAAATGGCAGTGGAAAGCGGGGGACGAAACGGCACAGCCTTCAACGCAGAGGACGCTGAGGACGCAGAGGGGAGTGGGGGGAAGAAAGTGCGGAATGCGGAGTGCGGAGTGAACGACGGATGGTCGGCCGTGTGCCGTTCACTTGGAACCTTGAACTTTGAACTTGGAACTGCCGTCGAGCGGCGGGTGAACCCGCCCAAGAGGCTGGCGGGTAAACCCTCCCATCAGACCGGCGGGTAAAATTGCGGAACCGGGATGCCGTTGACGCGGGCGGTAGATGGGTGTCCCCGGAAATCGGAAAACCGAAAGCAGTATTGTGGCCCCCGAATTCCAAAAAGTAGCATGTCCCCATTTTCCCCCATTTTCCCCGAGCCTCGACGACCGAGATCTACGCCCGCCTGGGCCTGGAGCGGGCGGCTGGCCCGCGGGCGCGGTGAGCACTTCCCGTTTGCTGGGTTCGCAAGTCAACCCACAGGTGGCGAAGTTCAAATGGCGTAGGTGGAACCGCAGGTCGACAAAGCACCTGGCTCAGTTCCGCGGTGCCGCCATATTGCCATCCTTCCGGACTGAGTTGAAGCGGCTTGAGACGCCGCGACTGAGCATTGTCATTGACCTCCTGCAGAATCTGGGCCGGTTCCATGCTTTGTATGTAGCCAACCATAGCCCCTGAAGGTGCACCCTTGCCATAGCCATGGTCGGCCTCAACAAAGCGGCAGATACCGTGAGCAACGTAGTTGACGTTGAATACCCAATCAGTCCTATTCGCACAGCCCAACCGCTTGCATTCAATCACAAAAAACATGTCCGCTCGATCAGGGTCGGGTTCCATTCTGTTAGCGAACCCGCACTGGAAATCGGGCCTCTTATGCTCTCGTGCGGCCCGTTTCTTGTCATCAGCCGTCGGCTGGTTATGGGCTTCGTAGAAGAAGGGGCAGACCAGCCCTCGTCCCCTCTGCGACAACTCGCGGTTCGCCCTGCGGATACAGAAGCAGAGCCTCCTGTTAATGGGGTTCTCGTCCAAGGGCAAAGAAGATTCGCTTCCTAACTTGCTCAACGCCAATTGAAGCACTTCGATGACACGCTCTTCGTGCCGTCGCCACAGCCCAAGGGCAGATAGAAGAGGTTTCAATGATGTGTCGCTTTCTCAAGTTGCATGGCTTGGAGAAGCGTGGCCTCGGCGTCCTCCCGCGCCATACTAGCGGTCCAGAGCCGTTTCTCGTTCCTCTTGATGAGGATGATTTTCGTATCGGTAACCACACGCACCATGCCTTCAATATAGATTTGTTTTTTGGCGCAAGGAAACAGGCTCGTCTCCTCCAGCCTGCGCAAAAGGGACTCCCACTCGGCCGTGTGTGTGTGGAGGGGAGTTACCTGGGATGGAGCGCGTCCCCCATGCATGGTTGAAAACACTGCCGCCAGCATAGTAGGCGGCCGCACCTCCGGGCAGATGATTTGATGGTCCAACCGCACCTTATCATCGGCGACCGCCCGGCTCCAGGAATCGAGGAACGCCTGCACATAGCGTTGCACGTAGTCTGGCTGGGCTCCGCGCGTAGAGCCGCAGCAGCGGTCAACAGCCGGTTTCAGGGCATCGCTCTTGGCACCTCGGTAGAAGAGGTCCAACCCCACCTCGCACATGTCGCGGACCAGTTCTCGCTCAGGGGCCGTCAGTTCGTACAAATCGAAAATCGCCTCATCGAGTTGACGCTCAAGTGCTTCAACTCCCTGTGCGCCGCGATTGTCCGAAGAAAGGCCAAGCAAATCCGGCCTCCCTTCTGCCTTGCGAAGAGAATCAACAATCTGAGTGATACGTTCACGAAGAGCACCGCTGGCAGGCATACGGATTGGCATTTGTCGCACATCCTCAAGATGGATCTCGTTGTGCCACAGCCAAGAGCCGGCCGTTAGCCAGAAGTAGTATCGGGCAAGAGAGGACCAGAATATGCCCAGTAAAACCTTGGCTTCCCGTTCCGCCCCGTCGGGTAGCCGTACTCCATGGATCGAGTTGCGGAAGCAGAAAGGCTGCGTTGCCATCCTGGCAACGATTGTGCCCGTTGATTCGCCCTCCTGGGGAATTCCTCTACTCACTAGCAGACGAAGACCTTCGTACAGGCCAAGGTTACCCTTACGGTGGACCACCTTGGGGGGAGGGCGCATCTTTTCAAGAGGCAAAGGGCCGTACCTATGGAAAGACCGCTTGGGCAGTTCATGGTACTTCTTGAGTTCTGGGCAGGGGTTCTTGTCGCCCTTCTCAATAAAACCCTGGCCGAATCGGTTCTCCAGAGTAGTTCCTTGTATGTGGAGCTGTTCGAGAGGCGTATCAAGGCCAAGGACACCGATCAACGCTTCATCCCTGTGCCCACCCCACCAGTAGACCTTCCATAGTCTATCATCCGCGGCAAACCTCTCCTGTCTGACGCATTGCAGGTCTGCCTTGCTAAGAACCACTGACTGCATTCCCTCCACCATTGCCGTTCTTTTGGCGGACCAATATGCGAACACATCGCGTTCACTTGCCAGTGTCGCCTTCTCGAAAACCACAGACGCAAACGGGGACTGCGCGCCTGAGGCTCGGGCTTCCCCTTGGAAGAACACGTGGCGTACATGGGCGAAGTTCACCACGCGCCTGAGCCGAACCGATGAAAGCCACACGTTCCTGAATGCCCGACTGTTATCGTGCGACTTAAAAAACACGCCCGTTGAGACCAGCAGTCCAGCCTGCCCGCCCTCTCGCAAGAAATCAAGGGCCCTATGAATGAAGGCTTGAGACCACTCGCGATCTCCGACGAGCCGTGTTTCGCCACACCATGCCAGTGCAACATCGAGGGCTTCGCGAGCTGACCGGTCTTCTTCACCCGTTCCAGGTGAACCCCAAGGCGGGTTGCCAACCACAACGTCGGCGCATTCACTACTGAATCGGCGCCGAACCGTCGTCTCGGACTCTCCGATTCTCGATTCCACGTCAAAGGCGTTCGCTTCAAGCAGAATATCGAAGTGCTGCCTGGAACGTTTCTGTGAGCGCTGTTCGTACTTGAGATTAGGCAGTGGTCGGCCCTGCCTGATATGTTCAAGAATATCCGGCGGGCTCTGATAGTGAAGCAGGGCCAAGTAGAGGCTGAAAGCGGCAACCCGAACGGCTTCTCCATTGATGTCGATGCCGGCGAGTTGATCGCGGAGGATGCTCCTAAGCTGCTCGTTACTGAGGCGCCGTCCCCGTTGTGCGTAAACGCGGTGCCGGACGATCCTACAAAATGCCTCAACCAGGAAGATGCCCGACCCAACAGCAGGGTCTAGGATGTGAGGCCTTTGATCAAGAACCTCGGACGACAAGACCTGAGAGAGCACGAAATCAACTAGAGCAGGCGGCGTGTAGTGAGTGCCAAGGCTTTGATCAGATGAATCTTCTTTCGCGTAGAACTCTTCGTAGATGCTGCTTATCAGTTCAATTGGAATCACGTCGAACTTGTAGGCAAAGAAAAAGAGATTAGGAGTATCATCAACGGGTTCGCCGCAGAGAAAGCCCTGTAGGAGGTTTAGGTGTTGTTGGGTAACCTTTTTCCTCTCCTCGGGCGACTCCGGAAACATGTCTCCGTTGAAGTCCTTGGCCAGTCGATCGAACAATGCGTAAGTGAAATCATGGTTACTCAAGATGCGCATGTATGCACGCTGAGCCAATTCTGGGGCCGCATGCGGCTTGTCTGGTGCCGTTTCGAGAATCTTACCCCATCGCGGGTTGCCCCTGGCCACTTGCCGGAAGTAGTCCGGTTTCAGGATGTCCCGGTCTTCAAGGTATCGAATAAAAATAGAGCGGCCTATGAGCGAATGCGCATGCTGATAAGAAAGCCCCTCCCTGATCAGGGCTCTGCGAAGCGATCTCAGGTTTGCCACCAGAGCCTTGTCTGCACGCTGCGTCTGACCGAATCGCGCTTCCTCAAACAGTCGGCCCGTTTCGATGCGCTCCCGTCGGTAGGCCTGGAGGCGTTCGCTGACTTCGACAGCGCTTTGGGCTAGCTCGAGTCGCCGGTTCTTAAGGGTCCTGCTCCAGTCTTCCGACGTGCGAGCTGGGCCAGCAGTCAAGTCATACACCGCCAGTTGACCAGGCGTGGCCAGAAAGAGCAACGGCGGACGGGCCATGTTCCAGATTCTTTGAAAGAGCTGACGGTGGTCATCTGGATTAGAGGAGGGGTCCTGGGCAAAAACGATAACTGGATTGTTGTCAACGAAGAAAACTCGCTCGGCGCCCACCGCACGAGCGAGCGAGAGCCATTCGCCATTATCCATCCAATCCTCGCGAGAGACGCTTAGCGGCGCGTCTGTGGCAGGAAGCAACTGTCCTTCATCGAGGTGAAGGTCCTTGTACGCCGCCGCGAGGAGAGTATCAGGAGTCGTGCAATCCTGCGGCATTACGAGGCTCCCGGCACAGACTAAACTCCCGACTTCCTCTGCGTATAATGCGGGCCCCCAGACCCCCTGTCAAGCATTAGCATCCGCCACATGTCCGAGAGGCTGGTCTGATGGATGCGCTTGCGGCACCCGCCGTCCCCCTCTTCAATCAGCCCTGCGATCGGCCGATCTCGGCGTGTCATGTGCTTGCTGCAATGGATGTGCCCCCCGACGGCGACAATTCAGCCGCGTGGAACTCAAGGCTATGGGGCGTTCGGAAGTATAGCCGACGAATTCGGGCGGTGCCACAATCTTCGGGCACACCCGTCTCGCCACGGCGAGCGGTTTTTTTGCTTGATACTTCCTCGTGGGCCTGCTTTGGTCGCAGCATGGCTGAGGACAAGAACGCTGAACGGCGCCCGCCGCCGGATAACGTGTATCGTGGTGAAGCCCTGCGGGCGGTGGCGATGCCCCTGGGAGGTCTCGGCACGGGCTCAATCGCGCTCGCCGGCGACGGGTCGTTGCGCCAGTGGCAAATTCACAATCAGGTCAACCATGCCGCGTGCTTGCCGCATTCCTTTTTTGCCGTGTGGGCCAAGGAGGCCGGAGGCCGGTCGGTCGCCCGCGTTCTGCAATCTGCCGCTCTCTATGAAACGCAAGGCCCGCCGCCGCCCCCTACGTCCAGCGACCACGTGGTCCCCGATGCCCATCGCGACCTCCTCGCGCGCCTTCGTGGCGTCGATGGCACCGAGTTCCGCGGCCGCTATCCGATCGGCGAGGTCCGATACCACGACGCGGCCCTGCCGGTTGAGGTTTCGCTGGAAGCCTTCAACCCGTTCATTCCGCTTCGTGCCGAGGATTCCGGCATTCCGGCCATCGTTTTCAACTTCACGGTGACCAACCCGACGGATCGGCCTGTGCGGGCGTCCGTCGCGGCGACGCTTCAAAACGGCGTCGGCTGGGACGGCGCCGCGCCGATCGTCGGCGTCGCGTGTCCTCTCTACGGCGGCAACTTCAACGCCGAAGCGGTTCGGCATGATATGACGCTCATCTCCATGTCACGCGGCGAGGTCGGAAAGGTCGGCGAGGAAAGCATGGCCCTCGCGACGCTGACCGACGATGCCGGCGCTCTCGCGCAGTGGGACGACCTGGAGGCCCTCTGGAAGGACTTCAGCGCCGATGGCCGATTTGATACCCGCACCCGCGCCGGGCCCAGTCAGAAGGGGCGAACCTGGAACGCCGCCCTTGCCGTCCCGCTCGAGTTGGAAGCCGGCGGCTCGCAAACCGTGACGTTTCTGGTGACGTGGTATTTCCCCAACCGGACCGTCAACTGGTCTCAGGGGTGGCTGAGCGAGGAGGAACAGAAGACCCGGCCGCGCATCGGCAATCACTACAATACGCGGTTCGGTTCGGCCCTCGAGGTGAGCACTTACGTCGCTGAGCATTTCGACCGCCTGAGTCGCCTGACCCGGCTCGCGCGCGACACGTTTTACGACACGACGCTGCCGGAGGCGCTCATCGATTCAGTGACCTCTCAGATGAGCA
>Ga0307378_10002368_pt1 | contig 29031 bp, 29 predicted proteins | sample UN1MG_FD_202238 | JGI IMG/M metagenome (GOLD analysis project Ga0307378, IMG submission 202238) | Soil microbial communities from Risofladan, Vaasa, Finland - UN-1 | ecosystem: Environmental > Terrestrial > Soil > Coastal area > Acid sulfate soil | place: Finland: Risofladan, Vaasa | collected... | reverse complement strand
CCAAAGACCGGAGTGGGCCAAGTGGTCATTTGCAGGTCATTGGGTGAGTCTTCTTTTCACTCAACCGCAGAGCGCTCAGTCTATCTACCCTTATTTATGGTGGGTCCACGCACTTCTGAGCCTGGGTCTCATCGCATATATTCCTTTCTGTAAGCTTTTCCATATTCTGGCTGCACCGGTCAGCATTTATCTTGAGAATCAACCTCTTCAGGCAATCCCAGTGGAGACGCGATCCCCGGATGACGAAGTTTTTTCCTATCGGGATATGATTTTTTTTGATGCCTGTACCCGTTGCGGTCGTTGTGTGGAGGTGTGCCCTTCAACTGGTGCAGGAGAACCTTTTGCTCCCAGAGATTTTATTGTCTGGGCCAGGAATAATCTTTTGATGAAGTATCATCCCTTAAACCATGTTAACTGGTTTAAAAACTGGATTAGCCATAGATATACGAAAGAGCAGATATTCGAGCCTGAAAAGATCTGGCACTGCACCACCTGTAGAGCCTGTCTTGATGTGTGCCCTGTATATGTAGCCACATTGGATTCTATTCGGCAGGCAAGGAGCAAGTTAGTGGAAGAGGGCACCCAGGTGCCTCCACTTTTGACCCAGAGTTTGAAAAATCTTTATAAATACAATAATCCTTGGGAGGCCACGAAGAAAAAGCGTGCACAATGGTCAGGAGATCTGGAGATACCAGACATCAGCCAGAGTGAGAAGGCAGAAGGGCTTTGTTATTTTGTGGGCTGCACGACCTCAATGGATATTCGAACTCAGGAATTGGCCCGCTCATTTGCCTTAATTTTGAATTATGCCCGAGTCCCTTTTACTACTTTGGGCAAAAAGGAGCCATGCTGTGGAGACATCGCCCGTCGTGTGGGAGAGGATGGGCTTTTTGAGAAGGAGATGGAGGATTGTATAGAATTATCCCAACGTTATGAAATCCGTGATGTGGTCACTTCATCCCCCCATTGCTTTCACACCTTTCGAAATGAATACCCGGCATTTCAGGCCTTAAAGCCTCCTGAAGAGCAGGTGGAGTTCCGTGTTCGTCACTATACACAGCTTCTAAGAGAGCTTGTTACATCAGGTTCTCTGATATTTGAAAGGCCCCTCAATGTAAAAGTGACCTATCATGATCCCTGTTATCTGGGTCGGCATAATCAGGTTTTTGATGCCCCCCGAGAGGTCATCGGCGCAATCCCTGGAATGCAGATAGTAGAGATGGCCCATAACAGGGCGAACAGCCTTTGCTGCGGCGGAGGAGGAGACAGGATATGGCAGGAAGATCTGGATGCGGATATAAAAATGTCCGAAATTCGGATCAGGGAGGCAGAGGCCACCGGCGCAGAGATTATTATCACTGCCTGTCCACTGTGTCTGATTATGTTGGAAGATGCCCGCAAGACCACTGGTCTGGAGAATTCCTTGCAGGTAATGGATTTGAATGAATTAGTGGCGATGGCACTGGGGCTGAAAAATGACAAATGACAAAGCTCAAATGTCAAATGATAAGGAGTAACGAAACGGACCCTGTTAAATCGCCGTAAGGCGTTTTCGATAAATCGGAAAATTTAACAGGGCGGGCATTGTTACCGTAACCTGCTTATGGCAGATCGAAAGAATAATGTTGACATTTTTCATTTGACATTTAGATTTGGTGTTCTCTTAAAAAGTCCTTTTACTCGCTCATGATGCCTATTTTGGGATTCATGAAATGCTTCGCTCAATTCCAAAAACTCGGCCTAAGGGCCTGAGAAGGAGCATGTGTATGTCTTTTTTTGTAAAATGCCCAAAACAAAGGCCCGTTCATGGGCGTTTCAAAAAGGTGCCATTCGACAAGCTCATGGTCCTGAGCAAAGTCGAAGGACACATGTACGGAGCAATAGAAGACAAGGGCACGTTGCCCTTCGGCCTCGAGTCGTTCGACCTGGAGGCTCTCGACAGGCTCAGGGCCGAGAGGCTATTGCACCATTTTGAAACGGCCCACTACTGTGAATTTATAGGGCATTACAAAAAAAGACATACACATGCTCCTCAAACCCGCCCGGCATCGCGAGACCTCAGCCGAGGCGGACGGGCAGTCTGGCGATTTTAACACTCAACATTTTATGAATCACTTTCCAAAAGTGGCCAAAATCGCTCGCAAAAGACTTTTTACGAGTTTGTCAGATTTTGAAATTTTGGCTTTAATGAATAGGTTAAATGTAAGAAATATGGCCTTGTTATTTATGGCTTATTTGTTTTCCACACTTTATTGAGCAAATACGGAGGTGATAGCAATGAATATTGTCGTATGTGTAAGACAGGTACCAGAGGTTACCGATGCTGAACTTGAGATCAACAAAGAAGGCACAGAGATTCTCAAGGAAGACCTGGAAATGGATATCAATGAATGGGACAACTATGCTGTTGAGGAGGCTGTGCGAATCAAAGAGGCGCATGGTGGAAAGGTAACTGTGGTCACCTTAGGAGACGAGGATAGTGAGAATGTGCTAAGAACATCCCTGGCAATGGGAGCGGATGAGGCTATTCTTATTAATGAGGAGGGCTTTGAGTTATCCGACGCAGCAGGCATTGCACAGGGTATTTACCGTGCAGTCCGGGATTTGTCTTTTGATCTGCTGTTAACTGGGGTCCAGTGTTCTGATGATGGGTGGGCCCAGGTAGGCCTCATGCTTGCGGAATATTTAGGTCTTCCCCATGCCTCTCTTGTTGTTGGAATTGAGATCAATGAAGACACAATGATAGTACGCAGGGAGCTGGAGTCCAATACCGAGGAGAAGCTGCAAATACCAATACCAGCTGTCCTCACTATTCAAACGGGTATAAATAGTCCACGGTATGTCTCTATTATGGGGATCCAAAAGGTGCGAAAAATTGAGATCAGGGAAACCGATTCAGAAGAACTTGGACTGTCAGAAGAGGAAATCGGACTAAAGGGCTCCAGCGTGGCCTCGCAAAAACTTTCACTTCCTCCAGTTGGTGAAGGAGCCGAAATCCTGGTAGGGAGCCTTGATGAAATCTGTGAAAAGACGGCTCAAATTGTCCGAAATAAGGGGGTGATATAAATGGATGAAATTATGGTACTCGCTGAACATAGAGGTGGAGAGCTTCGAGATATCACCTATGAAATGCTCACCATGGCAAACAGACTTGGCAAAGAAAATGACATGGCAGTGACTGCTCTCTTTTTAGGGCATGAGGCATTTGATTTGTCAGAAAGATTGAAAGGTGCATGCGATACGATCCTTTTAATGGAGGATCCTGAACTGGCTAATTATAATGCAGATCAGTATCTTATGGCCATGGAAACGGTCATAAAAACCCGCAATCCCATCGTAACCCTGATTGGTCATACAGCAATGGGCATGGACCTGGCACCTTCCATGGCAGCACGCCTGTCTCTTCCGCTGGTAACCGATTGCGTGGAGGTAAACGTAGTAGATAAAAAACTTGATGTTCTTAGGCAGATTTATGGTGGCAAGATCAACGCCCGGTTAACCATGAAACCGTCTGATCAATATCTGATAACGGTAAGAACAGGCTCCTTTGATGCTGAGATGGAACAGGGTAAATCTGCTGATGCCCAAACTGTTCCTGCACCTTCCTGGACGGACCTGAGAGGGAGGCAATTCTTGGGCTACCTGGAAGCTGAGCTCGAGGACGTGGATATCGCCGCTGCTGATATCCTGGTTTCCATAGGGAGAGGAATAGGAAAACCGGAGAACATCCCTTTAGTGCAGGAATTTGCTGATTCCATAGGGGCCACCCTTTCTTGTTCTCGCCCGGTTGCCGATGAGGAATGGCTTCCAAAAAGCAGACAGGTAGGAACATCGGGAAAGACAGTCAGGCCAAAAATATATATCGCCTTGGGCATCAGCGGTGCATATCAACACCAGGCTGGCATGAAAAATGCTGACACAATTATCGCTGTCAACACAGACCCAAGGGCTCCCGTCTTTACTATTGCCCATTATGGTATTGTGGAAGATATGTTGAAGGTATTGCCTTTGTTGACCGAAAAATTTGCGAAATAATAGACACGCCTTTAGCAATCAGCAGTCGGCTTTCAGATATAAAACTGAACTTTTAGAGAACACTTTGCTTCTATAGGAGTAGATCATGGATTTTACACTCAGCAAGGAACAACGAGATATAGTGAGGGCTTCCCGAAAATTCGCCCTGGGGGAGTTTCCTGATCGGGCGCTTGAATTTGATCGTGAAGAGACCTTTGATCTGGAATTATGGCGCAAGGCATGTGAGCTGGGTTTTGTTGGCGTCTTCATAGCCCCGTCCTATGGTGGTTCAGGCATGGGCTTCTTAGAGCATTGTCTTATAAACGAGGAGTTTTGGGCCGTGGATCCAGGTATAGGGCAGGCTATTTTGTCCACCACATTCGGATCAGAGCTTATTGGTCTTTTCGGTTCTGAGGATCAGAAAAAGATGATACTTCCTCAGCTGGTATCAGGACAAGCAATTATGGGAACTGCCATTACAGAACCTGATGCAGGTTCAGATGTGACCAGCGCCACCACCATAGCAGTCAAAGATGGTAATAAGTGGGTGATTAATGGTAACAAGATGTTTGCCACAAACGGTAACATTGCCAACTATATATTGGTTTTCTGTCAAACTGATCCGGAAAATCCTAGCCGTCATGAACGCTACAGTTTCATTCTGGTTGAAACAGATACACCAGGATACACATCCAAAAAGATCACAGGCAAGATGGGCATTCGGGCATCAGATACGGCTGAAATTGTCCTACGTAATGTTCGTGTGCCATTGGCCAATCTGGTGGGCAAAGAAGGCGAAGGATTTCATGAGTTAATGGCCTTTTTTAATCGGACACGACTTCATATCTCCGCTCAGGCGGTCGGCCTGGCCCGTGCTGCACTTGAGGAGTCTATTCGCCATACCAAGGATCGACATCAGTTTGGTGCGCCCTTGGCTTCCTTTCAGGTTACGCAATTTAAAATTGCCGAGATGGCCACCTGGGTAAGAGCTGCCAGAAATCTCTATTATGAGGCGGCCTGGCTTGTGGATCAGGGCAAAATGGATCATGCTCTTATTTCCATGGCTAAGTGGTTTTCTGCTGAAATAGCAGTTCGTTGCGTTGACGAGGCTGTCCAGATATATGGAGGTTATGGCTATATTGATGAATTCAAGGTAAATCGTCTTTACCGTGCTGCCAAGGTTTTAGAAATTTATGAGGGCACCAAGGAAATGGAGAAGATCATCATTTCAAGGGCCATTTTGGGATAGCAAGAAGATACAACTATTAGGCATCTCTAGATGTGCAGAAAAATTAGCTACTCAGGGCGAAGCTTCGCTAGTTCTATTGATATATCTCCACTGATTACTATGAGTTGTTTCATTCAGAAAAGGGTGGAACCGATGAAATCGAGATTAAGCTTCTTTAGGATGCGAACAATATTGTTTAACTGAACCTCTACCGTCCCTTCATAGATTTCAATAATGCGATTGTCCCTATATCTCCTTTCAACATCCTGATCCAGGAAATAGCCGTACCCACCAAATACTGTAATGGTTTCATCAATGATCATCTTGGCAGTTTCCGGTACATGGTGTTTTACCATGGAAGTAAAAAGGGGCACAGTTCTGGACATTTTTCCGGTTTGATGGTCACATAACCATGCAGAGTAGTAGGTAAGCCACTTAAGGGATTGGATATGACTAAAAATTCTTGCAAGCTTATGGCCTATGGCCTGGAAGTTTATAATGGGTTTGTTAAACTGCGTTCTTTCTCTGGCATGGTTGAGGGCCTTTAAAAATGCCCCTTCGCAATTTCCCAGGGCCTGGGCCCCTATTTCAATTCGGCTTTCATCTAAAAAATCCAGAACATTTAGAAGTCCCCGTCCCCTCTCACCCAAGATATTTTCTTTAGCAATCTTTAGGTTCTGGAAAACCAACTCCCCACTTGAGGTCATCTTCAGACCCATCTTGTTAGGAATTTCATTTATTTTCATTTCGCCCCCGAGCCAGGTAGACGAATCTCTCTCAATCAGAATCGTGGTCATCCCCTTTCCTGGAGGGGCTTCCTGATCCTCTTGAGCCAGAACAATAAAAAAATCCGCATAGGTGCCATTGGTGGTAAAGACCTTGGTGCCATTGAGAACAAAACCATCGGCCTTTTCTTCCAGGGTGGTTTGCATTCGAGTAAGATCGCTCCCATGATCTGGCTCGGTGAATGAGACAGCCGAGATCCAATCACCTTTGACAAGAGGAGCAAGAAATTTCTGCTGCTGCTGGGGGGTGCCAAAAAGTTTCACTATCTTTGCAGGTAGGTAAGCAAGGTGTATTGCCATGCCAATGCCTGAATCCGCCTTGCAAAATTCCTCTATTATGAGGGCATTTTCTATGACACCCATGTTTCCACCACCGACTTCATTAGGGTAATCAAGGCCAATAAAGCCAAGGTCCCCAGCTTTCTTATAGAGTTCTCTCGGAAAACGATGATTCAATTCACACTCCTGGGCTAACTCCGGCTGGAACTCACCTCGGGCAAATTTAGCTGCTGCTCTTTTAATATCTCTCTGCTCCTTACTTAAAGAAAAATCCATATAGCTATCCTCCTAAATTTTTATGTTTAATAGAAGCTAAGACGACTAAAGATACAGAGTCTCTGAGAACTCAGTGAGAGATTGAGAGCTTTGCATAACTCATATTTCCTTAAAGAGGATGGGCTTTTCTTCAGTTTCCCGATCCAAGGATCGGGACGTAGTCTTTTCAGCAACTTATCTATGAGGGAGTTTTGCCCCCTCCGCATTGCCCCGATAAATCGGGGCCTGCGGTTTCCCCCACTGATAAGTTGCGAAAAGACAGCGCCCTTACACCAGTCACCTCAGAAAAGTCCACCCTCTTCATTGGGGTGACAAAAATTGTCAGGTTTTGCAAAGCTCTAAGATTAATAAATATCTTTTTATATTTATAAACCTGCACTGGTCTGTTGAGATAATTCTTCACTTAGTTGATCAGCTAGGTCTTTAGTCCACTTCCCAATTGTTTCATGGTTTTTGGTGGTGATTCGGAAGGATGGACCTGCAACTCCAAGGCAGGCTACTACTTTACCCAGATGATCGTAGACAGGTGCAGCAATTCTGGAAACACCTATCCTCATTTCTTGGCGATCAAAGCCGTATCCCCTTTCTTTTATCAATTTCAACTGATTCTCTAACTTTGTAAATGTGGTAATTGTATGCCTGGTGATTCTGGGCAATCCCATCCGATCCATGACTCGCTTACGTTTTTCCCCAGTAATATGAGCAAGGTAGACCTTGCCAGGGGCTGTAGCGTGGAAATATGGATATGCACTACCGATTCTTGAAAAGAGCCTTACCGCCTCGGGACCGTCAATCTGATCGATCAAAATAAGCTGATCTTTCACCCGTGCAGAAAGTTCAGCGGTTTCCCCTGTGAGCTCCACAAGCTGTTTCAAATATTCCCTGGCCTGAGATCGGAAACCCATTCGGTTTAACAGGATATTGCCAAGGTAGAGAAATTTAAAACCAAGGCGGTATGTCTTTTTATCCTGATCAAAAAGGAGATATCCATTATCCCGTAAAACCCAAAGAATTCGCCAAAGGGAAGGGGTAGGAATATCCAGTCTTTCACTGATCGATTTGAGGCTCAGCTCGGATTCTTCCTGGGCCAGCAGTTCGAGGACTTTTAGTCCCCTGGATAGTGCCGGTGAGATTTTGTTTTGACTATTAGATTTCATTTATGAAAATATTATTTCATATATGATAATAAAATGGAATCATATATGGCAACTCTCTTTTTCTTAAAAACAACTATTTTAAACAGAATATATTTTTACCATTGACAATGTGAGACGTTTCACTTTACTTTTTAAAAGGATGTCTAAGAGACAAAGAATCAAGCATTAATTGAAAATAATAGGCCAAGAGGTCCTTCTCTAAAACAAATGGTGAATAAGGAGGAGAAATGGTAACTTCAAAAGATCAGGGAATTGAGGATTTAACGCAGTTTGCAATGGAAGTGATTCGAAGTTCAGGAGAGAAGGCCCTTACCTATTATGGCAGGGGTAAGCCAACTGTTAAATTTGATGAGGAGTTGGTTACAGAGGCTGAACTCGGCCTGATGGATTTTTTCCAAGATCAACTCCACGATCAATTTCCTGATCACCAGGTATTCAATAGTAACCAAAAGAACAAAGGATACACTCATGAGGGAAAGAGATACCTATGGATTTACGATGCCTTTGAAGGGGTAGCAAATTTTCAGGCTGGAATTCCCATATGGGGAAGCTCTCTGTCTCTTCTTGAGAATTTTTGGCCAATCTTAGGCATATTTTATATGCCTGCAACGGGCGATCTTTTTCATGCCCAGGCAGGGCAAAAAGCCTTCTTAGGAAAAAAGGAAATCAGTATTTCTACTCAGGAAACTATTAACGACGAAAGCCTTCTGCTCACCTACTCACGGTTTCACCATCATTATCATTCTACATTTCCTGGTAAAATCCGCAACTTGGGATGTACTACTGCTCATATATGCTATGTTGCCATGGGTCGCGCTGAAGCAGCTGTTATTGCGAATGAGTCATACCAGGATCTCGCCGCGGCTCGCGTTATTATTGAAGCAGCGGGAGGGAAGATCTCTAAAATGGACGGAAGCGAGTTTCTGCTTGACGAATACTTGGATGGGCAAAGAATAGAAGATCATCTCATGGTCGGAGCCCCTGGAATTTACTCGGAAGTTCGCGCCTATTTACAAGAGACTTCTTAGTGGGATTTTTACAGAAATTGATTCAGCATATATGCCCTAGGAAAGGTTAGACTAGTAAGGCCTCATCCTTAAGCTCGGCTCCGAACCTCCTGACCACTTCCTCTACAGTGAGGGCTTTCTTCTCTTCTCCGTGGACATCGAATTGTACTTTTCCTTCGTGGAGCATGATCATGCGGTTTCCGTACCGAATGGCCTGGGGCATGTTGTGGGTGACCATAACAGTGGTAAGGTTGTTTTCCTCGACAATTTTTTGTGTGAGATCCATAACCTTTTGGGCTGTCTTAGGATCGAGTGCTGCGGTGTGTTCATCCAAAAGCAGTAACTTGGGAAGAGATAAGGTGACCATAAGCAGGGTCAGGGATTGGCGCTGACCACCAGAAAGGAGACTGACCGTGTCTTTTAACCTGTTTTCCAGTCCGAGCTCCAGCATCTTGAGTATTTCCCGGTAGTGCTCCCGACGTGCTTTTGCCACCCCCCAGCGAAGGCCCCTGGTCTGGCCACGAAGATCTGCCATTGCAAGGTTTTCCTCTATGGTCATGGACGAGGCAGTTCCCATAAGAGGATTCTGGAAGATCCTTCCGAGATATTTTGAACGTCGGTGCTCTGCAAGTTGCGTAACTTGGGAGCCAGATATAAATACCTCACCTTCATCAGGAAAAAAAGTGCCGGAAGTGAGATTGAGAAGAGTAGTCTTTCCCGCACCATTGCTGCCTATTATGGTGAGGAAGTCTCCTTTTTTAATATGAAGACTGATTCTATCTATAGCCAGCTTTTCATCTATAGTGCCCTTTGCAAAGATCTTTCTTATACCTTCCAACTTTACCATAGATCCCCCAGGCCTTATATTCCTCTCAAGTGAAGTTTCCCTTCTTTCCCTTTTTTAAGGGCAGGAATACCGAGTGCCAGTATTACCATCACGCCCGTTGCCATCTTTAGATCCGTGGGGGCTAGCCCCATTCTGAGCCCAACGGATATAATGAGCTTGTATATAATAGAGCCCACCACTGCAGCAAGCGTCATCCGCCGCACCGTTTTTTTTCCAATCAGCGCTTCCCCGATGATTATGGAAGCCAGTCCTGCCACTATCATTCCAATACCCATTCCCACGTCAGAGAAGCCTTGATCTTGGGCAACAAGTGAACCGGAAAGGGCCACAAAGGCATTTGAGATCCCAAGCCCTAGAACCGTCATGTTGTCGGTATTTACTCCGAGAGTGCGTATCATTTGCTCATTATCCCCTGTAGCCCGCATAGCAAATCCCAACTGGGTATGTAAAAACATATCTGTAAGAAACTTCATGCATAACGTCACTACAAAAAAGAATGCTATTATTGGAATGAAACGGTTGATATCAAGGTTTTCCAAGGGGGTTAAAAGGGTGCTTACGGTGAGCAACTGTATGTTTGACCGTCCCATTATACGCAAGTTAATAGAATAGAGCATGGTCATCATCAAGATCCCAGCCAGAAGGCTGTTGATCTTTAGTTTTGTGTTGAGAAGACCGGTACAGCAACCGGCGAGAAACCCGATGATAATGGCCATAAGGATGCCGTAAATTGGCGGTACCCCCTCCATTATCAGGCGGGCAACCACTGCCGCGCCTAAGGGAAAACTGCCGTCCACGGTAAGATCGGGGAAGGCCAGGATGCGAAACGTGATAACTATCCCTAAGGCCACAAGCCCGTAGGCCAGGCCCTGCTCAAGTGATATTGGAATAGTCCTTAATAAACTACTGAATTCCATTCATGCACCAATTAGAAGAGGGGAGGAAGATCCTCCCCTCGAAATTCAGCTTCCAGGTTTACTTGCCCTTTACTACATTACCTTGAGCGTCCCACAACTTATCCGCAGCCTTTTTGACCAAAGTCCCTGGGAGTTTTGCCCCTTGTGCCTTGGCGTGCTTCAGGCTCACATAAAGGCTATACTCCAATGCAAGCCCGGCAGGGATGTTACCGGGATTTTCGCCCTTTAGTATTCTTGCGGCCTTTTTCCCGGCCGTATATCCCACCAGGAAGTAGTCAGGCCCATAAGCAGCAATGGCTCCTCTTGGCACGCTATCTCTATCACCGGTAAATAGAGGGATATTGTTCGCATTGCAGACCTTCACAACAGACTCAAAAGCGGAAACAACCGTATTATCAGAGGTGATGTGGATGGCGTCCACCCGGCCTACCAGGCTTTGCGCAGCCTGCATCACCTCGGCACTCGTGGAAATATGGGCTTCAATAAGCTTAAGGCCCATTCCTTCTATAGCCTCTTTCATTTCCTTGACATGAAAGGTGACATTTACATCGCCAGGGTTATAGATGGTGCCCCATCTTTTGGTGCCGGGTAGCAGATCCTGGTACATCTTGCATTGAAGGGTAATAGGCCACTTATCGCTCACACCTGTGATATGAGTACCGGTTTTACCCATCTTGGGCACAATACCGGTTGCCACAGGGTCAGTGACCGAAGAAAAGACAATGGGTATAGTCTTGCTTACCTTTGCCTGAGCCTGGGCATTGGGAGTACTGATGGCATGAACCAGATCGACCTTATCATCTTCGAATTTTCTGGCAATTATTGCACAGGTAGGCTGATCACCCTGTGCATTTTGCCGGTCAATGGTAATGTTTTTGCCCTCAATAAATCCTTCTTCTGCCAGGGCAGCGGCGAAACCTTTGGAATCATTGTCAAGTGCTGGGTGGGCAACAATCTGGGCTTCACCGATACGGATCATCTTGGCTGAAAGACCGGTGCAAAAAATGAGGCCCAATACCAAAAAAAATGTGAACACAAACATCAACCTTTTCATGATTCTCCCTCCTTTTTGTTAGTTAATAAAACGTTCCCTATTTACCCATTGCCCTATTGCTAAAGGGTATGCCGAGCATTTAATTGTTCACCTCCAGACCTCATAAATCTCTATCGACCATCAACGGTATATCTTGGAGGTGTAGTATCGGTAGGCCCTTTCTGTGGGCGTAACCCCCTCTTTCTTTGAAGCCTTAAAATTTTCTCTGACCCCATACTTGCAAACTTTTTCAGTATGGGACTTAATATTATCCAGACTGGCCTTTTCCCGGTGCATATACTCTTCCATTCCAGCGATCACCCCACCGGTATTATGCATCCAATCCACCTGAAACAGTATGTCCCGTTCATCAAGGATTTTTGCGAGTCTGATTTCTTCTTCTTGGTTGGTGGCCTTGAGCTGGTTATTGGCAGCACCAATTATTATGGAGTACTTAAGTGCTTTAATGGTCTCTTCATCTAAGATGCCTCCCATAGCACAAGGAATAAAAATGTCTGCTTCAAAACTGAGCACATCTTTGGGATCAACCTCTTTCACACGATTAGGAAACCGAGCCACTAATTTTTTTTCCGGATCTCGCACAATGTCTGCAATAAATATGGTAGCATCTTCTTTCACAAGGTATTTATCAACGAGGGGGTAACCAACGGCCCCTGTGCCTTGCACCACAATAGTCTTTCCTGCAAGAGTCTTGGAGCCAAACTTTAGATCAACTGCCTCCTTTAAAGCCAGATAGATACCATATGCAGTAGGGCTTCCAGTAGGGCCAATTTTACTGTCAAACCCACCTGCAATGTTTACAGAATATCCTTCTCGTTTTATGACGTCTGCCAGTTCAGGTGAGAATCCCATATCAGGTCCAGTAAATGATCGAGTCCTATCCAAGGCGTAGGCCAGGAAACCTATTGTGCGATAATCATTTAGATCCACGGGAGCGCACTGGACAGTGATTTTACTGCCACCAAAGGGGATTTGGGCACTGGCATTTTTTAAAGACATGGCTCGACTTAAATTCAGGCCGTCAATAATTACATCTATTTCCTCCTCCTCCAGTTCGTGGCGTCGTATTCCACCGCTGCGGATGGCATGATAGCCATTATTGATGCCCAGGGTATTGCTGTGCATGTTGCTGATAAAACGTATATTCTGTTTCCGATTAAAAAAGCATTCGATGCCTTGGTGCTTTCCTTTTTTGATTAAATCCACTACATCGTCAAGATGTCCCGTTAAATTATATCTCTTAAATAAATCCCAGGTCTCATGGTGTCCGAGATACGCAGTACGGGTAGTCAATGGATGTTCATAGGTAAAATCCTGATTATATGTTGACCAGTCTGTTTCTTCTTCCCACTCCCTGGCCGCATGAAAAGTTATAAGGCCATTTTTCCAATGGTAATAAATGCCTAAGGTAGTAAGATTTTCCCTTTCCAAAGGAAAAAATAAGCTCATTTCCAATTTAGAATATCCCTTTTTAGGTATGATTTTGAGCTATGAATAAATTAAACGCCAAAAAACTGAATTGTAGTTTTAAATTATTATAAGAAAGAAATTGTGGCGTCAAGGAAAAATCTTTTAAGAGCACTATCTAGTGAGGTATTTATAAATATTTGGGATTTGCAAATTTTTTCTTGACATACAATTGGCTTTTCCTTATTTTTCATGTCTTAAAAGAGGATGAGTATCATTAGAAACTGTTTTTTCGTCGAATTATTGTGTCAAGGTAATACTAACTTTAATTAAGGGAGGGAATGTTATGAAGAAAATGCATGGTTTTTTGTTTGTGAGTCTGTTGATTTGTGCAGCCATGGTGTTTGGTATGACCTCCGGAGTCATGGCCGGCAACATCAGGATCGGTGTGGCTGCCCCGTATACAGGCAATTTGGCATCTTACGGTGACAACATCAAGTCCGGCGTTAACCTCAAGCTTAAAGAGATCAATGATGCTGGCGGCATTAATGGTCAGAAGGTAGAGCTTGTATGGGGTGATGATCTCTGCCAGCCTAAAGACGCCGGTACGGTCGGCGCTAAATTCGCAGCGGACAAAAGCATCGTGGCTGTCATTGGCCATCTTTGCTCCTCTGCCACCCTGGCTGCCATGCCTATTTACGTTCGGAAAGGGCTCCCTGCCCTATCTCCTACCTCTACTAATCCGACCATTGGAGATGTGGGCATGGGCTGGTTCTTTCGTAATTGCTACACCGACGATTTTCAGGGTAAGTTTCTGGCCGTATATCTTGTGGCAAATTTGCTGAAGATGAATAAGGTAGCAATCTTTTATGAGAACAATGACTACGCCATCGGCCTCAAAAATTCCTTTGTAGCCGGGGCCAAGTCTGCTACTCTGACTGTGACTGGCACTGAGGCTTACATGACCGGGACAACCGACTTCACGCCCCAGCTGACCAAGCTTTTGCGCGATAAGCCTGAGACGATCTTCCTGTGCGGCTACCACCCTGAAGGCGCCCTGATTGCTGGCCAGGGCCGTAAACTGGGATTTAACGGCCCATTCTTCGGTGCTGACGGCATTGACAATGAAGACTATATTAAAATCGGAGGTAAGGCGGCCGACAATACCTATTGTACAGTGCCCTTTCTTGCAGCATCGGCCAGCCCGGCTGGCAAGGACTTCGCCAAACAGTACAAAAAGGCCTATGGTCGTGATGTAGACTGGATGAGTGCCAATGCATATGACTGCCTGGGTATCCTGGCGCAGGTCATTGCCAAGACCGGACCGGATCGCAAAAAGATCCGTGATGGCCTGGCCGCGATCAACTCAAAGGCCAATGGTTACGAAGGTATCACCGGCCTTACTTACTTTGACGAAAAGGGTGATTGCTCAAAACCTGCGTTTATCAAGAAGGTCGAAAACGGCAAGTTTGTAGCAGCCAAGTAATTGCTATAATAACTTGAGTGAACCACTATGGGCGCCGGAACTTTCGGGTTCCGGCGTCTTTCCATGAATTAGAGCGCACTGATATAATAGGTGGTATAAGGAAGGCCTTGGAGACAAACCGCGAAGAATGTGTAGCGCTTTTAAACATTAGGATTTTGGATTTGTTGTGTCAACTAAAAGGCCTGAATGGAAAAGTCTATTAGGTTCGCACCAGCAGAGCTGGCGGTATACTGTGAGTAAATAAAGGGGGGCGTTTGTTTTTACAGCAGCTTGTCAACGGCCTGGTCATCGGCGGCATATACGCCATGATCGCGGTGGGTTACACCATGATCTACGGTGTTATTCAGCTTATAAACTTTGCCCACGGCGAGATCTACATGCTGGGTGCCTTTTTCGCCATCACTTTTATTGCTTTCCTGGGTCTGCCCTTTTACATCGCATTTCTCCTTTCCATGGCCTGTTGCTCTATCTGCGGTGTGTTGTTGGATATCGTTGCGTATCGCCCATTAAGACAATCACCCCGCCTCGCAGCATTGATCACTGCCATCGGAATGTCGATCTTCCTTCAAAACCTGGCCATGGTCATTTGGGGGTCCCGGCCCAAACCCTTCCCGCACGGTACACTCCCTGCCTATTTTGAGAAAACGGCCGTTACCTTTGGTGGTGTCAATCTCTCCTGGTTTCATCTGTTTATCTTTGGGTTGACGATTGGCATGATGATTGGGCTTAATCTTATCATTCAGAAAACCAGGTGGGGCAAGGCCATGCGAGCCGTGGCCCAGAATAAGACTATGGCCGCCCTTACCGGGATAAACGTCAACCGGGTCATCTCTTACACCTTCGCCCTGGCTGGGGCCTTAGGAGGGGCCGCGGGCATCATGGTGGGCGCTTTTTACAACGCGATCTATCCAACTATGGGTTACATCGCTGGGGTCAAGGCATTTGCCGCTGCCGTGCTGGGCGGCATTGGTTCGGTTCCTGGTGCCATGCTTGGCGGGGTTGTGCTCGGTGTGGCAGAGGCCTTTGGTGCGGGGTATTTGAGCTCGCTCTACAGGGACGGCATATCTTACGGCGTTATGATCATCGTTATTATCTTGATACCTGCAGGTTTATTCGGAAAGGTACTCAAGGAAACCAAAAAGAGTATGTGAGATGGGTAAAGTAGTTCTGCACAGTGCATATAATAAGAGTAAAGTAGCTCTGCAAAAAACGAGTCTCGGCGCTAAAATTAGAATTGGCCTTTTGATTCTTGCCCTAACCCTGCCATTTTTGCCTTTTATCAGTGATTACATACTTCATATTGTTATCCTTATCTTTCTCTATATGATTCTGGCCTTAGGATTAAACATCGTGCCTGGCTTCAATGGACTGCTGGACTTAGGCTACGTAGGATTTTACGGAATCGGGGCCTATACGTCTGGTCTTCTTACCTATCACTTTGGTCTTTCATACTGGTTGATTATTCCCTTAGCCTTCATCAACGGCGCCATCTGGGGTATCCTGCTGGGGGCCCCAACGCTCAGGCTCACTGGCGACTATTTTGCCATTGTGACCTTTGGCTTTTCTGAACTGGTGGTACTCTTTCTGACTAACGAGATCTGGCTTACCCGGGGGCCTTTGGGCCTGCCAGGGATTGATGTGGTGTCGATTGATCTTACCCTCTTTGGTGGCCCTAAATGGGAGTTCATAGGCGAGTTGCCATATTATTATCTTGCCATAGCCATGGTCATGGGGACCTTATTCGTCATGAACCGCATTCAGGACTCCCGCCTGGGAAGGGCCTGGTTTGCCATTCGCGATGACGAGGTAGCTGCTGTCTCTTGCGGCATTAACCTGTTGGCCTATAAGGTCATCGCCTTTGCCATCAGCGCCGCCTTCGGAGCAGTGGGCGGGAGCTTCTTCGCCAGGTGGGTAACATTCCTGTCACCGGACATGTTCAAGTTCTGGGAGTCCTTTTTGATTTTGTGCATGATCGTACTCGGCGGAATGGGCAATATATGGGGCGTCATGATCGGAGCCGTGGTACTGGTTTCCATGAGTGAGGTACTTCGTGAACTGCTGCCCCTTTTGGGGCTCCCGGTAGAGGGCCGTTTCCTGGCTTTTGGTCTCATTATGGTTCTCATGATGCGCTATCGCCCGGCCGGTCTGATGCCCATCCCGGCGGTAGCCGCTCAGATGCGAGCCGGTAGGGTCAAAAGGAAAAAAGTTAAACCTACTGTGGGCATGAAAAAATGACTCCAATCTTGGAAATAAAAAAGCTGTTTAAGAGCTTTGGCGGGCTGGAGGCCCTTAAAGATATAAACTTTAACATTGACCGAGGCGAGATTATTGGCCTTATAGGACCGAACGGCGCTGGGAAGACCACGCTCTTTAATTGCGTAGCCGGTATTGAGAAGCCGACCGGAGGCCAGATTGTGTTTACCAACGGTGGCCACACCATCTCTATCGGCGGTAAGAAGCCGGAGACGGTCACTGCCCTGGGAATTGCCCGCACATTTCAAAACATCCGGCTCTTTGACAACCTGACTGTGCTCGATAACGTCAAAATCGGCCGTCACTGCCGAACCAAATCAACCTTTTTCGGTGCCGTAGTCAGGAACAAGTTCCAGCGGTCAGAAGAAAAGGCGATTACAGAAACTGCCCACCAGTTCCTTGAGTTCGTCGGACTCAAGGGCCGCGGCCAAGAGATCGCCAGCTCCATGCCTTATGGTGACCAGCGCCGCCTCGAGGTCGCCAGGGCGTTGGCTACCCAGCCGTACCTGCTTATGCTTGATGAACCGGCAGCCGGAATGAACCCCCAGGAATCCCGAGATCTCATGGCCCTGATTCGTCGCATCAGGGACAAAGGCATCACGATTTTGTTGATCGAACATGATATGAAAGTGGTTATGGGCGTCTGCGAACGTGTAGTGGTAATCAATCACGGTGAATGGCTGACCGAGGGGGAACCCCAAGACGTTCAAAAGGATCCGAAGGTGATTGAGGCATATTTGGGAACAGGAGCTGCCGATGCTGCTTAAACTGGATAACATCAAGACCTACTACGGAAATATTCGGGCGCTGAAGGGAATATCCATCGAGGTGGACGAAAATGAGATCGTCTGTCTTATCGGGGGGAATGGCGCGGGCAAATCTACCACCCTGATGACCATCAGCGGTGTTCTTACACCGGTAGAAGGGGATGTCCTTTTTCAAGGCCGGTCGATCGTAGGGGTACGTGCGGACAGTATTGTTCAGATGGGGATTTGCCAGGTGCCAGAGGGGCGGATGATTTTTCCCCTGCTCACGGTAATGGAAAACCTTGACCTGGGCGCCTATCTGAGAAATGACAAGGAGGGCATCAAAGAGGCTTTAGATAAGGTTTTTGAACTTTTCCCTGCCATGAGTGAGCGTCGAAAACAATACGGTGGCACTCTCTCTGGTGGTGAGCAGCAGATGCTGGCCATCGCTCGGGCCCTCATGGGGCGCCCAAAACTACTCTTGCTGGACGAACCTTCACTCGGCTTGGCGCCGATCTTTGTTGATTCCATCTTTGAGACCATCCATCAGATTAATGAGCAAGGCACAACTATTCTTTTAGTTGAGCAGAACGCCCAACTTGCTTTACAATACTCTAACAGAGGGTATGTACTTGAAACCGGCAAGATCGCCTTGGCCGGCATTTCCGAGGATTTACTTACAAACGAGCAAGTGAGAAAGGCCTATTTGGGAGAGTGAGTAGACCCTTTTTCTTGGGGCATTGTGATTCATTCCAGGCACCGAATGTCACTCACCAAACCACATCGAAAAATCCAATTGGACTGTCATAAGTCCAGCTTTTTCCATCGAGCGCATATTTTGCAATAAGACAGATCTGTGTAAGGTCAAGATAAAAAATATGTGGGCACTTTTATTAGTTGATTGTCTAAGCTTTTTTTAAGATGGGAAACCTTTTTGATCAATCATTAAATCCTTGAGAAGAATCAAACTTTACCATATATGTATCAAATTTTGCCAAAGAATTCCTGCACCTCTTTAATCACAGCGACTTTTGTATCTAAGGATACATCATCCTCAAAGGAGAATTCCAATAAAAATACCATTTTATAATCGACTGCTGAGGTCTTGTATTCCTGGAAAGAGGTTACCTTTACTTCCTTAAGCTTAGCATATTCATCTCTCTTGAATAACTCGGTTTTTTGTAAAATAAGATTGATTGCCTCCTTGGCGTCATTAGTGTTTTCCAGCACAATTTCAATCCCATCCAATTTCTTTAAAGCTTTAATGATCTTCTCGCTTTCGACCTTAACTTTCATATCTCCCTCTATTAAGTTTGCCCTGTTACGTGATCCATAGAATTCTCAACAACAGAGATTGGTTTTTTCAAATAGAGAAATACCATTGTTGGAGAAAAAATCTACACATAACGGTATAGTATTACGTTAGTTATCCGGTAGCTTTGTTAGATAGCCCTCGATATCTGCCCCAGTTGATGACGTATCATCATAGAATATTTTAAGGAGTTTACGCAATTTAATTTTAAGACTATAGTCTTGTATGGCTTCTTTTATTGATAATTGATCATTTACATCATAGAAATCTTTGAGTTTAATAAAAAGATCTTGAATGAATACCTCTTCATTTTCCTTTTTTTTAGCTGCATCTGAGACATAGATGAGTAAAGCGAGCAATGGTTTGAGGTATTTGCTCATTTGTCTATAGTGATAATAATACATTTCCCTTTCCTGCAGATGTTTATTAGGTGCAAATTTTTCGATTGCCTTTATAGCGATCTGAATATCGTCATCTGATCCATATCTTTTCTTTTTGACTCTAAAAATATCCCATCCCATTATTTTATTTCCTGCTGAATCAATTGATACCTGTATTCGTTTACTATTACTTTTTTAACAATCCGAACACACCTCATCCTATCATTTCTTTATAAGAGTTGTGTAACTGTTCATCGATTGTTCCATCTGGAAGCATGCAGTCTGGGTGTAGCATCCCCTTCTCTTCCATGTAATATCTTTTACAAATTTCCCAATCTCCCATACAATACTGTTCGATCCATTTTTTAGACAATGTTCCTTTCTCAAAAAATTTCTTTATCGGACATACCGGAAACCACTTGCATTCTTTCATATGGCTGTTCATCTTTCAATCCCTTGGACATGTTATTGGTACATTTGAATAGTAACTACAAGGGTTCAAAGTTCCGGGTTCACGGTTCAATGGTTATTTGCTGAACCATTAACCGTCATATGCGGGTTTTTTCATGAGCCCATTGAGGAGTATCGGCATGAGCAATGGTTCCTGGCTCCAAGTTGAACCCCTGAACTGTGAACCTTGAACCTGACAAACTGGGTAGTTAGTTTGAATATATAAATGTTTGTCAGTTATTCAATGGACCCCGCTTCATTTTTATATCAAGAACAGGGCTGCCATTAATGGCATCCAGTCCCTCAACATCCAGGGTTGTTCCTTCAATCTTTAGCAATGTAACATCTTGGATTCCTATCTTAGAGAGTCTATATGGGGTACGTGATGCAAAAACTCCAACTTCCTTACCATCAAGGCCTCTTTTAAAGACCGATTTCACTGATTTCGTTTCATGAAGGAAATAAACAATGGTTAAGAACTTTTCCTCTTCTAACTTATACATAAAACGTTTCTGTGATGGATAGAGATCAATGCATGATATATTTTTTTTCCACTTAGGCCAAAATCTTTTTTGTTTCTCTTTAACTCATTTCTGACTTGCCCAATTGGATAAATTTTGAATGGTTTTATTTTTCCATATATACAGGTCAGACAGAGAGGCCTATTATCAATAATAACTATTTTTTCACTCTCAATTGTTTTCCCACACTCCGCACACCTCTGAATGTTTTTTTTCATAACAACTAACGCTCACATACAATAGGAGATCATTTTTTGTGTCTGATGTTTTCCTTAGACCATTCAATCAATTCTTCGAAAGATGTTCCTTTTGGAAAAAATTTCATTACACCCATTTCTCTTATCAAAGAGATTTCCTTTTCATCCAAAAAACCACCTGCTGTAACTGTTATATACTCACTATTTTCCTTTTTTAGAAGCCTTTTTATCTCAGCAAACGCTTGTATATCAGTACCAGGTAGGGTGGTTATTCCAATATGATCTACTGATTCCTGTATCGCTGAACATACGATTGCATCTGGTTCCTGCAATTCTGTAAATATTACCTCAAAGCCGACTTCACTGAAGTTTCTTGCCAGGGCAAGCACTGCTTCTTTATGGCCTTCTCCGAATTTGCCAAGCAGAATCCTTATTTTTCTTTCTTCCATTTATAGCTCCTTTGCATAAAAAACATTTGTCCACGTTCACAGGTTCAATGCCTGCCTGCCGGCAGGCGAGGCTGATAACAATCTCCAAATTTGTAAACAGACAACCTGTAATCCCGATTTCACCGTAAAACCTTTTTCAACCGTGAACGGCTATAAGCATTTCAACAACTTTCAAATAGTAATATATTCGCATATATAATGGGAGATACGACGGCAATATATATACGCAACGTACCTGGTCATTAGGAGCGCTTATTAGTGAAAAATGACTATTAGCAAACGACATTCATTGAATACAGTCGCTATAAAGTAAAAATGTTACCATACAGTATCAGATAAATTAGATTCTTCTCTTAAAGAGGAGATAATTTCTTGTATCTCTTTTACATAGGCCTCTGGTGCGCTGATGTAGCCCCATCCTTTCTGAGTCTGATACAGCCCGTCGTAAGCTGTATCATAATAGGATGTGATGAGATGGGGGATATTTCGTTCATTAAGTATGGAATCCAAGAGTTGGGATTCAATCTCATTTTCTAGAGTTGCTGCTTTTTTATACTCTTCCATCATGACCAATTTTAGATGTTCAACAAAGCCTTATAAATTTATGAATACACTATTATTTATGAAATTATTTGTTAAAAGACAAGGGTATTTCTCTTTACAGATATATGTGTGGTATTGTATAGAAATTAAAACCCATGATGAGATTAAAATAAAGGGAGGGGAATTATGAGGACTACTTTGAGCGTAATCAAGGCTGATATAGGAAGTATTGGCGGTCACATTAAGCCAAGCCATGAATTGCTCGAGAGGACTCGAGAGTTTGCGGTTAATAACGGCGCGGGCTTGATAGACGATATATATGTAAGCCATACCGGAGATGATATAGCGTTACTCTTCTCTCACCAAAAAGGAACAGGAAATGAAGATGTTCATAAACTTGCCTGGGATGCCTTTTTGGAAGGAACCAAGGTGGCTAAAGAACAGGGTTTATATGGGGCAGGTCAGGATCTCCTTAAGGATGCCTTCTCCGGGAATATTAAGGGTATGGGACCTGCGGTTGCAGAGATGGAGATTGATGAGAGACCAAATGAGCCTTTTCTTTTCTTTGCTATGGATAAAACCGATCCGGGAGCATATAATCTTCCCCTTTTTCTTGCTTTTACTGATCCTATGTTTTGTCCTGGCCTTATGTTAAGTCCAAAAATGGGAAAGGGTTTCACTTTTAAGATCATGGATGTTGAATACACTGAAGGGGATCGGATTATAGAATTAAATGCCCCGGAAGACCTCTATGATATTGCCTCTCTCTTACGAGACAATGAGAGATTTGTGATTGAGAGCATTTACTCTCGAGAGAACGGAGAAATAGCTGCTTCGGTGAGTACAACACGTTTACATAACATAGCAGGGAAATACACAGGCAAGGATGACCCGGTAAGCCTCGTAAGGGTTCAGGGCAATTTTCCTGCCACAGGAGAAGTTCTTTCTCCTTATAGTATTGGACATTATGTTGCTGGATTTATGAGGGGAAGCCATATTGGACCACTCATGCCTGTGAAGATCAATTCACCGGTTTCTTATTTTGACGGTCCTCCGCTGGTTGCATGCCATGCCTTTTGTGTTCATAACTGCAAGTTCACAGAGCCAGCAGACACCTTTGATCATCCATTCTGGGATTATGTCAGAGACAAGGTAGCAAGAAAGGCTTTAGAGTTGAGGGAACAAGGATTTTCGGGCGCTGCTATGCTTCCTTACAGTGAGTTGGAGTATGGGGGAATTGTGGAAAGGTTGGAGAGGTTGGATAAGCTGTTTAAGGTGAGGGAGTAATAGCGGTGGATACATCTCTACCTTTTTGACAGCTCGATAGGGTGTACACCAGAGTTTGAGTATGTAAATTTGCCTGTAGCCCATTATTGTGGGAAGGTTAATATGATAACGTGTGTCTTCTGCAATCAAGAAATAGAATTTGAAGGCAGGGTTTCTCGCAATGATACTTGCCCCAAGTGCGGTCGCGATCTCCATTGTTGTCTGCAATGCAAATTCTATGATTCAGGATCCTATAATGAGTGTAAAGAAGTATTGGCTGAGAGGACGGTTGACAAGGAAAGGGCTAACATTTGCGAGTATTTTGTCTTAAAAGGTTCAACGGAAGATGAGTCTGGCAGAAAAGCAGTCGCAAAAAAGGCCTTAGAAGATTTGTTTCGGAAGAAATAGTACGTAAAATCAAAATTTGGCATTTGCTATATTTTCCGCAGGCACTGCCATCATAGTAACTATACCTTTCGCTACCAACTTTTCGCTCTTGTCCCTCACATCATACACCTTCGATTCAGATACTATGATATGTTTTCCTTTGTTAATTACGTGAGAGCGACATCTCAAGGCACTACCGTAGGCGGGCTTTAAGAAATTGATTTTAAATTCAATAGTGAGTATTCGGTAATCTTCAGAAACCATGGTAAAGGCAGAATATCCAGCTGTATGATCAGCCATAGTAGCCATAAGGCCAGCATGAATAAAATTATCCTGTGTTCGATGATTTTCCCTGATAAGAATCTGTGATTCAAATGATCCTTTCTTTATCTTTATGGCCTGTAACCCACAATATTTGATAAATCCCCGAGAATAATCCTTGGCAAGAAAGTCAATTCTTTTTTGAGTGAGATTATTATCCATAGATTAACCCTCTTCTCCGTTAAGTTTCTCGATTTTAAATAATGTCATCATTACATTTTAGGGGAACTGTTTATGGGTTTCCCCCGATTTATCGGGGGATTTAGGGTTTATCGAAGACCCGCCTTTTGTCCGGCTGGCAGGTCTGAACCGTGCTACTAGAACGGTCAAAGAAAGAAATATAATCTTTAACGGTGAACTTTGAACCTGTAAACGCCTCTGTTTTGGGCATGCTACAGAAATGAAAATAATAATTCAATCTTTTTATCCCCTTTTTCCCCTATCCCAAGTGTTATTGACACCTCGTGAATAAATTATGCTCAATCAAGGACTGATTTTGCATTATCCTTGATTCACGAGAATTGATAATCTAAGATAATCCAAAATCTTAGAAAGGAGAACAATCATTGGATAATTTAATCAGAATACTGCGTTCTTTTAGTAAAGGGGAAGAGGATAAGGTATTTACTGAAAATTTTGTAGATATTCTCAAGGCTGAGGTGATGAACGATGTACAGAAGATGTATGAACGTGGCCTCACATTCAGGGATAATACTGTTATTTTTCCACCTCCGTGGGAGTCTATCTATGCAAGTTTAAAAGAGATCGGCTTCTTTAAACGCTTTATTCCTGTTAGTTTTGGGGGAAATAGGACAAGTGAAGAAATTATCTATTTCATAATGGAACTTTTAGGATACACATGCCCAAGCCTCGGGATCATCTTTGTGGCTCATAGTCGGGCGATAGATCTTATTCTTGCTGGAAAAGATGAGGAGCAAAAGAAAAAATTTATTTCGAGATTACGGGATGGAGATTTTGGAGCAATTGCTATGACAGAGGAGAGGGCAGGTTCTGATACAATTGCTATTGAGTTTTCTGCAGCACGGGAGGGGGATTATTATATTTTTAATGGAGAAAAAACCTTTGTATCTAATGCAGGCCTTGCAAGCATTTATACAATTCTTGTTAATACACGAGGCAAGAAAGGTGGCAGATCCCTAAGCGTGTTCGTGGTCGAGGATGAAGTAGAGGGATTCCGGTTGGAGGTTTTACCTGAAAAAGATGGGTTGAATATCCTTCCTACAGGCAAGCTCATCTATAAAAACTGCCTTGTACCAAAAGATAATTTGGTTGGAGATGAAGGCAGGGGTCTGTTTTTAGCGCTTGATGCAATAGATAAAGGCAGGATATTGCTTGCAGGGGTATCGTGCGGTCTGGGGTGCCGGATACTTGATGAGGTATTTAAATATTCCCGAAAAAGGATCCAGTTCGATCACCCTCTCACCAGTAGCCAAGATATCAGCTTTAAGATATCTGATATGTATACCCACATTAATGCTGCACGTGGATTATGCTTCCACGCCTTGAAACAGGTTAATAGCCCGTATTACAGGAGCGCTTCGTCTCAGGCAAAACTTTTTGCTACCCAGATGGTGACTTCTGTAGCCCAATTGGGGCTCATGATTATGGGTGGCAGGGGCTACTTTAAAAACAATATCATTAGCATGCTTAGTGCTGATGCAAGGGGAATGGAGTATCTGGAAGGGACCTCAAGTATGCAGAAGATGATTATCTCACGAGAGCTCTTTAAGAGCTATACGCAATGAGCAAGAAATATACCATTTTTACCCTCACCTGTGACAATTTCCCCTTTTTTCATGCAGGTCAACTTTTTCTACTCCCATTTTTAACACATCCCATTTTCTAATACATGTCGGAAAATTCTTTTTTAAAAACTTGTTGACAAACAAATCATAAAAAAGTAAAAAACCAAATACTAATTACTCAATTGGTAAAAAAGCTTTACTAAATTAATAAATAGTGATAGGAAGGCGTCGATAATAAATATAAGGGCAATTCTTTAACTATTAACAATTAACTGCCTCTATTTAGGCAGGAAGAAAGGGGGTTAGCGTATGAAGGTTAATAGGCGGGATTTTTTGAAGATTTCTGTAGGAACTGCCGCAGGTGTGATGGCCCTTGGCTTGGGAATGGATTTGAAGCCGGTTAAATCCTATGCCCAGACCTTGAAGATTAGGTATGCAAAAGAGACCACCACAATCTGCCCATATTGCGCAGTGGGCTGCAGCATCATTGTCCACACCAGCAAAGGTGCAAGTGGTAAGGTTATCAATACAGAGGGTGATCCCGATCATCCTATAAATGAAGGTGCCCTATGTTCCAAGGGTGCGGCCCTCAGTCAACTGGTTAACAATGAAAGTCGGCTTGTAACACCCCTTTACCGCAAGCCTTATAGTAATGCTTGGCAGAAGGTTTCATGGGATTGGGCCCTTTATAGGATTGCATTGAATATTAAAAAAACCAGGGATGCTACATTTATCCGCAAGAACAGTAAAGGCCAGGTTGTTAACCGAACAGAGGCCATAGCCAGTTGTGGAAGCGCTGCTCTTGACAATGAGGAGTGCTGGCCTTTGCAGGCTATGATGAGGGCTATGGGGCTGGTCTATATTGAGCACCAGGCCCGTATCTGACACAGCGCCACTGTTGCGGCTCTGGCAGAGTCGTTCGGACGCGGCGCAATGACAAATCACTGGATTGACATAAGGAACAGTGACTGCATTTTAATCATGGGTTCCAATGCTGCTGAGAATCATCCAATCTCATTTAAATGGGTAAACGAGGCTATGAAAAGAGGGGCCAAGCTGATTCACGTCGATCCGCGGTTTACCCGTACATCCGCGAAGGCTGACTTTTACACCTCCCTGAGGTCTGGTACGGATATCGCCTTCTTAGGCGGGATGATCAAGTACATCATTGAAAACAATAAATACTTTAAGGAATACTTGGCCGAGTATACAAATGCTGCCTTCATTGTGGCTGATAAATTTGACTTCAAGGATGGCCTATTTTCCGGATACGATCCCAAGACCCGCAAGTATGACAAGAGTATGTGGGCATTTGAAAAGGATGCAAAGGGCGTTCCAAAGAAGGATAGAACCCTTCAGAATCCTCGCTGTGTATTTCAACTATTAAAGAAACACTATAGCAGGTATGACCTTGATACAGTAGCAGACGTTACAGGTACCCCAAAAGAGGATTTGTTGAAGGTCTATGAAATATATTCAGCCACCGGTCAGAAGGGAAAGGCCGGCACAATCATGTATGCTATGGGCTGGACCCAGCATACCGTGGGTGTTCAGAATATCCGGACCATGGCCATGATCCAGTTGTTATTAGGGAATATGGGCGTTGCTGGTGGAGGTGTGAATGCCCTGAGAGGTGAGTCAAATGTTCAGGGCTCCACTGATCACTGCCTTCTCTTTCATATATGGCCTGGCTATTTGGCTACCCCAAGCACCAAATGGCCCACCCTTCCTGACTACCTTAACAGGAGACCCAAGAGCGGTGATCCATTGAGTGCCAACTGGTGGCAGAATGAGCCTAAGTATATGGTAAGCATCTTAAAGTCCTTTTTTGGCAAGAATGCTAAGAAAGGAAACGAATTTGGTTACCAGTGGGTTCCCAAGCTGGATGCTGGCGAGGACTATAGCTGGCTAACCATATTTGATGAGATGTATAAGGGCACGATAAAGGGCTTCTTCGCCTGGGGTATGAACCCCGCTTGTTCCGGAGCCAATTCAAACAAAACCAGGCAGGCAATGACAAAGTTGGATTGGCTGGTTAATGTTAATATCTTTGACAATGAGACAGGCTCATTCTGGAAAGGCCCTGGTATGGATCCAAAGAAGATCAAAACAGAGGTCTTTATGCTGCCATGCGCAGTATCAGCAGAAAAAGAGGGTTCCATTACCAACAGCGGCCGCTGGATGCAGTGGAGATACAAGGCAGCGGATCCACCGGGAGATGCCAGACCGGACGGTGATATGATGACAGATCTCTTTAAAAAGGTCAGATACCTTTACCGTCGGGATGAGAATGCAGTTTTCCCGGAGCCTATCCTGAATCTGAAGTGGGATTACACAACCCATGGTGAGTTCGATTCCCACAAGATGGCCAAGGAGATCAACGGCTATTTCCTTAAAGATGTGACAGTTCAAGGCAAGTCCTTTAAGAAGGGTGATCTGGTCCCCAGCTTTGCCTATCTCCAGGCAGATGGCTCCACCAGTAGTGCTAACTGGCTCTACTGTCACTCCTATACCAACAAAGGGAATATGGCTGCCAGGCGCAAGAGGGAGACCTCAGGCATTGGCCTGAATCTTGAGTGGGCCTGGTGCTGGCCGGTCAACCGAAGGATAATCTACAACAGGGCATCTGTAGATAAATATGGAAACCCTTGGGATAAGGAACATCCTGTCATCAGATGGAATGGGACAAAATGGGTCGGCGACGTACCGGATGGCGGCTGGCCACCAATGCTAGAGGCAGATGGCACTCCAAATCCCAAGACCAAGTATCCATTCATCATGAAACCTGAGGGCCATGCTAACATCTTCGGACCGGGATTGGCAGATGGGCCTTTTCCGGAGCACTACGAACCTCTTGAATGTCCTGTGGAGAAGAATTTATTCTCCAGTCAGCTTATCAATCCAACAGCACCCATCTATAAGACCGACGCGGATGCTTACAGGACATGCGATCCCAGGTACCCCTTTGTGGGTACTACTTACAGGGTCAGCGAGCACTGGCAAACTGGTGTTATGACCAGGTGGCAACCATGGCTGCTGGAGACCCAGCCTCAACTCTTTGTGGAGATGAGCCCGGAGCTTGCCCAGCTCAAGGGGATAAAGAATGGAGAAAAGGTCATTGTGGAATCAGCAAGGGGAAAGGTAAAGGCTGTGGCCATTGTTACCAAGCGCTTCAGACCTTTTAAAATCCAGGGCACCGTGGTTCATCAGGTAGGGCTGCCATGGCATTTCGGATGGGTCCATCCCAAGGATGGCGGTGATTCAGCCAACCTGCTGACACCATCAACAGGTGACCCAAATACCAGGATACCTGAAACAAAGGCCTTCATGGTCAACGTCAAGAAGATATAAGGAGGTGATCTGATGGAAGGGAAGGCATTTTTTATTGATACTACGTTATGTACCGGATGCAGGGGTTGTCAGATTGCCTGTAAGCAATGGAATCAACTCCCTGCTACCAAGACAGAGAACTGGGGGAGTTTCCAGAACCCCAAAGATCTTTCATTTTACACCTACAAACTGGTACGATTTTCTGAAGATATAGGAGACGATGACAAACCTGTCTGGTATTTTTTCCCGGATCAATGCAGGCATTGTGTTGATCCACCTTGTAAGGAGATACCTGAGGACCCGAATGCTATTATTGTAGATCAGCTTACTGGTGCGGTTCTTTACACCGATAAACTGAAAAAGGTGAACATAGAAGATGTGCGGGAGTCCTGCCCGTATAATATACCCAGGGCTCAATCGGGAACTGGATATATGGCAAAATGCACAATGTGCGTTGACCGGGTCCACAATGGGCTTCTACCGGCCTGTGTCAAGACCTGCCCGACAGGGGCAATGAATTTTGGGGATCGGGATAAGATGGTTTCCCTGGCCAATAAACGTCTGGCCGAGGTAAAGGGAAAGTTCCCCAAGGCTACATTGTCAGGTATTGAAGATACCAGGGTCTTCTATCTCCTCGCAGATGAGCCTGCCAA